>ENA-UOJM01000079-UOJM01000079.1-human-gut-metagenome-genome-assembly--contig:-P116-NODE-79-length-150803-cov-39.538223_pt1 | contig 150803 bp, 143 predicted proteins | sample MGYA00242349_ERZ723896 | MGnify/ENA metagenome assembly ERZ723896 | reverse complement strand
AGCCGCCGGAGCGGTGCTTAAGCCGTAAGGCGGGAATTGTGCGGTGTTGCCTTTATAATTATTGTAAATTATACCACCGATAAGCCGCCTGCGTCAATTTATGGGGGGATTTAACAGAGGGAGATAGAAACTTTCTCCATACTATGTATAGAAATGCACAACTGGACTAAAAAGCAGAGAGCCATCCCCGTAAGAGGATAACTCTCTGCTATTTTTGTAAAGCCTTTTCTGCAAGTTTGGTGTCAATGTGGTGTCAAATCAGCCAAGCCAGGTTGATAAAAGGCGTGGAATCAATGCTTTTTCGTCAATGGGCTTCATCGTGGGGATTCTGATCCTATGTGCCCTACAAGGCTTCGTGATGCTTTGACATCACTTGCTTGCTAATCAAACATCCCTCAAACTACGCTTTTATTTTCCTTCGTTTGTTGTCAATTTGCTGTCATTCAATGATTTTGCTGTCATTTTGAGCGCCCCATCAGAGCGCTTCTTCAACGATTAAAAAATGTCCAGTTTTGCAGCCAGTCTTTCAAAAGATTCCTGCTTTTTCTGCTCAGTCGCTTCAGCGTAGACATCCATAGTCGTTTGGATGTCCTTGCGCCCCATGACCGATTGGATGACTTTCAGGTTTGTTTCGTTTTCGCAAAGCCTTGTGCAAAAAGTGTGCCGCAAGTGATGAGCCGAGAAATCAGGTAGCAAAACAGCTTCACGGTGTTGCTTCTTTGCAGCGACTTCCTCAGTTGCATTATAATCTGCAATGATCCTTTTGATGGCGCGATTGACAGATTGCGGATTCGGAACATTACCAAAGCGGTTGCAGAAGATGAAGCCTGTCATACCGTCGATTTCAACATCACACTGACCGAATTCTTCCTGTTCTTCTTTCAGCATCTCGAAAGCATCTTTCACCGTATCAAGCATTGGAATCGTACGAATACCTGCATTAGTCTTAGGCTTTGAAATATGCAGAATAGAAGTGCGATCTTCTCCAACAGGGTAATAAAGCTATCATTCTCTGCATTGACCGCACATCTTTTCTTCCTCTGCAATCTTCACCTTGCAGACCACCGCATTGTCCAGTACATAGACAACTTTGGCCGTGGCGCTGTCTCCGATTTTGTCGTACAGTCTGCCGGCGCTGATGCAGTCGCCCAAAACCGTGTGTGGGCTGTTCGCCACATAACCCGCGCAGCCAAGACCCGGCAGTTCTGCCTTGACTGCTTCGCTGTCATACTCATTGTCAGGCTCTTTGACCAACTTGACCTTTTGCCCGACTTCAAAAGGCTTGCTGCCAAAATGGAACTTCAATCCGGTGATCGTGATAAATGCCTTCATAGGGAACCTCCTGTCATTTGCATAAACTGTTGTGTTACCAATCCAACTCGTCCATAGCGTCATCTACGCCTGCTGCGTAGTCCGGGTCGCTGTCGTAGCGATCCTCATCGTAGTCGTCATCATCGTAGATGGCATCGTAGCCATCGTCATAGGAATCATACGTCTTGTAGGATTTTTTGCTGCTTGTGTAAGAACTGCTGTACGAAGATTTGGAGCTGTAAGAAGCGCTGTTCTTGGTGGAAGATTTGGAAGGGCGATGTACCCAGCAGTAAACTGAGTCCTTATCCGCTTTTCTCGTGCAGCCGTCCTTGATGCAGGTGTATTTATGTTTTGTGCTGGAGCTGCCGGACGGTCTGGAGCCGCTGCCGGAGACACTGGAATTGCTCTTCGTGGGTTTATGTACCCAGCAATAGGCGGAGCCCTTAGCCGCCTCTCTGTTGCAGCCGCTCTTGATACAGGTATACTTGGCAGCGAATGCGCCGATACACAAAATACAGGCAGTCAGCGTAACGAGCATTGCGCAAAGAATGCTTTTCCAAATAGTCTTTTTCATGGTAAAGTCCTTTCTGTCATGTACGATATTTTACCGGTGACGTTTTCCGTCAGAAATCATCACCGCCGAAATCATCCGAACCAAAGTCATCAGAATCAAGGTCGTCCGAATCGAAGTTGTCCTCATCGTTATCAAGTTCATCCATTTCGTCCACATCATTATCGAACTCATCCATCAGCGCTTTACGGTTTTCCTCTTCCTCTTGGATACGATCCATTGCCAGAGAATAGTGAATATATCCGTCAATGCCCTTACCATAGACCCCGAAATCCATATCCTTCAGCATAGTAGTTACCTCCGCTTTGTATTGGGGAAGGGAACCGCTCCCTTCGATACTTCTATTATAAATCATGGCCTGTCCTATAATTTGGACTTTAAACACATTGTACGAAATTATACAATTCTCTGCTTTGATACAAACAAGCGCTCTCTGCAAATTCGCCTCATCTTGAGGATTTGCAGAGAGCGCCTGTTAAATCTACTGTTTCATCACCCGATAATTTTCATCTTTGGGTCTTCAAGTATTATGAATAAGGGATACAAAGGCAAACTGGGAGTTATCAATTTCCCATATCGATAATTTCTTAGTTTGATGTAAATCGCTGTTTTTTTAGTTTTCTATCAAATGAAGTACGTCCCGTCTATTTGGTGAAACAGTACATCTTTAGTTTTTTGATAAATGCTTGACTAAATCCAAAGATGATGGTCTATCAGAGAGACTGTTATATATCTTCAAGTTTAAAAAGATAATTTTCAATAATTTTTCAAAAATCAGAATCGACAATTCATGACAAATCAACCCTGAATCGGGGAACGTTTCTCATAGAAAAGAACTACAAAAAATAAGAAAATAAAAACGGAAAACCATTGTCTGTAGTATAAGTATTTGTTATTATGAAGTAAATAGAGGATATTTTACAAAGTAAAGCTTAATCTATAGAATCTGCCAGTGGCGGGCCTCTGTAGATACCAAGGTATACAAAAGGAGAATGAAAAAAGAAGACATGTCCTGTATCGACTGCGCAGTAAAAAACTGCAACAAAATGGATAAAACCTATCCGGATTTCTGTCTGACAACACACATGGATGAAGAAGTTCTAAATGAAGCTATGGAATGCTACAATGAAGACGAGAACCGCAAAGTAACAATCGCTGCAGCTGAAGTAGAGTATGAGAATTACTGCAAACATACCCGTGTCGAAGAAATCATGGATTTTGCAAAGAAGATTAATGCGAAAAAGATCGGGATCGCAACCTGTGTCGGATTGTTGAAAGAAAGCCGTATCCTGGCAGATATCCTGCGCAGACATGGCTTTGAGGTGTATGGTGTCGGCTGTAAAGCCGGAACACAGAAGAAGACATCGGTCGGCATCCCGGAATGCTGCGAAGGTGTCGGTGTGAATATGTGTAATCCGATCCTGCAGGCAAAGCTTCTGAACAAGGCGAAGACGGACCTGAATGTTGTGGTCGGACTTTGTGTGGGGCATGACAGTCTGTTTTACAAATATTCCGAGGCACTGACTACGACAGCAGTGACGAAAGACCGTGTATTGGGGCATAATCCTGTGGCGGCGCTTTATACTGCGGATAGTTATTATTCGAAGTTGAAGAAGAGTGAAGAAGAGTAATATTTCTAATTTGGGCGTTTAAAGATACATAAAGATATCCCATTCAAGCATTTCTCTTTTTATCCAACGAAAAAAAGAACACACAACACTCTGTATGTTCTCTTTCTGTAGTTACGTCACACTTACACCAGCAACCTGCTTTCCAATGGGGCTGCTCCGAAAGATGTACAGGAACTGTTAGGACACTCTGATGTCAGTACCACAATGAATATTTACGCTCACTCAACAAGAAAAGCAAAGCGAGATTCCGCAAGACTTCTTGATAAAGTAGCGAGCAATGCTTAAACAAAAATTTTCCTTATTCCCTTGCAGATTCCGTATAAGGGCAAAAATAAGGGAAAATACATATCATTTCACTATATAATGGGCTGAAAAGCCTGTAAAATAAGGAAAGTCCAGGAAATTTTCCTACAAGTTCCGATTTGCAAAACCGGGAGCCATCTTAATCAAACAATATTCTCAGCCATGCCCAATGCCTCAAAATGATAACGCGGTTTGCCCACGCTTCTTTTGCCATACTCGATAGCTTCTTTCGGGCAATAGCAAATACAGGCCATGCAATGCGTACAATTTGACCCCCAGACAGGTTTATCCTTATCCAGACGGATGTTATTCAATGGGCACAGCTGCACACATTTTCCACAGCCGATACAGGCATCACTTACCGTAAAAGCATCTGCCTTGACGATTTTCTTGTAGAAAATGGGATTTACCGCGCTGCTCATAAAGCGGTCATACAAATTATTTCGCGGTGCGGGAAATTCCATCCCATTACGGATACAGTCAATGATGCTTCGGATAGCGGGCTTTGCGTTCTCGACAATCGCTTTTGCTTCCTGCTTGTCCGGTGCCGAGAACAAAGCAATATAATTTTCCGGCATAACGATTTGGGCCGTGCCCATGTAGATAAGGGCTTTCCGTGCGGCAAGTTCCTGGTTGTACTTTGCTGCATTGCCGATCTCGCTGCCGCAATCCATCACGAACCAGATGCGTTTAGCGCTGACTAAATCCACTTTTTCAAGCCAGTCGGAAACAATATGCGGAATCCGCCAAGCATAGGTGGGCGTGACCAATATTACATTTTCCTCTGTCTGAACAGACGAGGTGTCTCCAGTTTTGATGCGCTCATTAAGATTGAGGCAATCTGTTTCAAGCGCGGACGCGATACATTTTGCGATAAATTTGCTGTTGCCGGTGCCGGAATAATACAGAACCATGTTCAATCTGCCTCCATATCTCCGCACAAACGGTCTGTCACAAGGGCCTTGCAGCGCTCCCGGTGGGCAATATGCAGCGGATGATTTTGGAATGCTTGTAAGGCATCTGCATCCCGCAGCTCGGAATAGAATACGAGATTGTACTCCCTGCCGGCAGTGTTTGTATTGATTTCTGCGCAGCGGAGGCCTTCAATATGACCGACCATTGTCGCAACGGATTTTTGCAGGAACGCCAGTGCTTCCGCTTCTTTGTGTTCCTCTTTAACCGTGTCAGTGTATTTCCAGAATAAAATGTGACGGATCATAGCAATTTCACTCCACAAATTTAGCCATGTACTTCAGATTTCGAACAAAATTTTCCTTGTTCTTTGGAAAACAATCACGAATATCCGTGGTTGGGCTGTCTGCAAACTTGTCTCCTCTACCAGCACTTTCCTAAATCTGACGCAATGTAAGAGTCCACATACGCACCATCTTTCAAAGAAACCATATACAAATTTCCATGAATTCCAATGATCGTTCCCTCTTGACCACGATACCGAACCCGGACGTGATCGCCGACGCTAAATTGCAAGCCCGACATTTTACCAGAATCTTTATCCGTAAGCGCACCGAAAAATAATGCACTTAAAAGACCGGGGCACTTATGTTTGCGTTGTGGTGTAATTTCCTCTGATTCTTCATCACACACTCTCTGCAAACGAATTCCCTGATTTTGAGCAATTTCAAGTACCTTTCGGCGAACATTGTCATTACCAGTTTCAAAGTAAATATCATCCAACTGCGTTTGCGAAAAAGTACACGAAGAAGTTTTCAGAATCATATACAGCCCTTCATCGGCTTCGCATTGGGAAAGTTCCAGAATTTGCTCAGCAGTGAATTGGATACCGGCACTGGCAGCTCGTTTCATTAAGCGCCCGGCTGCTTTTTCATCCAAAATATTCCGCGCAACATCTACAATCTGCCGGGTTCACATCCGCATTCAGCATTGCATAGGGCAGCCTTTTGATTTGGGTAAAAGTAGCCCAGCCGTAAAATTTACTGTAATATTCTTCCCATGTCATAATCTGCCCGCTTTCTGCGCTTATTCAACCCCCAGCGCCTTAAACACTGCGTCCTCAGCATTCTGGTATGGAATCAGCTGGAAGGCCGTCATCAGGTCTGCCGGCACCGTGGCAAAGTCCACCATAGACACAGCCGGCAGCAGCACTTTCTTCGCACCGCAGTCTGCACAAGCCTGCAAGGTGTTGGCCAGTTCATCTACTTTAATCAGCGTGCCTCCGATGGAAATATCGCCCAGCACAGCAAGACTGCTCAGCGTCGGGCGTCCGATGGCAATGGAGCACAGTGCGATCACGGTGGGCAATGCCAACTTTTCCGTCATGCCGATACCCTGCAGATCCTGATAGTTGACGATGTAATCCTTTGCCGTGGTGCTGATGTTGCCGCTGATATGCCGAGCATTGGCTTTCAGGAAGTTGAAGGCAGTGTTGGCTGCTTCCTTCGCCTTGCCATCACTGCCAAGGCCGGTCTTATCAAACTTGCCGCTGCCAGGCAGCATCTGGCTTTCCAGACGGAACGCGCCGATCATGCCGGACTTGCCGCGAGAAATCGTGTATAACTGGCCCGGCGCACCCATGCCTTCAGGAATCAGCGTATCGCCGCCCTGCTCCGGCACAGAAACATACTTTTCCTCAAAGGTTTCGTTATCAATGTAGGAGAAGTTCACATCATAGAACTCCATGCCGCCCAGCTTCTTCAACTGCTCCTTGACACGACGGCGCATCTCCAGCGAGAGACGCAGCACTTCTTCCAACTCGTCTTTGCTGAACTCGCCGTTGGGGTACATCAGCTTTAAGTAGCCATCCACCATGCGGCGCACGGCAATCGTATCACGCTGGTTCAGGTTCTTGCCCAGCTTGAAATACTTATCCAGCGCATCGCCATATTGCACCTTGCGCAGCTCGCGGATGAATTCCGCCATGTAGTCGCTGATAAAGCCGTAGCTGTTGGTGAAATGCTCCGGACGGAATTTCGGGATTTCCCAGCCGGGCAAGTAGCAGTGAATACGGTCAAGGAATGCCGTGTCGGTGCCCATCTCCGGCGGGAACGGCTCAAACAGCGTGGAGGTTTTCAACACAACGTCCACGCTCTGGTTGATATTGCCCACAAATACCATGGAGGCTGAGGCCGCCTTCTCCTCTTTGCCGCGCGCAAAGGAGCCGGACGCCATGTAGTCCTTCATAATCTGCACGCCGTCTTTGTCCTTGAACTTAATGCCGGCAACCTCGTCAAAGGCAACGCAGTCCCACAAGCCGACCAAACCCACGGTCTTGCGTCCCATGTTATAGAACAGGTTGGCAACGGTGGTCTGACCGCCGGAAACCAAGATACTGTTGGGCGAAATTTCCTTATAGATATGGGATTTACCGGTGCTGCGAGGGCCAAGCTCACACAGGTTGAAGTTATTCTCTACCAACGGAATCATACGGGTCAGCAGCAGCCACTGTTCACGATAGGTAAGCGATTCAGGCTCATAACCGGCAGAACGCAGCATCAGGCCCAGCCATTCTTCCTTGCTGAATGCCTTGCGCCCTTGCCTGATCTCATCCAGATCGACATGGGGCATCTGGATAGGTGTCACGCGGTTGATGCGGATCGGCGCAGACTTTTTATCTTCCTCGATAAATTCATAGCTCAGCTGCACAATGCACCAGATGCCGCCGCAGAGCAGGCGGTCATACTTCTGCGGGTATTCGTCCTCAATAGGAATATCCTTCACGCCCAAGTTCGAGAACTCGGCCAGATACACATCCTTGCGCATATCCAGATGCACCGTAACCATATCAATAATGGTATGGCTGCCGTTCATCTTCAGCAAGGAAAGAATCTTCTGTGCTTCATCCGGGCGTACAAAGTTGTCAGAAAGAATCTTCTTTACCGTTTCAACGCCGGTTTCAATAATAGCCGGGTCATCACTGCTGCAATACTGCCCCAGCAGGAATTCCAGCACATAGACGGGCACATTCGCGCCCTCTTTGATTTTCTTCGTCAAATCCTTGCGGACGATGCGGCCTTGGAACACCGATTTCAGCCGTTGCTCATAACTCAGCCCCGCCATGCTGTCGCCGCCAAGATCATACATCGCACGCTGCACTTCATCGAACAGGATTTCATAGGCGTGCTGAATTTTTTTGAACTTCTCGTCTGCATCCGCATCACTGCTTACATCAGGGTGGTACTCCTTTGCCAGGCGGCGGTAAGCGGACTTGATCTCATCCGTCGAGGCCGTTTTGCTGACGCACAGCACCGCATACAGATCCGCATTGTCACTGAAATCCGGCTGCGGTTCCTTTTCTGCACCGGCAGCATTATCCTGTGTGGGTTCGTCGTTGCCAATCTCGCGGCTGAATTCACTGTATTTATCATCCAAATCAGGCATTGTACTATCCTCCGTCAATTTTTCGGTGCTTCAGCAGGCATCAGGTTTTTTAAGTAGGGCAACAGCTTTTCGCGGTCATAGCCGCCGTTCGGGTATTTTTTCATAATCTCCGAAACAAAGCAATAAGCAAAACCCATAAACTCCTGAATCAAATTATCAAGCTCATCCTTGCAGTTGCCCTTGATGGACATAATCTGCGCAATCTGCCAGAACATCGGCGGCTGGTCCCCCTGTGGCGTCATCATCTGGCTGACCAGCTTCCATGCTTCACCATGGTTTGCCATATCCAGCACAAATTCTTTAGCGGTTGTTCCAAGCTCCAGGCGGTTTTCGGCAAAGACCATTTCAACTTCCAACAACTTATCTTTTGCAGGAATGTTCCCGTACATGATAATATCCGTAATCGTTTTCCCTATCAGCATGGATAATAACAGCTGCGGGTCATCAATTTCCCGCCCGCCATCGCTGCTGTTCAAAAGGTGATCCCAGATCACCTTCATTTTCTGGATGTGTTCCATAGAGCTTCCGCTGCCCCAAACATCCACCTTGGGCGGTGGGGCATGCATTGCGCGCTCAACCCCATCTGATGCCCGGCTCAAAAATCGCGTGCCGATGGTTTCTACACTGGATTGCAGCGGCCCGCAGAATGCAAAAGCCGCAATAAATCTTTGCAAGGGCGTGGTCAATTCATCGTATTTGCTTTGCGGAGTCCGGCATTTTTTCAGGCAGCGGCCCAGGCAAGTCCAGAATTCACCACACTCATCAACATCAACCCACCCCAGCGGGATCAGCTTCCTTACGTCTGCATCGGCACCGGTGGCCGCTTTAAAATCAGAAAACCACACACCGTCCGTGCCGCTGTTGATGATGTAATCCACCAAAATTTTCCGGTGGTCGTTCCAGGTATGGTCATTGCGGTAGATCTCCGCACAAACAGCCAACAACACCTGGGTTGCACCGTAATAAAGTTCTTTGGGGTAATGCACCCCATACGAACCTTCAGCAAATTTGCGCACACTCTTAATCCATTGTTCTGCGGCCTTTTGTGCTGCTTTATAGTTCTTTACCTCAAAATTTTGGATTTCAGTTTTTTTCTTTTTCTTTGCCTTAAAGTAATCGTGAACCAGGTGGTAGGTCATATAGTTCCACATGTTAAATCCACGGCTCATAATCGTTCCTTCCTTGCATCAAAAGCCAAATCCGAAGTCGTCCGCCATCGCAATGTCCATGACGACCTGACGGCGCAGCACCTCAACCGAATTTTTATCATCGTAGGCTACCAGATAATACGGCTTTTTGTTGTCGTATTTCCGGTTCTTGAAGCTGAACCGCAGGCGGAACATTCGCTCCGCCGCCGTCTCGCCGCGCTTGTCAGCCACCACGATATTCTCATTGGAGATGCGCTCGTTATCTTCTCCCACAAAGTACACGCGGAAGGTCGTCTCGCGCACAGTGTCGCTGATTGGCTCGTTCTGCATAAAGTCCAGCGCGGTGATCAGGTTCGTGATCTTCTTCAAAATGCTCACCAGCGTCAGCTGCACAGTCGTGGTCTCCATGCGGCCTTTCTCCATCCGCACGTCCAGCACAGGCACGATCATCTCCTGCGGGCTGGAGCCGCCGTGGACGTAGTTCTCGCCGCCGCCCGCCACCTTGAACACATTGGCCGCTGTCGGGTAGGACACCGTCAGCGTGTTCGTCTTGGTGTTCAGCACCGTGGCCATTGGCAGGCTGGCGACGCCGGGCTGCGCAATGGGGTCAGCGTCCACAATAAAGCGGCGGTTCACAAACGCTGTCTTGGGGGCAGTGTTGGGAATTTTATCGCTCTCCGCCAGCGCGTGGCGCTTGTACAGGAAGCCGTGATCCGCCGTGACGATAAAGTGCAGCGTGTTCGCGCTACCCGCAATGCGGCGGATCATGGCAGCGATCTCCTCCACAGCCTCGCGGCAGGCAGCAAAGACTTCGTCCTCGGTGTTGGGCTTGTCGCCGCGCGCGTCAATTTGGTTATGGTAAATGTACACGACTTGCTTGCCGGTGAAAACCGCCCGCAGGTCGTCTTTTTTCATGGCTTTCAGGTCGTCAAACTGGATGCACCCGCTCTGCGGCACGCGCTTTTGCAGCACAGCCTGCCGTTGCGCCAGGTTCTCGCAGGGCATATCGTCGATCAGCACCTGATACTCCGGCGTCATCTCCATCCGCGTATGGGGCAGCAGCGCCGCCATGCCCAACCGCGTGTAGGACGGCAGCACGCCCAGCCGGGGTGTCAGCTGCACAGTAGACTTCGGGTCCTCGGCCAGCAGGGCAGCAAGCTCCGCGCCTACTTCATAGCGCATGGCGTCGGAGATAATCACCACGGTGCGCTCCTTGTTGCCGGCCACACACTCCGAGAAAAAGTTCCGCTGCAGCGCCATTCTGCCCATGCCGGGCTCCTGCGGGAAATCCGTATTCCACGCAGGGATGATTTTTGCCAGATATTCCGTGTTGTAGATATTCTCAACCAGTCCCTGCAATTTGTCGTAGGCGGCTGGCTCGTCCAGCTTGTCGTAGGCCGTGTAAAACGCACGGTACTGCGCGTCAATTTTGTAATCTTCGCGGTAATACTGCGCCCAGACGTGCTCATAATCCGCCGGGGCGCGGTAGTGGGCAGCGCTGACGATATGCCACGCGCTTTCCAGCATGGCATACTGCACCGCCAGCTTGCGGCCAAAGTGGGTCTTGGCGCGGCGCTGGCACAGCTCCGGGATGTTCTCGCCGTTCAGCGCGGCGGTCACGTCCTCGGCTTGCAGGCGCTCGGTCATCCACCCGGTCAGCAGGTCATCCACGCAGGGCAGGCACTCGCAGTCGGTCAGCAGGTCATGGGGCAGCTTGGCCAGCGCAGCCTTGGCGTGCAGCGTATCCTGCACAGCGGCGGCCATTGCGTCAAAGGCATCGCCGTAGTTTACGTTGTTCATCATGCCGTCCATAAAGGCCAGCACACTGCCGGGCTTGGCGGCGGCAAACGGCTGCCATGCGTCCGGGATGACCTTCACGCTGTGGGCAAGGCTTGTCACAAACAGGCTAATTTTCAGCTTGTCCACATTCGGCGCGGGCACGGCAAAGCCCAGCTCTGTCTCACAGTGCTTCCAGAACACCTCATCCAGCTTGTACTTTGCCAGCTCGTCCAGCTTGGGGTTGCCGTCCGGGGTGTCGGCCAGCAGGATTTCCCGCAGCGCGTCCTCAAACTGTGCGGTACGGCACTTGCAGACGGTGCAGAGCAGCGCTGTCTCCACGGCATCCACCGTGTACGCTGCCAGCTTGTAATCACAGAACCGCTGCTTGCGGGTCTGCTCGCCGACGACCTTGGCGTATTTCTGCAAGACGGCCTTGCCCTCGGCCCCAATGCCCAGATCGGAGCACAGCAGCGAGATCGGGTCGGCATGGAACTGCTTGGAATACAAAATCGTATCCTCCAAGTGGTTCTGCTCCACGGGGGGCTTGGGGAACGGCGCGTAGATCAGGTAGTTGCTCTGCGGGTCCTCGCGTTCCAGCAAAATCTTGGTTCTGAACTGGTTGGTAGGCGTCAGATGCCAGATTTTTGCATTTTGCAGCGGCATAGCGTCCACATCATCGGCAAAATAGCCGTTGTCATCGTACCAGAACACCAGCCTGCGCCCCTCGGACGCAAACTCGGTGTTCAGCTTATCCACGATTTGGTTGTATTTCAGTTCAGACATAGATTTTTCCTCTTACTGTGTGTATTTTCAGGCGCAGATTTGCCCTTCCTTGCAGCACTCGTAAATATATTCCCGCGACTGATAGTAAACGTCCGTGTTGTAGTTGCAAAGCACGGCATCGATCCATGAGGTATAAACTTCCACAAGGCGGTCAACCACATGGTCGTAGTCGTCATCGCAGACATCCTCGATCAGGCTGCAAGTGTAGAACAGGTCATTGTTGTTTTTCATAGTTTCTCTCAAATTTTCGCCAGAATTGCCAGTTTTTTGCCATCTACGCCGGTCTGGACTTTTTCGTAGTTGACCTTTACGCCGTCGTCGAGGTCGATGGGGATGCGGGCGAGGGCGATGTGGCCGAAACGATCGTCGTAGTCTTTGCACTCTTTCAGCTGCTTGACGAGCTTTTCTTTGCGTTTGGTGGCTTGGGCGACCTCGCGGCTGGCGCCGTTGGCGATGGCATCGTCCATGCGGGCGATCTCGCTTTCGTAGACCTGCTCCATCTTGTACAGGTAGTCGGCACGGACAAGACCGGAGGTGTCGGCGTTGTAGCGGTGCATATAGATCAGCGCCTTGAAGCCGTTCTGTTTGCCGCTGTCGTACAGCCAGTAGATGGGGCGTTTCTGGTAGATTTTTACATGGTCGGCGTAGAAGCCGTTTAAGAAATAATTGCGGATGACGGCGCGGGGGCTGGTGCCCTTGGTGCCGAGTGCCTTGGCGATGAAGGCAAGGTTATCTTCCAGACTGCCTGCGCCAAAGACCTTTTTGACCCACGCTACAAAAAGGCCGGTGAGGTCATCGGTGAAATATTCTTCATCTGTGATGGGGATGACGTTGTCGGCATCGGGGAGGAAAGTGTGGTATTGGTCGGGGTTCCAGTCGCCGCCGGCGTAGGCAAGGCCGGGCTGATCGAGAGAATAGCGGCCAAAGATGCAGCCCACGGCGTAGGAGATCAGGCTGCGGATGTCGCGGCCAAGGTCTGCGCGGCGGACGGTGACGTCCTTATCCTCGACTTCGGGGGTCAGTTCGTCCTGCAAGCCGTAGATGTCGATAAAGATGCGGTTGAGTTCTTCCTCGTTGGCTTTGAGGTCGTTGAAGCGCTTGTTGCACTCGCTTTCCCAGCGGGCATACTCATCTGCCAAAGCAATGGACGTGACAGAGGCGCTGCCCATTTTGCCGTTGGCATCGCGGAAAACGCACTCGCTGCCAAGGGGCAGCTCCGGCAGAAGCGGATGTTTTTTGAAGTCCCACGAGGTTTCGAAAGAATCCCAATCAGACTTGGAGAGAGAGATATTATTTTCAACTGTGTTCGCTATGCCCTCAGTTTTTTCTTTGCTGACAGTTATCGGAATGCGTACCAAATCTCCATTTGTGAAACTCATTGTTGGATTTAGCGCCTTCAGATATTCAAACGTCACATTTGAGCATAGCAGCCCAATTAAATAATTAAGGTTTTCTCCATCGTGCGGAAATGCAGATCTACTTGTATCATCAAAAATAAATCCTGTCCGTTTATACTTTACCGCAAATTTCGAAGAACTCAGCTTGTTCCAAGTAAGCCCTTCCTTAAAATACCATTGTGTGTTTTGCGGTCTTGCCGCCAATTTCCCAGCAGCATTCTTGAAGGCTTTTATTTCTTTTCCATTATTTTGCCAGTTGACAATCATGCGATCATCCGTAGACCATTTTCTAAAGTCACCACCACTATTACAGGGATACCATTTTTCATTGCGGTTTTCTGTTTCTCTAACGTCTAAAACGCCGAACCCAATGTTGGAGAATTTAACTTCATACCAAATTCGCTGGAAAATATTATTGTCTCCAGTTGCCAAACCTGCACATGGCGCAGCAACCTCTCCCAACAGTTTTTCATGTATTGAGTACGGTAATAGCATTTGTTGGCTCAACCCGTACGCCACCGGGCTGCCCGGAATTTTGGAGAAGTTGTCCGTGCTTACTTGTGCAAAGCGATTGCCAGACACTGGGAATTGTTTCGGCACGTCGTTTTCAATGTCCTGTAATTTAATCTGATTATAAGTGCCCTTATATCCATGTACCGCTACATTCTGGAACACGGTTACAGCGGTACCAAACGCAATGCCCATAACCATGTTTTCCATGTGCATTAAATTGGTAATTGTTTTTGTCTGCAAAGCATTGACACGCATCTTTTCAAAGCTGGAGAGGAACATCCAACTCTGCATTGTAACCATACAGTTGAAGCCTGCACGCTTTACCATCTCGTTTCCGTGCTCAATAAATACTGCAAACAAATCGCTCTTGCTGTCCGGGTAATACTTCTTTATATAGTCGCTCAGCTTTGCGTTCATGCCACTGCTGCCCATATACGGCGGGTTCGTCACAACCACATCGTACTTCTGCACCAGCATCCGGGCTTGGTCGATCAGCGGGCACATCACATCCAAAAGCTGATAGGTCAGCCCCTGCACGCCAAGGCTGCCGTACCCGGCCATTCTGTCAGCCTCCTGCAAGCGGGCTTCCAGTTTGTCCAGCTCTTCCAGCGTGACTTTCGGCTGCAAAATGCTGCCGTACTCCTTGGCGTTCCGGAAGGTATCCCACAGCGTCCGGGCCGTGGGTTCCTCCGGGCCGCAGTAGCCAAATGCCGTCTGGGGCAGTTCTCCGCTCTCCTGTATCGCATAAACGTGCGGGTTCAGATGCCGCCGCAGGAAGCGGCTGTCGTACTGGCAGCCCTTCATCATCACGACAAAATAGGCCATCTGCGCGGCGCGGTCATCAATGTCCAGACCGTAGAGGTTATGCTCCACAATGCTGGCGGCGGCGTCACGGTCGGTATAGCCCGCGCTGCGGTAAATCTGCATCAGCACATCAAACAGATACGCCAGAATATGCCCGCTGCCCATGCAGGGGTCGATGCACTTTATATTCTCCGGCGTCAGGGCGGCGTAGCCCTTGCGCAGCTCGGCCAGCTGCTGCGCTACCTGCGGCTCCTGCGGGGCTTCGTCCAGATAATACTTCCACTCGGATTTGTCAAAATCCGGGTGTCCCTCGCTCCACAAACGTCCAAGGCTGTTTTCGACCATGTATCGCACGATCCAGTCCGGCGTAAACAGCTGGGTGGCGGCGGGGATGTTCTCTTTGCTGATTTTGATGTTCTTTTTGAGGTTGGCGAACACCTGCTCTTTCGGCTCGGTGTTGTAATACTGGTACAGCCAGCCCACAATCTGCACGGCGTCCTGCCAGTCGGATTCCGGGATGTCGTTTACCAGATGGCAGACCACGCCGTCCTTATCGGTGAAGGAGAGCGCCAGCAGCAGCGGCATATAGTCGTCCACCTGCTCAAACAGGCGGGGCAGGCAGTCGCCCAGCGCGGCGCACTGCTTTAAGAACAGCAGCCGGAACACCTCGTCCAGCTTGTTGTCGTTTTTGAGGTTGACAATTTGCTGCTGTTCAGCCGGGGTGTAGTCCAGCACCGCATCAAACGGGCTGGTGACGATCTGCGGCTCGGCGCGTCCGTCCGCGCTGGACAAAACCCGCGTGCGGCTGGGCAGCAGGTCGTTGACCTCCATATACCGCACCGCAATCAGCCGGTTGAACCATGTGTAGGCGACCTTATCCACCACAGTCTGGTACGCCGCCGTGTAGCTGCCCTGTTTGGCGGTCTCCTTATTCAGCTCCGCCACAAAGCGCTGCCGCTGGGTGACGGCGTCACCCTCGATGCGGTAGGGCTGCGGCAGGCCAACGTCAAAGAATTGCACGGTCTCATTAGACTGTGGCAGCGGCTCGGCAACAGTGGTTTCCGTCACGCCAACCAGCCCGGCGCGGTATTTGGTATCGGCAATCAGCTTATTGCGCGCCCATACAGCAAACTTTTTGATTGCGGGTTTGTCCATGTTATACATCTCCTATGTTTTAGGATTGACTTTGTAGGGTGGGGCGGGCGGATGCGAGCATCCGCCCCTACGGTTGGATTAGTTCTAAGTTATACGCAAGTTGATTCCAAGTTAGTTCCAAGTTGATTCCAAGTTGGTTCCAAGTTTGGCATAGTGTTAGCTTTGCGTCATAATACATCAGTTGTTAATATGCCACCTTGCAGCGCTCGTTTTTCCATCACAATGCACCTTGTCATTGTCTTTGAGTTCTTTCATCAATGCTTTTATCTGATTGCGACTAAGGCTTGGCAAAACTTGCTGCAATTCTTTGAACGGAGTTCCAACAGCATTGTTTTGACGTATATGTTTCAGCAGCAGCTCCTTGTTAGTATCACGATCCAACCCGACACGCCGTGTATGGATGCCGGATTTACCCGTGGCTGCATAAAGACTTCTTGCAAGAATATATTTCTTGCGTCCAATATGCTCAACAATACCCATGCCTGTCAATCTATCCAAGCGGGATTGCATTTTTGGCGTGAGTGTACGCTCGTGGTACAGCGCGTCAATGGTCAGGAAATCCTCGGTGGACAGAAGTTCGCCACAGTTTTCACTGATTCGGTTGATAACAGAAAGCATTGCTTTATCAAGAATCAGTCCGTTCAGCGTGACAATCACAAAAAAATCGTCCGTTCCTGTAAAATCGGGAAGGGGTTTTGCCTCCTGCACACTCAACTCGAACATCAGATTCATGCCTTGTCCGGAGCGCTCCACCATACCGCATAGGGCAAAAATTTCAGCGATGCAACGATTGCGCGGCAGCTGGCGATCCAGTACATTATCAAGTGTTATGCCAAACGGGAAACCTCCGGGGCTTTCCACAACCAGTCTATCACGGTACTGGCGCACAAATATACTGCTGCCATACTGATAATTGCGGTGGCTTACTGCATTCAGGATTGCTTCGCGCACGACACGTTCATTGAAGGTAAAAATGTCAAATATAAAGAAACCTTCCTGATAATGCTGTTTATCATTCCGCAAGTTGACAAGTTCCCAAATGCGGTCATAACAGGCAAAGAATCCGACACGAAACTCTTCTCTCTGGTTTGCGGGGCCGGACGCTTCGGATGAGCGGTATTCAAAAATGATTTCTGCCTGCGGCAAAAACTTTGTGAGCGCCGCTCTTTTTCCGAACAGAACCAGTGCGGCATAGGTTAAGCCCTCGTCCGTAATTGCGCCGCAATCGTGGAGAAGCTGCTCTTTGGAAAGTGTCGCAAGCTGCTTTTTCTTGCTCTTTGCAATCCACATTGCTCGGAAGTTTTCAATGGCGGATTCGTCTAAGTCGTCCACCGTTGCACCTGTGCAGATTGTTGCGGAGAAATCGCCGCCTGTTTCTTCGTAGATATTGCGGCGCATATCCTCCGGCATGGGCTTTAGTTCATCCGCCTCGTAAATCCACGCCACACCACCATATTGTACCGGCAAACCAATCGGACGACTCTTTACATCAAATACAAGAACCCTTTTCCCATCATAGGTGAAAAGTCGGAAATCGATGTTGATTTTCAGTTTTTCAATCAAACCCATGCGTGTGCGCTCTGGCTGGTCGAAGGCGGCACTGCCGACCACTTTACGGGGTCTTTTATCCGTGATGCCAAATACCAATGCGCCACCACCATTGTTTGCCAAAGCACAGCAACACTTTGCTGCTTCACCAAAATCAAAACGATTTTTTGCTTCCTTAAATTGGACGTGTTCGCCCTCTTTGGCCTCTAAAAGTTCTTGAACACTTTCAAAATAGGTCATAAGATTTCTCCTTAGTTTAGAACTCCACGTTCACAATCGTGTCGGGGTCAAGTTCGGATTCAAGGCGGCGGCGCAGGGCAGCGAGGTAGGCGTCAATGTCGGCGTCGCTCTCGATGCGCCAGCTGGTGGTCTGGGTCAGGGATTTGATGGCGAGGTTCTTGCGGCGCTTGGGCTGCGGTTTGGGTGGCTGCGGGATGACGGGGTCATCACCACCAGTCGGCGGGGTCGGGGGCGTCGGCGGAGTAAGTTTCTCATCCCGCTTATCCATCTCGTTCAGCAGGCGGATGCGCACGGCATCGGCTTGGTCTGCATAGCTGCGCAGGATGGTGACATTATTGCAGGTTTCCGCCTTTTTCTTCAGCTCGTCAAACTGCGCGGCGTAGGCGTTGCCGTACTGCGCCTTGTAGGGCTTTTCGTCCAGCACTTCCAGCACGCGGGCGCGGTCCGCTGCAATTGTGGAAAGCACCGGCTTGGTGGCTGCTTCCAGCACTTCAACATAGGCTTCGTTGTACTGGTCCAACAGGGCAGGCAGCTTCTGAATTTGCTGGTACGGCTTGGCAGCGCGGAGGATGGCGTAAATCTCTTTGACCGTGTTTTCGACTTTGTCGTTGACGATAAAGCTCTTGCTGTCCTCATAAATGCGCATCAGATCCAGCGCTTTATCAAAAATTTCTTTCTGCACACCGGCAAAGAACGCCTTGACGGGGTCGTAATCCTCGGCAAAATCGAGGAAGTCGTCCTGCCGCTGGTACATCTGCTTGTAGAACTCCATCGGGTCGTTCCACTGTGCCACGGGGCGCAGCAGTGCAAGGCCGCTGTCGATGACTGCCTTGCCGGGGTAGGGCTTGACGTAATCGTACTGCTTGCGGTTGGCCAGCGTGGCGGCAAGGTCGGCGCAGGCTTTGCGGCAGGCGCGCATCAGGCCGTCCTCGTCCTCGGTGGGGGCGTTGTTGCCGAACAGCTCACGCATGATTTCGCGCACCATGCGCACCCATTCGGGCTTCGGGTGCTCCTTGCGGCTCGTCAACAGCTTGTCGAGGAATTCGCGCTTGGTGATATAGCGGGCGATCTCGTCGCCGTTGGCGGCGCTCAGGGTCAGCACTGCGCCGTTCAGCGTCAGGCTGATCTGCCCCTTTTTGAACAGGTGGGCAACGATCCACTCCACGTCATCATCCACAAAGCCGTAGGGCGCTTTGGTGAAGCGGTCTTTCAGCGACTTCATGGAGGTGTTGGCGTGCAGGGCGGAGTTGTTGTCAATGTAGGCCAGCACATCGTCCTGCGCGGGGGCGTTCGGCTCGGTGGAGGTGACGGCGTTCAGGCTCATCTGGTGGTTGGGGCGGAACTCCTTGACGACATCGTCCTCATTAAAGGCGGTATCGATGTAGGTCAGCTTGTGGTAGACCGTGTCCACAAGGCGGGCGAGGGCTTCGCCGATGCGCCCCTGCACGTCCTTGGCGGACAGCTGGGCAATATCGCCGTTGACGTAGATTGTGGCGGATTTCAGCGCATCGACCAAGTAGATTTTGGCGTTGCTCAGGCGGGTGCGCATCTCCTTGGTCTTATTCTCGCAGATGGCCTCGTAGCGCTCGATTTGGGAAGCCGCGTTGGTGCGCAGATACTTCTCGATCTTCATTGCCTGACTGATCTCGTTGAGGAACTCGCGGTCATCGGGCAGCACGACCAGCACCTCACGGCCTTGGCCGGACATCAGGCGCAGGCGCTGCTCATCGGTGCCATCACTGTAATAGGGGGTCAGCACGCGGACGCCGATGTCATAATTCTGGTTGACCTTGAACGGCTGGTCGTCCACCTGCTGGTTGTAACTGAACGTATAGCGGCCATTGAACTTGGGGTATTTGTATTTGGATTCGGTCAGGATCTGGGTGTAGATCATGTCCGCCGTGCGGTGGATGATGTCGGTCATTTCCACGTTCTGGCGGTTGATGTCGCGGCCAATTTCCTGCTCTTCCTCGGTCAGGAATACGTAGACATCACCGTTTTTCTGCACAAGCGTTTCGTGGATCAGCACGTCCAGCGCGTCCTGCACCTTCTGGGTCAGGGCAAGGCGATCCTCGTCCATGTCGGAGATGAGCAGCGTCGTCAGGTTGGTGACGGTGGCTTTCTGGAACTCCTTGACATATTTGACGAGGAACAGGGCTTTCAGCACGCTGACGGCAAAGCAGTCATCGCCGCCGTCCGGGTTGATGTTCTTGTTGTCCAGCGCCTGCATGATGACGCGGCGGTGGGCGGCATCGAGGAATTCATCCAGCGCGTCATAGAACAGGCTGAACGGCACGAGTGCGCCGTCAGACTTGTTTTGCAGCGCTTCGGCGGACTCCTTGAACAGCGCCAGCATCGAGCGCTCGCCCTCAGACAGATGCTTGCCGGACGCGCCGTACTGGCGGATGGAGGTCAGCACGCTGCCCAGCAGCTTGAACTGGTAGGGGATGAACGGGTAGACGTCCACGAAGTCGCGGGTGTCATCGTAGAGCTTCATCTCCGGCAGATCTTCAAATTTCAGCTTGTTCTTCAGGGGCGTGGCTTTCTGCTCATACAGCACACGCAGGGTCTGGTCGGCGGTGTCGTTCTTGGCAAGGATACGCTTTTTGATGACCTCGTCCACGTTGGCGCTGGATAGCGACAGGCGGGTGTCGAACCGCCCCTGAATCTTGGAGAAGTCGTTGCCCTTGACCTGTGTGATGGAATCCACATCCTGCTGGCTGGTGACGATGACCCACGCCTTGCCCTTGCACTCCTTGCCCAGTTCCTCGCGGATGGTTTGCAGGTTGAGCATCAGGCGGGAATCGTCGCCGATGTACTGGCCGACCTCGTCCACGAGGAAGCAGACGTGATGATTGTGACCCTTTTTCTCGATGTACTCGCGCACCATGCGGGCGAAGTTTTCGATGCTGATCTGGTAAGGCTCAGCGGCCTTTTCGCACCAGTTACGGGCGGCTGGTTCGCTCATGTAGTCCATATCCACCAGAACATCCACGATGTCATCTTGGATGAAATCGAACTTGCGGCGGGAATCCTCCCAGCTTTTGCCGGTGGTGGCGGCGAACTCCTGCTTGAACTCATTGTAGCGGCCATCCTCGGACAGTTGGCGTTCGAGGTCGGCCACATAGGGCATCGAGCCGTAGAAGCCCTGCATCTCGTTGAACACCTTTAGGAAAACCGTAACGATGGCATCCTTGGACTGCTTGCCGGTCTGCTCGCTCTTGGAGTCGATGTTGAACAGGACAACGTCAGTGGGAGTGTCGGCAGCCAGCTTCATGTCTGCCAGCACCATGGCATCCTCAATCTTATGATCGTCAATGAAATAGTCCACGGCGCGCTTGCCGCCGATGAGCTTTTGCCCGTCCAGCAGGTAGGAGAGGATTTTCAGGAAGTGCGATTTACCACTGCCGAAGAAGCCGGAGATCCAGACGCCGGTTTTGGTGGTCTCGCCCACGATGCCCTTTTTGTAGTTGTCGAAGAATTCGCGGAAGTGCTTGGACAGTTCGCGGGTGACAACGTATTCTTCCAGTTCCTGCTTGGCGTTGCTGTCCTCGCCTTCGCCGACAACGATAACGCCCTTGATGTCACGGTCAATAGGCTTTTTGAACATATCTTTGATTAACACGGGAACTTCCTCCTTACGGTTTTACAAGTCGAAACGCGCGGTAGTAGTTGTCATCTTTCAGTTCATCAAATAGGATCAGGGATTGTTCATCATACGTGCCGGGGAAGAACAGCACCACCGGCACGCGGCCAAAGGATTGGCTGAGATTGTTCAGTACCTTGTGGGAGCGCAGCAGCGGGTAGCACTTGCCGATGCCGGTCAGGAACACGATGGCGTTTTCTGGGGTGTTTTCCTCGATATGGCGGACGATCAGGCTGTCGTCATCGTTGACGCAGAGCAGGTTGCCCACGGCTTTGACGATGCGGTCAATGCCGCGGCGATCCTCAAAACGGTAGCACTGGTCGAGGAAGCCTTCTTTTTCCAGCGTGTCGATGATGTAGTCGTATAAATCAAAGACGACGAGTCTGAAATCGTCGTTGCCTGTGGCATTCTTTTGCTGCATCCGTTCGATGCGGGCGCGGACTTCCAGCTCTTTTTCGGGTGGGTAGTCAAACACCCAGTAGTTGACCTCGTTAGCGCGGCCACGGTTCTTACGGAAAATCGGTTTGCGAATTTCCAGCTCCATGGCATCGAGGCGTTCTTCAAATGTCATATCAGTTTTCCCCCGTCAGCGCGGCATACATAGGCTGCAAGCCGTTGTCTTTCATCCAGTATTCCAGTTCACGGTCAATGATGGGCTTGGCGTAGCGGCGCTCGGTTTTGCCGTGGTCGGTGAGCCCGGCTTCATACAGCAGATTTTTGTAATAGCTGCCAAGGCGCTTGAGCGTGTAGTCCGTCCACTCGGCCACTTTTTCATCCTGTGACTGCTTCTCCTTGAAGAAAAGGCGGATGTCGGCATCCGAAAAAGCGTTGACACCAAGCTGGACTTTCTCGCGGATGACCTCATAGCAGAAATCGAAAAAGAGCGTGTCGTTGCCCATGCAACCCAGCAGACAAAACAGCTTTTGCGTGGCCGGGTCGCCAAAGACGAACATCGGCAGGAAACTGTCCGCCAGCGTTTGCATCCGGGCCTCCACCGTGTTGCAGGTCATCTCGGCGCGGGCCGGCGAAGCGGCAGAAAAGAGGTTTTCCTCACGACTGCGGGTGCGGAGTCCCTCCCACGTTACGCCCTGATCGCGCAGGATGGCGGCTTTTTTGAATTCCAAAAACCAGAACGGGTGCTTGACGCCACCTGCACTGTATTCTTTACGCACCATGGGTGGTCTCTCCTTTGTCATCCGGGATAATTTCCATAATGTCACCCACATCAGCGTCAAGTGCAAAGCAGATGCGCGCCAGCACATCCGTGGTAACATTATCGCCGTGGGTGAGCTTATTCATTGTATAGTGGCTGACCTGTGCAGCCTTTTCCAAATCGCGCTTTTTCATGTCGTGATCAATCAACAGTTTCCATAGTTTTTTATAACTCACAGCCATAGATTGGTCCTCCCTGTTGTGCAAGCTAGTATTGTACCAAGTATACCACATTCTTTCTGGGAATTAAACACAAATGTTTTCTTTCGCTAACATTATGTTTGGGTTATTTCAGGTGTTCTCTTCATGAGTTTCATCCACAGGTCAACAAGCATATCGACTATACGTTGATTCTCTTTGCGGTTCAAAATCGTTGCTTTCTCTTTCGTCAATCTGCACAACAAGCCAATGAATATTTCTATGTGTTGAACACTGTTAAACAATCGCTTTGATTCATGTAAAAATTCATTTCCGTACTTTTATTCTACATCTAAGCCTATACCATAATTGGTACTTCTTCAGCTTTCAATGAAAATTCATCAGCTTGTCTAAATATGATTCGGTGTAATCGTGCATTATGAACATCTTCTTTACAAATAATAAACGGCGGGGGAGAATATGTCTCCCTCGCCGAAATTTTCCTTCGGGAATTGCTGCGGTTTTGTCTGTCAAGACTGGCGATAGGCTCTCAAAACCGTACCGCCAGTGGTGAAAATTCACGCTGCAACAAAAAAGCGCATCCTGCTTTTCGGCAGGATGCGCGCAAAATCGCTTGTGGACATTTTCAGGCAAATGGGATAAATTTGGTACATTTCGCCCAAAAATCGCCTGTTTTTTGCAATTTTATATCATAGCTGCGGCATAAAATTAGTCGATGGGCTTCATCGTGGGGAACACCCCTCCGGTCTCTTCATCCGGTTTCATCACGCCTTGCAGAGCTTGAAAAGTGGCATTCTCACATGGTTTTTCTAACTTTTTGGATTCCATAGGATGTCCTCCTGTGCCGTCTGGTTTGAGGCAAAAGTTGTAGAAAAGTTGTAGAAAGTTGTATTGGCACAAAATCGGCTTGAAATTGGCACAGCAATAGGCTTCATCGGCCTACAAGCGACCACAATATAAAATTGCTCGGCTGTAATAAGGTCTGTATAAACTCTACATATTATTTCAAGCAGATCCATACAGAAACAAGTATAGCATAAGCTTTGTAGATGTTCAAGTCAACGATTTTTTAACCCTGATACCGAATTTCATACCTTATATATAAAAAGGAGTACACCATGCCAGAATATCAATTGCAAATCAAACAGGTCGTGGATTACCCACGATGCCGGATTTATCGGCAATTCGTCCATCGGCTGATGGCAGACCGGAGCATTCGCGCAAGCGGAGGCTCTGGTCTTTTTTATTTTACCGTGCTTTGCAGCTACGCAAACTTCCGCACTTCATACCGCCGGATAGATGGTATTAGCTATACCATCTATCCGGGCGAATGGGTCTGCACACTCAAGGAAGTGTCCCAATGGTTTCGCACACGGTTTCAATGCCAGGCGTTGACAGTGCTGGAACAACTGCAGAAACAGCACTTTATCACTTTTCAGACACTGGATCGCGGCAATGTGATCCGCTATAAAATTTGCGACTGGGCGCGGCATAACACGGTGCTTGAATATAATGCTCCCTGCCAAAAGGATACCGGCTTTTTCTTTCTACCCGTTTCCGTTGTCACAGATCTCATCAGCACAAGCCGATGCTCCGAAATGGATATTATTCTGGACCTCTGGGTTTCAGCCGTCTACAACGATAATCAGGTACAGGGGTCAGACCTGGGGCCAGTAGTCTATTTCCGCAACGGCACCGGCAATCCTCTTGTTGCCTACACTGAACTGGCTGTCCGCTGGGGGTTGTCCCGGGCGACAGTCGGCCGCGTCCTCAAAAAGCTGGCCGCGCTGGACTATATCTCCCTTATGTCCTTCCCGGGCCGACACGGCAGCGTGGTCTATTTGAAAAATTACCTGTCCACCATGTTTGAAATATCGGATGTTATGGTGGACAAAGAGGAGGTCGCTATGACGCTCAACATCCGTTTGGAACTCCCCGATGAATCAGGCTCCAGCCAAAACACACCAAGTATAGAGCATGAGGTTATCGTTTCAAACGAACTCAATAGCGTTTCAAAATCGCACATTGAAATTATCATCCAAAAGATGGCTCAAATCCTGATGGCACAAGGGATTTCGTGCTTTGGTTGCCCCCTCTCCCGCTATAAGTTATATCCCTTATCGGGTGACTGCCGGGAAGATTTACTACCCCGCGTGCGGGAACAGTCAACGCTCTGTTTTGGCCTGTCTATTCTGTGCGGGAACAGACAGGTCACCACTTTTGAACTTACACTCTCTCCCATCGCGGAGAATTGAACAAGGAGGTCTTACCATGAAAAAATTTGTTGAAAAAGATGTCGCAGAAAACCCGCTGTACCATGATACATGGAAACTGTTGAAAAAATACCGCGATGTGGTGTGGAGCCTGGAGATTTCTGTCCAGCATGTGCGGTCCAAGTTTGAGATCGAATACGGCACATCCATCGAGGAATTTCTGGATTCCATCTATCTGGCCGGCGCCGATCTGAATGGGAGCGATATTGAACACCATGCCAAGTGCATTGAGCGCAGCCACAAGATGCTGAAACTTTTGGATTCAGCAGTCGAATTGCTTCGTACCCGCCACAAGAACGGCGAGGCCTATTACTGGCTGCTTTACTACTCCTTCCTCTCCCCGCAGCAACTCAAAAATGTGGAGGAGATCATCGAGAATTTGCGTCCGCATATCCGGGACATCTCATTCCGTACTTACTACCGCAGGCGCAGGGAAGCCATTGACGCACTCAGTTCCGTACTATGGGGGTACACCTCCAAAGACAGTTTGGATATGCTGGAACAGTTCTTTCCAGCGCCAAAACCAGATGAAAAGGCCAAGGGCAAATAATTGGCAGAATACGGGAATGAAATTGGCGCATTCCTGCCCTTGAGCCGTAAATCCTGGTGTGCTAAACTGAATATGCTCAAACTTGCACCCAAAACTGAATGCAGGCAGTGAACGGCACCTTTTTCAAGGTGCTTTTTTGCTGCCCTAATAATCGGCCGATTGGGGAGGGAGCCCGCATCTATTACAAGAGCTGCGGGCTCCTCTTTTGTTTGAGTCCCGCATATTACATTTGGATTGGAGGTCCGAAAATTGAAAAAACGCAAGATTCCTCACCAAAAGCGAAACGGCGATACCAGCCCTCCGCGCCGTTTTTCCATTGGCAGAATCGCTTATATGGCGTTTCTGTGTCCCACCGTCTCATTGATGTTCAGCCAGCCGGCCTTTGCCGCAACCGATGTTTGGACAAAGGCCACAGAAATCATGCAGGATGTCTACACGCAGATCCTCGCTATCTCCACGATTGCGGCCATTGTGACCGCTTCGGTAGCATTGCTGCTCATGAATTTCTCCCGTTCTGGTAAAACGGTGGATGAAAGCAGAGCTTGGCTCAAACGAATTGTTATCACCTGGGCCATCTTAAACAGTCTGGGCTTTATCATGTCCTATATCGTCCCCTTCTTTGAGGGTGGTCAGTGGGCAGGTTGATCGGCATCACATTGATACCCGACGAAAGGAGGCATGACCTATGGGTATTCTGGACGGCATTGTTGAATGGATTGCAGAGCAGGTCATGGCGGGCCTTGACTTGATAACCACCTCGGTTTTGGGGGCACTGGGCTGCGATATGGCGGTATTTCTGCGCTACTTTCCCGCAGCCGAAACGATGTACAGCGTTTTTGTCGCACTGGGCATCGGTATCATTCTCCTCAACTGGGTGTGGCAGCTGTTCAAGAACTTTGGCCTGGGAGCCGGTATTGAAGCGGAAGACCCGCTCAAATTGAGCATCCGATCCGTCATTTTTATTCTTTTGGCGTTCTTCTCCAATGAGATTGTCAGCATGATCCTGACCATCGGCGGCACACCGTACAACTGGATTATGGATTCGGAGCTGCCGGCACTCAGTTTTGCAGATTTCAACTCTGTCATGCTGGTCATCATCGGGGTGTGCGCCAATGGGGCTGTGGCCCTTATCACTCTGATATTAGTCATCATTCTGGCGTGGAACTACCTGAAGTTGCTGCTGGAAGCGGCAGAGCGATATGTATTGCTCGGCGTGCTGGTCTATACGGCTCCAGTAGCCTTTTCCATGGGGGCAAGCCAGACAACATCAAACATCTGGAAATCCTGGTGCCGGATGCTGGGCGGTCAGATTTTTCTTCTGCTGATGAACGCCTGGTGCCTGCGCCTGTTCACGAGCATGGTTGGTTCGTTTATCTCCAACCCGCTCTCTTTGTAAGGAGGGCCATTTTGAAAAGACTCAAGAAAATTTTGTTCCTTGCGCTGATGGTCACAGCCCTCTCCTGCCTGTTCTGCCAGCCTGCTTTCGCTATTTCGGAGGAAGAAGTTCAGGCACAAGTGGACGCCGTAGGCAAGGAGGCCGTTTCGGGGAATGTGCTGATCTGGTTTATGTGCGCAATCGGATTCCTTAAAGTATCACAGAAGATCGATTCTTTTATGGCGAGTCTGGGCGTCAATGTCGGCCATACCGGCGGCAGTATGCTGGCGGAGGCTATGATTGCGGCCAGAGGATTCAGCGGATTTAAGAGCTTTGCCAGCAATCACTTTGCGGGCGGCCGCAGCAGCCATTCCTCCCATGTCAATGCAAGCGGTGGCGGAAAAGGCGGCGCTGGATTCGGCGCTGGTTTTGCCAGCGGCGGTTTGGCTGGTGTGATTAAAAGGAATGTTACCAACAATGCGGTCAAAACAGCTACAACGCCACCAGATGCCAAACCCTCCGGGTTAAGCGGGTTGGTCGGCGGTGCTGCAGGCGGCATCGGCGGACATATCTACGCTTCATCCGTAAGCAAGGGAGGCAATTTTGCCAACAATGTCATAGGATCGGTTGCTACCGGGAGTATCACCCAGATGGGAACTATGACCGGGGATAAAGCTGTAGACGCTCTGCATTCCTACATGGGTCATGCGGCATTGGAGCCCGGGGCCGAGAATATTCCCACTTATCAGAATGTGGAGATCGGCGGTGGCCGCATTACCGGCACAGAAGTCACTCCGGAACATCCAGAAGGCATCGCTTTTGGTATGTATCATGCAGACCAGTATGTGGCGCCGGAAGGCCAGTACACAACCGTTCACGCCGTAGATGGTACCGCCTGGTATAAGCAGTATGCTGCGGATGCGGTTGAAAAATCTCCCTATATGGCACCGGACGGCTCGATTGCCTATCACGAATCCATCGTGAAGAAACTGCCGCCTACTCCCAAAAGAAAGGACAAACTATAATGGCTGAAGAACAAAAAAACAGCTCCGCCGAAACAGTAGATGCTGCGACCTCTGCCGCACATACGGTCAAAGGCGCTATCAAAGCTGGCAAGGCCATCTCTGGAGCCGCAAAAGGTGCTGCCGCCGGCGGCCACTATGGGGCTGTGGCTGGGGCCGTCTGGGCCGGCCGAAAGCACATCGGCAAAATCATTGCTATCATTGCGATTCTGCTTTTGCTGCCTGTCCTTTTCCTCTTGATGCTGCCCGGCTTGATTTTTGGCGGGCTGGTCAATGCCTTTTCACCAGCTGATCCTGATACGCCTATCCTCAACAGCGAAACTGCTATCGTGGAAAACGCCAATGACATCACTTTTACCATCAACGCCATCTTGGGTGAGGCCCTGGATGATGTGATCGCCCGCATCGAGGAGGATTTTGCTTCTTCTGGGGCTGACCAGATGGAGATCAAAAATCCCTATTCCTCCGGCCCTGTCTACAACGCCAACCTCATCATCTCGCAGTATTGTGCTGCCCGGGATGAAGACTTTGAGAGCATTTCACTGGATGGCCTGGCCTCTGCCCTGCGAGAGCATAAAGAACATCTTTACTCCTATACCAGCGTACAGGAAAGCCGTGAGGTCACGGCTGAGGACCCGGAAACCGGGGAAGAAATCACAACTACGGAAACTTGGATAGTTTACACCATCCGTTACAATGGTGAGTCATATCTTGCTGATACTGTCTTTGCTCTTACCGATGAACAAAAGGAGCTGGCCGCTGATTATGCCTCCAACCTCAGTTTGTTTCTTGGTGACGGACTTCTGCAAAATCTGGTTGAATGGACCGGCAACAGCATCCCCTCCCTTGGAGATGTGACCTTTACCGACGGCGGGACCCCGGTTGTTTATTACAATCAGTTGGATGAACGCTATGCCAGTCAACCCTATGGCACCGATAACATTGGTGGCTATGGGTGCGGCCCCACCGCCATGGCAATCGTGGTTTCCTCCCTCACGGACGATATGGTGGACCCGGTGGAAATGGCAAAGTGGTCATATGATAATGGCTATTGGTGCAAAAGCAGCGGCTCTTATCACGCATTGATTCCCGCTGCTGCAGAGGAATGGGGGCTTCCGGTATCCGGCTGCACGACTTCCGAGCCCCAGCGGATTCTGGACGCTCTTGCTGACGGCAAGCTGGTTGTGGCAATTATGTCCGAGGGGCATTTCACTTCATCCGGCCATTTCATCGTTCTTCGCGGCGTGAAGGATGGTCAGATCATGGTGGCAGACCCGGCCAGTTATAAGCGCAGTGAACAACTCTGGGATTTATCCATCATCTTAAACGAAGCAAGCCGCCGTGCGGCAGCAGGCGGTCCTTTCTGGATTATTGGCTGACTGTATCGCACCCCGGCATCAGAAACGAGGTAATACATGAGCAACAAGAATGACCATGATATTTATATCATACCGCCGAACTTTATAGAAACAGGCACTTTTTTTGGCGGTATGTTCCGTGCGCGGAATGTGATTGAAGCCGGCATCCTGGCATTTGCCATCGGGACGCCGGTTTTTTTGTTCCTTCCATTTGGATTGACTGCCCGCATTATTGCTTTATGCCTGACTGCGCTCCCGGTGGCATTGGTTGCCCTCATTGGCATTTCAGGAGAAAGCCTATCGCAGTTTCTGGTCACTTTTCTGAAATACCTGCGGAATCGCCGCGTTGTCGGCGGTGACGGTGAACAGCCCTGTGAAAAAGTCGGCAAGCATCTCAAACAGAAGCCTCCAAAGGAGAGAACGCCCAAGGCGTCGAAGCACCGGCGGTCTGGTGAAGCAGATTTCCCAGCTGAGTTTGATGAAGTCCGTGGATATGAGATCCGCGAAAAGCTCCGGCCCAAGAAAAACACCAGGAAGGAACGGCCTGTCAAGGCCAATAAGGCGAAAAAGAAAGCAAAGAAGCGGCCTGAAAAAGAGCGAATGCCTAAACGCCCCGCCCATATCAAGGAGGATAAGCCTCCCTGCGTCAATCCGGTGGCAGACTATCTGCCCATTGAGAAGATCGCCAACGGCATTATCTACACGAAAGACCACCGATTTGTCAAGGTGGTTGAGGTGGTCCCCATCAACTTCATGCTGCGGAGCGCACGGGAACAGAGAAATATTATCTACTCTTTCGTCTCATACCTAAAAATCAGTCCTGTTAAATTGCAGATCAAAGTGCTTACCCGGCGTGCCGACATCAACCGCCACCTGGACACAGTACGCCGTGAAATGGCGCAGGAGGACAATGAACAGTGCCGCTTGATGCAAGAGGACTATTTGGATTTTGTTCAACAGGTCGGCTCCCATGAGGCGGTTACACGACGCTTCTTTTTGATTTTTGAGTATGAGCCTTGGAACAACACACGGCGCTCCGAACAGGAAGATGAGGCAATTCAATCTCTCCAAAGTGCTGTCCACACGGCATCCAATTACCTGCGTCAATGCGGCAACGAGGTCGTTGTCCACGAAAACGAGGACGAATTTACCGTAGATGTTTTCTATAATTTATTGTGCCGAAATGAAAGTGCGGTCAAGCCTCTGTCGGTGCGGGTGCAGGAAGTTGTGACGCAGTATCTCGACAAGGGGCGGGAGGGTGAGATTGACCGCATCCCGGCGGCTGAATTTGCTGCTCCCAAAAGCATCGACTTCACCCATGGACGGTATCTCTGTATAGACGGGCTGTACTATACCTATTTGCTCGTCCCATCAGATGGTTACAAAACCCAGGTGCCCGCGGGCTGGCTGAGTTTAATCGTCAATGCCGGTGATGGTATTGACCTCGATATGTTTCTTTCGCGTCAACCCAAAGAGCGCATTATTCAGCGGGTCGGCCAGCAGCTCCGCATCAACCGGTCAAAAATCAAGGATGCCAGCGACACGAACACGGACTTCGATGATATAGACGGCGCTATTCGGAGCGGCTATTTTCTGAAGGAGGGGCTTGCGAACAATGAGGATTTCTATTATCTCAACCTGTTGATTACTGTGACCGCCCCTTCTGTGGAGGATCTGGAGTGGAAGGCCAGCGAAATAAAAAAGCTCCTGCTTTCGCAGGATATGGATGTCTGCACCTGCCATTTTCGGGAGGAGCAGGCATTTTGTTCTGCCCTCCCGCTGGTTTCCATGGAAAAGGGACTGTTCGAGCGTGGTAAGCGCAACCTGTTGACTGGAGGCGCGGCCAGCTGCTATCCGTTCACTTCGTTTGAGATGTGCGACGACAACGGAATCCTTCTGGGGGTCAACAAATATAACAGTTCCCTCATCATCGTGGATATTTTCAACTCTGCGATTTACAAGAACGCCAATATGGCGATCCTGGGTACCAGCGGCGCAGGCAAGACCTTTACGATGCAGCTCATGGCGTTAAGAATGAGGCGGAAAAACATTCCCGTTTTCATCATTGCGCCGCTGAAAGGGCACGAATTCCACCGTGCCTGTGCCAATGTAGGCGGGGAGTTTATCCAGATTTCCCCGGCCAGCCCGCACTGCATCAATGTGATGGAGATCCGCAAGGTGGATCGGTCTGTCAGCGAGCTTCTGGACGGACCGGGAATCCAGCTCTCCGAACTGGCCGCCAAAATCCAGCAACTCCACATATTCTTCAGTCTGTTGATCCCTGATATGTCTCACGAGGAACGACAGCTGTTGGATGAGGCTCTGATCCGCACCTACAATTCCAAAGGTATCACCCATGACAACGCCTCATTGGAAGACCCGGCCAATCCGGGCTGCTACCGGGAGATGCCGGTGCTGGGCGACTTGTATGAGATTTTGAAGGCCGCCCCGGAAACCACTCGCATGGCCCATATCCTCAACCGTCTGGTGAATGGCTCCGCCAGTACCTTTAACAAGCAGACCAATGTGCGGCTGGATAATAAGTACACCGTACTGGATATTTCCTCGCTTACTGGTGATTTGCTGACTGTGGGGATGTTCGTGGCCCTTGATTTCGTTTGGGACCGCGCCAAAGCTGACCGCACCGAGGAAAAAGCCATTTTTATTGACGAGTGCTGGCAGCTTCTTTCCGGCGCCGGAGCCACCGGCACCCGGCTGGCCGGTGATTTCGTTTTGGAAATTTTCAAGACGATTCGCGGCTTCGGTGGATCAGCGATCTGCGCCAGCCAGGACCTTAACGACTTTTTCAATCTGGACGAAGGCCGTTTCGGGAAAGGCATCATCAACAACAGCAAGACTAAGATCATTCTCAACCTGGAGGATGACGAAGCGGAGCGTGTCCAGGAAACCCTCCATCTCTCTGACGCAGAAACGATGGAGGTCACACACTTTGAGCGCGGCAGCGGTCTGATCTCTACCAATAACAACAATATCATGGTGGAGTTCAAGGCCAGTCCATTGGAAAAGGATCTCATAACCACAGACCGCAGGGAGCTGCGGGAGCTTTTGGAGCGCAAGCGCCAAGAACAAGCTGATTCCGCTTAAAAGGCATTTTCTCTGGGAGGTGCGGAAGCGCCTCCCTTTATTGCGCGGAGTAGTGTAAAGAACATGGTTGGATGCTTTACCAACAGACGGCGGGGCAGTACCGTCCTCCGCAACCATTTAGAATTTTATATGAGGTGAGTCCAATGTATCCGACAATAAAGTAATCAAACAATGAATTTAGAGGTGATATAAAGCGAGTTTAAGAGTTTCTTTAAGCAAGTTGGAGGCAATGAAGGCGACAAATGCAAATATAACACCCGTTTAGATACTTACGGTTGCGGCTGTCAACACAACTGTAACTACTGCTATGCCCGTTCATTGCTTCATTTTCGTGGATTATGGGATTCGGCGCATCCTCGTGTTGCAGATATTGAAAAGGTCCGGCGGAAAATCCGCAGTCTCCCATCCGGCAGCATCATCAGGCTTGGAGGCATGACAGACTGTTTTCAGCCCTGTGAACTTCACTACCGCACTACCTACCAGACCATCCAGGAGATGAATCTGTGCAGGGTAAGCTATCTCATCGTCACGAAGTCTGCACTTCCCGCTGCCCCGGAGTATTTAGAGATCTTGGACAAGGAACTGGCCCATATTCAAATTACCGTGACCTGTCTGGACGATACACAAACCGCCCAATTTGAAAAGGCCAGTCCTCCCAGCCAGCGTATCCGCGCAATTCAGGCTCTGCAAGCGGAAGGGTATGATGTGGCAATCCGATTAAGCCCCATCGTTGAGGAATACATGGATTTCGACAAGCTGAATGATTTGGGAATTGAGCGGTGTGTGGTTGAATTTCTGCGCGTCAATTCGTGGATCAGGCAGTGGTTTCGGGGTGTTGATTTCTCTAAATATACCGTGCGGCAGGGAGGCTACTATCATCTTCCTTTGAAAGAAAAGCAGCGGATCGTGGAAAAAATCCATATTCCGCAGAAGACAATCTGTGAAGATGTAACGGAACACTATCAATTCTGGAGGGATTTTGTAAATCCCAATAAAGAGGATTGCTGTAATCTCCGGAAAACGCATCATTGACAGTTCCAATACGCCTATAAGACGCCTTTTTTTCCTACTATTCTCGAAAAACGCCGGATTGACGCTCTAATGGCGTCTTTCCACAATTCCTATTTAACAATGCGCTTTGAAGGCGTCTGATTGGCGCCTTTAATAAAGGAGGTGAGCCCCATGAAGACCAGGGCTGAAATCTATGGGAACGAGGCTACGGACTTGCTACGGATCGTGACGATGTACCCCGGCCTCTGTGAACACCAGCTTCTTTGTTTTCACCCTGGCAAAGAAGATACTGCAAAGGCCCTGCTCTCTCATTTGGAGAGGCAGGGCCGCATTTTTCAAACAGACGGCGGTGGTTATTTCCTGGCAGGGCAAACACCAAAAACTGACCATGCGCTTGTCCGGGCAGTGTGGGTCCTGCTGGACTTCATCCGGCAGGTAGATTACCACGCTCCGGCTGATTTTCCCGTTAAACTCGTGTTTTTTGCCGACGGTGAATTATATGAGATTGCTTATATTGCCGCCGGGCAGGAGGCACTTGTCTGCCATGCTCTGCGGGGCAACAAAGGGGGAAGCCGCCGTATCATGCTGGTCGATACTCCGGCGCAAATCGCCCAAATCGACTGTCCGGGCATATCCGGATTTTGTACTGTAGACGAGGAAGGCCGGACAAATTATTTCAAGAAAGCAGGAGGCACATGATTGGATCGAAAACTAATATCCCACCGCATTGGAAGCATTCTCGACGATATATCCCGTCTGAGTAATGCGCTGTACGCGCTGGACACCACTGACATCCAGCGTTACCCCGACAACTATGAAACACTTTCCATAGATGCCGCTTTACGGGCAGAGCGGATTGCCTGCCGGCTGCGGCATCTGATTTATTCCAGCACAACCATCCGCAAAGGTGACTATCTCAAATCCGCCGGTGCAACGCACGGCATCACTGTCAACTGCGAGGACAGGGTGCTGGAGGTGACGCTGCCCTGTTTGCTGCCAAAGCGCAAACAGCGGCAAAGCGATGAGTTCCTGTTGGACCCGCTCTATTTTGTCCTTGATCAATACGCAAGAGAACACCCACTTCCGTATTACCGCGATTGCGTTGTCTGTTTCGCCCAGGTCTATGACCGGGCACTTCCCGACAGGCGGATACGCGATTACGATAATTTATCGGAAAAGCAATTACTGGATCTTCTCTCTTCCTTTGTGATGGCTGATGATACGGGCCTGTTGTGCGACGCCTATAACACGGCTGAACTGGGTGACCAGGATTGCACAAAAATCTATATCATGGAGAAGCAGCGTTTTCCGCAATGGCTGACAGAGCATAAAACGAGTCTAAAATCCATCTCGGATTTTTGACCATTTGAGGCCTTCTCCGGCCCGACATTCAGCGAAGCGGCTGAAACGCCCGTTTTTTCGGGCTTTTTTCACTCATGGGAAGGGCCGTTTTTACCGAAGTCCTCAGTCATTACGGTAAAAATCCTGTGCTTTCAAGGGAGGTGACTACTTGGGAAAAGCACCAACTATTTTCCACAGCCGGATACGCTTCCGTTCCGGCTTTTATCGCTGACCGCTATTTCGGGAGAGTTCCCCACCAGCCAGCTCAACCGCCTTCCCGCCAGTCCTTACTACTTGGAGGCGGTCGTGACTGCGCTCAAAAAGGCCGGACTGCTGCGCACCTACTACCGGGACCGGCTCCGGGGCTATCGGCTGGGGATCAAAGCCAAGTCAGTTCTGCTGGACGGATGGCCCGAGCGTTTTACATTCTGCCTTACAGGAGACGCAGAAACCAACCGGCTCAAAAGCGAAGCAAACCGGAGGTTTCGGCTCCACCGCCTCGCGGAAACCTATATCACTATAGGCAATGCCGGGGTACTGCTCTACCCGGATGAAAAGCCGAAGGTCTTTGCCCAGACCGGTTTTGGCGGCGAAGCTGTAACATATCCTGTGTTTTACAGTTCACGCGAAGTCAAGGAATTGGGGGCTGATGCCACCCAGATTCGAAGCTCCCGCTTCGCAGGGGTGCTGCTGGCCCCCACCGGCATCTTTGTGACCTACAATAGCGGGGGCGCTCTGATGAAGTGGCGCTACAAATCCGAACTGCGGGTAAAAACGCTCCTCTGGAACATTCTATGCCAGCAGCGTCTGGCCCAGCAGTACCGTGTCGAGCAGGTACATGGACTGGTATTGGGGGACAGCATGGATCTGGCCTACCAGATACTCACCAGTACCGGCGGGGCCAAGCATGACTACTTCATGCTGGACGGCAGCTACGACCACTTTTATTTCCTAACCAATGACCATCAGGGAGAGGTGATACTGGCGTTACTGTGTGACCCTGTGAAAACCGCGGAACTTGACCGCATTCTGTCACAGGGCCTCTCCGCCGGCAATCCCGGCAGTGCCATGGAGCAGGATGCCGCAGAGCCGGATGGAACGCCGGTGCTATTCGGTTACTTCTGCGATCTGCCCCGGATCGTGCGCTTCAACACCGCCCTCGAACTGATGGAACGCCCCGGTACGCTGATCTGCTTTGATTTTCAAGCAGATGTGCTGCGCCACTATTGCGGTGACCGGGTACACCTGCAAACCATTGACTTTACAAAATTCGAGGGGAGGTTGTTCCCATAAACAAAAAGAAACTGATCATAGGCCTGGCAGCAGCGCCGGCCGCCGTATTTGCGATCCTATACGCAGGTGGTTTCCTGGCACAGCTGTTTGGCAATTACGCGGCGTGGAAACAGGGCGGCGGCATTCCCGGAGACGGAACTTCTCCGGCGATGGCATCGCCCGATTTTTTTACCTGTCTGGCCTCCGTGTTTCGTCCGCCCTACGGAGTGTACGGTGTCCTGATTTGCATCGGCCTGTTGGCAATTCTGCTGCTCATGGTCATGCGCATGGGCTACAGCGATACCGGAGAATATGATTCTGACCGGAATTTCATTTACTCGGCCAAGGGCACCTACGGTACCTCCGGCTGGATGAGCCGCAAGGAGATGGCCGGTGTGTTGGATCTGGTGCCTGACCTGCGCAAGCATAAAGGCGTTGTACTGGGAATGCTGGACAACAAGGCTGTCTGTATTCCTGAAAATCCCCATATCAACGGCAATCTGGCTGTGTATGGCTCCAGCGGCAGCATGAAAACCCGGTCCTTTTGCGTGAATCGCATCCTTCAGGCGGCGGTCCGCGGAGAATCCCTGATCATTTCAGATCCGAAAAGCGAGCTCTACGAAAAATCCAGCGAGTATCTGCGGGATCAGGGGTACTGTGTCAAGGTGTTCAATTTAGTCAATCCGGAAAACTCGGACAGTTGGAACTGCCTTTCCGAAGTGGAGGGGCAGGAACTGATGGCGCAGCTTTTTGTAGATGTCATCATTAAGAACACCATCAACAACGGCAAGGGCGACCATTTCTGGGATTCCTGTGAGATGAACTTGCTGAAAGCCCTCGTCCTCTATGTGGACCAGAGTTATGCTGAACAAAACCGCAATATCGGAGAGGTGTACCGGCTGCTGACTTTAAGCGGCGAGTCCGATTTGGACAGCCTGTTTGAGAACTTGCCGCCCACCCATCCGGCCAAAGCGCCATACAGCTTGTATAAGCAGGCCAGCGATACAGTCCGCAGCGGCGTCATCATCGGCCTCGGCTCCCGTCTGCAGGTGTTCCAGTCGGAGCTGATTAAGAAGATCACCACCCGGGATGAAATTGACTTGGAGCTGCCCGGCCAGGAGCGGTGCGCCTACTTCCTTGTTACCAGCGACCAGGATAGCACCTTTGACTTTCTGGCAAGCCTGTTCCTGTCCTTCTGCTTCATCAAGCTGGTGCGGTATGCAGACAAGAACTGCGAAGGAGGCAAACTGCCGGTACCGGTGCATGTCCTGGGTGAAGAATTAACAGCCTGCGGCACCATTCCAGACCTCTCCCGCCGGTTAAGCGTCATTCGTTCAAGAAATATCTCTATGAGCTGTGTGTTTCAGAACTTGGCGGGCTTGCAGAATCGGTATCCTCTCAATCTCTGGCAGGAAATTCTGGGCAACTGCGACGCGCAGTTGTTCCTGGGCTGCACAGATGAATTGACGGCAGAGTTTATTTCTTCCCGCACGGGACTGGCTTCTGTGTCGGTATCCAGCAAATCCAAGCAGCTGGGTACCTGGCGTATCTCCAACTACACGCCGGAATACCGGGAAACCTCTGGTGTCGGCAAGCGTCCTGTCCTCACCCCGGACGAAGTTCTGCGGCTGCCTATCAAGCAGGCGCTGGTCATCATCCGGGGGCAAAAAGTTCTCAAGGTAGACAAAATGGACTATTCCAAACATCCGGAGGCATCCAAGCTCCGTTCCTGCAAGGCATCCGCCCACATCCCCGAATGGCGCAGGCTGGAACAGGAGCAATCGAAGCCCTCTGCGGCACAGCCAAAGCCGCAGGCCCCCGCGCCTAAAAAGCCAGTGAAGAAAAAGCCGAAAGCGGCCAGCACATCTACCGGCACCAAGCAGACCGCAGCCGTTCCAACCGCAGAGGCTCCGAATGGCATCATCACGACAGATAAGGACTCGATCCTTTCTTAATACAAAACATAGGAGGTTAATTTTATGGCAACCAAGAAAAAAGTATTGCTGGAGCAGGAAACTCCTGTTCCTGAAAACACCGCCCCCGCGGACGGTACCATTTCTTCCGCTGGCCCCCCGGCTGATGCGGCGGCGCCGCCTGACAGTGACGATTTGAGTGCGCTGCTGGCCTCTATGGATCAGACCAATGACAGCGCCTCTACAGATCAGCCTGATGGCGACGCCACTTTGGAAGGCTCTGACCCTCCCCTTGAGTTTATGGAAACGGAGGCGTCTGATGAGGCTGCCCCCGAGGATGACGGCACGGCCTCTGGCGCCCCTTCCGATTCGGATGAGCCTGCCGGATCGGCGGCCGGTGAGGATGGCGACGGTGAGGAAGAGACTCCTTCCAATTTGTCTGCTGAAGGTGCAGATGGCACCCCAGCGGAGATGGTTTCCGAAACTGCTGTGGAGCCGGCTCCCTCCAAGACCAAGCGGGCCCCCCGGCGGAAAAAGGCGGCGCCTGTGGAAGATCCCGTACATGGCGAGAATGAGGACTCTGCGGAGGCTCCGGCCGCTGAAGAGCAGGCTGTGGAATCTTCCGCCTCTGTTGAGAATACGGCGCCGCCTGATGAGGGAGAAACACCCATTTCAGAGGATACCGCTCCCCAAGAGGAGGCGCCGGTAGATACTGCGTCTGCTCTGCGCCGGACCGCCGTAACACACCGCAGTGACGCCTCTATCCTGACCATCCGTAGTCGTGAAGAGGTGGAAACACAGGAAGACCGCGAGGATGTCATTTGGCACGAGATCCACAACGCCTACCGCACCCGCCGCATCCTCACAGGTCAGCTGGGCGGCATTGAGCAGCTGGACAACCGCAAAACTGTGGCCGTAGTGGATTACAAGGGCTTCCGCATCATTATCCCCATCAAGGAGATGATGATCAATCTGGGCCGCAGCCCTTCCGGTCAGGAGTACGCTGACCTGATGCTGCGTCAAAACAAGATTTTAGGGAATATGCTGGGGGCGGACATTGACTTTGTGGTGCGCGGCATCGACTCCAAGACCCGCAGCGTTGTCGCAAGCCGCCGTGAGGCTATGATGCGGAAGCGTCAGACCTTTTATTTCGATTTGGACGCCGAGGGGAAGTACCGCATCTACGAGGGGCGTATTGTTCAGGCCCGGGTCATCGCTGTTGCGGAGAAGGTCATCCGCGTCGAGGTATTCGGCGTTGAAACCTCAATTCTGGCCCGTGATTTGGCTTGGGACTGGATCGGCGATGCCCACGAGCGTTTCTCCGTGGGCGATGAAGTGCTGGTCCGCATTCTCAATGTGCGGCGCAACAGCCTTGAAGACCTCGGAATCCGTGCTGACATCAAGAGCACATCTGAAAATACCGACCGGGACAATCTCCAGAAGTGCCGAATCCAGGGTAAATACGCCGGAAAAGTGACCGATGTACACAAGGGTGTGGTTTATGTCCGGCTTGCCAATGGCGTCAATGCGGTAGCTCATTCCTGCTATGACTACCGGATGCCCGGAAAGAAGGATGATGTATCCTTTGCCGTCACCCATTTGGATGTGGAGCGCGGCATCGCTCTTGGAATCATCACCCGGATCATCCGGCAGAATCTGTAAACCGAAAACCGCCTGGGAAGTATCAAATAACTGCTTCTCGGGCGGTTATTTTATTATTTCAGCTACTTCATAGCCATGCAGCCAATCCTGCCCCGGCATCCGCTATGTTTTGCAATCACTTCTGTAAATTGGCACAGGATTGTCCCTACATTGGCACAGCCTTGCCCTTGAGCCGCAAATCCATATCTGTTATACTTGGTACAGTCAAAAATTTGTAATGCAGCCGCTCCGGCCGGGAGCGGCTGTTTTTATTTCTGAGTAAAGGTGGTGGTTTTTATCCATAGCATACTGCAAAAGCTCCGCAGGGCATTAAAAAATGAGCGGGGTGAGGCCAACTACTTTTCCACGGTAGTGTTTATCTTCATTGCCGTTGTTTTGCTGGCCTTTATCATCGACCTGTTCGGCATCATCTCTACAAAACAGGAGCTGGACCATGCAGCCGATCAGATGGTCAAGCAGATCCAGTTGTCCGGCGGCATCAACAGCGAGACGGATGCCCTCTTTGATTTCCTCTGTTCGGAGATCGAGGGAGCCGACAATATCACCTATTCGATTGACGCCACATATAAATCTCCCACACCTTCCGGGATGTCCCGGGCCATCCAGCTGGGGACACCTTTCTATATCACCATTGAGGGGGATGCCAAGCTGGGCGGCTTCTGGAATCTGGATCTGGTCAACATCACGGTGGTGGCCCGCGGCTCCGGCGTCAGCGAACATTACTGGAAGTGAGGTGGCCTATGAAGCGTTTTTTCTCACGGCTGCATCGGCCGCTTCGCAACGAGCGGGGGGAGATCACCTTCTTCGCCTGCTTCTTTGTGGTTGGAGTCGTCATGCTCATCTCTTTCCTGCTACTGTATGCCTCGGTGAGAATTACTTGCATCAACATCCGCAACGGGGCTAAAATGGAGCTGAACAATCTGAGCGCCACCATCTACGCAGATACCTACCGCTCCCAACGGGAAACCAATTTTGAAGAGTATTTACGCACCCTCTACTCCAGCCGGGACTACACAGAAATGCTGGAGGCCACAGTTGCCGGCGGCCTTGCCGAAAAGATCCCTCTCTCTACCGATGACTACACAGTTTCCGACATCAGCCTTGAATTCAATGTGGTGGGTGATCGTGTGGAGTACATCTTTTACTGTGATGTTGACTTTTATGTGCGGATGTTTGGACATAGTTATCCTACCATCACCCAGCGGGTAGAGCTGACCGGGTACCACAACACCAAATTTTAGCTGTGCTGTTGAAAATTCAGTCAGAACTACAGTATAGGCTTTATATAACAGCAAAAAAGGAGTGTAGCACACATGAAGAAGTTTTTTCAATCCAAAGGCTTTATCGTTACTTCGCTGACTGTCCTCTGTGTTGCCATCCTGGGCGTCTGCTGGTTCGCCAGCCGGGACTGCACAGAAGATTTCAAGCCGGAAGAATCCCCGCCCAGCAGCACGACCAGCGATTGGTCGGATGGCGGTACACAGACAGATGGTGAGAGCGGAGCCGGAGCCTATACGCCCGGCCAGTCCTCCAGTCCTGAAGAGGAGTACCCCAAGGTGACCTCTGAAACTGAGGATGAAGTCGTGATCGACTTCACGGACACGGAGAAACCGGAAACAACGCCCCCGCCCGCGCCAGAAGGGAAAACCGAGCGGGAAGACCCCGGTGAAGATCATCCGGTCAATCCTGACCCGGAAGTGCCCAAGGTCACCACTCCCCCTGCGGAAAAGGAGCCGGCCAATAACGAGCCGGCCCCCGGAGCCAGCAATGGCAACGGCGCTGTGTATGATCCAGTGTTTGGGTGGGTAGTTCCCGGCGATGTTCAACAGTCTGTTGGTGATAGTGATGGTGACATCAACAAGCAAGTCGGCAATATGGGCTGACCCATCTACAACTGAATATAACCTTGATTGGCCGTCACAGAGCTGTGGCGGCCTTTCTATTTTAAGAAGAACGGAGTGTGATGTATTTGAAGCGACTTCTCGCCCTCCTGTGCAGCCTTGCCCTGGTATTTTGTTTGCTCCCTTCCACTGCGTTTGCAGAGGGCGGTAACGGAAATATTGACGGCGGTGGCGGCAGCATGGGCCAAGGCACATCCTCTAATTTCTGGAATCCTGGAAATGATGGTGTGCGAATTACCGTTGTGGATGCCGATAGCGGTACAGCAATATCTTCCCCCGTAGACTTCTCCAACCGGGTACAAAAAAACAGCGTCCTGCACTTTGGGAAAGTCAACAAGTTACAGTATCTGGGCGGCACCGCACTCTCCCTCCAGTCTGGCGTGGCATACTCCTGCATCAAACCAGCGCAGTCTATGCCCACCATCGTCAGCAGCAAGGGGCAGAGCAATATTGAGGCCATCAAGCGGTATTTTTGTTCGGAATATGCCTGCCAGATGGTTGCCCAGGCGGCCGGTGTGGACTATGAGCGGATGATCGCTGGCGACTATAAGCTGCTGATCGAGCCCATTGCATACTTTACGCATAACGGCCAGTATTACTGTATGACCGCTACAGAGGCGGCGCTGTATGACCAAAAATCCGGCGGGGCGCTTCGGAAAACCATGACTTCCCTCACCCACAAGAATCTGCCTCTGTCGATGTTTTTGGAATTTAGCGATCTCGGCCTGCCCGCATGGACAGGCAGCACCACAAGCAAGCAGAGCAACGCTGACATCATCAGCAGTCTGGGCGTCGGCATCGTCTGGTTTGATGAGCGCCCGCCCGAAGGGGAAATTGAAGCGCCCGATGTAGAATATCGGGTAGACACGGATGTGATCACATCCGTCACTCTGCGGACGGATACGGATTTAACACCGGACAATCCGGCCTCGGTGACCTTCCATATTCTCGGCACCACCTACCGGGTCAATGATATAGTCATCCCGGCGGGCGACAGCCAGGTGGTCTGGGTCAAGTGGCACACGCCCTCCACTCCACAGTCGGTAACCATCACGGTTTCCGTCAGCGGAGCCTATACCGCACAAGATACCTTTGTTGCGGAGATCGTGGACTTGAACGAACATATCCCTCCAGATCCGACAGCAACGGATACCAACCCCAACTACACCGTGCCCTCACTCCCCAATGAGCCGCAGAAGCTCACTGCCAACTGGGGCGTATGGAGCTGCTACTGGGTACCGGTTTGGGTTTGGTGTGACCACGATGACTGGGGGCACTGGGTCGATGAAGGCTATTGGGAATACGAGTACACCGGCTATTCTGCCTCCACCAGCGGTGTGATGTCCCTGATGCCGGATGATATTGTGCCCACGGCCTCCGGGAAGTCAATGAAGAGCGGGTATGGCGTCAAGCAGGATGTGACAGCCACCCTTTCTACCGACGCGCCCACCAGCCATATCACCCATCCGCAGACGGCATTTTCCGTGTTTCCCGAGTTCCAGTACGAAACATACTTACGCCTTCTGCAGCGGGTGTCCAGCGGCCGGAGTGCCAAATTCACTTTCCAGCCCAACGAGTTCTCTACCTATAACCGGGCTGTGCATTTCAGTCCGTTATGGTTCCCGGATTCCACAGATTATACCGTCTTCACCCAAGTCTGGGACACCTGGACCCCTGATGGAATGTTGAGCATCAACCTGAACGACTATGTTTCAATCGATGGGAGCCTTTATGATGATTGGTACACCAACCGCGAGTAGCCTGTGGCCGGCATACCTGCTCACCGTTTTCTCTGTTGTGGCTGGTTTTGCTGTTTACGATATTCTATATAGGCGGGTGCCGGATCGGGCGCTCGCCTTTTTTATGCCCTTCGCCGCTCTGGCTCCGCTGCTCAAGGTCTGCCTTGCCGGGGACGGTGGGCAGCTCTGGCCCACCGTTGCCGAGGCTTTGGCGGGGGCATTGCTTGGCTTTTGCATCCCTCTGGCTGCTGCCATGGCAACGGGTGGAACTGGGCTTGGAGGAGGCGATATTAAATTCTGTGGGATACTTGGGCTGATTTACGGCCCTTCCGGGATGGCTCTGGTTTTCTTTGTGGCCGCAGTCTTTGCCATGCCGATGGTCCTTCTGTTCCGAAGGCTTTCCCGGCTCCGCCAGCCCATCGCCATCCCGTTCTTACCTTTTCTTGCCTGCGGCTGCTCTGTTGCAACGCTGGCTGAACTATTTTTATGACAGGAGAATGTGCTTATGAAACTCAACAACCGATTTATTTTCGGTATTTTGTCCCTGGTATTGGCAGCAGTCATTGCTTTTGTGGCTCTGCCCACCATTGCCCGGCAGACCAACGGGAAAACGGAAATTGTCCGCATCACCCAGCCTGTGCTCAAAGGCGAGCAGGTCACAAAAGAAAACGCCGAGGTTGTGGAGGTCGGCGGCTACAACCTTCCCGCCAATGTGGCTCACAGTCTTGATGATGTGGAGGGCCTGTATGTGACGGCCGATCTGGCTGCGGGCGACTATATTCTCACCAGTAAGGTGAGCAGCGTCCCGATTTCCTCCGATGTGGCGCTCAATGACATCCCCTCTGGTAAGGTTGCTATCTCTCTGACCGTAAAAACACTGGCCTCCGGGCTGTCGGATAAGCTCCAGCCCAATGATATTGTCCGCATCTATCACTTCCTGGAGACTGCGGAAGAAGTACCCGAACTGCGTTTTGTCAAGGTCCTTTCCGTCACGGATTCTGATGGTATCAATGTGGACAATACCAAAGAGCCCACAGAAGATGAAGAGCCGCAGCAGTCTGCTACCATCACAGTGCTGGCAAGCCCAGAGCAGGCCCGCATCATCACTGAGTTGGAGAACGACGGCGTAGCTCATGTGGCCCTGATCTCCCGCAACAATGACCAGCTGGCTGAAGAACTGCTGGCCGAACAGGACAAGACGCTCCAGGAAATTTACTTCCCGGAAACGCTGGTGGATGAAAACGCTGATGCGCAAAGCAGCGAGCCTGCCGCCGAAGGAGACGCCGAAAACACCGAAGGGGGCGAGCCTGAAACCGTCTCCCCTGAAAGCGGCCAGGAGGATAGCAAATAACCAGGGCGGTGAATCGCTTCACCGCCCTGGTTTTACCATCAGGTATTTGTTTGGATGAGTTTGTCCTCGTTGATCAGGAACAGGCTGGGATTCTGTCCGGCCATATCAAGCAGCCGTGGAGTAAAGCCGCTCTTGGAAAACACCCCGTAGAGGAACTGATAGCCTTTGAATGCTGATTGGATTTCTGCGGACACCTGCACTTTGTCCCGCAGGGCAAAGAAAACCGGCGCATCCACTGGCTTGACATGGAACTTGCATTCGCCGGCAAAGACCTGATGATTCTGGTGGTCTACCGCCATTACATCGATTTCGGTATCGCTGTCAAGGTCATTCAGCCAATAGGCCCCTATACGGGATGGCGTAAATGGAATTTCCCTGTTTCTGCACAAGTCCGCAAAAACGGCCCTGCAGACATCCTCATAAGCAAAGGCTACAAACTTTTGTTCAAAATCTTTTTCGATCTCGTCCATGACGAGCCGGGAGTTATCCAATTCCAGTTCTCCCTTATACGGGTAGACATACCGGAACCAGAAGCGCACAAAGTTATCTTGTATGAAGTAAAGCCCTTTGCGGGACTTCTCTGGATTTTTCTCCGTCACAGGCGTGTCCTTGACGATAAAGCCCAAATCGCTGAGGGTAGAGAGATAAGGCGTCAGGCCGGAAGTCTCGATCCCCATAGCGCCGGCGATTTTACCCAGCTTATGATTGCCCTCCGCTATCACTCGGATAATGGAAAAATAGTTTACGGCTGAGGTCACTTCATCTTTCAGCAGGAAGTTGGGCTCCTCATATAAAAAGCCGTTTTTCGAGAGGATAACAGATTCCACTTGCTGCAGCAAATCGTCCCGCTCATTAAAGAACTCCAGATACTTGGGTACGCCGCCTGTGATTGAGTATTGCTTCACCGCATCTTCAAACGAAAGGCTCTGTGCCGCATACACATCCGGGAATGGCAGCGGAGCAAGGCGGATCTGCGCGGTCCGGCGCCCATACAGCGGGCTGTCATATGAGAGGGCATACTTTTGCATCATTCCGATCAGTGAGCCACAGAGGATCAACATCACATTACTGTCCTTGAGGATCTCGTCCCATGCGTTTTGGAGAATGGAGGGGAACGCCGGATTCGATTTGACCAGATACGGGAACTCATCGATCACGAGCACCTTTTTCTCCTCCGGACGGTATTCCGAAATCACACGGAACAAATCCAGCCAATCGGAAAATGCGACTCTCTGCAGCATAGGATTTTTCGTGATCCGTGCGGCAACACTGGCAAGCCGCTTCATGCTCTGGGATTCTACTTCCTCTGTTGCGAGAAAGTAAAAAGCGAGCTTGTCTTTGATGAACTCTTTGATAAGCGTCGTTTTTCCCACGCGCCGTCTGCCATAGATAACAACAAAGCCGCCGTCTGTTTGATACGCGGTTTCAAGGGATTCCAACTCCCTGCGTCTGCCGATAAATTTCATATTGCCACCTCCTTTATCATAATTTATTTTATGATAATTTCATTTATATTATACAACTGACAATGAAAAAGTCAAGGGGTATCCCACCTCTTTTGAAAGGAGCCTTCGACTATGGGAAAAGTTATTACCGTCTGGGGCAGCCCAGGGAGCGGAAAAAGTATGTTTTCCTGCATTCTGGCAAAAGCCCTGACCCGCGACAAGCGGAAAGCGATCATCATCAATGCGGAAATCAGTGTCCCCATGCTCCCTGTCTGGCTGCCGGAGCAGATCATTCAGACCAATGCCTCCGTAGGGCAGGTACTGAGCAGCGTGGAAATCGATACCTCTTTGGTGGCAGGGCATGTTACCGTGCTCAAAAGTTATCCCTTCATTGGCGTGATGGGCTATGCTGCCGGTGAAAATCCGTTGAGTTACCCGGAAGTCAAGTACGCCATGGTACTCCAGCTGGTCAATGCCGCCGCAAGGCTTGTGGATTTCGTCATTCTGGACTGTAGCTCCAATATGACGAATGTGTTCACGCCTGCCGCCATTGAGTCAGGGGATCTGGTCATTCGCATCCTGACGCCTGACCTCAAAGGTGTTAATTACTTAAAGGCCCACCAACCCCTGTTGGGAGACGGACGCTTCCATTACGATCAGCATATGACCTTTGCCGGTATGGCCCGCCCCTTCCATGCGCTGGATGAGATGGGCCATATCATCGGCGGCTGGGACGGTCTTCTGCCTTATGGCAAGGAGATTGACCGTTGCGCCACCGAAGGAGGGATGTTCCAGGCCATCAAATACTGCAACCCCAAATACACAGCTTCACTCAACAAGGTTTTGGATGCGCTGGAACAGATGGAACTGGCTGACGATGCCGCAGAGGATGATGTAAGCGAAACCGAGCATTTTGAGGAGGAAACTGCCGATGAATAATCTCAATGACATTTTCTTCGCACCTTCGGCAAATCAGGAACTTACCTACGAACAGATTCTGGAAGATGTACAGCGGTACTTTGCGGAAAACCACGCCGCCACGATTGCAGAGGCCGGCGATGGAAATACCGACCGCGCCTCCTCCCTTTTGAAAGAACTGATGGTGCAGTACATCGTCAAGCGAAAATACGCCATCGAGGGGCTGACCACGGAGGAGCTGTGCGAGAAGCTCTATGAGGACATGGCCGGGTACTCCTTCCTGAAAAAGTGGATCTACAAGCCTGGTATTGAGGAGGTCAACATCAATGCTTACAACGACATTGAGGTAATTGAAGCCGGCGGACGCAGCGTTAAGATCCCGGACAAGTTTTCCTCCCCACAGCACGCCATTGATGTGGTCCGGCGTATGCTCAACGCCTGCGGCATGGTCATAGATGATACCATGCCCAGCGTGATCGGTTTTCTGGATAAGAATGTGCGTATCTCTGTGGATAAGACACCGATTGTTGACCCGGAGGTGGGGATCAACGCCTCCATCCGTATCGTGAATCAGCAAACGGTTTCCGCACAGAAGCTGCTAGACTCCGGCAGCGCAACCGCGGAAATGCTCCATTTTCTGACCGCCTGCATCCGCTATGGCGTATCCGTCTGCATTGCCGGGGCCACCGGCTCCGGCAAAACTACCATCATGGCATGGCTGTTGTCCCAGGTCCCTGACAACCGCCGCCTCATCACGATTGAGGAAGGCAGCCGCGAATTTGATCTGGTCAAGCGGGACGAAAATGGAAACATTCTGAATTCCGTAGTCCATCTGCTCACCCGGCCCAGTGAAAATCCATCCTTGAACATCAACCAGGACTTCCTGCTGGAGCGGGTCCTTCGCAAGCACCCGGATGTGATCGGCGTCGGTGAAATGCGGTCTGCGGCAGAAAGCCTGTCCGCTGCTGAAAGCTCCCGTACCGGCCATACCGTCTGCACCACAATCCACTCTAACAGTTGCGCCTCCACTTACCGGCGCATGATGACGCTGGCAAAGCGAAAGTATATGATGGGCGATGATGTTTTGATGCAGATCATGGTCGAAGCCTATCCAATCATCGTGTTCACAAAGCAGTTGGAAGACCGGAGCCGTAAAATCATGGAGATCATCGAAGGAGAAGGCTGCGAGGGGGAACGGCTGATTTACCGCACCCTCTACTCTTACAATGTGCTGGACAATACTGTTGATGCAGATGGACGGCCTCTTGTGGTCGGCCGCCACAAAAAAGTTTCCGAGATGTCCAGCTCATTGCAGAAGCGTCTCCTGGACAATGGGATTTCCCATAAGGAGCTGGATGAATTTCTTGAGCACGACAAGGAGGTGTTGAACGGATGCCGTGGGTTTACATCATATGCTTCGCCCTCATCGCCGCTGGACTCCTAACGCTGTTTGGTGTGCGGCCGGGCGATTTCATTGATGCGCTTTTCCGGTCACAGCGCAAGTCGGCCACTCTGACCGATGAACTGAATGTTCTGATGGGCACTCCGGCCAAAGGCTTCTTTAATCAGGACTTTGAATTGAAGCAGATTCTCAAAGGCACCGGGCGGGCTGACCGGTATGAAGCAGTCAAACGGCTGTCTCTGATCCTATTCGCGGTGGGCGGTGCCCTGGCGCTGCTGATTGGCAATGTGTACATGGTCCCGATTTTAGGGATCGGATTTTCACTCGCTCCTATTTGGTATCTGCGCAGCACCGCAGCCAGTTATAAAAAGCATTTGAATGAAGAACTGGAAACGGCCATCTCCATCATCACCACTTCCTACCTGCGCACGGAGGACCTGATCCGGGCAGTCAAGGAAAACCTGCCCTACATCAATGAGCCGGTGAAGGCCAATTTTGAGGCATTTGTCTATGAGGCAGAGTTGATCAACGCAAATACTACGAGTGCCATCAATTCGCTCAAAATGAAGATTCCAAACCGTGTTTTCCATGAGTGGGCTAACATCCTCATTCAGTGCCAGTCTGACCGGGCCATGAAAAATACGCTGCCTACCATCGCCCAGAAGTTTTCTGATGTTCGTGTGGTGCAGTCGGAGCTGGAGGCTATGATGCAGGGGCCGCGCCGGGAGGCGATCACGATGATGTTCCTTGTGATCGCCAATGTACCGCTGCTTTATTTCCTGAATGAAGATTGGTTTCACACGCTGCTCTTCACCACGCCGGGCAAAATCGCTTTGGCAATCTGCGCAGCCATTATCCTGTTTGCCCTGACCCAGATCATGAAACTGAGCAGGCCCATTGAATATGGAGGTGACAGCGCATGACGCTTTTAGCTCTCACAGCAGTGATTTGTTTCGGCTTTGCCGTCTATAACCTGACTTGTGCCTTTGCGGACATTCCCACCAAGCGCACCTCCCGTATGATGCTTCTGGCCCGCAAGCAGCAGGGCGTAAAGGCCGAGAAACTGCTGGATGTCTATATCACCAAAATCGCCGGCCTGATCGCTCCGTACCTGAAGTTGGACAAGCTCAAGCGGAATAAACTGCAGCGGGCGCTGGACATTGCCGCCATGGAGCTGACACCGGAAGTCTACACCGCCCGGGCCTGGGTCACAGCCGGGGCAGTCGGCCTCAGTTCTCTGCTGATGGCGTTTCTGATACCGCTTATGGTGCCTGTTCTGATTGGTCTGGCCGTGGCGCTGTGGTTTTCAACCTACTACAAGGTTTTTGACTTTGTGAAAAAGCGGCGCAAGCTCATTGAGAATGAGATCCCGCGCTTTGCCCTTACCATCGGGCAGAATTTGGAAAACGACCGGGATGTGCTGAAGATCCTTACTTCCTACCGCCGGGTGGCGGGAAAAGACTTCGGCGCGGAGCTGGACCAGACGATTGCCGACATGAAGACCGGAAACTATGAAAACGCCCTCATCCATTTTGAAACCCGCATCGGCAGCCCCATGCTGTCTGATGTAATCCGGGGACTGATCGGTGTTCTTCGCGGCGATGACCAGCGGATGTACTTCAAGATGATCTGTTTTGATATGCGACAGATTGAGCAGAACAATCTGAAAAAGGAAGCTGCCAAGCGTCCCAAGAAAATCCAGCGTTACTCCATGATGATGCTCATCTGTATCATGATCATCTATCTGGTGGTCCTCTGTACCGAGGTTATGGGCTCCTTGGGCGCTTTCTTTGGATAATCGGACTGCGAATGGAACGGCCCCACATCTGAATGTGAGGGCCGTTTCCTATAAGAGCTCTATGGTTTTCTCTGCAAGATACAGCGGAAGATTCGTGATAAATGATGATGCACATTCGAGGTGTCCACATTTTTCTTTGTTTTGCAATTCATTTTTTCACATTTTTCTGAATGTATGAAGCAGAAAAAACACATTTTTCTACCTCTTGCAGTGTAAAGGAGGTAAGTGCTTGTTCTATAGCGGATTTTTGTAGCGGTAGTCAGCTGCCGTCATTTATTTCTGGGCCAGCCTGTCATATACAGGCCGGCCCTTATTTTAAGGAGACTTTTATGCCTAAGAAAAAATTTTCCCCGTCTGGTGGCGCACGGGAAGAAAAGCGCCGTTTCCGATGGCTTCTGTATCAAAAGCCGAAAGCCTATCCCAGCCGGCCCATTTCCAATAAAAAGGACATGCTCAAACCGATTCGTCGTTCTTGAGCGGTGAGCAGTCTTTTTATAAAACCATCAACATCAAAACAATAAAATTTCAGGAGGTCTTACCATGAGAAACTTTACCACCCGTATCCAGAACAAGGCGAATGCACTGGCCCTTCGTGCCCGTATGGCGCTTTCCAACCAGCGCGGTGATTTTTACATTTCGGACGCTGTTAAGATCATCATCGCCGTAGTGCTGGGCGCCCTTCTTCTGGCGGCCCTGACCCTCATTTTCAACGACACGGTGATTCCGCGTATCACCAGCGAGATCGAGGGCCTGTTTGGCTAAAATCACCGGCGGGGATCGGTCTGTGGGTTTCCACGGCCGGTCCCCGCTTTTTTAGTTTTTGAAAAAACGAATAACGGAGGTAGAGGATGAAATCATCCTGCAAAATTTATTCTTTCCTGCGGGCTGTTCGCGGCAACTGGCGCAACGCTATCTTTGTAAGCTGCGATTGCGGCCACTGCATGTGCGGCCGGACAACGCCCTGTTCCGGTTTTCTTCTGGCTGTGGATGAGTGCGGACAGGTTATGCTGCTTTCTGCCGAGGACATCCAAAGACTATCCGGAGAAACTGTAGATTCGTCTGAGTGCATTGCCATTTTGTCCCGGCGCGCCTTTGACGCCGCCTTTTCCAAGTACATCGAATGGCACACACCGGAGCCTTCCGCCTGTGCGCTCAGACAACTTTCTCTGGACCCGGGCTGCAATTAACACTGTTTTTTCACACTGAAAGACGCCTTTGCGCCGTCATCTATACGCATTTGGAGGTGATGATTTTTATGACGAAGCAAAAACATATCCAATGCCCTTATTGCCATGCTAACGCCTCTCTTCGCCCCGCCAGCACAGTCTATGGCTGTAACCGCCGTTCCCAGGGCAAATATATCTATCTCTGTGATCGCTGGCCGGCTTGTGATGCCTATGTGAGTGCCCATGACCGGACACACCGGCCTATGGGGACTCTGGCAAATGGGGATCTCCGGCACAAACGAATCCTGGCTCACCGGGCGCTGGAGCATCTGCAGCAGAGCCGGCACATGGAAAAATGGGAGGTCTACATCTGGCTCCAGGCCAAACTGGGACTAAATGACCAGCAGGCACATATTGGCATGTTTTCTGACGGGATGTGCGATGAGGTAATTCGCCTCTGTTACAAAGCCGCTGCTCCTTTGGGCAATCTGCATTCGGCCGCTTAAAGGGGGGGTGAAACGATGACCAGTTTAACAGAACAGCAGCAGGAACTTGTTGCCCGGAATCTTTCTATTGTACATTGGGTCATTTGTGACTACATCCATGTTAATCCGACTATTTGCGGTATGGAATATGGAGACCTGTTCCAAGAGGGGTGCCTTTGGCTCTGTAAAGCCGCGTCTACTTATAAGAATGACGGACGGGCCCAGTTTTCTACCTACGCCAAAACGGTCGTTAAAAACGGGCTTCTGTCCTATTGCCGGGCGATCTGCAACAGGAAGAAAAAATTCAGCAGGCTTATTATTGGAGAACATGGAGAACTGGCGGCAGACGGAGAGGCCCTGGAGTCCCGGCCCGACACCTTTAACACCCAAGTATCTCTGATAGAAACTCTGTCATTGCTGGATGCCTGTAAAAAAGATTACGATGGTGTAACCCGGCTTGGCATTGAGGCGCTTGCCCTCAAACTTCAAGGAATGCGGGTCACAGACATCGCGGAGCTTTATCAGGTGCCGCCCTCCCATGTGGGGGCATGGATCTCGCGTTCCACCGCAAAACTGCGCAGAGACTCCAAGTTCCTGAAAAGCCTGCTCTGAATTTGTTGAAAACCGCGGCCTTTCCGCAGTAAAGGATATATAAAAGAAGGAGGTACTGATGAATGGAACAGAAAACCCTATATACTGCAATCGGCCGTCTGGACCGGGAAACGAATGGCTGTGGCCGGTCCTGCCCGGTCATCCGCCTGAGCGGGCAAACTTACATGGTGGATATGCAGGAAATGGTCGTTTGGACCGCCCTAAACTGGCGAATTTCTAAACGAGAGGATATTTCCCTCCAGTGTGACAAGCTGGTGTCCTCTCTGGGAGATTGTATTTCCCGCTCTTGGGATGCCTGCGTAAATCGGCTGCTCACCCGAGGTCTGCTGGTATCTGGCTGCGGTGAAACGGAATACGATGCTCTGTATGATTTGTTGAGTTCTCTCGGCATTATTCCAGCCAGCGGATCAATGCTGATGAGGAGCATCTCATTTGTCAAACTGGTGGCAGGCCGCCGAGTCCCTATTCAACAGGCGCTAAAATTATTCCAAAAAGACCGGCGTACCGACTATGAGACCCGTGTTATGAGGCTGGCCCAGCAAGCTCTGCTGTCCACCGCCGAGATCATCAAGTGTGTAGAGCAGGATGTTGCCTATCTTCCCAATGAGCAGTTCTTGATGGAGGCCGTGTACGGCGACGACGAAACCACCTGCTATAATATCGCCGGCATAATGAAAAACAGCCGGAGCAGTCAGGCAGTAACGCTGGCCGTTGCCAACCTCTACCTGCGCCAGCAAATCATTTTTGAGAGGATTACCACATGAAGAATCAATGGAACCAATTCCCGTTCGTGCTGCGGCGAAAGATTTTGTTGACCTTTTTGGCCGGGCTCGCAAGCATTGCCCTCAGCCTAATCATCTTCATTATTACCACAGACCATATCCTGCTGGTACTGGGCAGCATAATCTTTCTTGCCTCTCTGGTACTGGTTAGGAGCTTATGGAGCACCATCGCCCGGGGCCAGTATGAGATCGTAGAAGGCGTCTGCTCCAGCGTTGTCTCGCCTATGATGCGGCAGTATCGCAAGATCCAACTAATAGACGAACAAGGTGCGGAGCGCACTTTACTGTTAAGTAAGTCCGCCAAGTTCCAGATTGGCGCCCGGTATCGTTTTTACTTTCAAAGCAGCAGCCACCCCACTGTTGGAAACGACTATCTGGACGCGGCTCTCTCCACCAACAGCTTCCTGGGATATGAGGCCCTTGGCGAGCCGGCTGTCCAAGAGGAACAGGCTAAGGAGAACGGCTAAACCTACGGCAAAATAGGAAAGGGATACGGTGCAGGCTACATAACCACAGCATCGTATCTCTTTTTCTTACTCCTCTATCCACTATTTTTACAAAGTTTGATTTGCTGCAGAAAAACGGGGGATTTTTCCTATTTAATAGGTAGAATCTAAAAAGGAGGGCTACCCCCATGTACAAACCACACACGATTGAGCAATACAAAATCCAACAGTTTCTGGATCATACCTTTGCTATGGAGCACTTTCTGGTCTCTCCATTATCCCGCTCCGCACTCATGCTGGAGGACAGATGCGGTGAGCGGATTGCCTTTTCCTTTTCAGACAACGAAGTGCGTGAAATCCCAATCCCTTCTGCGCCATCCCCGGACAAGGTGAAATCGTTCATCCGCAGCTTTCGGGCGCTTGGAGCTAAACCACATCTGCGCACCTTTGAAGATGTCACCCGCTGGTGGCTGAATCACCCGAATCCGCTGACCTACCAACAGGCTCTCGGTCTGCCGGATGAACTTTACCGCCGTTTTCTTTCCTCCACCCTGATTGAAGACGAAGACGCCCAGCGTCTGGCCGCATCAGGGCTTGTTTCGGAAGATGCTTACCAGGACATTCAGCTCTGGTATCTCAACGGCAACACTGCCGACTGCTGGCTCGGCCCCCTCGGTATAGATGGAACAGGCAATCTCTATGCGCTGACCTTCAACTATGGTACACCCCGGGCCAAGGAACTGAAATTCTACCTGTTGGACGATTACTACCGCCACATGAACCACATATTGTAACTCGCCGGGCTAAAATATCTATATATAGTATTATATCACTTGACAAACACAAGATACGGTGTTACACTTAACCTGTAATTGATTTTTGTGCGTTCCCCATGTGGGATACAGATGAAACATCTGTACCGCAAGGCCCAAAGCCCTGCATTGCACACGCAGTTAAGTTTGTATGCTGTATCAAGTGTCAGTGGTATTGCCACGCCCTTTTCGGGTTGGTATCCGCTGGCACTTTTTATATATAGATAGTAACGCCGATGGCGAAGAAAGGAGTGTTATGGCACAAATCTATGTATTTGGCCGAGTCATGCACGAGCTTACTCCCAAAGAGAGCCAGTCAAAGCAGCCGTATGTTTGTTTTGATTTGATGGAACGCTCCGGAGGTGAACATCCGAACTTCTATCAAGTATGGGCCCGCGGCGACCAGGCTGCCCGGCTCGCACGGCTCAAGGTCAAAAAGGGAAGCATGATCTGGCTCACTGGATCGCAGAAACTGGTGGATGTACGGCAAAAGGACGGGGCCACAGTCAAAAAGTTGAAAGTATGGCTGACGGACTTTGGCTTTCTTCCTGGGCAATCTTCCAGAGCAAAAGCGGAACATGAGCAGCATGACTCTGACGCAGCGGCAACCGCTCCAGCCCCCTCCGAGGTAATGGACGGCGACCGCGAATCCCTGCCGGAATAAAATCCGGCACTGCAAGAGGGACCGTATCAAGTTTTCAGAATGAACTGAAGCTTGGTGCGGTCCCTTTTTTTGTTTTCAAGCAAAACTTAAAAGGAAGGACGGTAACAACATGAGTAACGACAAAGGACTTTTGAGCGGCAGCATCACAATCCTGATCGGTGCTGTCATCGCCATCATGGCTTTGGTACGCGGACCCTGGCAAGCGTGGCTTCTGATAGGGGTATTTACCCTCTGGGGGCTTTGGGTCGTGCTGATCCTCCTGCTCCCCTATATGCAGCAGGCCAGGCGCCGCCGTCAGCGTCAGCAGAGGGAACGCCAGCTCCATGCCGAGGGTATCGCGCAGAACACCTTTACGGTGCCGGAGCTTGAAGGACCTGTACCAGACGATCTGCTGCTCCGCTATGCCAACCACCGGATTTTGACTTATCTGCGTTCATCTTTTCCCAACGCCTGCTTTGAGTGGTGTGAAAAGAGGCCGGCGGATTTGATTCGCAGCAACGGCACAGGGCGTATCCGCCTTTACAATGTGGAGGCGTTCGACCATGCGGACATCACCTTCGGTAAGGACGCAACCATTCGCTGTGACCTGCTCAAGATCGTACCGCTGTCTAAAGCGGGGACGGAACAGGGGGAACAGGCAGACATCCCGCCCAACAAGCAGCCTATCGACCCGCGTATCTGGTATGAGAACAACGGGCGCACAGTCATGGAGACGCTGATTGCTGACCTGAACTCACGCGGCCACAGCAAACTCACACTGAAAGAAAACGGGGACATCTGCATCCAGCAGGGTGAAGAGCTTGTCCCGCAGGAACATCTTTCCAACTTTCCGGCAAAGGTCTACTGGCCTCGTCTGGTGGAAGTGTTTGAGAGCAACGGTCTGGCTGCTGAAACAACAGCGCAGGGCATCCAGGTCTCCTGGTAACCGCCATCGTCATGAGAAGGGAGTGAAATAACATGAAATCAGGGATCAGTCTTGTGGAAATGGCACAGGAAATCCAGCGGCAGAACGATTTGAAGGCCGATTATATGCTGGACACCCGGAGTCTCCGGTTGGAGCCTTTTGGTGGCGGGCTGTATCTCAACGCTTACGACCAATCCGGTGATTATGCCGTGGAGCCGCTGGAGGTCAACGCCATCGCACACAGGCAGATCGGAACGCACCTCAAGATCCCGGCAGCCTATTATGACAAGATGCTGGAGGAATACCCCGAGCTGCTGGCGCAGAATGTGAATGCCTGGTTCCAGCGGGAGCCGGCTGTGCGTATGGTTCGCACCATAGACGGCACAGCGCGGGCGTTTCTCAGCAACCGCTACCGGCGTATCGACAACCTCGATATTGCCGGGATTGTCCTTCCAGTCCTTCAGGAGATGGAAGGGATGCACTTTGAGAGCTGCCAGCTCACCGACAGCCGTATGTACATCAAGGTTGTCAACACCCGTTTGGAGGCAGAGGTCGTACCCGGTGACATCGTGCAGTCCGGTATTATTATCAGCAACAGCGAGGTAGGCCTGGGCTCGGTGAGCATCCAGCCGCTGGTCTATCGTCTGGTGTGCAGCAACGGTATGGTGGTAAACGACGCCCAGACGCGCCGCAACCATGTAGGCCGTGTCAATGAGGCTTCGGAGAACTACCAGCTGTATTCGGAAAAGACGCTGGAGGCCGATGACAAAGCCTTCGCCATGAAGATCCAGGACACGGTGCGGGCCGTAGTAGACGAGGTACGCTTTACCCGTGTGGTCAACATGATGCGGGAAGCCAAGGATGCCCCCATGAATACTGCCGCTGTCCCTGACATTGTGAAGCTCGTAAGCAAGGATTTTCACATCACGGACGATGAAAGCTCCGGTGTGCTGCAGCGGTTGATTGAAGGCAACGATCTGACCTTATATGGTCTGTCCAACGCCGTAACGCGCCACAGCCAGGATGTTAAGGACTATGACCGGGCAACCGCGCTGGAAGGCATCGGCTACAACATTCTCTCCATGCCGGCACGGCAGTGGAGCCGAATTAACCAGATGGCCGCTTAAATGGCTGCCATCCATCAAAAAATTAACAGGAGGAATGAACTATGTACGAACAGAACACTTCTATGGTGGCCGCAAACGAGCAGAACAAATTCTTGCTTCCGGCGATGGTGGAGGGCGACTTCAGCCGCGATGAGATCGCAGAAGATGCGGATGGGCTTCAGATGATGAGCTTCCAGCGGGTGAAGATTCCCGCCGGCGGCGCCCTGCAGTTTGAAGTTCCCACGGAAGATCCCGACAATCCGGATTATACCCGGACGCTGGAGGGCATCATCCTCTACAACCACTCTGCCTATACTCTGTGGCCGGAAGGCAGCGAGTATGACGAAGACACCAAACCGCTCTGCTCCTCTGTAGATGGCAAAACAGGGATCGGCGTACCGGGAGGTGCGTGTGCTACCTGCCCCATGAATGCGTATGGATCGGCCAAGGATGGCGGCCGCGGCAAGGCGTGCAAGAATATGAGGCATCTCTATCTGCTGCGCAGTGGTGAATATATGCCTCTGCTGGTCTCCCTGCCGCCCACCAGCATCAGGCCGTTCAAGGAGTTCCTGAACAGGGCTTTTGTCTATCGCCAGCGTGCCACCTATGGCAGTCTGGTCCAGATCGGCCTCAAGAAAGATAGCAACGGCAGCAATGATTATAGCGTTGCAACTTTCCGCCTTTTGCGTGATTTCCAGGGGGAAGAGCTGGCCCAGATCCGCGCCTATGCCAATGTCTTCAAGGGGCAAATCAAAACTATCAACATTCAGCGGGCGCTGATCAATGAGGAACAGCGGGCCAACGATTGCGACTATGAGATCCCGGAATCTGCCACTGCGGCCCCGGCCTCGGATGGAAGCTATGTGGTCGGCGAGATCAACGGCGACTATGAACAGTTGCCGGCGTAACTGTTTTTGTTGCGGCAATGCCGCATGATACATCATCAAGGGACACCTCCGGCGTAAGTCGGAGGTATCCCTTTTTTATTTAGAACGGAGGAAAATTTATGTTGTGTGAAGTACCGTTGACAAAGGAGCAGCAGGATTTTGCCGCTGAACACCATGGCCTGGTCTATAAATTTCTCAATGACAACCATCTTCCAGAGAATGAATTCTATGATGTGGTTATTTTCCCGTATTTGAAGGCTGTGCAGGACTACTGTAATAGCGCATCTGCACAAAAGTATTCTTTTAGCACTATTGCGATTCGACAAATGAAATTTCGCTTATACGATTATTTCCGTACACAGGCGCGCCGCAAGCGTAATACAGAAGTCATCAGCATCCATCTGGGCCTATACTCGGATGGCGTTCCGCTGGAAGAGGTGCTGCCGGGTCAGGACCGTCTCATGCAGGAATTTGAAATGCAGCAGATGCTCCATGATCTGGCTTCCCATGTTTCTGAACAACAGATGAAAATTGTCCGCATGAAGGGTTACGGCTATGGCATCAGGGAGATTTCCAGCCACGAAAAAATACCGATGAAACGCATCCAGGAACTTCTTGATGAGGTCCATACTGTGTTTTTGAGGTTATGCCGCGAGTAACCCTCTATCTACCACAAACAGAATGGAGGTCGAAGTATATGACGAAATCAAAAAAATCTATTGTGATGCGCGGAGCACTTCTGCGTCCGCTGGTGATTGGACAGGGCGCACTTCTTCATGCAGGTGGTAAGATCTATCATACCTCCCGTGTGGTAGCCATCCACGATCAGTCAGATGATATGGTACGCTTTGAAACGCTCAACTCCAATTACTGCCTCTCAATGGCCCCTTTTCCGCTGGCGGCCTGCAACCCGCTCCCGATGGTGAGTCTGGCCGTGTGCGCGTAAAGCGGTTGTAAGAAGATACCGGGACAACAGAGCTTGTCCTATATGTTTTGGGCCGTGACGGATTTCCCGCCACGGCCCTTTTTTCGGAGGATTGTCATGGATGATCAAAAAACAATAGTAGTGTCCGTTCATGCCAAAGACTGTGTGGACTACCAGTGCCGCAGGTGTGGACAATGCTGCCGTCATATCAAGGATAGTTTGATGGTGGAGAGCCTGGATGCCTACCGGTTGGCAAACTATTTGCGTGGCTGTGATCCCAACATCTGCACTATAGACGATGTGTTGACCCGATACTGCGAGCCTATGCCGCTGACCCAAGAGTGCTTTCCCATCTTCATGCTGAAAACCACGGGGCCGGACGATTCCTGTATTTTCCTGAAGGATGGGTTGTGCAGCATCTACGAGGCACGCCCACGGACCTGCCGGCTCTATCCCTTTTCTGTAGGACCCGGCGAGCGGGGCCGTGATTTTGAATACTGCCTCTGCTTTGACCGCAATCAGCAGTATCATTTCAACGGCGGAAAGGTTTCCGTCAAAGACTGGTTTTATCGCAATTTCCCCAGAGTGGAGAAAGAGTATTTGAAACAGGAATATGCCGCTATCACGGAAATCGGTAAGCGGATGCGCTCGATCTCTCCGGAACTATGCAAACAGATGACCTTCCAAGTGCTGTTTTACCGATATTATAACTTCGATTTGGATCAGCCGTTCCTTGAGCAATACGCGCAGAACACCCGCCTGCTGTTAGAAAAGCTTCGGCAATTCGAGGTGGAAAGGTAGGGTGCTGTGATGATGTATGCCTTGGAGCACCTGACCCGTCAAGGGCCAGGGCCTCAGTGGAAGCAATATGCTGTTTGTGCGAATAAAGACCTTTTAGAACGGATTTGCCGCAGTCAGCCCCGTCCAGAAGAATGGCGTGTCAGGCTATCTGTACAGCAGAGGAAAAAGGAGGCCGCATAATATGAAAAACCAATATCAGGAGCTGCGGAATCGCCAGCAGGAGGAAGTCAACGCCTTTCCCATGTTTTTTGCGTTCGATCAACAGCAGTTCGCAGAGGGAATGCGCCGGCTCGGCCTGCGCCCTTCCGACATGAATCAGGTGTATGCGATCGCTGGCACCGGTGGATTTTACCGCAAAAGCGATGCGCCGAAGCTGCATGAAATGTTTGCCCGGCACCGCAAGGAGCTTGAGGAGGCCATTGCCGCTGATAAAGCTGGAGACAATTTCATTTATGAAATGTTCCTGACTGAACTTTCCAACCACGAATACGGCTATACCGGCGATGTTCAAGACACGCTTGATGCCCTGGGTATCACTCCCCAATACATGGAGGCCATGCCTCAGCTGAAAGCTGGTTTGGACTTGGCCTGCCAAAAAGTAATGCAGAATGACTGTTTTTAAGGAGGCCATGTGATGGAGCAGCAACACTATTTCCCACCGCTTCATGGCGCTGTGGATTGTGAAAAATGCGAGGTGCGGGATTGCTGGTGCCGGGGAAAATTCCAACGGAATCGGCGCGATATGCCCCACACATCTGGAAGGTGCCCCAGGCTGCCTGACCTCTGCGGTTTTGTAGAAAAGGAAGAACGCGAGCTGTATAAAGCGACTTTTATGCTCGTTCATGCAGAGTATGGCGTCGGCGGTCTGCATTTGACGCTCACGATTCCCGGTCACAAGAGAAATCGGAAGGTCTACCAGACCAAAAGCGGGTACTGGTACTGCAACCTGACCAGCGAGAAGGGGTGTCCAGAACGGCAGGTGTTGAATTTGGAGGGCTACCAGTCCAAAGAAGATATTCTGCGGCACATGAAAAGCCTTCGGACCGACTACTGCATTCTTCGCTGCAGTATGGAAGGTTTCACTGTCTAAACTGTACCAAACCACATAAATGGAGGATACCCATGAGTAAGCTGACCAAAAGAGAAATTCAGCTCCACGATCAGGCGGTTTGTCTCCTGCAGAAAGAACACCTTTCCCACGAAGATAAGCTTTTTATCTTTGAAAATTTCCGGGAAGACGCGGAGCACATCAATAGCAAGTCCGGTGCATTTTTTACTCCTTTTGGACTTGCCAACGATTTTACTCTCCAGATTCCGTGCCTATACGGAAAGACGATCAGAATTATCGACCTGTGTGCTGGAATCGGCGTACTGAGCTATGCGGCACAGCTGGAATGCAGTGACCGTAGCCGCTGCTATGCCGATATTACCTGTGTAGAACTGAATCCGCACTATGTTGAGGTTGGTAAAAAAGTTGTGCCAGAGGCCACATGGATATGCGCGGATGTTCTTGATCCCTTTCTGCCTGACCTCTTGGGCCAATTTGACTTCGCGATTGCAAATCCGCCGTTTGGTCGAATTGCAAACAATTACCGCAAAAGCTACATGAGCGGCGAATTTGAATACATGGTAATAGAGGCGGCCTCCCGTATTGCAAAGGAAGGTGCGTTCATAATACCGCAAATGAGCGCGCCATTCGTATATAGCGGAACGGAAGACCATCGCTGGCTTCAGGAAGGGCGTGCCAGAACATTTGAAAAAAGGACTGGGATTTTATTGGAGTTTAACCAAGGGATCGACACGGCCTACTATAAAAATGACTGGCATTGCACCGCGCCAATATGCGAAATCGTATGTTGTGACTTTGCAGGGACAGATACCTCTGCCGCCTAAAGGAGCAGGCGGTTTGTCCTCATGAACAATCAAGAAGCCGGTCCCTGTTCTGGGGCCTCACATAAACCGCTACAGGCCCGAAGGCACTGGCGGTTTTTCTCTATATGGAGGTGACGAATTTTGAATTTGCACGAAACGGAATATGGCCGCAGATTTTTCAATTCCCAGCTGCCTAATCTTATCAAGGCTCTGGAACGAATCGCCGAAAGTCTGTCTGCGCCCAAGCAGTCCTTATCAGCCGATTTTGTCGCTGACCCTGATTTTCTTCATGATCTCTACTATGGAGATTATGAGCCGAGCGTGTTCAAAACACAAAGCGAGCACCAGAAGCAGCTTAACCATAATGCTTCAATGGCAGAGGAACTCCTGCGCCAGAAAATGGGCAATTCCCCGGAAGCCATGGCCGCCTTTGAAGCGTACCAGCTTGCCGCCGGTGAGTGCAGCAGCATTGTGGCCGAGCAGGCTTTTGAGTCCGGTTTTCAGACCGCAGTACAAATGCTGGTAGCCGGGCTTATACCGCCTGAAAACAAATTTGCCGCTGAAGTTCCCCTTACCACGCAAGAACTCCGGAAGATGGACGGGGAACAAGTATTTTGTCTTGATATGAATGAGGAGGTCAGGGTTGTGGCCCGCAAAAAAGGATTCATTCAAGTCACCAACGACAAAGAGATCCATCGCATAACAGGCTTGACCTTATACCGGCATCGGCCAAGTTGGTGCCAATAAAATTTTAAGAAATGCAATGGAGGACACAATATGAAACTTTCTGAAGACGAAGCAAAGAGATTTCTTGAGCGTCTTTGCCCTCTGCAGGAGACGGAACAGCAGCTTCTCTGCCCGCGGTGCGGCCGCAACGAATTATACTCCGGGCTGTATTTTTTCCTGAACAGTTTGAGCAGATACGCTCATGTATATATCTGCGAAAAGTGCTGGATGGATGAGGCTCTGCGGGAAATAGACGGCAATCCAGTTCCCCTGACCAGCTGGAACGCAGTTCTTCCTTTTGTTTTGAGAGGCGAGATTCCTCCATCGGACAGCCCCTGCCAAGACACCAATGCGTCTGCTGGCCTCATGCAAACCGGAGAGATTCACAATAGCAGTCAGACTGTGTAAAACAAGATCTGACCAGTCGTGAAAATTATGAGGCATTGAAAATTATGAAATATGTGGACTATCATCTGCCCAGTGGAGTAGACTTCTCTTCCATCACCTACGAGGATATTCGCTGGCAATATGGCGTATTCCGCTGTAACAGCACGGGCTCCGGCCGGGATAAAAAGCATTTGCCGTGGGACGGTGTAAAAACCAATCTTGGAGAGATTGAAGAAAAGGACTGGTGCAGGCTGGCGGAGGCTGTCATCGAACGCGATGGGGAGACACATCTGCTAAAGCATCTGATCCAATGGTGCAGCGAACACAATTATATCGGGGCATCAGCCACTGAACTGCGAAAAGAAGCCCTTCAGCTACACATTGATCGGGTTTTCGACAATCCGCAATGGGGCGGCTACCTTCCTTTCAATAAGAGATACCGTCCAGAAGTCTGGCGAGCCGCTCATATCGTATATGTGCGGAACGAATGCTGCCATAAGATTTCCCCCGTTACACAAGAGCAGATCGACCATGCGTACAACGGGACAATCCCCTGCCCACACTGCGGAAGATGGAGTGAATTCATCGTTTTGGGAATCCGGCTTCAGCCGGAGCCACTGGTTCCCTGCTTGAATTGTGATTGTCATGATCCTGATATGGGCTGTACCATGCCCAGCATTGATAAGAGTTACGCCTGCCCTTTGGTAAGCTGTGATGATGAGCAAACGGAGGTGCTGGATGAGTAGGTATCTGAAACTGCGGGACCATGGTTATTTGATGGAGGCGGCAGCCTGTACAAAGGTGCTGGAAGATCTGCGCCGCATAGAAGCAAAATATGCCCGGACGGTGGAGAAAGAAGGCGCTGTCCGGCAGGCTGAATTTGAGAAAGTGATGCAATACCACAGCGAGCGGGAACTCCAGGATGACTTCGGATGGGGTTTCATCACCGAGGCTCAATACGACCGGTACCGGCTTCTTTTTCAGCAGGGGCAGGCTGCCATGGAGCAGCTGCCGCCGACAAAGAGCGAACTGGCTCTGCGCCTGGTGCGCCGCATCATGGCGGATATTGACGCAGATCGCCGGGAGTGGGAGTTTTCTGCACTCTCCCCGGAAGATCAGCAAGCGGAACGGGCACGGGCCGAGCAGTCGCAGAAAGAGTGGAAGCGAAAAATCGCGGAGCTGAAACGGAAGCGCGGTATCATCGAGGCCAGCGAGGACATGGAGGAAGGGTGATCACCATTTCGCGTACAGTCTATCAAGGAGGATATGGATGATGGAAATCTTCAAAAGCCAAAAGCCTGCAGTTTGCGGTACTGCCAAGCGGCCCATCCACCGTTGGCTGCTGCCGCCTAAAAAGCAGCAGGCATATCGCTTTTATTCCACCGCTCATTTTCATGTTTACGAGCGGTGCCGTCATTTTCGACGCGGATAATAAAGGCACATTTATTGATGAATCAAGGGGACTTGCTTTTTCCCCATCAAGGGAGGAATGGACTATGATTTATAAGAAACCGGGTGAGAAATTCTCACATGAGAACATCACCTACACAGTAGGCAGCCGCGTCCTCGCCAATGAAGCGAGTGAGTACAGCGGGCTCTTCGGGCGCATCCTTGAAATTCGCACGGATGATGACCGGGAAACTGAAAATGATACGCCGGACATCTATTGTAAATTTGACCCGCCGTACCTTTCCGCTGCCCGCCGCGCACTGGAGCAGACTTTTTCTGAGCTCTATGGTGCGCCAAAGCGTGTGGAGGATTTAGGGCTGGAACTGGTCATCATGGCGCCTGAAATGTTGACGCCTCTGGCCGTTCCCGAGCAGGCGTATCCCCAAGGTACGCTTTATGTCGTCGTCTCGCACTGGGCCACTGACGGGGAATTTGGCTCTTATGAGGCTCCGTTCACTAATTTAATGGATGCCCAGCGGCAATTTCATGACGATCTGAAAAACGAACTGGAGAGCGGCTGCGTTGAGAAATGGCGTGAAAAGAGTCAGTTTGCAGAGGAAGAAACCGCAGAAAGCTATGAGTGCTATCTGGATGGGGAATACTGCGAAAACCACTTTTACCTCTCCATTGAAAAACGGCCTCTGCCGCTGGCTCCTGAATTTATACGCACCGTGGCGGCAGTCTATGAAGATGAGTGCGCACGGGAGGATTTTCTTGATAAAGCTCAAGCTTTGCCGGAGTATCTGGCTCTGACAGAAGATCAGAAAAAACAACTGCTGCACAATGCGGACATCAAAGGGCGCATCAGCCACTACCTGGATCTCTGCGATACCTATTGGGAGTGTTACTGGGATGCAGTATCCAAGGCCGCACAGGATATTTTACAGGATGATCAGCAGGCATCCCCACAAAAGTAATTTCTATTGTGAAATGGAGGAAAACTATGGACGAAAAAGAATTACGCAAGGCACTTGAAATTCATTTGGATACCCTTCGGAGAAATCTGGAAGTCGTATCGCTGGAAGTGCTGAAAACAAAGTACCAAAAACCTTATGAAGAACTGCGGGGGCAAATCTGCAAAGCGGCCACCGAATACACCCGCCATGTAGCTCTATGTGATATTCGTATCCGGCGCAGCCTGTTTGACGAGGCCAAAACCTACATTGATGCAGCAATTCAGCAAACACAGTGCCTGAAAAAGATTTCCGAGGCTGCTTTTCAACGGCAGGATATGGACGAAATTGCAGCCCTGGCCCATACCTTACGAGAGGAAATTGAAAAATCTCTTCACTATTTCTATCTCGATCACATGTGCCTGCTCGTTACCCGCGAGTGCATCGACGATCCCAATAAGGTCCCGGAGATTTACAACAAGGCAACTTCTTGTGTTTGGCGCGATGGTGCGTGGCTGTTAATGGAAGATACCGAAACGGCCATTTTACTTTCCGCTCCCATCATCAACGAGCTGCCTCCTGCAGAAGCTGCCGCATAGATGATACAGCACTCCCTCAAAGACGATTGGTTCCCGTGGCCTTCTTCAATTAAGCATCCTACTCGTTGCATTTGCACATGATATGTAGTATAATTGTAGTGCAAGGAGGTCGATTATATGGATACCAATATGACATTTAGAATAGATAGTCAGGTCAAAGCGCAAATGGCCGCCATCTGCGAGCAGCTGGGCATATCCACATCCACCGCATTCAACATTTTTGCAAATGCCTTTGTCCGCAATAATGGAATGCCGTTTCCCTTAACTCTTAACACACCATCTGCAGAAATTTCAAGGGAGCAGATGTTGGCGGATACCGATGCGGTTTTAAGTTCTTTCGCTGACGACTATAAGAGGATGGCGGAATGATTTGGGTGACGGTTGAAGATGTTATCGCCGTCCATAGCAGGATCATCAAAGCTTCAGGTGGGTTGGACGGTATTCGGGACCGAAATAGTCTGGAAGCCGCAGTCAATGCTCCGTTGCAAACCTTTGCCGGTTTTGATCTTTTTGAAACGGACCTTGCGAAAATAGCCAGAATAGGGTTTGGACTGGCCTCCAATCATGCCTTTCTTGATGGTAACAAACGGATTGGCGCAATGATGACGCAGTTGCTGCTGAAATGGAACGGCTATGTTCTTGAACTGAAGCCCGGCGAACTTGCGGATATGTTTATCTCTATTGCAAATGGCAGTGCGGGAGAACACGAGCTGCAAGCATGGATCATTCAGCACCTAAAAGATTTTTCTGATTGATCTGCCAGTATTGTATCATTGATACTTTCAATGTTGCTCCACAGAAATAAAACTCTACACTTTTTCTTATTTGACAAATGCCTTGCTATTTGGCAAGGGACACTATCACAAAGGGATCGACAAACAGCGTATTTGCTGTTTGCCGGTCCCTTGTTTTTTAGGAGGATTTTTTGATGAAACTAAAACATCCCACGCATGATCCGAAACCCATGGACGCCCTCTCCTACTACCTGCAAGTGCAGCGGGAGTATGCCCTCGCTCGTGAAGGGTATCTCAGGATTGATGAAGCCGATGATACTTACAATGACTTAAACCGCAAAATAATTGATGCCTACCGTGAACGCTATGGTACCGCCTATTTAGGCCGTATCAACTACAGTGGGAACCAGAGACAGCGGATTGCTGATGGTACTGAAAGCGTCTTTGAAGCCTATACCGGGCAGCCGCTCTATAACTTTTGCTGTGATTTCTGTGTATCAGCTCCAGACCGTACACTGGAAGAATTGATTCGGCACTGGAATAATGCGGATATTCCCTTATCTGAAAAGAAAGTTGATACCATCATGGAGCGTATTCAGGCATTATGCGGCCAGACTTTCATCTGGTATTAACAGAAAGGGCGGTAACCGATGAACTATATCGTCTATGGGAAGAAAATTGGAGACCGCTGTTATGGCGCTATAAATTTGCATGAAGGGAAAGTTGGAGTCGGCCTGGTTTATGCTATGCTGATCCCAGATTGTGACCGCGCCAAGATGTATGCTGACAAGCTGGCTGAGATGGTGCCCGGTTTTATCTTCCAAGTTCGCGGCGCCGGCACTCGCAAGGTCTACTATGAAAGGGCCGGCAAGCCGGAGGAATCGGTATGAGCGCCGGGGAGCCTTCTTTTCTTCTCTGGCTCCGGGAGGTCGTTCAGCCGCAAGCAGACCCCCGTTCCGGGAATGCCGCGGCGCTGGATGATTTCTCGCCGGATGGAATGCGGGAATATTGCTATCCCAAGGAGTTTACGGTGTCCGGCGACGCCTATATGTGGTCGGTTTCAATCGCCCACACAAAGGGGCGGTATCTCTGCACCCACTACGAAATTTGGTTTTTCGGGCCAGCGTTTGGCTCCGGCCAGAGAATCGCCACCGGCAGCCCTACCAAAGCCAAAATACGGCGCGGTCTAAGAAAAATCTATGATTATTACTACGGAGGAAACTCGAATGAAAACGATCCAGCTCACTTTTCTGTTTGAAGACACAGGCTTCTGCAAGGATGTGTTCCAATCTGTAAACCAGCCCTATTACTACTGCAACCGTGATACGGTTGATGGCACATGGTACACTTCTACCCCGGATGATTATCAAAATGATTGCCGCATCCGAAAGGATGTTATCATCGAGATCATCTCGGATGGGCAGGTGATCGCTCTGGATGGAAACGGGGACTTCGAGGGAAAAAAGCCATTCATCCCCTTCTATACCTTTAGGGAACAACTGGCACAAGCGTTCTTGAATAAACACCCGGGGGTCCACAGTTATGAAGATATGAAACAAAAGCTTCTGTTCCTGCCGGGCGGGGAGCCTTACTCTGACCCGAGCAGCTGTCAGGATAACTGGATTTTTGCCCTTGATTTTGGGAATGAAACCGAACAGGTTCTGGAATCTGCCGACTGGATGGGCCGAGAGTATCACATTCTTGCCGTCCAGTACACGCACAAACCCACTGGCTTTGTATTTACAAATTATCGTTTTCGGGCGGCTGTTCTCCCACCGAGGGCTTCCAGCCATGACCTTTTGCTTTACGATTGGCAGGAAGGCCGCTGAAGGAGGGAGGTTAGTTTATGGGAATGTTGCTCATCCGAGAATTGAATGTCAACGGCTGCGGCGATTTTGCCGATGTGCTGGTCCAAACTGACCAGCCGGTAACGCCAGAGCAGATGAAAGAGCTGCACCACGATCTGACACGCCTTAACAACGAACAGGAGTGCCCAGATACGGATGATGTGGTGGAAGAAGCCGTGAAAAACACTTTAGGCGAGACGGCCCGGTGTATCGGCTATGCCCTTCTGGAATATGGAGGGGGCGGCCACCCCTGCGATGAAAAATCCCGTTGACTGCCTTTGTCGAAGCATCGGCAAGCATTTACATCAAATCCAAAAGGAGAATCACTATGAATATATTGCATGATAAATCTTCTGTCAAAAGTTTCAGCGCAAAATGGATTGACCGGGGTTATGCCCGGGAAGATGTCCATTCGCTCAGACTCCAATATGTCTACACCCCGGAGCAGCGGGAGGCAAACCGTCAGATTTGCGATGCCGGCCCTGATGAGGCGCACCGCAGGATCAAACAGGCAGCTGAGTCAAAAAACGCTGTGATGGCCTCTGTTATGGCGGCCATTGCCAGGGAGTTTATCTGCTATCAGTATGAAGCTGAAGATCCGGCGCCTTACGGAAGTTCCCGTTGGGAACTGTTTTTCTGGTGCAACGACTTCAGCAATACGCTTCACGGCTATGGATTGTCTGGGCGGGATTACTCCTATTTCACACTGTCCTTCAACTCTGCCCAAACAGTGGAACAGCGGGTAGCAGTCTGCGGGCGCGTCCTGCAGTTTTTAGAAACCCGCTTTCATTCAAACCCTAATCTTGAGGTTGCGGTGCAGTACACCACATGGTACGACAAAGGAAAGATCAAAGCGGACGCCAAAAAGGTGCAACATCTTCTGGATGGCCGCCAGTACACCTATGGCACCAAGGAAGGCAAATTTGTTGTGGAGAATGGTCAGCTTCTCTTCCACCCCAAGTATGCCAAAAAATATAACTACCGTGTGGACGATTCTGATATTCTCGCTATATGCTGGGAACTGGATCTGACACCAAACATCAGTACAGCTCCGGCCCAAAGGCCAATGCCGGCCATGGGTAGGCAAGGGCCTATTACCTTCCCTTATGAAAAGTACGGCTCCACACATCCCATCCAGCTAAAGGTATCCGCCTATATGGACGGCAACCTGGCGATTGCCATGCACACATGGGAAAATGGCTATGCGGAGCCCTGGGCCTCTCTGACGGTCAATCTGGACGGGGAACGGGGGAAAGACTGCGCGTTCATCGATACCAATGGTGACGCCGATTTCCCGGTCTGGCTGATCCGCCACGGATTGGCTATCCCTACCGGGGCAACGCAGCGCAGTGGTTACTGTGAGTATCCAGAGTACCGCTTCCGGGCAGACCGCCTGCGTGAACTGGACCCGGAGGGGTACGCTGAATATCTATCATTGCAGGAAGGGAGGCGCAGCGCATGAAATACAAAAAAATCTATGAAGTTCTGGAACAGCGCCGTTCTAGCAGTCCCGACTTCCGCTATTCCGATTATAGCGGGTGGCGTTCCTACTATCGTTCCTATATGGATCGCCAGCGTCCACTTTGGATTGTAGCCGAAGACCCGTCCGCTGGCAGACGACTCTGGATTACTCAGGAGCGTTCTCAGTTGAGCATCACGGTAGGACCAATGGATCATGAGAGGCGAAATCACGGCCATGCTCATACCATTTCCTGTAGAAATCAAGCGGATATGTGTGCCACACTGTACAAGCTCTTTGAAAGCGCGGCGGGTGCCGCCTAATGTACGAATGACCCGAAATCTTTAAGATTCCAATAGGGCCGTCAAAGGCATCACCTCTTCCCCGCTCTCATACTGCGGGGACAGGCGCACAGTTTTATAACCATGACCAGGGGGCTGTCCTTGCAGTCCCCTGGTCTAGTTCACGGAGAGATTATGAAACCAATACCATTTAAAATGAAAGGAACCGAATATGCACTAACTGTTAAAATCGCCACCTATCCAGAAGGTAATCTTGCCATCAAACTCTATCAAGAGAGCTTCGGCCAGCTGGTCTTCTGGGACAGTCTGACCGTCAATCTGGGCGGCTTACGCGCCAAAGATTGCGGCTTTATCAACACCAAAACCACCGGCAAGCGGTATCATGCCTGGATCAAGCGCAACGGTTTAGGCGAGCGCACCGGGCAAGTACGGCTGGAAGACGGAACAGAATATGTGGAATACATCTTCAACACTCAAAAACTGAAAAAACTGGATCTGGACGGGTACACCTACTATTCCCGCCGGTTGAACGGCGAGCTTGGCAGACGGTATATGCGGTTGTATATCGCCCTGCGCCGGCTGGCAAAACACATACCAGGATTTCATTACACCGATTACAGCGGCTGGCGCCGTTTAGAGGGTTCCTCTGATACGCTTCCACTATGGATTGAGGCGGAAGACCCAGCTCATCACCGGCATTTCACCTTTGAGCATCACGGAATCTCGCTGCGTACCATCATCACCGACTGCGATACCCAGACTGTGAAGAACAGCCTATATCTCCGCCGTGAGGACATGGCTGCTGAATTGCTGGCATTGTTCCAGGAAGAGCTTCCAGTCTACCAGCCCTGGTCAAAGGAGCGGCACTGGAAAAGCGACACAAGACATGATCCATCCCTTGCTCAAACATTTCAAGAAACTACCAATATTCGTCAAAAGGCAATGAAAAGAAAAACCGGAAGAAGGAGTAAAAAATTATGAAAATCAAATTATACCCCAAAGAATTACTGGAAGCCGCTTGGAAGCAAGACAAAAAGCTTTATGCTCATGGCGATGCAGCGGCCCCTCCCAAATGCCTGCGGTGTGGCGCTCCTCTGGCAGCCCACCTGATGGTCAACGCCCTCAGTCGATACGCGGATGTGCAGATCTGTGAAGCCTGCGGCATGGATGAGGCCCTTCGGGATGCCGCCCATACGCCCCTGCTCCTCGTGGAATGGGATGCCGTCAAGTCTGGACACCTGAAGAAAAAAGCGGAAAAGTCCATCTGTTATCTGGTGCAGAACTGCACTTTTTCAGAAGTGTTCAAGCACACCTACAAGCCTCCAATGCAGCTCATCGAACGCCCCGTCAGCGAACTTGCTTATTCCCGTTCGGATTACGATGGATACCGCTGGTGGACAACCTGGCACAATGAGAGCGGCAAAAAGACGCCGCCAGAGTTGGTAAAAGAAATCGATGAGTTTCAAAATGCCCTATTCAAGTTGCCGGCCTTTAAGACGCTGGAGACCATGAAACGCTTCTGCCGATATGCCGAGACTACCAGTGATCCGACTGAATTTAACCTCTATTCTGAAACGGCACATTTGTACATCCGGATTCGGCTGATCACTCGGTTTCGGGATTACAACGCCTATATCTACTACTATGATAAGGCTGCCGCTGGAGAAGAGCAATGAAATTACAATAGGTATGGTCAGAGCTCCTTTTCGCAGCAATAAAAAATCGTAGTAGGGTAGGTTTTACCGCAGTGTGGCCCCAACCGCAAAGTTGGGGTCCATAGGTTATATCGAAATAAGCGCACAGCAGCATCCAACTACTGCTGTGCGCTTGTTTTTTTCCTCTTAGTACATCCTGTTTGAATCCACGGGAAAGGCCCCGAGATCAAAAGGTCTCGGAGCCTTTCTCATAAATTCAAATTCGGAACAGTTTGATGGCTCGCATCAATGTAATGCACTGCTCCTGGTATAGATCCTCATCCAGCCGGCCGTCAATTACAGAATATTTGAGCAGTAAGGGCCGATACATATTCAAAATATCGGTAATTGACTCCAGATCACCTTCTTTTGCCTGAAACAACAGTTGTTCAAATATCATGTTTTTCCACCCCCTCAATACTTTTTCTCAACTTTTGAACAGCACGGTAATAGACTGCGGCTGCGCCTTTATAAGTCAGGCCCAGTCTTACACCAATCAAGTCAAAAGGGCAGTTGTCCAAAACATGCGACAGGAACACATACCGCTCGCGTTCATTCAACCGCTTGAGTGCATAGAAGAGCGCATTACTTTCGATCACATCCCATAGAGGAAGGTGCTCTGTAACCTCTTGTTCCAAAGTCTGTCCTGTGGTATAGGTTGTATCGGTCAGTATTTCACTGTTGCTGTATTGGTTGAGTGTGTTCAGGTAATCGCGCCGTGTGCGTTTTACTGCCTGGATTAAGTAACCTGTAAATCTGATTTGCAGTTCTTCCTCTATTTGTCCATTATTTCGATACCGCATGGTCTTGTCCTCCAAATCGTTCAAGAATTTTTGGGAATCTTGAACATTTGGAGGGGATCGGCACCGAACTAATGGGCGTCTTCGTGTTCTATATAAAACAACGCAGCCGACCACACACCACAAAGGTGAGCAATCGGCTGTGTGATACACATAAAGAAGTCCGTCACGACTTCCGACGCCCGCAGGAGGAGGCTTGTCGCTTGTCTTGTGATGTTCCCGCCCTGTCCTCCGAAAAGGGCGGCAGAAGAACCATATTCGATAGTAAACTGTGTGTCGAAATGTAAGCAGATGGGCGACGAACCTTTTTATGTGCATGGTTTTCAAACTTTCCATGCGCATTTGGCTCCTTGCCATCTGAACCGCACTTTGCACACGAACCTGCATTGCCCATTAGAGCGGGCAGCAGGTCTGCCAATGATCCAGGTTCAGTAATTTGATTTTTTTGTAGAATTTTGTCGGGAATTAAAAGAAAAGGCGGCCTCATTCATTTAAGAATAAGACCGCCTAACGCAACTTGAAATTCCCTCTGCTATTTCGATTTTTAGTTTTCATACACATTCCTCCCGTTTTCGAAAGTTGCCTATATGGTTAGAATTTATCTCCATTGTATTCGGTAAATCTGACCAAATTCTGACTGAGTTTTCACTTTTTCCATTTTAATTCCAATTTTCAACACGGCAAAAGGGAGCAACCTTCATTGATCAACAAAGGCCGCTCCCTTTTACTTCTACTTCTCAAAGCGATAACCGTATCCGTGTACCGTTTGAATCGCATTGATATTTAGTTTTTTCCGTATCTTGTAGATCCGGCTGGTAACGCTTTCAAGGCCAGAGGCAAAATCATTGGGCATTGCATACTGGTAAAGCTGCTCCCGGGTAAAAGTCCAGCCGGGGTGTAAGGCCAGATAATATAAAATATTGAACTCCATTGTAGTTAACTCCACAACTTGTTCATTTACATAGACCCTGCGTTGGTTTGGATCAATACGCAAATTCCCATATTGCAGTACAGCTACCCCCGTCAACAGCTTCACCTCCCGCGACTATTTCTTTTTGTCCATACTTTGCTTTAGATGCCGAAAGCTATTCTCGCTAATCACATGCTCCATGCAGCAGGCCTCCTGTTCCGCTGTTTTTGGATCGACACCCGCCTCCGTCAACAAGCGGGTAAAGAAGCAGTGTTTCTCATAGGTCTGCTCGGCTACCTCACGGCCCACATCAGTCAGGCGGAGAAAGAAGTCCTCGTCTATGGTGAGGAAACCGCCCTTTTTTAAGGTTGCTACTGCGTGGCATACACTGGGTTTAGACACCCCCATGTGCCGGGCCACATCCACGGAGCGCACCATGCCTTTCTCTTTCTGGAGCATCAATATAGCTTCCAAGTAGTCCTCGCCGGACTGGTGCAACGACAAACAAATCTGCCCCCTTTCCTTTGGAAACACATCCTTTGACAAGGAGCCGGTCTTAGCAGGCCGGCTCCTTGTCTCATATTCTGCTAGTCCATCACTCCGCCGGCTGGATCAGCCGCACATCAAAGAACATGGGCGTGCTGGAAAAATCATAGCCTGCGATTTTGTCAGTGTTGTAGACGATCATATCCTTGACAAACAGCAGGGGCAGATCCAATACATTGTCGTTGTCGAAGTTCAGCAGTTCATCGAAAATCTCCTGAACCCTGGCACTGTCATCCGTAGTCTGGAACTCCTCGGCGCTCCTGTGTTAAGTTCGCTTGGGATTTTTGGGAAACCATCCCCGCTCTACCCGCCGTGCCTGTTCTTTCAGTTCCCGGATGCTCCAAAGAAAAGCCACGCCCACAAGTCCCAAAAGAATAGAGAGCAGCCCATGTGCAAACAGCGCCAAACCCAGGCAGATCAGCCCGCACAGGAGAAACAGCGGCCAAATCTTTTGAGAAAAGTGGTATTCACACCAGATTACCAGCGGATGAAAGGCTCCAATCACCAGCAGAGAGGCCGCTCCGACTGCGATCCCCTCAAAATTCAATTCCATAGAAGTCCCTCCCCAGCCCATGATACAACGGAGTCCGGCAGGCAGATAAGCCGCCGCATCAAGCCTCCAGCTTCCAACTGTTGGCCTTGGCCCGGACATGAACAAAGTCGGCATACAGGCCCGGTTGGGCGATCAGTTCCTCATGAGTTCCCCGCTGGACAATGTGCCCGCCATTGAGGACCAGGATCTGGTCGGCATTGCGCACCGTTTTCAGCCGGTGGGCGATCAGGATCAGGGTTTTCCCCTTTGTCAGAGAGGAGATCGCGGCCTGGAGTTCCGCTTCGTTCTCCGGGTCTACGCTGGCCGTGGCCTCGTCCAGAATTACGATGGGCGCATCCTTGAGCATGGCCCGGGCGATGGAGATACGCTGCTTCTCACCCCCGGAGAGAGAACCGCCGCCCTCTCCCAATACCGTGTCGTAGCCATCCGGCAGGGCCATGATAAAATCGTGGCAGCAGGCGGCCTTGGCCGCGGCCACCACCTGCTCATGGGTGGCGTCCGGGCGGCCGAACTTGATGTTGTTCTCCACGGTATCGTTGAAAAGATACACCGACTGGAACACCATGGAGATGTTCTTCATCAGGCTGTCCAGCTTGTACTCCCGCACATCATGGCCGCCCACGGTGATCCTTCCGCCCTGGACATCCCAGAAGCGGGCGATAAGATTGCACAGAGTGGTCTTGCCGCCGCCGGAGGGACCTACCACGGCGGTGGTGCTGCCGGCGGGGACTGTAAGGCTCACATGATCCAGAATGGTCCGTTCCCCATAGGAAAAAGAGACATCCTCAAACCGGACAGAGGCATCCTCCGGGCGGAGCTCCGCCCCGTCAATGTCCATCACCGGCGTATCGTCGATGGAATTGGCCTTATCCATAGAGGCGCCCAGCATCTGGAGATTGTCTGCCATATTGCCGGCGCTCTCCAGCTCCGCGTAAAGCATGAAAGAGGCAACAAGCATCAGCAGGCACCGGGTCAGAGGCAGGCTCCCGCTGGAATAGAGCACCAGGGCGCACACAGCCAGCGCCACGGCGAACACCCGCACCGTAATCTGCCGCAGGCCCATCCAGGGGGCTACGGAGTGTTCCAGCCCCAGGGCCTTTTCACAGCTTTCATCCACGGTTTTCTGCACAGCCTGGCCGCTGTCCTTATCCAGGCCGTAAGCCTTTACCACACTCATGCCCTGGATGTACTCCAGCACTGCCTCCACCAGCTTCATCTGGGCGTGCTGGCGGGCAGGCCCTGTCTTGAGCAGAGACCGCTGGCTCAGTTCCGCAACCAGCAGATAGGCAAGAATCCCCCCGATAGCCAGCAGGCCGAGCCGCCAATCTACAAGCAGGATTGCCAGACTCATGGCCAGAGTGTTGAGGAACCCGCCGATGACGCTGACCAGGCATCGGGCGGCGTTATTCTCCACATCTCCCAGTGTGGTGGTGACTACGGCGGTAATGTTGCCCAAGGAGTTGTCATTGAAGTAGCCCATGGGGATGTAGCGCAGCCGGTCTCCGATATGGACCCGTTTTTCCGCCACCATGAAGTAGCCCGTCTCTGTCTCCGCATTGGTGGACCAGTAGGAGCAGGCGGTCCGTCCCGCCACAGAGACCAGCATGACGCCGATCACCGGCCATATGCTCAAGTTCGCGCCGGCCACCAGGATCTCCAGGGTCAGCATCAGGGCCCAGAACTGGAAGGCGGTGAACACAGCCCCCAGGAAAGCCACGAGCATGGATTTTTTCAAAAGCCCCCTGCGGCTGCCCGCAAAGGCGGAAATTTTCCGAAGTACACTGAACATCTCTTATTCCTCCTCTCCGTCCCGGACGCCCAGATAGGACTGCCACATTTGCCGGTACAGCGGGCAGGAGGCCAGCAGCTCCTCCTGCTTCCCCTGGGCGGCGATCCGGCCATCTTCCACCACAACAATGTTGTCCGCGCCGGCCACCGTGCCCAGCCGGTGGGCAATGACGATCAGCGTCTTGCCCTCCGTCAGCCGGGAGATAGCCTGCTGAATGACCGCCTCATTCTCCGGGTCGATGCTGGCGGTGGCCTCGTCGAGAATGACGATAGGGGCATCCTTCAGCATGGCGCGGGCAATGGAAATGCGCTGCTTTTCGCCGCCGGAAAGGTGGCCGCCGCCCCCGCCGCAAATGGTGTCGTAGCCCTGATCCAGTTGGCGGATGAAATCATCGCACCCGGCAACCTTGGCTACCGCCTCGACTTCCGCATCGGTGGCGTTCAGGCGGCCCATGCGGATGTTGTCCTGCACCGTGCGGTCAAAGAGGTAGTTGTCCTGAGATACATAGGCAATCTGGCGGTTGAGCTGCTCCAGCGGGATCTTCCGCAGATCCACACCGCCCAAGGCGACAGAGCCGCCCGTCACATCCCAGAAACCGGCGATGAGCTTGGCGATGGTGCTCTTGCCGGAGCCGGAAGGGCCCACCAGAGCGGTGACCGTCCCCGGCCGGATGTCCAGACTTACATCGTGGAGCACTTCACCGTCCTCCTGCTTGTAGGCAAAGGACACATGATCCAGCCGGATACCCAGCCCATTCAGCTTCGTCTCTGCCGCGGGGCGCTCCAGCTCCGGAGCCTCCAGAATGGCGGAAATCTCACCCACATTGGTACCCACCACCGCCAATTCGTCCACAAAGGTCATGGCTGATACCAGAGGACCGGTAAGCCCCAGGGACAGCACGACGATGGTGAGGAATACGGCGGTGCTCAGGCTTCCGCTGCCCCACATCAGCAGTCCCACCGGCAGGACGGGCAGCAGCACCGAGGGGATGACCGCCTGCATGACCGCCATATACTTCTGATTGTCCGCCATCCAGTCCACATAGTATTGGGCGTTCTCGGTCACGGCATCGGAGTACCGCTTATAAGACCCGGCGGACTGGCTGAACGCTTTGACCACCTGGATGCCGCCCACATACTCCACGATGGCATTTGCCATACGGCGGCCCACCTCCACGGCGCCCTGCCATCGGGCAGCGTAAGTCTTGCCACTCTGGGAGGCTACTGCGAACCCAATCACCGTGGTCACCAGGGAGGCGAGCCCCATTCGCCAATCCAGGACGAAGATATAGACCGCGATGCTCACTGGCACCAGCAAATTGGAGGTCATCTCCGGCAGCAGATGGGCCAGAGTGGGCTCCATCCCTTCCACCCGGTCAACAATGGTGGTCTTGTACTGGCCGGAGGGCGTGTCCAGGATCGTCCCCATGGGCACCCGGCTCAGTTTGGAGAGCAGATTTTGCCGCACACGCCGCAGCGTGTGATAGGTGGCCGTGTGGGACAGGCTGGTAGACCATGTGGAAAACAGCGCCTTTCCCGCATAGCCTGCCAGGGCCAGACCGCACCAGGGCAGGCACTCCACAAGGCCGCCTCCTTCCAGCAGCAGCCCAATCATAGCAGCCACGCAGAAGTATGGCGCCATACCGCAGGCCACCCCCAGCACCGCCAGGGCTACCGAAGCATAAAATCCGCCGTGCTCACCACTTGCCCAACCCCACAGCACAGCAAAGGGTGAGGGCGCTTTCTTGTTATCCATAGCTTAAAACCCCTTTCTTATGGTTAGTAACTGCTAACTTAAAATCAAAAGGAAAACCCTTTATTCAAAGGGTATTCCAAGGAGACGGAACCAGCCCGCGGAGTAAAAATTCCGCAGGTCATCCATATAAACCATCGCTTTTTCCCGCGGCATATCATGGCGGATTGTTTCAAACATGCCGTTGAAAAGTGCGGTGGACATGATGTGGATCAGCTCATCATCCAGACGGCGAATGGGATAGCCAGCTTCCACCATTCGATCCACCAGAAGCCGTCCAGAGTGATCCTCAATTTCCGCCAGGGTATCCAGGTAATGCTCGTACTTTGTCCCGGAGGAACAGCAGGCGATGAGCTTGAATGCGTCAAAGTGGTCGTAGAGAAAGTCCATCATCCAGGAGGCTTCCTTGTCCGGTACCTCCGGGAGCTTTTGAAGCTGCTCCTCCAAACTCCTGCCGGCAAAGGTCTGCTGAAGGGTCCGATAACGCTCTACCAGCTCTTGGGCTGGCTCTCTCACCAATCCGTCAAACAGTGCCTCCTTGTCCGTATAGTAGCGGTAAATCGCTCCAGTTGTTACTCCAAGAGAGGCTGCTATACTTTTTAAGGATGCCCCCCGGAAGCCGTTCTCCATAAACTCGCGCTTCCCGGCTTCCAGCAGATCCTTCCGCAGCTTTTCGTTTACAGGACGCATTTCGTTCACCTCTTTTCGATAATCATATTATCCAATAATGATATTATCTTAAATCAAACGATTGTATTTGTCAAGCCACAATTATAACGGCTGAACCGTATGCGGGTCGGTGTATTCTATTCATTAAACAAAAAACGCAGCTGCATTGGTTGGCAGCTGCGTTTTTATTAAGTATATGCTATTACAATCACCAGTGTCTCTTACTTCTCAAAGCGATAACCGTATCCGTGTACCGTTTGAATCCCATTGATATTTAGTTTTTTCCGTATCTTGTAGATCCGGCTGGTGACGCTTTCGAGGCCGGAAGCAAAGTCGTCAGACATTGCATATCGGTAAAGCTGCTCCCGGGTAAAAGTCCAGCCGGGGTGTAAAGCCAGATAATATAGAATATTGAACTCCATCGTGGTCAATTCCACAACTTGTTCATTTACATAGACCCTGCGTTCATTTGGGTCAATACGCAAATTCCCGTATTGCAGCACGGCCATCCCTGTCACCAGCCTCACCTCCTGCGGCTATTTCTTTTTGTCCATACTCTGCTTCAGATGCCGAAAACTGTTCTCGCTGATCATATGCTCCATGCGGCAGGCGTCCTGTTCTGCTGTCTTTGGATCGACACCTGCCTCCGTCAACAAGCGGGTAAAGAAGCAGTGTTTTTCATAGGTCTGTTCGGCTACCTCCCTGCCCACATCGGTCAGGCGGAGGAAGAAGTCCCCGTCCATGGTGAGGAAGCCCCCTTCTTTTAGGGTAGCTACCGCGTGACACACGCTGGGCTTGGAGACTCCCATGTGCCGGGCCACATCCACGGAGCGTACCATGCCCTTTTCCTTTTGGAGTACCAGCACGGCCTCCAGATAGTCTTCGCCAGAGGCATGAAGTGATGTGCCGTGTTGCCGTTTCACTCTTTTCTTCACGCCAATCTCCAGCCCTCGGCCTGTTCCCGAATCTCAATAAACCGCCGGTACAAGCCGCCCTGGGCCATCAGTTCCGCATGGGTACCCCGCTGGGCGATACGGCCATCCTCCACCACCAGAATCTGATCCGCGTGCTGGATGGTAGCCAGCCGGTGGGCGATGGTGAGGATGGTTTTCCCCTTTGTCAAAGCGGACAGAGCCTGTTGGATCAGGTGTTCATTCTCCGGGTCTACACTGGCGGTCGCTTCATCAAGGATGACGATAGGGGCGTCCTTCAAAATGGCCCGGGCGATGGAGATGCGCTGCTTCTCCCCGCCGGAAAGGGTGGAGCCGCCCTCTCCAATCACGGTGCCATAGCCGTTCGGCAGGGCCGAGATGAAGTCATGGCAGCAGGCAGCTTTGGCGGCGGCCACCACCTGCTCGTGGGTGGCATCGGGGCAGCCGAATTTGATATTGTTCTCTACACTGTCCTGGAAGAGATACACATTTTGAAAGACCATGGAGATGTTTTTCAGCAGGCTTTCGCAGGTAAATTCTTTCACATCGTGGCCGCCCACTGACACGGAGCCGCGGTCCGCGTCATAGAAGCGGGCCACCAGATTGCATATCGTGCTCTTGCCGGAGCCAGACGGCCCCACAATGGCGGTAGTGGTCCCCTGGGGCGCGGTAAAGGTCACATCGTGGAGTACCTCGCGGCTCCCATACCCGAAGGATACATGGGAGAGGGACACATCGAACCGCTCCGGCGTGACCTCTTTCCCGCCCTTGTCAATGAAATCCGTATGTTCCAGTTCCTCCAGCCGGTCCAGCACCGAATCTGTCACCGACAGGATGTGGGCCGCGTCATTGATGGCCTCCACACTGCCGAAAATGGTGAAGGAGAACAGGGCGATCATCAGGAAATACGGGAGCGGTAAAGCGCCTGCCAAAGCCTGCTGGCCCGCGGCGAGCACCAGCCCCACGGACGCCGCCCGCAGAGCGAACAGATGCAGGCAGTTCCAGGGGACGAAACCAAATTCGTTTTTGATTCGGATGGCCTTATTGTCCCGGCAGGCGTCCCGGAACCGCTGAACGGAAACCCCGTCCTGTCCAAAGGATTTCACTACCGGCAGACCGTGGATGTATTCGACAGCCGCGCCGGACAATGCCTCCTGAGCCCGGTGGCTCACAGGAGCGGTGCGGGCGCTCTGACGGCCAATGCCCCGCAGCGCAAAGGCGGACACCAGCACACCGATCAGCGCCACCAGCGCGGCGGGCGGGCAGAAAATCGCCACGCACAGCAGGATCACGGCTACCTGAATATAACCGTTTACCACCGCGTCCACCATCTTCATGCTCTGGAGTTCCAGCGTGCTCAGTTCCGTGGTGAGCGCCGCCAAAATGTCCCCCAGATTGTTTTTGGCAAAGTACCCAAGGGACACCCGTTTCAGCACATCTCCCAGTTCCATCCGCTGCTCTGCCGCCCGTTCCGTTCCGATGCTCTCCTGGAGCCGGTTTTTCCAATAGGTGAAGAAAAACCGCAGCAGGATCAGAACGACGATGCCAGATAAGCACAGCCATGGGAGAGAGCCGGAAAGCTCATTCTCTCCCCAGGCGTTCCCGATCATCCGCCCCAGGGCCCAGGCCGCCAGCATCACCGGCCCCGCGGTACACCATGTTGCAAAAAACGAGCACACAAAGCCCAGAATCATTCGCTTTCGATAGTTCTTTGCCCATCCCATAATGCGTCCTACGCTGTGAAACATCTCAATTCCCCTCCTTTTTGCCGGATGTGACCGCCCAGTTTCGTGCCCCCACATGGGCCGTCCAAAGGGTCTGATACAGCGGGCAGCGGCCCAGCAGTTCTTCCTGTGTGCCACAGTCTGCAACGCTCCCTTTCTCCAGCACCACGATCTGGTCCGCGTTCTGGATGGTGGAGAGCCGGTGGGCGATGACCAGAAGCGTTTTCCCCCTGGAAAGCGCCATAATGGAGCGTTGGATTTTGTCCTCATTCTCGGGATCAGTGAAGGCGGTCGCCTCGTCCAAAATCACAATGGGGGCGTCCTTCAAAATGGCGCGGGCGATGGCGATGCGCTGACGCTCCCCGCCGGAGAGCTGCTTGCCCGCGTCTCCGGCCGTCGTATCCCAGCCATGCTCCAGCCGGCCGATAAATTCTTCGCACTGGGCCGCCTGAGCAGCCGCCAGCACCTCCTCGTCCGAGGCCCCCGGACGCCCCAGCCGGATGTTCTCTTTCAGGGAGCAGTCAAAGAGGAAGTTGTCCTGCGTGACGAAACTGATGGACTGGGAGAGCTGCTTCAGCGGGAGCTTGCGGATGTCCTGTCCGCCCAGGGTGATGGAGCCTCCCGTCACATCCCAAAACCGGGCGGTCAGCCGGGCGATGGTAGACTTTCCGCCGCCCGACGGCCCCACCAGGGCGGTGAATTTTCCCTGTGGGATGGTCAGGTTCAGATGGCGAAGCACCTCCTTGCCCTCTGTCCCGCCATAGGAAAAAGATACATCCCGCATCTGGATGCCGCTGCCTTCCAGATGGACATTCTGCTCCGCCTGCGTGAGCTGGGGCAAATTCAGCAGTTCACGGGTGTCCTTTACTGCAAACTGCATACTTTTCATGGAGTTGATGAAGGCGGTGGCGCTCATCAGGGGGGACACGATTCCCAGGGCCAGCATCAGGCAGAGCGTCACTTGGGCCGGGTCCAGTATCCCCGCCTGATAGAGCGCGACGCCCGCCGGCAGGGTCCCCAGCAGGGTGGTCGGCAGAATGGACAGGCACAGATTCATGGAGGCCCAGGTGCAGCGGAACCATCCCATGGTGAAGTCCCGGAAGGAGGCCACCGCCTGGGCGAATTTCTGATAGGATCGCTCCCCCTGGCTGAACGCCTTCACCACCTGAATGCCCTCTACATATTCCACGATCACGCTGTTCACATGGGCGTTGGCCTCCATGTAGGCGGCGTAATTCTTGTTATAGGTCCGCATCCCGAAGGTCATGGGGATGAGCGCCACCGGGATGGTCACCAGCAGGGCGAGGCCCATCCGCCAGTCGATGGCGAACATGGCGATGACCACGACCAGAGGCAGCAGAAGATTGGAACTGAGTTCCGGGATCATGTGAGCCAGAGGCGGCTCCACATCTTCAATACGGTCCACGATGGTGCTTTTCATGGAGCCAATGGGCCGGCTTTCCACCTCGCCCAGCGGCGCCCCCATCAGCCGGTCCGCCACCTGAAGGCGCAGGCCCTCCAAAATCGTGTAGGCGGATACATGGGCCAGCATGGTGGACAGGGCATATCCCGCCACCTTGACGGCATAGCCGGCCAGACACACGCCGCACCAAAATACAATGCCCTCCCAGTCTGCCTGACGCTCCAGAAAGAGCCGGATGATCTGATAAACGCCGAGATACGGTACGAAGCCCCCGGCCACACTGAGAATAGCCAGTACCACAGACCCGGCCATCTTCCCCCGGCAGGGTGCGGCGAAGGAGAGCAGGATACCGAGCCAAGTTCGTTCCTTCATGTGCAATACTCCTCTCAAAAAAAATCGTTGTAGTTTGCTTACACTAACTACAACGATTATAAGGGATTCTTACCGCTCTGTCCGCTCCGTCCTGCCGGTCTGGTCCTGTTTGGACGGAAAAATTTATTGGCTTTCCCGCCGGTACTCCAGGGGCGTCTTGCCCTTGACTTCCCTGAATGCGGCGGCAAATTTGCTGGAGCTGTCATAACCTACCCGGCCGGCGATCTCTGCCACTCCCATTTGAGGCTCCTGCTGGAGCAGAAGCGCGGCCTGGTCCATGCGGAAATTACGCATATAGGTGTTGATGGGTTGCCCATAAATCGACTTGAAGCACTCCTTCAGCGCCGTAGCAGGGACAGAAAACCGTTCGGACAATTCCGCAATCGTATAGTGGCGTTCCAGCTCCCCCGTCAATAACCGATGGATAGCCTTCACTTTTTCCACCTGGGATTTATAGAAGTAAGGCTTTTCCGCATCCTTTGGCAGTTCCAGCGCGTCCAGATACAGGAGCAATTCCAGTACTTTGATGCGGAAATAAGGAATCTTGATCTGCTCCGGCACCGCGTAGAGCTCCTGAAAAATGTGATCGATGGAGGGCGCCCCATGGAGCACCTTGGGATGGCGACTGGAGCAGAATTTATTCTGGAGCCGGGCCAGATCCACCGGAAATTCCCGTATCCACTCCTTCAGCGATTGGGCGGCCTGGGGGAGCGCAAAGCCAACGGTGATCCCGTGATAATGGGCAAGGGGGAAGGTAAAATGGCCCTGGTGCTCCAGCCGCCGGTCCAGCTTCAGGTCGCCCGCCTCTACATAGGAGTACGCATCCGGGCCGGCAGGGTACTCCATGCGCCCCTGGCGGCAGTAATCAATGCACAGCAGATCCTCCGTTGTACGGAACGCGGAATCATAGCTCTCCATATGGAAATCGTTGTACATCAGGGATACGCCGGGGAACAGATCGTATTGTGTCATGATCCCCTCTCCGGTACCGCTGTGAAACTGAAAGACCCGGCAGTTTCCACCCTCCACCAGCGGGACAGGGAATCCGTTGTCTGCCATTACTTGCTCCAGCATGAAATTTCTCCTTTTACAATCGCAGCACCCGGTCACAGGCTCTCTGCATGAATTCTTGGTCATGGGTAACCACCAGAACGATCCGCCCATGCCTTGCCAGACTGCGGATCACCCCGGACACCTCCACCATACGGGCATAGTCCAAACCGCTGGTGGGCTCGTCAAAAATCAGCACCGGCTTCTCCGACAGCAGGGCCGTAGCTACTGCCAGCCTCTGCTTCTGTCCCCCGGAGAGGGACATCGGATGCCGCTCCCGAAAGGACAGCAGGTGGAGGCTGTCCAGCACCTCCGAAATCTGATTGTCAGATGCCTCCGGCGCAGACATCCGGCACTCTCCCCACACGCTGTCGGAGAACAGCTGATGGTTTACATCCTGCATGACACAGAAAGCCGACCGCTGGCGGCCTTTTCGATCCAGAGGCTTTCCGTTCAGCAGAATTTGTCCCGCTTGTTCTTTCAGCAGCCCGCAAAGGCAGCGGGAAAGTGTGGTCTTGCCCACGCCGTTGGGTCCGGTGATTGCCACCACCTCGCCGGGGCGGGCGGAAAAGGACAGATCCCGGAACACGGGAGCTCCTTTGCGAAAGCTGCAGGTTAAGCCCTCCACAGACAGCCCTTCTTCGCTGCCGGCCGATTCCACAGCGGGGAGCGTGCATACCGCCGGGGTCAGGGTACGCAGCCCCAGGGCCTCCCGCTCCGGGTCTGGCAGGCTGCGAAACTGCTCCCCGGTGAAGACGCGCTCCAGCCCCCCGCTCCGAAGATAAAACGCCCGGTCGATGAGATCGGTGAGAAAGTACAGGCGATGCTCCGCCACCACGATTGTGCAGCCCTGCCGCTTCAAAGCGGCGATCTGGTCGTGGAGCCGGGCAATGGCCTCCCGATCCAGATTGGCTGTCGGCTCGTCCAGCACATAGATTTCAGGGCCCATGGCATAAACAGAGCCAAAGGCCAGAAGCTGCTTTTGCCCACCGGACAGAGAAAAGATGTTTTTCCCGCGCAGTTCCTGGAGGTGCAGTGTTTCCGCGACCTGCTCCACGCGGCGGCGGATCTCTTCCGGCGGACGGCCCTCATTTTCCAGCCCAAAGGCCAGTTCGCTGTCGGTGTCCAGATTAAAAAACTGGGACTTTGGATTTTGAAACACAGAGCCTACCCGCTGGGCCAGTTCATACATGGGTGTTTCCCGCGGCGCAAGCCCATTTACCATCACCCGCCCTTCCAGACGGCATCCGGGAGTAAAAGCCGGGATCAGGCCGTTGATCAGCTTCGTCACCGTGGTCTTTCCGCAGCCGGAGGCCCCGCACAGCAGGACGCACTCTCCGCGGGCAACAGTGGCGCTGACATGGGAAAGCGTTTCCTGTTTTTCTCCATAGCCAAAGGAAACCTGTTCCAAACCTATCATTGTCACTCCCCCTTATTGTACCACAAATGAGCCTATCAGCAAGGCCAGGACCAACAGCATCCCAATCAAGTCCACCGGCATTAGACGCAAGGACACGGCGCTGGTCTTTCGGGCTGGATTTTCGATTCCTCGGGTCACGGCCGCCGCGGAGAGCTCCTCCGCCGTCTCCGTAGCGGACACCATGAGGGGCATCACCGTACACTCCAAGCGGCTGAACCCCCGGATATTCCGCAGCTTCATCGCGTCCCGGATGTGGCCGATCTCCTCCCGGATAGCGGGGAAGTACCGCAGTGTCACGGATATAGCCACGATCAGCTTCTGGGGAATATGTAACTGCCGCAGCCCTACGATCAGGTAGCGCAAAGGAGTGCATTTCAACATCAGCGATCCGGTCATCAGGCAGGGGAACATCCGGCGGGTATAGGTGGCAAAGATGGTAAAACTGGTGGCGATGATCATAGGCGACGCCGGCAGGATCACCTGTTGAAAGACCAGCAGGGCGCAATATCCAACAGCCCATTTGACTGCCATTGTAAATCTTCTGTGGACAACCATCAGTGCCAGCAGCAGAGCGACCAGCGCCAGTTCCACCCACAGAGTATGGTCGCTGAACGCGATGATATTGGCGGCGATCAGAATCCACAGTCCAGCTCTCGGGTCAAAGATCGATTTCTTCCCGTTCCCCATCTTACACCAGGCCAGCCTTTTCAAAGTGCTTGCGGAACATGGCGCGGGCAAGGATGCCGCCGATGACCGCTCCAACAACAGGAGCCAGGAACAGAACGATCAGCATCCCATTGGAGGAAAGGGCCGCCAGAGTGTTCACATAGTCCGCTGGCATCCCTTGTTCTGTGATCTGCCGCAGGAAGTCCTCCCGCATCAGCCAGATCGGGAGCGGAGAGCCCACCATGCCCACAGAGAACAGCACAAAGGATACCAGGTTGCCGGCCATGCTCCGGTAGTGGGTGATGACACGGGTAATTTCAGCCAAGCCGCAGGCCAGAACGAAGGATACCAGGATCACAACGGTGAATTGCCCGGTGACATAGTAAATGAGGCCCGTGATGAGTCCCATCAGCAGGACGGAGCCCACCTTCTGCACCTTGGCGCACATCATGAGATATGGAATGCCGGTAAACAGAGCGATAAAGCCCGGCATCAAGATCCAAAGCAGCGGGTGCAGCCCGCCCAGAAGCATAAAGGCAAAGTTGATGACAAAGTAAATGGCGGAGAAAATCCCCACGGTAATGACATCTTTGCCGCTCATCCCGCGGCCCTTGACTGGTTCAGACATAATGTTCTCTCCTTTTTGGTTAGATTGCACTAACTTTCTTCGTGAAAAATAGGACGCCATGCGTCCATCTCACACGATGTATTTTACCGAGGGCCTCCCTGCCTGTCTATTCCGTTTAGACGACTTTATTCCGTTTGGTTGGAATTATTGATGTTTTCCTATCCGCACAAATCGAAAACGGCCCTTGCTATAATACAAAGGCCGCTTTCTTGCTTGTTCCCTTACTTTTCAAAGCGATAACCATATCCATATACCGTTTGAATCGCATTGATATTTAATTTCTTCCGTATCTTGTAGATCCGGCTGGTGACGCTTTCGAGGCCGGAAGCAAAGTCATCGGGCATCGCATATCGGTAAAGCTGCTCCCGGGTAAAGGTCCAGCCAGGGTGTAAGGCCAGATAATATAGGATATTGAATTCCATCGTGGTCAACTCCACCGCTCGCCCGCTCACAAAGGCCCTACGCTGGTTTGGGTCAATACACAGATTATCATATTGTAGAACAGCCAGTCCAGTCAACGCTTTTCCCCCAAAGTTATACCGCCCAACCAAGGCTTTCCTGCTGAATATGGAACAACTTATAATACAGCCCATTCTTCTTCATCAACTCATCGTGCGTTCCATGTTCTACCAGTCGTCCATTGTCAAGAACAATGATCTGATCCGCATCCACAACTGTACGGAGACGGTGGGCGATCATAATAACCGTCTTGCCTTCTACCAGTTTGGCAATCGCTTTTTGAACCAGGACTTCATTCTCTGGGTCAAGGGATGCTGTGGCCTCGTCAAGCAGAATGATGGGCGCATTTTTTAGTAATGCGCGGGCGATGGAAATACGCTGGCGCTCACCGCCGGAAAGGGTGCTGCCGTTTTCACCGAGAACCGTCTGATACCCATCCGGCATCTCCCGGACAAATTCATCACAATAGGCGGCTTTGGCAGCAGCAATTACCTGATCGTCTGTTGCGTTTGGATTGCCAAGACGGATATTATTCATAACCGTATCATTGAACAAGGTCACATCCTGGAACACGAAAGACATATAAGACATGAGGCTTTCCGGCTCCATACTCTTGATGTCTTTGCCGCCCACGGTGATCTTGCCCTGTTGAACATCCCAAAACCGGGCAATCAGTTTGGAAATCGTGCTTTTACCGGAACCGGACGGGCCAACGAGGGCGGTCACGCTCCCTTGGGGAATTTTGCAGGAAACATCTTTGATGACATCTTCCTGATTGTAGCCAAAAGTCACATGGGAAAGCTCAATATCGCAGTTCGGAACCATTTTCCCGTCACCGTCCATCACAGGAGTGGTGAGCAAGGTACGCATACGACTTGTAACTACATTCAAATTCAGTAGCGAGGACAAATTCGCCAGGATTGCCAAAATAGGGCCATAAATCCGCGTGACCATCAGCAGAAACATGAGCAAAGGCAGCAGTTCAATTTGTCCACTGGTCAGGAGAATAGCACCGACAAAGATTGTAATGCCAATACCTGCCTGCAAAATCATGCTGGCGCTGGACATAAACACGCCGACAGCCATTTCCACTTTGATGGCAATCTTTTTCATAGCAAGCAGAGCTTTATCCAACGCACTGAAATGAGAGCCGGACAGCCCGCAGGACTTGATGATCTTCATACCTTCCAGGTATTCCTGTACCTGGTCAGAGGCAGCCAGTTTTGCATTAACCTGCTTTTCAAACAGCTTCTTTTGATGGTTCCGGCTGAGCCAGATAATGAGGAAGGCAATCGGAACCGTGATGAATACGCACAGAGCAAGACGCCAGTCAAAGAAGGCCAGCAGGATACAGGTCAGGGTCACCGTGATGCCGTTTGCAATCAGTGGAGGGATCGTGCTGCTGAGCAGGGACTCCATGCTGCTGCAATCCGCCATCATATTCGTGGTCAGTTCAGAAAGATCCTTGGTGTTAAAGAAATTCATAGGGAGTTTCCGAAGGTGCTCCGCAATCCGCAGCCGGGTCGTGTTCGACTCTTTATATGAGGCAATATAGGTTTTACGGTAATCGTTTTTGGCGGCCAGAAATACCAGGATGGCTGAAACAATACCTGCGCCCCACAGCATCCAGATATGGTTCCACTGGATGGAGCCGCCACTGACAAAGGGCGTCAGAATTTCACTGAAGATCATAACAGTTACACAGAACGGCAGAAGCATAGCGAGGTTCGTCAATGTGCAGGCGAAGATTGCTTTTTTCAGATCTGCGTAACCCTTGTCTGACAAAAAGAGAGCTTTTTGTAATCTGCTCATAGTTACACCGCCTTTCCGCTGATTTTCCAGCCAATCGCTTCTGTATAGTGGTTCCACATTTGTGCATAGCGTCCGCTTGCGGCCACCAGCTCGTCATGTTTTCCTTCTTCGACCAAGTGCCCTTTCTCCATGACGATGATCTTATCTGCATTGCGGATCGTGGAGAGGCGGTGTGCGATGATGATAACTGTCTTACCCTGCATCAGCTTTTCAAAGGCTTTCTGGATCAGGTATTCATTCTCCGGGTCACTGAACGCCGTTGCCTCATCCAGCACGATGATAGGCGAGTTCTTGATAATAGCCCGCGCAATAGCAATCCGCTGGCGCTCACCGCCAGAGAGATGGATGCCTTTGGAGCCGACCACCGTGTGATACCCGTTGGGCAGTTTGGAGATGAACTCGTGGCACTGCGCTGCTTTCGCCGCCGCAATCACTTGTTCCTCGCTGGCCGAAGGATTGCCCATACGGATATTATCCAAGATGCTCTGCTTGAACAGGAAAATATCCTGGAACACAAAGCTGACATGGTGCATCAGGTCATCCTCCGCCATATCGCGCACATCTATACCGCCGATGGTAATGCTGCCGGAGGACACATCCCAAAAGCGGGAAATCAGATTGGCAATCGTACTTTTGCCGCCGCCGGAAGGTCCGACAATGGCTGTGATCTGTCCCTGCTTTGCCGAGAAAGATACATTTTCCAGAGCTTTCTCAGAATTATCTCCCGTGTAGGAAAAGCTGACATTATTGAAAACAACATCGTCCCCAGCAGGTTTCTTAGGATGAGCCGTTTCCGGCATTTCTGGAATGTTCAATATCTCGTCCATCCTGGCCACATTCCCGTTGATCTGCATGAACGACTCTGAAATATACATGATTTTGTTCAGCACGCCGGAAATTGCTGGTACAAAGAGCAGATAAAAGATAAAGGTCATCGCAAATCCGGCAAAATCATCCGTTCTGGACCCAATCAGGATGCCCACAGGAACAAGAATCAGGTAAACATTATTGATGATTGTGGTAAAGGCAGGCATACAATTCTGCCAGCCCAGAGAGAACTTGAGGACCCATTCCGTATAGCCGGTGATTGCCTCTTTGAGTTTTTTGAACGAAGATGCTGTTTGATTGAACGCCTTTACTACCGACATTCCCCGGACATACTCCACAGAGGCATTATTCATTTCTTCCAAAGCCTTTTGGTACTTGCCCATGTTCTCCTTCATTTCACCGCTGCCAAAGCCAATAAACTCTGCGACAAATGCAAGAATGATGCCGACCAGGGAAGCAAGGCCAAACCTCCAGTCAACAGCCAACAGGATGATGACCATGACGATAGGGGCGGTAATAGAGGCAACAAAATCAGGAAACTGGTGAGCAATAAAGCCCTCCACACTTTCAATGTTTTCATCCATGATTTTCCGCAGACGGCCGCTGCCAATCGTTAAGTGATACCCCAGTGGGATTTTGGTAATATGGTCTGCAAAGAGAACTTTCAACTCGTACAGCGTTCCAAATGCCGCCATGTGTGAGCTGAAAATAGCCAGAAAATACAGTAGGATATTTGCCACGATCCCGGCGAGCGCCAGCCAGCCATAATTCATGACCATCCCCATATCCAACTGGTCAAGGTTCGGGAAAACACCGATAATTGAGCGGATCATAAAATAGACCGCTATGTACGGGATGAACGAAGCAATGGCCGCCAGTGACGAAAGAACCGCAGCTAAGAATACAAGGCCCTTTCTGTCAGAAGCCAATTCCATGCATCGTGCCAAACCCGTCTTTGGTTTTGCCTGTTTCGACTTTGCGTTTGACATAGCATGAACCCTCCTTAAAAGAGAAAATGTCGCAGTTAGTTCTTGCTAACCGCGACATTTATTCTATCAACTTTTGAAATTGGCTGCTACTCCATATCTATGCGTCACGGGCAAAAATGGCCCAAAGATACCAATGAATTAGTAGAGACTACACCTCTACCGCTGTTAAACGCCGCCTGTACATGACTATCGATTTTTTCGGTAGTCTTTTGGCAGCATTCCATATACAGATTGAAATGCTTTAGCAAATTTACTTGCGTTGCTATATCCAAGCTCCAAGGCAATATCACCGATTTTCATCTTGTTTTCCGAAAGCCACTGGGCAGCTAAATTCATTTTGTATTTTTTGAGGTAGGCATACGGAGTGTCCCCATATATGTGGGAAAATACCAGATGGAACACCGACAGATTCAAGTGCGCCTCTTTTGCCAACTGTTCCAAGGGAACTTTTTCATCCAGATGGGAAATAAGATACTCCCGAATAGCTTTTGTTGCTTGAATCTGTTTCTTATCAAAATACTTTGAGTCGCACCCGCTAATCTGTGTCAACTGATCCATGTGGTATAATAGCTCTATGGCCTTAATTTTGAAATAGCCGACAGGCTCCGTTTGAATGGCTGTGTATAATTCGGAAAACAAGTGTCGTAATTGCGGTGGAGTATCACTGACATACCATTGTGTTTCAAGACCAAGTGTTGTCCCTATTTTATCAAGGTCAATGGGAATTGTCCGCATCATCCGGCGTATTTCGTCCGAAAGCGCCTGACGATCTATGACAAGGCTAACGCCGTAATACTTCCCCAAGGGAAAAGAGAACGAAGTCGGCAAATGCGCTGTGGTTGCAACGCTGAAATAGCCCGTTGGCAAATATGCCACAGTATGATTGGCAAATTCACATTCATAGCGTCCGGTTTGACAGTGAGTAATCTGGAGGATATCTGGATTGAACTTCTGGGTCCTCATAGATTCATCCGTTTCAAAATCGAGGAAGCAAAGTTGTATGCCCTCAAACAAGCTATAATTTTTTACGATACCACGCCCATTACATCCATAATCCACAACCAGCTGTCTTTCGCTTCTCGATAGTACTTTTGCCTGTACACCATACCATTCCGGATTGAAGTTGACCTTCTCCATTGTCATCACTCCATCAAGTTAGTCTTAACTTACCTCTCTATGGTAACATAAACTACTGTATTCTTCAATAAAACTCGCCAATCTCTATTTATGATATAGCAAAATCTGCGGTATGCACCAACATACCGCAGATTTATAACACTTTTATTCCTTACTCTGCATAGTTCCAATAAATGAATGGTTTCGTACTATCTACCAACATTCTTTTCTATAATCCTCATGGCGGCAAGAATTTATAGCCCTTCCCATACACGGTCTGGATAAGGTCAGCGTTCAGTTTATGACGCAGCTTGTAAATGATGCTGGAGATTCCCGTCCAACTGCTGTCAAACGAATCAGGGGCAACAAACTCATAGATCTCCCTTTGTGAAAATACCCGTCCGGGCCGCCGGACAAGCAAATGAAATACATCGAACTCCATAGGGGTCAGCTCTATGAATTTGCCCTGCCAAAACACTTAACGGCACGCAGCGTCGATACATAAAGCCTTGTAGCGCAGAGGGGCAGAGGAAAGATCCGTACACATGACCAGTTCTGTTGACTCTATGAAGGCCATGATTTTCTCTGCGGTTTCAAGATCATCTTCTTCGACTGATAATATGAACAGTTTTCCCACTACATCACCTCCGATAACCTCGACTGCCAGACCACTTTTACTTGTCCTGTAGCCCTGATTTAATTTTTTGAAAACTGTCATCGCTGATTGCGTGCTCCATGCGGCAGGCATCCTGCTCGGCAGTCTTTGGCTCTACACCTGCATCCACCAGCAGACGGGTGAAAAAGCAGTGCTTCTCATAAGTTTTTTCGGCAACCTCTCTGCCCACATCGGTCAGGTGCAGGAAAGAGTCTTCGTCCATGGTGAGAAACCCGCCCTCTTTCAAGGTGGCTACCGCATGACACACGCTGGGTTTCGATACATCAAGGTGCCGGGCCACATCTACGGAGCGCACCATGCCTTTCTTCCTCTTTAAGACAAGGATTGCTTCCAGATAATCTTCGCCAGATGCGTGTAATTGTTTCATGGGGAGCTCCTCTCCATCAAGACAGGCTCCAACCGGCAGAGTTCATACGGATACGGACGAAATCCTGATAAATACCGGGTTGTTCCATCAATTCCTCATGGGTGCCATGCTGCGAGATCTGTCCGTCACTGATGACCAAAATCTGGTCGGCGTTCTGGATGGTATTCAAACGGTGGGCAATGACCAGCAGGGTCTTACCCTTTACCAGTTCGGAGATAGCCTCCTGAATATAGCTCTCATTGTCAGTGTCCACGCTGGCGGTCGCCTCGTCCAAAATTACAATAGGAGCGTCTTTCAGAATACAGCGGGCGATGGAGATACGCTGTTTCTCACCGCCGGAGAGGGTTGCGCCGCCCTCTCCCACCACAGTCTGAAATCCGTCAGGCAGAGCCATGATGAAATCGTAGCAGCGGGCTTTCCTCGCCGCCTCATAGACCTCCTCCTCGGTGGCGTCTGGCTTGCCCATACTGATGTTGTTATAGATCGTGTCCTGGAAGAGATACACGCGCTGGAATACCATGCTGATGTGATCCATCAGCTCTGCGAGGGGGACTTGCCGGGTATCCACACCACGGATGGCAACACTGCCGCTTTTCACATCCCACAGCCGGGCCAGAAGATTGGCGATGGTGGACTTTCCGCCGCCGGAGGGCCCCACAAGAGCGGTCATGCTATTTGGGCGCATAGAGAAGCTGATGTGGTGCAGCACCTCCTTGTCCTGGTAGGCAAAGGCCACATCATGAAACCGCACTTCCGGCTGGCCGGGCTGTGCCTGAGCTGGAATATGCTGTTTCCCTGTGTCCGGGAGCTCCGGCTCCTCCAATACAGCCTCAATGCGGTCCAGGGCGGCGTTCATCACGGTCAGGCGGGACGCCTCGCCATAGAGCGCCTTGAGCGGCCCGAACAGGTCAAAGACAAACAGGAGGACGCCCAGCACATAGGCCAGAGAAAGAACTCCGCTCCGCTCCAGAAAGACCGACAGGCTAAAAATCGCGGCAATCCCGATTCCATAAAGGATATTCAGCCCCATAGTCCACGGAGTCATCTTCCGCTCAAAGGCAAGGGATGTATTTCTGGACCGCTTGAAATTGCCGGTCAGTTCTTCCGACTTCTCACCCAGCAGGTTATAGCTCTTGATGACCCCGATGCCCTCTACAAAGGACAGCACCGCGTCCGTCAGCCGTTCGCTCTGCTCCTGACGGCCAGCGGCTTCCCGCAGGGAAACTTTGTTCATCCCTCTGGAAACCAGCCACGCCAAGATGGTCACAAGGGCCGCGATCAGGCCCAACTGCCAATTCAGATAGAACATAAACGCCAGCAGAACCAAGGAGGACAGCAGATAGCTCATCATGTTGCCCAGCGTGCTCATGGCGACTTCTTCGATAAACACCATGTCGGTGCTGAGGACAGAACTGATTTTGCCGATATTGCCGGAGGTGAAGTAGCCCATGGGCAGTTTCCGCAGGTGTCCGCCCAGCTCCATGCGCTTCTCGGCAAACATCAGGTAGCCCGCCGCACTCTGGAGGCTGTCGCTGAGATAGTGGACCAGCATCTGCACCAGCACGGCCGCCGCGAGGCCAAGGCCCACATAGAGGCAGGTCTGCCCGGTCAGTGTTCCGGCGGCAAAGCCGCTCAACACCACAAAGGCCAGGAAGATCGGCATTTTAGACAGGATCGACTCCACAAACGCGCAGGCAAAAGCGCCCTGAATACGCCCTTTATATGGACCGGCAAGTTTCAAAATCCTTGAAAACAGTGCAAACATTTAGTTTCCCTCCTTTGCGGTATGTATGTTCCATTCGGCACTGTCCTGGGCCGCCTTCCACAGCTTTTGATATTCCGGGCAGGAGTGAATCAGGTTCTGATGCTTTCCTGCCGCAACCAGTTCGCCGTGGTCTACAACGCAGATTTGGTCGGCGTTCATAATCGCGGGCAGCTTATGGGCGATAACAACCAGAGTCTTGCCCTTCACCAGCTCCGCAATCGCCGCCTCCATCTTCTCCTCGTTCTCGGGGTCGGCGTAGGCGGTGGCCTCGTCAAGCACCACAATAGGGGCGTCCTTCAGGATGGCACGGGCCAGAGATATGCGCTGGCGCTGACCGCCGGAGAGCATCTTGCCCGCATCCCCCGCCATGGAGTGGATACCTTGGGGCAGCTTTTCCAGAAACTCCATGCACTGGGCCTTGCGCGCTGCCTCCAGGACCTCCTCATCGGTAGCGTTCAACCGTCCCATGCGGATATTCTCCAGCAGAGAGGTGTTGAACAGGTATTGATCCTGCGCCACATAGGAAATACGGCTGTTCAGCGCCTCCAGGCTCATGTCACACAGTTTCTGTCCGCCGATGGAGATGCTGCCTTTCTGCGGGTCATAGTAGTGGATCAACAGCTTTGCCAGAGTGCTCTTGCCCGAGCCGGACTCTCCCACCAGGGCCGTTTTCTGTCCGGCCTTGGCTGTAAAGCTGATGTCGTGGAGCACTTCATCCTCCACCACCATGGGCTTTCCGTCCGGGCCGGGCTGTGTCTTGGTGTAGCCAAAGGAAACATGGTCATAGACGATGGTATCATCCTTTCCGTGGAAGCTGTCCGGCGTCTGCTGAAGCTCCGGCGCATCCAAAACCTGCTCCAGCGCAGAAATCTTGTAGTTGAGCTGGGGCATGGTGGGCAGGAAGCCCAGGGATTTGAGGAGCGGCATCCCGATGCTCAGGGAGAGGCACAGCACCAAAATCAGGTCCGGCAGAGCCGACCAGCCGGAGAGGACAAACCACGCCCCCAGCGGCAGGGTCAAAATCACAGTGCAGGGAAGGAGGCTGCTGTAAATTGCCATCCAGGGCCATGCCGCCTTGTACCAAGCCAAGGTGTAATCCCGGTAATCCGAAACATCTTTGCGAAACCGCTCATAGGAGTCCGCGTCCTTGTTGAAAACCTTGACGACCTCCATGCCGTTGATGTACTCAATGATGGTGTTGTTCATCTTCTGGCCGGCCATATAGTAGGGCCCCATTTTCTTCATGCCAACCGAGTACATGGTCATCATGGCAATCAGGCTGATGGGGATGGAGGCCAGGGACAGCAGCGCCAGCTTCCAGTCCACGAAAAACATAGCTACATAGACCGCGATGGGGACCATCAGGTTTGCGATCCCCTCCGGCATGGAGTGGGCCAGCAGGACCTCCAGACTGTCCACATCATCGACAAACAGCTTTTTGACCGTGCCGGTGCCCTTGTCCTGGATCACGCCCAGAGGCAGCTTCTCAAACCGCTTTTGCAGGGCAGTCCGTAGCCGGAGCAGCGTGTCATAGGCGGCCTTGTGCGAAAGATTGAGCCCCCAGCCATAGAGAACAGCCTGCAAGACCAGGCACACCAGCACCAAAGCCACCCGCAGGATAAGAAACGAAGCGTCAAGTTCCGCTCCCATCACCAGCGGAGCAATTACCTGGTAGGCCAGCACAAAGGGCAGGACGCCCATCAAAACGCTGACCAGCACCACCGCTGTGGCCGCATAGAGGCCCTTTTTATGCGGCCCCGCGTATTCAAATACCTTTTGAAACATGATTTCAACCTCCCATCAATGAAAATACTGTTCCGACAGAGCTTTCAATATCTCCGGTGTGAGCCGGTGGTTTTGAACGGCCCCCTGGTCGTCCAGCTGGACCACCTCCGTACAGGTCCGGACGATAAACTCAAAGTCGTGAGAGACCACAAACACGATCACGCCGGAAGCGGACAACTGCTCAATCAGGCGGCTGACCCGCACCATGGAGTCATAGTCCAGGCCGCTGGTGGGCTCGTCAAAATAGATCACCGGGCTGTCCTTGACGATGGCCGCGCCAATGGTGACCCGCTGCTTCTGCCCGCCGGAGAGGGCCGCCGGGTGCTGCTCCTGGTATTCGGACAGCTCCAGCGCCTCCAGCGCGGCGTCCACCTTCTCTTTGCAGTCCTCCCGAATCCCCAGGGAGAGTTCTTCCTCCACACTGCTGGCAAAGAGCTGGTAATCCGTGTCCTGCATGACCAGATAGGACAGTGCCCGGCGCTGGCGTGGAGTGAGCTTCCTGCCGTCAAATGTGATCTCGCCGTTCCGCTGCTTCAAGAGGCCGGTCAGGATGGACAAGAGGGTGGTCTTGCCCGCTCCATTATGGCCCAGGATGCCGATTACATCCCCAGCGTGGGCTTCAAAGCTGACATTCCGAAAGACCTCCTGCTCTTTCGGATAAGCAAAGGAAAGGCCCTGCACACTCAGCAGGTGTTTCCCCATGGGGCGGCGTTCTTTCTCCTGATAATGCTCTGCATCCCGCTCCGGATATGCAGTCCGCAGCCCATAGGATATGCGCGTTTCCTCCGGTAAGGAACAGAACTGCTCCCTTGTAAATTCCTGTTCGATTTTCCCGTTTTGTATGAGAAATACCCGGTCGATTAAATCACGCAGATAGTAAAAGCGGTGCTCCACCACAAAGATGGTGTATCCGTCCCGCTTCAATTTTCCCATGATCTCCGCAAGCCGCTTGGTGGCCGCGTAGTCCAGATTTGCGGAGGGCTCATCGAAGATATAGACCTTTGGTGAAAGCGCATAGACCGAGCCCACGGCGATCTGCTGCTTCTCTCCGCTGGACAGGGCAAAGATACTCCGGTTTAGGTAGTCCGCCAGTTCCAGATCCTTTGCGGCTTTTGCGATGCGGTCAATGGTTTCCTCACGGGGAAGCCCCATATTTTCGCAGCCAAAGGCCAATTCCCGTGTGGTGTCCGTCATGAAGAACTGGGAGCGTGGGTCTTGAAATACCGTCCCCACCTGCCCGGCCAGCTGTGCGGGCTTCATTTCCAGCAGAGAATGTCCATCCATCACAAGGTCGCCCTGTATCTCGCCGGGATAAAAGTGTGGGATCAGACCGTTGAGGGAGCGGATCAGCGTGGTCTTGCCACAGCCGCTCCGCCCGGTCAGGAGAATAAATTCGCCGGTCTGCACCGTCATATCAATGCCCCGGAGGGTAAAGTCCTTGCTCTCCTCATAACGAAAGCTGAAATTTTGAAACGAGATCATGTCACACCCTCCACAAGATGATTTCCCCGATTCGGGTCTGGTCCAGGACCAGCAGCGCCGCCAGGAAAAGGATGCCCAGCAGGGACACCAGGCTCTCCGGCCAGGAGAAGCGGATGGGGCGCAGGGCGTGCCGTTTGCACTCCAGCTCCAGCCCCCGGGTAGTGCCGGAGGCCGCCAGCTCGTCCGTGACCTTCAGGCACCGCATCAGCAGGGGAATTAAAATATACTCAATGGTGGCAAGAGGATGGGATACCCGTTTCCACAAGGTATCGCTGATCCCCCGGATGTCCATGGTGCTGCGGATCTGCCGGTATTCGATCCGCAGGGTGGGGATATAGCGGAACATGACCACCAGCGGGATCGTCACCGCCTGGGGAAGCCGCATCCGCTGGAGCGCCACCATCAGGTCGTCCATGTAGGTAGTCCGCAAAATCCAAAGGCCCATCATCACAATGGGGATCAGCTTCAAAAGCGTCACGCCGAACACGCTCATAATCACACTCAATACCGGCACCTGCACATAGCGGAGCAGGGCGTTGAGATAGGCGACGATGATGTAGGCCACAATCATCTTCAAGGCCCACTTTCCCCCGTTTCCTACGGCGATAAACAGGCCATACACCAGCATGAGCGCGAGGCTGACCACCTCCCCGGCCAAAAAGTAACTGACAAACCCGATACAGACCAAAAGTAAAATCTTGCAGCGGGGATCTAACAGTGCCGATCCATGAAGGGGCTGCTGTTCAATGATTTGTTTGATTTGTGATTCTTCCATTCCAATGCCTCCCTATCCAAATCAAAGCGCGGGGCCATTTTCAGCCCCGCGCCCTGAGATCAGGCAGCCCGCTTGCCTGCGTTTGTCTGATTGACTGCCGAGGGGCTGTGCCTTGTTATTTGACTGAAACGAGTCCGGCTTTGATAAAGTGCTTTTTCAAAGCCTTCTGCCCAATCACGGCGCCGATCAGGCCACCTACCAAGCCGGCCGCAACGATGACCACCAGCATGGGGACGGAGGTGATATTCAGCATCCCGTCTATGTACTCCTGGGCAATGTTGTTCTTCTCCATGGCGCCCACAAAGGCGCTCTGGAGGAACTTGATGGGGCAGATGGCGCTGAAGGCGAAAATGGCGCTGAACAGGGCGTAGGCCACAGTCATGGACTTCATGGTGATTTCCTTTCGGCCCATGACCAGAAAATCGCAGATCACGCCGCCGACCACCAAGCCGATGGGGATAAACCAGAAAGCGCCCACCAGCAGGAACAGGATAGCCTGGATTGCGGAGCAGATGGTGAACACGCCCTTTTTCGGTACCTTAGCCAGTAAGAGCATCATCACGATGCCATTGGGGATCGCAACAACCGCCGGGTAAAACACATTGGTCACTGGGCCGGCCACACTCATAATGGTGCTGATAATCATGCAGATGATCCACATGAGGGCGGTCAGGACGCCGATTAGAATAAAATCTTTTGCATTCAACTTTTGTTTCATGCTCTGCCTCCTTGATAAAGTGAAAAATGTGGTGTGATTAGCAACAACTAACCACACCACATAGAATATCAGTTATATAAAACTAATCCAACCCAAAACCAACCCATTTCAACCCAAAAACAGTCAGCTTCTATTTTTGTGATTATCAAGCCAGCTTTCACGGTAATTTTTGGGCGCGACACCATATCTTTTCTTAAAGGCCGCCGCAAAGTTGCTCGGTTTTCCATAACCTACAATGGAGGCAACTTCCGTCACATTCCAATCCCCCTCCAAAAGCAGCTGCGCTGCTTGTACCAATCGCTGCTCGATAACATATTGATGAATTGATCTGCCATAAAAAGCTAAAAAACCGCGGGTTAATTTCGTGAGGCTCAGATGTACTTGACGGGATAATTCTTCACAGGATGGCGCAAAGGCTAACTGGCTGTCGATGATCCGCTTCGCCTCCATGATGGCGGTCCGCTCTGTCCGGGACATGGAAATATTTTTACCCATCAGAATATCCAATTCCAGAACTTCCCCCAGATAGATAGACAGCAGCTCCAACAGCTTGCCATCCAAATAGAGGTAGCCCAACCCTCCGCGATATTGAGAAAATTTGCTTATTTCCGATAGGACCTGCTCCATAACAGGGGTGACAGAAACTTTGGCAATGCCATTTAGGAGTTTCTTTTCGTAAGCCGCAATTTCCTGTCCGTCAAAGTAATCGGCAAGGAGTTGTGAAAAGTAGGGAGTAGGAATTTTAATGCTTTTGAATGAGAAGTTGCTGTCCTTTTTGTAACAAATATATTCTGTACCATCATGTCCGGCATAAATGCAGGACTCGTTTTTTTGAATGGTCATAGAGCGATGCCCATTCAAAATACCCCAGGAAATTCCATCGTTCATGCAGAATATGATCTGCATATATTCCCTGCTGACAGGCCCCTGTACATTCATATCAGATTGATAGCACATCTGCCAGTCCGAGAGAACAACACCATGCTTGATTTTTGTTTGAGAAATCCTGCCATGTCCAACTTCAGAAGGAATGTCCATAGTAATTGTCTGAGGGGTATTAGTTATTAAATCGTTATAAAGTTTGGTAAGATATAAACTACTATGCGGCATAATCCACCTCTTTCTAACTCGCTCAAGTTAGCTATCACTAATCAGATGATACCCGATTTTTCCTCGACAGTCAAGGTGGCTTTGTATTACCAAAACAGCGCAACTTTTCAGTTTTTCTTATCTAAACAGTAACATATTTTTCCTAATCCGTGTGCCTCTCTCTGTAATGATCTACTATGTTTATAATTCCTGTATCTGGATGAATCAACACGATTGACAAGTTTCTTTTTTCAGCAATCCCCATCGCTGTCTCTACTCCACTGTAATGTTTCGGATCATTATCATAAACAGCCACAACATAGTCGGCCCGTTTCATCATATATTCCGTGCGCTTTTTATACCCTTCACTTCCGGGGTGTTCTGTACCCATCAGCACCTTGGTACAGCCTTCACAGAGTTTTCGTTGCCGCGCCTGGCTTTTTGGGTCCCATCGAACATCATGGCCGGGGAATGGGCAGACCATTATGACTTGCAGCTCCTGATATTCTGTCTGGCGCTGCATATTCAACAGGATTTCGCCTGCCCACATATCTACTCCCAGAGCGCCCCCAATGAAAAAGCAGCGCACACCGCGCTGGTACAGCGACACAAATACATCATGCATCCGCTTTTTTATGCGTTTGCATGAGGTCATATATTCATTGTATTTGAATTTGAAGCGGGTAGGGTGTTGACCGATTACAGCACACGAACATATTTTCACCTGGTTTTCCTCCAAATTTTTCGTCTTACAACCATTATATATGCTATGGTTGATTAAACTCAACCATGGTCGCTTAATTTTTCATGCTATAGTGGATAAAATGTAACTATAGTATGGAGGATTGCGAATGAATGAGCTTTTGAAAGAAATGGGCCAGCGGATTCTGGAGCGAAGAAAACAATTAAATATGACACAGGAGACTTTGGCAAATTTGACGCATCTCACATCGCAAACCATCTCGTATGCGGAAATGGGGCAAAAAGCGATGCGCCCGGAAACCATGCTGAAGATCTGTGAAGCACTTGGTATCAGCGCAGACTATTTACTGCGTGGTAAAATTCTTGAAGCAGACACTTCGTTGCTCCAGCAGAAGATTTCCACATTGACACCCAGCCAATACCGCCACTTGGAGCAGATTATCGACAGCTTTATTGCTGCCATACAGGAAAAGTAAGAGGTATGAGAGTCGGCACAGCTTCGCTCCCATACCTCTTTTTTTAGCTGTTTCTACGGAAAGCCGCCATGGTGCTGGCAATCAGATTGCGGGTCATATCATCAACTTCGGAAGCCCCAGCCGTTGTCAAACTTTCTGATGGCTCTGCCGTCTGCTTCTGCGGCGGCGGAGCTATTTTATTTTCCTTTGGAGAAGAGGATTCTCCGGTCGAAACTGCCTTATCTGGGGCCTGCTCTTCCTGACGCATAATTTCCCGTACTATCGCTTCAATGGCTGCTCGGTCAATAGCTGGCGCTTTTAATGGCTGAGGGTCATCAGAAAAATGAGCGTTATAGTATATAAGCGCATTTGCAACATACTGGGCCTTACTGTGGGCTGGCTGTAGCTCCAGCAGTTCGACAGCGGCCAGCAGCACTGGGTCACTGGTATTGAATCGCAGGGAGAAGCGTCACCTTTCTTTTTTGGCCGCCATAATCGTCACCTGCCCACTGTTTCAAGCCGGTACAGGTATTCAAATCCGGCCGCATTGGCGTTGATGTTCGTGACAAACAGAGGCGTCCCCACCTTGCCAGACTCCTCGATCTGCCGGCGCAGCAGAATGGCGCCGCCGCCCACAAACACCACTTTGCAATAGCGCAAATCCAGCATCCTCTCTCGTAGAGTGCTGAACAGGTCGTTGACAAACTCCTGCGCCAGTCGCTCCACGAGCTGTACGGCCTCGGCCGGGTACTGTGTCCGTCTGCCCATGAGGATGGCATCCACATCACCCTCATCCAACAGCAAATCCAACTCTGCATTTCCTCTGGACCTGATCTTATTGTATAACAGGATAACGCCGTTTTCCAGCGAATCGCAGGAGGCGAGGTCTGCTTTTCCGTTTTTCAGCAACAGATAATCCGCCGTGAAGCCTCCAATATCCAATACGACCGCCTTTGGATCGTCCAACAGGGCATGCAGCATTGTAGCCGCAGCTGCGTATGCCTGGGGATAGCAGGCCACATCCTCGATGCTGATGGTATAGTGTTTGTCCCCATACATAAACGCTACAAGCCCGCGGCCTTGAAAATAGGCAGTGAATTTTTCCGCTTGAGCGCCAAAATGTGCTGGGGGCAGACCAACAGCCAGCTGAATATGCTGCTGCTCTTTCTCACTTAGGCCCCGGGCGGTTATTTCTTCTGCAATGGCAATCAATGTAAGGACAAAAAAGCGGTCGTCCTCCGTCTTGTCCTTATGGAACGGAATACGCTCATTGGACAATGTGTAATAAGTACCGCAGTATTGTAGACTCTGGCCGAACGGCCGGGTCAGGCTCTGCTGCAGTCCAGACACAAAGGGCTCGCCATGAGCGGTTTTGATTTGTTTGTTGCCATGATCGACACCAATTAACATAGGTTATTGCCTCCTTTTTGCTTTATACATATCCTTTACGCCTGGATGACGCCTTTTTCAACGCTTAAAGATATTTTTATTTCTAAAAAATAGTGGCACTATCTCAGTTCTACCAAAGATAGTGCTATATCTTGGAAAATCAAAAAGTGAGTAGATAGCAGATCTTTCATAGTCTGCTTACAACTCATCAGATACAGAGATTGACAAATTACTTTCTCCATTGTATTATTGAAAAATAGGATTACACCTCTCAAAAGGAGATACAGCATGAATATGAACTTTCATTTAACCGATCAGCGTAAAAAGAAAATCAACTCTGTACAATCCATACCGATGAAACATTGTGCAGAGTATAGCGTATAAACGACGCATTTAGATTTCATCGGGAAGCCATCAAGGGGGATTTTGTACCCATTTTTAGAAAGCGGCTTCCCATGCAGTTATAATGTGTATGAGGCTATGGACAATGTTTTGTCCATAGCCTTTTGTTTTTGGCGCTGCTATGCCAGAGGCAGAAGGCAGATACATTTGTGTATCTTTGCTTTCTGCCTTTTTCTTTTGTATCAGAGAATATACAGGAAAGGTTTGATAAACATGAGCTTATTAGAAATTGACGGACTGACACACTCTTTTGGAGAGAATGTGCTATACAAAAATGCAGGCTTCACACTCAATAAAGGAGAGCATATCGGCATTGTCGGCCAAAATGGAACTGGAAAAAGCACTTTAATCAAAATATGCACGGAACAGATCATACCAGACAGCGGGCGCATTGTCTGGCAACCAAATACTACGATTGGCTATTTGGATCAATATGCGGAAATCGACCATACCTTAACGATGAAAGAATTTCTCAAATCCGCTTTCACAAAGTTATTTGAAATGGAGGCACAGGCAATGGAGCTCTATGAAAAAGCTGCTGGCGGCGATATGAAAAGCCTTGAAATGGCCGCCCGTTATCAGGAACAGCTTGAAGCCCATGACTTTTATTCGATAGATACCGCTATTGAGCGTGTCGCCAATGGGTTAGGACTTCTTGCGATTGGCCTTGACCGTCCGATTGCTGAAATGAGCGGCGGTCAGCGAGCAAAAGTGATTTTAGCAAAATTACTGCTGGAAAAGCCGGATGTTCTATTGCTGGACGAGCCGACCAATTTCCTTGACAAAGACCATGTAACATGGCTGGCGGAATATTTATCTACTTTGGAAAATGCTTTTTTAGTGGTTTCCCATGATTTCAATTTTCTGGATAAGATAGCGAACCGCATTTGTGATATAGACAATGACACGATTACAAAATACTACGGCACATATTCCGAATTTCTGCGGAAGAAAACCCTGCTGCGGGAAGATTATGTACGGCAATATGCGGCCCAGCAAAAGGAAATTAAAAAGACAGAGGAATTTATACGGAAGAACATAGCGGGCAGAAAAGCAAAAATGGCGCAGGGACGGCAAAAGCAGCTTGACCGGATGGACAAAATGGAAGCCTTAGACCAAAAAGAAATTATTCCGCACTTCCATTTTCCCGTACTTCCTTTAACCGACACAGAACACTTATTAGTGAAGCATCTGGCAGTTGGCTACCATTACCCCGTCTTATCAAATATTGAATTTAGCATTAAGGGAGGACAAAAAGTTGTTATTACTGGATTCAATGGAATTGGAAAATCGACACTGCTAAAAACCCTGATTGGGGAAATTCCATCTATACAGGGCCATTTCAAATTTTCCGATCAGGTTACTATCGGATATTTTGAACAGGATTTAGAGTGGCAAGAACCTGAATTGACGCCTATTCAAATTGTTGCCAATGCTTATCCCAATATGGTGACAAAAGATGTCCGCAAACATTTGGCACGATGTGGGATTTCCAGTAAACACGCTATGCAGGCTATAGGAACATTAAGCGGTGGAGAACAGGCAAAGGTAAAAATGTGTCTGCTTACACTAACTCCCTGTAATTTTCTAATTATGGACGAGCCTACAAACCATTTAGATGTACAGGCAAAAGAGGCTTTGAAAACAGCCCTTATGGCTTTCGTAGGAACGGTATTACTTGTATCACATGAAGAATCCTTTTATCGTGACTGGACGCAGAGAGTAATTAGTATCGAAAAAAATAAGCCTGTTATGGACAGGCTACAGGCTGGCGGGATATTTTCATTATCCTCTAATAGCGTCGATTGGCGCTATAATTTCTCGAATAATAATGAAAATTGATGGAGGTAATTTATTGGGGAAAATTATAATTCTGTCTTTTAGCGACAATGAGAATACTCTCTATAGCAGCATCATATCAGTTCTTGCTTCTGTTGCAGACTTCTCCACGGTGGCCGCCTCCACAGACGCACCGCTGCTCTTTGGCTCTCTGCAAATTGACCCGCAGCGCAGGTTGGTTTGGCAGGCCGGCCAGACGGTGGATCTGACGCCGATGGAGTTTGACATTCTGCTCCTGCTGGCCCGCCGGCCAGGACAGGTATTCTCCCTTCGACAGATCTATGAGGCTGTTGCTACGGACTCATATGATGCCAGTTGGACAGGCATCTCCAGCATGGTCTACAAACTCCGTCGCAAGCTGGGTGCCAGCATAATTGAAACGGTGTATGGTCGTGGCTACCGTTTCCCGTCAAAATAACAAAACAGCGCCGCCTCGGCTCTACCAAGGCGACGCTGCTGTTTGTTATATCAAAACTATTCAGTTTTCGACTTCCACATGGAGCTGCCCAGCAATTTCCTCTACGGACATTCCGTTTTTCATTGCCAGCTTCACAATCTCTTGAATTTTCTGCTTTTTCGTCTTACGGGGCTTTCGGGGAGCCTTGGGAGCAAGGATCTCCTGCTTTTTTGCCTCCAGAGATTTGATGCGTTCCTTTGCTGCGGTGATCTTCGCATCGTACTCTTCTACAACAGTTTTCTTTTTCTCCTCCAGCTCATTGATGGACTGATTTATCTTCGTGATTTTTTCATCCAGTTCATTCGCTCTCTCTTGCGGGGTACGGCGCTGACGCTTGTTCTCGGCTTCTGCCATTTTAAGATCACCTTTCCTTTGTGCATAAATAAGATGTGCGTATGGTAAAAGAGTACCACACAGCATATCAAAACACAAGAAGATGAGGTCGAAGTATAATAGAAAATTGAGACCAAAAGAGCATACGGCCGTCCGATTATGAAATACCGTAAAATGATTTCGCTTGATTTGACACGGGCCATGTCAGCCCCAAAAAGAAGGGCCGGGTAGAGGAATTTTCCTCCGCCCGGCCCTGTTACGAATTTACACGGATTCTGCCCTATGCTTTTGATAAGGGCAGACAAAGCACTTTTCAGTCATCCGTCTTAATCAGGATATAAAAACTGTCGCCGGCATCGCGGGCTTCTTCTCTGCGCCAGTCCTCTCTATAGGGAAGACTATAGAAGCCGCATATATAGCGAACATCATCGTTATTCACTCCCGTTTGGCCCAAAGAGCCGAAACAGTGAATCACACAATCTCCATCCTCATTTCGGCGCTCCAGAAGCCTGAAGCGGCCAGCGAGTTTCCTGTGGACTTTGCTCCAATCCATTGTTAAACCTCCCATTGGCCGCGGCCGATAAGCACCGCTTTCTTTCCTGCCTTTTCCGGGATCGGAAGTTCAATGCGCATATTTGCGCCGTCACCTTCGACTTTCCCCTTCGGCAGAACATATCGCGCAAAGCACTCCCACTGGGGTTGTCTATAACGGCCAGTCAGTCCGCAGAGCCCGCTGGCAGCCGACCACTGGTTGCACTCGCTGCACGGGAAGCAGACTTTCCTCTCGTCCTGGTATGCCTGTGTGGCCTTGTTGTCCGCCACCAGGCGCTCAAAACGCTGGATCAGTTCTTCCTCATCGGTGACGATATAGAAAAAGTTCCCATAATGCAGAAACCGCCCCGAAATTACCGTGCAGCCCTGATACGCCTGACGCTCTTCTGACCGCTGCCACTCCGGCTTCCGATTTACGAAATTTCCATACCACTCATAGATCGGGTCCAATGTGTACTGCTCAAACAGCGGATAAAGCCGCTCCAGCGTCTCTATTGGCTCCCATCCCCAGAAGCCGCCATTTATTTTAATAATCGTCATGGTATGTACCTCCCTGTTATAATTAGGTGTGGACGCTGTACTGGGCTTTCTGCAGGTTATCCGCACCATGCAGAATGATGCCGCCGCAGATTCCCGTGCCCCGGGGCGTGACCTCTTCAAAGAAGAAGCTGTACGGCGCACCGTCATCATAAATGAGGATCTTCTCCGCATCCCGCCACTGGAAATGGTGTTCCAGAGTTTTCCCCAGCTTGTGCCGCAGGAGCGGCCGCTGGGCGATTTGATGGAGATTCTGCCTGCTGTGAAATTCAAAGCGGCGGGTCACCTTCTCCGGCACGGAGAGCTGGCTCCAGTTCCATCCGGCCATATCCGTCCCGGCCTCCACACACTCGTGGAAGCGGCGGTAGGGCAGCCGCACCCACTCCTCATAGCCGCGCAGGCTGTCCGCACCGGCGCTTTGCAGCCAGGAAAAACGGATCACCAGCATCTCGCCGTCCAGTGCCCGTGTGAGCCGAAGGGCGGCATAGCAGCCGCAGTCAGCCACGATGATCTGACGCCCCGGCTCCCGCTCCAACTGCTCCAGCGTATCACGCAGGATTGCAAAGCGGTACGGGGATTTATGCCTCCGGGATATGGTGTGGAGATACAGCAGTTCTTCACTGCAGGATACTTTTACCAAAACACTGTCAAACATCATAAAGAAACCTCCTGTCATGCCGCATGGGCTCGGTCCAGTGCGGCCCGTTCTACCAAAAACGATTCTTGCTTATACTGTTCCTCTGCCAAAGTCACTGCAGCGCCTCCCAGAGAGTCAAGATACTGGCGCCCATTTTTGGACTTTGAGATGTAGATATAGATTGGGGCGCTGACATACCGCCCACTGGGATAGCATCCGCGATACTGATTTGACAGCACCGCAACCGCGTCGAGTTCTTCCGCTTTCTGCGTTGCCAGTGCCACTACCATTTCTTTTGCCGCCGTCTCTTCACTTTTCTTCAATCCAGAGGTATAAATGTGTTCCAGAAACAGCACCAGCTTCTCACTGTATGCGTGACTGCCTGTGGGAACATCTTCTTTGGACAGATCAGCAAATTCAAAATTGAGCGTTGATGGCTGCTGGAAAGAGCCTTTCGTCAGCCGGAGACACGCCCGTGCTACTACGCTCTCGTCTTTGTAAACCAGAATGATTTTTTTGTTGCTATCGAATGCGGCTAAAAGGCAGTCCCTCTGGCTGCCCTGATAGCAGGATAAGCAGGTAAAGTGCGGAAGCTCGCCCATGCGGATTGTGTGGTAAAAATCATCCACCTCTTTCGCCATAAGGCCCAGTCTGGTCAAAGAGAGATTCTGTTTCCAGACATCTTCCCGCGCCTCTTGAATTGGGTAATGGATTTCCTGCTTCAAATCACCAGCAAAGTATTTCAGTTTATAGAACTGGCCCATCAGCTCTGCCTGTACAATACGCCGGAGCGCCTCGCAGTTTTTTTCACTTTCGTTCCTATACTGCAATTCGTTATACAGCGGGCGGACCATCGAGCTGCCGCCCCGGAGCAGGAAATTCACAATCCCCGGCTGATACTCGCGGACGAACTCCTCGGAAAATCCCATGTTTTCTTTCAGATAGGCCCAATTCTGATCGGTAACCAGTATTGAGCCGCACACCTGACTCCAGTTTGAAAAGCCTGTGATCTTGGAAGCGTTGCTGACCGCGAAAACCGCATCCGCCTCTGTCCGAAATTCCGGGATAAATGCCTGAATCTCCGGATAGTGCTGCAGCATAAGCATTGCAGTCTGCCGCGTCAGTCCCCGGATATGCCCGAAATCTTTCTCATACCAAGCTCCAAACGGCTTTTCCAGCAAGCATTGAGTTGCCTGTTCCAGCGCCTCGTCTCCGATATTCTGGCTGACAAGATCCCGCTTTATCAGCTGCCGGATTGTGAGCATCCTCTGGTCCACGGAGAGCGGGGAGAGTTTGGCGTACAGTCTTACATATACTTCCTCTTGGTGCCACAGCAGACGCAGTTCCTCAAAGGTATATTGCTGGCCCTCTTCCAAAAGTTCAAAGTAGCTGGTTGTCCGTTCAATAGAATCACTGTCCTTTAAGTTCTTAACCGTCAGCGAATTGAGATTACAGCGTTCGCAGAAACCGCTCACAAATAAGAGCGAATACCGCCCCAGCGAGAAAAATAGTTCGCTGTTCTGATTCACCAGATTCAAAAAATGCTTTTTCTTGTGCTCCACCGCATAGATAAGGAGCTGGACCTGAAAATACTCTACTTGTTCAAAATTGATGTGAAGGCAGCCAGCGTAAAGGGCATTGAGATAACTCAGCCTGCTTTGCAGGATTTTCTGCCGCCGCTCTTTGCTGATGGGCAACAGCTGACTCAGCCACCATTCGACATCATATTGTCCGGCCCGGTTTTCCAGCCAGAGCGTCCAGAATTCCGATAAATCTTCCGCATCATACTCGAAGGCTTCCATCAGTCGGCGGAATTTTTCTACATCCGGCATTTGCAGCCATTTGAGATTTTTCAGACTGTCCGCATCCAGAAACAACTCCACTCCCCACACATAGTTCATCATCAGGATTTTCTGAAGGGGCAGATTCTGCTCCAACAGCTCTACAGCCTTCCGCTCATGGTCGTGCCAGTTGAATAGATAAGCGCCAAGAAACGGCAGCCGCATCATTGACCGCTGATGTTCCGTCAGCGGAGAGATTTCCTGCCACTCCAGAACAGGGAAGGTATCCAGGTTGTCTGCAACGGCCCGTTCCTCTTCTTCATACCGCACCAGCGGCTGGTAATGCTTCATGTACTCAAATTTCAGGGAAGGCTTGAGATCCAGTGCCGCCGCCCCCAGCACCTGTTCCTTCGGATATTGGGACAAGTGCTCCTGATAGCTTCTTGCCGATTGGAGCATCGTATGGATGACAGATACCTCTACTCCCTGTGCGCACAGGGCCTGATACAATTCTGCAAATTCTGGAACTTGAATCAATTCCCTCTGGATCTGCGTGGCTTCTTCCTTGCGGAGCTTCTCTTGCAGGCCCATATCTTCGATTTTTTTACAGGTCTGATCCAGTATTTCTTCTGGAAATTCTCCAGTGAAACGCAGTTGCAGCCCATCGCGCTCCATTCGGGACAACAAAGATAAATGCTTTTCCGCATAGATCATGCCGCAAGACCTCCCATCATTGTTCTCGCCATATTCAAAATTTTCTGCTCTTCTCCTGGATTGTTTCGTGCCAAATCACCGCACAGTTTGAAGAAGTGTTCTAATTCGTCCGCTTCAAATGCCGCCGCACAGCCTGCAGGCTGTTCCCGCAGTTTTTCGTACACCATATCCAGGGCTTCTTTCACATCCCTATCGTAATAGAAACTTTTTGTAAACTCTTTTAGAGAAGACATCGTACCGTCATAGGTCTGCTCCAACCGTTCGCATTTCTTCTGGTGCTCCTGCTCCCGGCGAAGGCGTTCCTCCCGTTCCGCTTTTTCAGCGTCGGCTTTTTGATCGGCTTCCAGCTCTTCCTTACTGTAGAATTTTTCCTTTAGATGGTCCGCACGGCCACCTGTGTACTTCCCGCTGGATAAAAGGCTTCGCAAAACGGACGCAAGCAGCCGCCTGTCGTATAGCCGCTGCACATCCGAATCTTGTAAAGCGCACCAGATAAACTCTTGATAGCATTTCGGCTCCATTTGGAAAAAAGAAGCCTCGATCCATTCAAAGAGCTGCCGATGCTGCTCTTCTGTCAGGAAAGAGCGTTTGATAAAAAACTCATAGTCTCTGCTGCTGTACCGATTACCCCTTACAAAAAGTTCATGAAAGAAAAACCGCTCCCCAAAAAACTTCTGGAGCTGCACTGGGGTGTATTTCTGCAGCAGACGCCGTACAAAACGGAAGCCCTGCCAGCTGGAGATATTCATGGCATACCCCAAGAGCAGTTTCATCGGCTGCGCAGAGGGGCCGTCTCCCTGATGCTGTTCAAAAAACTGCCACAGCCGGATTTCTTTTCTCTCTACCAGCAGGGCAAAAGCTCTATCGGAGGAACGGTGCCATTCCTGAAAGCCATCACAGTAATCGACGCCCGTTAATTCCCGGTATCTCGCCAGCCATTGAACGATTGGCGTTTTTCCACAAGAGCAGAGCATCTGATCTGTAAACAGTTCCCAGTAATCGCCTTGCGGCACTTCTTTTGCCAGAATATTGTACTGGGGGTCAAAGGCGTCAAAGCGATACGGGAATTCCTTTTTGATGGTTTTCAGCATCCAGATTATTGTCTGCGGTGCGGATGGTGTGAGTTCTTTTTTGACCGCCTCCCAGAGATTTGGATACCCATTGTACTGGACAGCAAACTTTTCATAGCGGCCAAACAACCATCCAACATAGGCATAGAGCCCTTCCGACAGTCCATCCGATTGGTTTAAGAGCATTTGGCAGCACGCCGATGCGATTTTTTCTGCGGTGGTCCCGTTCCAGGAGATCCTGTCCCGGATTCTGTCTGCCCACACACAAAGGGAATTGGTCAGTATAATTTCCTGACCGCTGTAGCCGGCGTCTGTCAGGATTGAAAACTCCCGGCTGTCCGGTTTCATGTTCATTCTGAAAAACTTCGTCAGTGTTCGCAAAACAAGATCTGGCTTTCCGCGATACGACTTGATATACGGAGCATAATGCTGGACCAGCCATTCCAGCACGCCGCAGTTTTCAGGCAGGGAAAGCGTGCGTTCATTCCCCAGCAATCGGAGAAGCTGGCTGTGCATAGTGCGGTACCCTTCCTCCTGGTCATCGAACAGAGACAGGACAAACAAGGCATCCTCGGTCTTGGCATATTCTGTGGCAGCCAGTTCATCCAGCAGGGCGTGTCGGCGGGGCATATCTGTTTCCAACAGATAAAGAGCCCCTTGCAGGTACACATCTCCATTGGAAGTCCGACGGACCATCTGGAGAAAACTGCCGCGCTGATTTCCAACAAACATATTGTCTGACTGAAGCGCACGGGTTTTCCCCAGCGCCAGCGCCAACGCACGAATAATGCGGACATCTTTTCCCAGCTTCTCTTCAAACCGTTCCAGGACCTCGCCGGGGTAACGGAGGTTATAGGCTTCAAAATAATTCTGTTCTTCTTCCTTTTGTTGCCAGATTTGCGTGTCCACAATATTTCGATAGATCTCCCAGGCTTTTTCTTCTTGAGAGGTGTGTACGACAAGATCTACAAACGCATAGTACAGTTCAAGATCAATGGCCTGTTGATATACCTTGTAGGCTGGCAGAAATTCGTTATTCATCTTCGCTCCCTCCTCACTTTGATTCGCTCCATCTGCCTCCAGTAGAGTAATTCCACTCAATCGTTCCATCTTCATAACGGATAAGACCATGAGCCGTCAGAGTCCATCCATCAGAAGTTCGCCGCATCTGTGCGGTGGTATCGTTTAATAGGGGCCTTTTTTCCACAGACAGGCATAGATAACTCCTGTCATTTCGGTTTTGATAAACCTGCCCCACCTGCGGAACAAAGTAACTGCCTTTCATGCTGAAACATCTCCTTTGCCGATAAAGAAGGGGAGGACCGCACCCGCAGCCCTCTCCCTTGTTATTTTTTGACCTGTTTTCTTTTAAGCCACACCAGCCATATTGAAAAACTCATTCGGCGTCAGCACCCGAATGCCCAACTCCTGTGCCTTGGACAGTTTGCTGCCGGCCTTCTCACCGCAGACCAGATAATCGGTCTTGCGGCTCACCGAACTGCCGGCCACAGCGCCCAGAGAGGCGATCAGGCTGTTCATCTCATCGCGGGTATAGGGCTCTACTTTGCCTGTCACCACAATGTTCTTCCCGGCAAATGGAGTGTCCTGGCCGACTGCCTGATTGTTGGCCGCGGCCGGCTTCTGGATGTTCATCATCATCTGTAATTCCTCCCAAATACAAAAATTTTCTTCATTGCAGAACCATTCATGGATATTGTTGTGCAGCGTCTCTCCAAAATCCGGGAGCTGGCGGAAGTCATAGCCCGTATAAACCGCGTCCCGAAATTCTTCAAGACTGCCATGGAACTCCCGGCAGAGAACACCGCTGGCTGTGTTGCCGATCATGGGAATGTCCATGGCAATCACATACCGTTCAAAGGTGGTGTTGCGGCTCTGCTGGACAGCATCCCACAGACGCTGCCAGGACTTTGCACCAAAGCCCTCCATGCGGATAATTTCATCCCGGTGCTGATCCAGCCGGTATAGATCCAGATAGCTGTGAATCCATCCACGGCCAATCAGTTTTTCCAGCGTCGCCTCGGACAGTCCCTCAATGTTCATCGCCTTCTTACTGACAAAATGGACAAACTTTTTGAGTTTCCGTGTCTCGCAGGTGGCATTGTCGCAGAACAGGGTCTTGATGATCCGCTCCTTGCCGTTTTCATCCCGCCCTTTGGTTTCATGAACGCGGGTAGGCTGGCCGCAGCAGGGGCACTGGTGCGGGAACGCCGCTTCCAGATTGAAACCGCCCCTGTCCATGTTTTCCTCCACATGCGGAATGATCATATTCCGCTTGCTGACCAGTATGCGGTTGCCCGGCATCAGCTCCAAGTCCTCAATGAAGGACAGATTGTGCAGGCTGGCCCGTGTCACTTCGCATCCTTCGATTTCTACTGGAGCAAAGATGGCTACAGGCGCAATCTCACCAGTCCGTCCCGGCGTCCACTCGATGGAACGAAGTGTTGTCTTAAACAGCTCGTCCTCAAATTTGAACGCCAGCCCGTCCTTATAGTGATGTCCTGTGCGCCCGCATCTTTTGGAAAAGGCAATATCATTGTAGGTTACAACGATGCCATCGATGGGAATATCGCTGTCTTTTGCATACTGCTGCAGCTGCTTGATGCCGTCCTCGGTCTCCGCCTGCGTCAATGGCCGCTTCGTCACCAGATACTTGCACGGGGTAAAGCCCAGCGGCCGAAGTTCTTTGAGGCGTTCCGACTTGCGGGGCAGGTCATCAAAACCCTCCAGAACATTGAAGGGCATGAAGGTCACACACCGTTCCATGCACTCGCCGGCATCCCGCAGGCGCACCGAGCCAGCCGCCAGATTACGGCCATTCTTGTAGGTTTCACCATTCTCATCCACTATCGAAGTGTTCAGACGCTCGAAATCACGGGGACGGATAAACGCCTCACCGGTGACTACCAGACGCCCCGGGTACTGAATATGGGCTGGAATCCCACTGATTGCTCTGGCGTTGTGAGTGACAATCTCACCCTCATCACCATCGCCCCGTGTGGCCGCTTCCACCAGTTCGCCGTTCTCATAGGTCAGTTTGATGGTAAGGCCGTCCAACTTGAGCATGATCATCACCTGATGCTCGCCCATAAACCGGCACAAATCCACGCTGCTTTTTACTTTATCCAGAGAAAGAAGCGGGATTTTATGGGCGGTTTTCTCTAACTTGCCTACCACGGGATAGCCCACGGTGACAGTGGGAGAGTTCGACATCTGGATGCCCGTCTCCTGTTCCAGTTTGTGAAGTTCGTCAAAGAGCCGGTCATAGACCTCATCGCTGACGCTGGGATTGTTGTAGTTATAGTATTCGTTGCGGTAGCGGTTGAGCCGGTCGGTCAGCTCCCGCTGCTTTCTCAAAGTATTCTGTTCCATCAGGCCGCCTCCTCATCCAAAACGCGGAACGCCATAATCAGCGTTTCCGCCGTCTTTGTTTGATTCATATATGAACTGCACACACCGTCCTCAAATGACCAGGTGCTGGCTGCACCCCACCACATTATGGAGCCCCGTCCATCGTTTGCCGCATTGATGCGCGGATCGGGCGGATTGAGGATTTTGGTGTAAACACCCTGGGTATTGACCCATGTAACCTCCCGCAGTTGGCCGATGCATCCGGGCCGGCAGTGGCCGGTGACCTCCAGGCGTGTGCCCGGCCGCAACCTGCGTTTGAGCTGATTCAAATTTTTAATCATGCTGCACCTTCTTCCTTCTTCCGTGGATGGGCGGCATAGCGCCCAAAGTTTAATTCCCTGATCATGTCCTGAATGGTGTCGTCATCCTCCCACGCAGTGGAGAGGGTGGCCCGCTCCGGCCCTTCGCCCACATGGATGCTCACGGTCCCACCGTAAATCTGCATCAACACATCAGGCCGCTGGGCGCAGACGATTGCTAAATTTCCAATCTGTTTCATTTTCTTCTCCTTCTATCTGATATTCAGCCAGACCACAATGGGCCGGTCAAAGTCCGCAGTCACATAATTCTTTCGCATATGGATAGGGCGGTAACGCCCATCCAGTTCGCACTCCACGCTCTGCTCAATACGGCCTTCGCTCTGGGCCAGATGCTCCCGGAATGCGCGCAGGGTCTGCAGGCGCACCGCCGGCGGGTCGTTCTCCCTGCATCGCAGGTCCGCACAGTACACATAACTGCACGGATTTTCTTTGAGCATAAAGCCGTAGGTCATATACAGGCGGCACTTGCGTTCCCGCTCCCGCTCGATATGCTTCACATAGTCTACGGCGCTCTTGATGCCCTGTGTCAGATAAAGATACCCCATCTGATAACGCTGCTCATCCGACAGGGGGAGCTCCGTCTTTTCCTGCCCCGGCAGTCCTTTATAGATGTGGAAGCTCTCCGGTGCATAGCGGTAACCGTGGATGTGGTACTCAAAAGATGTTTTTCTCATAAAGCCTCCTTGCAACAGTTGGCCGGACGCCCTCAAAGGACGCCCGGCCATTGCACCTGTATCATGCAGCCGCAGGGAGCTCCTGCTGCTGCACGATTTCTTTGTTTTCCATCAAGTCAGCCAAAAGCACATCTGCCAGCAAATGGCCGGCAAGGTGCCCGGTATGGATGACCACCCGATCTTTCTTCATCTGGATAAACTCCTCGTTGCGCAGGACGCGGCTCTGCGCGGCCAGCTTCAAATCTTGGCCTGTAAGCCGTGCCGCAATGACTTTTTGCCACTTCTGCAGAAATTCCGTCGCCTGCTCGATGTCCTCGTGCTGGCGGTCAAACAGCGTGCGTTTTTGACGCACAGTGCCGTCCGGCTCGATCTCCAGTGTGTAATAGGGATCTTCTGGTTCCTCCGCTCGGCGCAGAAACATGATGAAGCTCTCCCGGCGCTCGATGCGGTCATAGTACCGTTCGCCGGCGCCGTCATTTCCGACACAATGGTGAAGCATCCGTCCCTCTTTGATAATATCAAAAGTATTTTGAGGGGCAATGACCAGATAATCTTCATCTGCATAGGCATACTTTTTCTGCAATTCCTCGCAGATGGAGCGAACATGGGGGTACTTCTTGTCCATGTTCTCTGCTTGAAGCTCCAGGCTTCCAGCCTCACACTGGATAACCAGTTCATCATGCCGCTGACGCAATTTACGCGCACGATAGATAATTTCATCGCTGGTGTCGATATGCAGACGCTCTGCCATAGCAAGGTAGTCCTGCCATGTGGTCAACGCCTGCCGACAACTTCCGTCAAAATACGGCTTCTGTTTTTGCAGATAGTTTCGGATCTGAATCGGACTCATGCGGTCCGCGATGAACAGAATATCTTTGGCGCTGATCCGTTCTTTTTTTAACCAGCGAAACAGTTCATCCGGTATGCGTTGATTGGTCCGCTTTTCAAGCTGCAACCATGCCAGGTCTTCCGTATCGCCATTTATCTGCCGCAGACGGCGGAATTTGGGGCCGTCTAATCCCAATGCTCGAATCAGTCGCGTCTCATTTGGATAGAGTATCCGTTCCCGCACAGAATCACAATGTTCAAAGCATTCTTTTGTCAGCCTCGGCAAGTCTGCCTTCCAAATCTGCTCCATCTTCGGCATCCGCTTCCAAACAGCCAAATACTTTTCCGGATCAGTCACCGGATGGGTGCGTATCCACTGCACAAGGCCAGTGCCGAACAGCTCCTTCTGTTCCATGCAGGGAAGGCTCTTGCCATAGACCCTGCCTGTCTGATTGCCACAGTAACTATAGTAGCAGGGATTACCGGAAATCCAGCGTGTTTCCCGCTGGCAATACACGCCCCAATAGTAAGAGCGTATTTCTCCACTGCGGTCATAAATCGAACGGCGAAACTCATGCCAGTAAGGCTTTCCAGAGGGCAGACTGTCTTTCCAGTAAGTCCTCTCTGCCCAGAATTCACGGAGAACAAAGCCATCCTTGCACCGCTGAATCAGATAAGCATAGTCCTTTTCTGTCCGAATATACCCGGCGCGCCCCAGGGCTTTGAATACAATGGGATGCCGGCAGCAGGCACAGCGTCCTTTCTTATTGTGATATGGATGCCCGGATATAGGGACCTCTTTCCCACAAAAGGTACAATAACCGTTTTGGGCTCCGCCGCGTTTATAGCGATAGAAGATGAAATTTTCCCGCACAGCCACCTTATCAATCCAGCGCATCCAATCCTTGGGCAGTTCAGGCACCTGAGCCAGATCCTGATCCCACGCGCCGGTAATTCGTTTATGCCTCTGCTCCAACTGTTCGTCCCGTACATTTCTCTGAAAATCAAGGATACCGAGATCACCGCCGCGTTCCCCACAAAGATAGTCCTGTACTACGGCAGCATCTTTCTCACTGGCCCAGCAGGTGGCATAATAGTTTCTCCCCGGCCAATTCAGCCTGTCCAGTTTGGCGTCCCGCCATTTTTTCTCTAAATGGTCGTAAGTCAGAAACTGGTGCGCTTTCTTGTCAAGGAACACTTCATAAGCAGGATTGTTGCCATCCAGCCGCAGATGTTCCGGCAGATAAAAAGCCGCTTTGAGGATGCCATCCTGAACGACACAGTTCATATATGGATAGTAGGTCCGTTCAACATAGCGATAGCCATAGGGGTTTTCATGCTGTTTCGGCTCATCTGCTATTGCTGCCTGTTTCATCTCCGGCGTTGCCGTCAATTTCGGCATTGCCAGAAGTGCAGATTTCTTCAATTTAGTTCACCATCCTTTTTTCAAGCTCCACTCCATACCAAATTCCTGGTTGGAGCGTTTTCCCGTCGATCTCCGCCACCACGATCTGCTGGATGCCGCCGGTAGTGCCGTCCTCTTTTGCAAACGCAAGTACATCTCCGTTCCGAGTCCCTTTTGCAATAGGGTCGGCGCCGCGCACCGCTGCATAGCCATTCCACGCTTCAGCTTTGTCCGCCTTTATATTGCTGTTCCACTTCCGCTTCGGGTGGTCTGCCATAAAAGCAAGGCCATGGAGGAAGAGTTCTTTTTTTGTCAGCCGTTTCAAAATTGTCAACTCTGTACAGGAAATTTTGGAATCGACACCATCTTCGTCAATGTCTCCGCCAGCATCGACAATATAGTATTCTGCGTGGTTTATATCTCCGTAATAGCGCAAGCAATCCAGCGGATCCTCAGCACAGTGAAAGCCATTATGAGCGCAGTTGGCCTTTTCCGTTACATTGAGTCCCATCCTGAACTGGTAACCTCTGCAAATCAGGCCGGGAAGAAATCCTTTATATGCAATCATGCTGCACCCCCTTAACCTGCCTTTGTCATGCCGAGATCCAGCAGCGACAGCTGACCATCGTTGGCAGGCTTTTCCTTCTGCACAGGCTTCGGTTTGGCTTCTGCCTTTTTCTTTTCCTTCTGCTTCTTTTTGGTGGTTCTGGCGAAATCTTTTCCATAGTAGGGGTTCGGTACAAACTTTTCTTCTTCCTTATGATCCTCTTTGGCGTCTGGGTCGCGGAAATAATCCTCTGCCCACTGGTAGCACAAATCGTCCGGAACATCACAGCCATACCCTTGGCTGCCCGGACCTGGCTGAATGCCGCTTGCTTTGAGTTCATCCTGAATGTAGTCCCACGCCTTGCGGCTGATGTACTGGAAACAGTGGATCATTGACTTGCGCGGGTGCATGGTGAGGCGTGCGAAAGTAATATCCTCCAGGCACTTGGTTTGGATAAATTCTGCCACACACTCCTTCATGTTGCGCCGGGTCAGTTTTTCTGTATCTGCGCTGACCCGCTGCATGGAGGCGTTCACCACCTCGTCGTCGCTCATCGCGGCCAGACGCTCCAGCTGCTCCTGCTCGGCCTTTTTCTTTTCAGCCTGCCGGGCTTCCCATTCTGCTTTACGCTTGGCTTCAGCCGCCTCATGCTCGGCACGGCGTTTTTCCTCGTCCGCATCGGTGGCTGCATCGGCCTTGGCGGGCGCCTCCTGCTCTTTACCGGCATCATCCCCATCCGTGTCCGCTGCCTCGGAAGCATTGTCTCCGTTCATGTCTTCCAATTCCTCGGCCTCATCGTCTGCATCAAATGCGGGCGATGGCGGCGTTTCCACGGTAGGGGAAGCCGCTGAACGGCTGGCCGACGGCACCGGCAGCTCGTCAAAAGTTTCCTCATCCTCAAAGGCGTTTCCAGCCGATACCTGTTCTGCGGGAAGTCCGAGCTCCTCCTGCTTATTCAGCGCCATTTCTGAAAAATATCCCATAGTGATCTCCTTTCCGTCGTTTCATAAAAAAGGCACGGAACAGGCCAATGCCCATCCCATGCCTTTGCCACATTCTTTTACAGCACATAAACCAATGTACTGTAACCGTCAAAGCAGTAACACACCACATTCGGATATTGCTTTGACCATTCCTTGATTTGATCCTGTATTGCTTGAGCCGCCCTGCGCGCCGGATCGTTCCACGGCGGCGGAACCGTCACCGTAAAAAAGCCTTTTTCTTTACGGGGCCGCACATCAGCGTCCAGATGGACGCATTGCTCCAGGAGCGCCAAAAGCTGGCTCTCCTTTGTCTCACTCACGACAACCATCAAAACCTCTCTTATGTCTTTTCTGGAATTTCCTTCTTTGCGAGCATAGGGGAAAACTTTACTTGTCTAAACTGGTCTTGTCCGCTTACATAATAATACGCCCGCTTGGTACCATGATTTAGTTCCACTACATCAGAAATCGCCATCGGCCGCCCGCGGCAGCCTTCAGGCAGCCGCTCCCGGCAGTCGGCAAACAGGCGCTTCAAAAGTGCGTCATCCGATTCCTCCGCTGGGCAGTAGATTTCTCCACTTCCTGCCACATAGTACATCGCCGCAGGCGGCTGTTCATAACCAGCCGCTTTTAACGCTGTAATATCCTTGAAAGCAAATGGGATCGCGTTCTCTTCGTCCAGTTGAAGTTGATAAAGTACAAACCTTTGTTTTCGCCGCTGTGGCTCCAACAGGGCGGCAAGAGCGTCCCGGCCGCCGCACAGGAAGGTTTTATGTTCCTCCCCCGTCAGCCCCAGATACTCTGTCAGTCCGATGTCTTGCTCGGCCCGGTGCTGCCACTGTTCCACGCAGTCCTCAATGTGGGCCAGCTCGCACAGCCCGCGCAGATACTGCTCTTTGAAACTTAACTTTTCAATTTCCTTTTGCCGCTGACTGCCCTGGCGCAAAGCCAGCTGCCAGTCATCAAACCCTTTATAATTGGGATTCCAGGTCAACCGCCGGCAATTCATGCCGTGCTTTTGCGCCATTAAATAAATTTTAGATGCCCCGGCCATGGTCATTTTGTTGCTGTACTTGTCCATGTCGTGGGCTTCGATGATCTCCTCTGTGCCACTTTGCGCCAGCAACGCGAACATAGCGTCCAACGGACTGGTGTTATTGGCGCCGGCAATCGCGGCGAAAGTGCGCCCGGTCAGGCAATAGGAGATGTCTGCCTTCAAAAGACCTTCAATCACATAAACGACACGGGCAGATGGATTTCCTACCAGATGTACCGGGCTGCCCGATCCTGTTCCGTTCTTTTTTGAGGAAGACGAAAACCAGATATATTTTGCTCCCGGCTTTTCCGGCGGATCATCCTTGTTTTTCAGCGGTATATCCAGTTTGATTTGGAATCCCTGCAACATGCCATCAAAGCCGATGGCAGGGATCAGGATGCCGGCTGTCTTTTGACAAAAAGCCATAGTCCAATGTCCACCGCCATCCTGGTAAAAGCCCGGCACTCCCTGCACCTTGCATCCCTGCTTGATCAGCCGTTCTGTAATAGACCGGCATAGAAAAGGCGGTGGGGTACTCTTAAAGCCCAGTGCGTCAATCTGTTCATCAGACAGCCCGCGTTTAGGGGAGCGCAGATGCTCCCGATGCGCCGGCCGCAGCGTAAGTTGAGCAAGCAGCAGGGATAGCGTCTGGTGGATCTCCGCTGGACTGGCCTTATTCGACTGTGGTACTGTTTTTCGCTCGGAAGAAGAATGACCGGCAGGGGCAGCCCAGGCCCCCGAAGTTGAAGGGCATGGGCTGGCCGGCCGTTGTTGGGCTTCATTCCCGGAGCGTGCGTGTTCCTCTTGGATATTGTCACACAGAGCTTCTGCAATCTCCCAGTAGGCATCGGATGTAGTCGTATGGTTAAGTTCAGCATACAGCGCCAGCATTCCGCCATGTGCATCGCAGTGGTTGCACCGCCAGACATTCTTGACGAAATTGACATTCATCCGTCCCCGGCGGTCACCGCAGAACGGGCAGTCCACATAGACGCTGTTCGCCTGTTGACGCCTGATGCGCAGGTTTAATAGATTGACAACTTCCATGATGCCGAAAGGAAATTCATCCGGGTATGAGCCCATTTGTCATTCCTCCCTTCATACCCGAGCCAGGGCTTCGCATCAACCGGCCTTCTGAAGTGAATTGAGGACCAGCTGGGCGGCAGCCCGAACGATGTTGTCCTTGCTTTTGTTGCCCGGAGTCAAATAGAAACGCAGATTGACAGGCCGCTTCTTCGCCACTTCTGCAATAGTCAGCCCCCGGCACACACCGCTGTCCACAACGACCTCCTGTGCCTGTTCCAGCGTCATCACCTTCAGAATATCCTCTACAGGCATATCCGGGGTATATGCAGGGGCCTCTTGCACGATTTCGGCTTCCGGGACCTCCTGTGCCTCCTTGGTGGCCGTCAGATCCTCTGCAGGGCGCTGAACTGGCAGTTCCTCCGCAGGGAGATGAATTGGTAATTCCTCCGCCGCCTTACTGTTTTCCGGCTGTTCTTCCGTTGGTGCGAATCCCGCTGGCAGTGTATCCGTGTTTGCAGTAGGGCTCACCGGCAAACTCTGCCCCTTGGCTGGAGTTTCTGCGGGCTGAATCTTCGTTCTTGCTGTTTCCGCGTTTTCAGATGCCCTCTGTGGCGTTTGTGTGCCCCCGGAAATGGAATTACCCTCGGAAAGAACAGCGGCCTTCTGCGAGGCGCTGGAGGGCTCCTGCGGCAACACAGTGCTCACAGGCGGAGTAATGGCAGAGGGCTGCGTTTTACTCACAGGCGCCGCTTTCTGTACGGAAGCGGCATGAGTGTCGGCGCTCACAAGCTGGATGCCAAATCCGGCGTCCGAAAGGGCCTGGCTCAACGCCTCATTTTGAGCTGCCTTCACAAAGTCCCTGCTATCCTGCATGGTCTGCTGGGCAACGCTCACGCTGAACGGCTCCGCGTCACTGCGGTCCAGAAATACCTTGGCCTCAAAAATCGCCATCTGCTCCGTGATCCGCATGGCCGTCAGACGCATACGCCCATTGGGGTGTGCCATTCGGAACCAGAGTTTCTGATAGGGTAAGTCCAATTTCATGGAGTCCCCGGCACGCCGGAGGAACTTCAGCGGGTCGAACCCCGGTACCTTGTTCAGTTCCGCAGCGGCAGGAACGGCCTCGTACATCGTTTTTGCATTATTGTTGTTGTCACTCATCTTCTAAACTCCTTCCTGTATAATAAATAGGGGACGCTGGGCGTTTTTCTGCACCTTGCGTCACATTTTTAGCCTGCGTGCTTCAATTCTTTTTCCAAGTTCGCCGGAACGGGGATACCTGCCCGCCGGGCATACGCCTTATAGTACAGGTGGATGCGTTCACCCAAAAGCGTGTTGCGTTTGCCGATCTCATTGCGATGGATTGCCATGAACAATACCTGCTTTTGACCGATGAGCACCACACGCTTTTTTGCGCGGGTGATGCCAGTGTAGAGCAGATTTCGATAGAGCATGACAGTATGTGCCTTTAAGAGCGGCATAATGACCGTATCGTACTCGCTTCCCATTGCTTTATGAATCGTAGTGGCGTAGGCGAGGTCCAGATTGACCATATCCTCTATGCCGTACTCCAACTCACGGCCCACACCGAAGTCAAGTCCAACGCGAGTTCCATCTTCATCATTTTTGATATAGCGGATGAATCCCAGGTCGCCATTGGATACCTTGGCAGTGTTTTTGGTCTGCATGATCCGGTCATTGACCCTGAATACCTTGACGCCGATTTTGATTTCTTCCTCGGCGGAACGAAACGGGTTGACCACTTCGCGGATCGCTTCGTTGAGCTGTTCCGCAGAGGCCGCGCCGTCCGAGCGGAAAGGCGACAGAATCTGCACCCGGTCAATCCCACTTTCCTCGATCTCCCGGCAGTAGCGGGCAACAATTCGTTCAGCGGCTTCCGCCTGATTGTTGCTTGCCATGAAAACGAAATCCTGGCCGTAGTACAGCTTGGTGTTGCCTTCGTTAATGAATTTGGCGTTGTAGGCAATCAGGCTGTCCTTGGACTGACGGAAAATCTGATCCAGCACCGTCACGGTGATAAGGCCGCAGTCAATCAGTTCACGGAACACATTCCCGGCGCCTACACTGGGAAGCTGATCCGGGTCTCCGACAAGAATGACCCGTGCTCCACCTTTGATGCGTGAGAAAAATTTATTTGCCAGCCACATATCCACCATGGAAAACTCGTCCACAATGATCAAATCGGCCGAAAGCGGCTCTTGGGTGTTGTTGCGTTTTATTTCATCTTCCTCGCTGGCGAGCCCCAAAATGCTGTGCAGCGTCTTGGCCTTATCAACCCCGGTACTTTCCGCCATACGCCGGCTGGCTCTGCCTGTCGGCGCCATTAAGGCGATCTCTCCTTGGGGATGCAGGCGGCGGTAAACCTCCAGAATTGTTTTCAGCACCGTTGTCTTGCCGGTACCCGGGGAGCCTGTGATGATGGAAAGATTGTGACGATAGGCTGCATACACAGCCGCTTCCTGTTTTGAGGACAGGGCCAGTCCGATTTCTCGTTTGACCTGCTCCAAAATTTGTTCGATCTTCTCCGGGGTGGGAGGCTCCACCACACGCATCGCAATCCGGCGGGCAGTTTCATCCTCTTGTGCAAATACACGAGGAAGATAAATGCCTCCTTTGACGGATACGACCTCTCCATGCAGGATCATATCTTCGAGGACATCGCTGACCTCTTGTGCATGGAGCCGAAGCGAAGGAATAGGGATTTTAGCGTTGAGTAATTGGAGCGCCTCTTTTTGTAAAGCCTCACTGGTCAAAAACAAATGTCCGTTTTTCCCCTTGCTATCCTCCAACGCCCAGAACAAGGCGCCTTTGATTCGCATAGGGGCGCGCAGGTCGCCTCCGTTTTTCTGAACGATGGCATCCACCCTTAAAAAGCCAAAACCGGATATTTGGCAAAGCTCAAACGGACTCTTTTTCAAGATGTCCACGCTGGCCGGGCCGAAAAACTGATAAATCTTCTGCGCTGTTTTCGGTGTAATCTTGAACGGGGAGAGCAGCGTCATCAGGTCTTGCAGCATCCGGCTCTCTGCATATGAGGTCTTGATGGCCTCCAGCTTGTTCTCCGTGATGCCTTTGATCTCCAGCAGCCGCTCCGGGCGATTTTGCAGAATGTCCAGTGTCTCCACGCCGAAGCGTGATACGATCTGTTTGGCGAGCGCCGGCCCGATGCCTTTGATAAGGCCAGAGGCCAGATAGCCTTCCACTCCACTCTTGGTTTGAGGGACAATTTCATGCCACTGCTCCACCTGAAGCTGCATCCCATACTTTCCTTTTTTCCATTCGCCATCCAGTTCCAGTTCTACCGCATCTGTGCGGGGCAGTTCGTAGCCGGTAGCCACAAACCGAATCAGATGATCCTTGTGCCGGCGGGTAGACCTGGCTTCTTGAGGTACATCCTTGTCCGCAGTTTTTACACTGATGATGCAGAACTTATTTGCAGGATTATGGTAAATTGTCCCATCATAAGTTCCTCTATGGATCAAATCATTTTCCTCCTTTCTCATGCCGCCTTGGTATCAATTTTCACACTGAACCTTCGGGATTCTGAAACGGTTACATACTGCTCGTAAATATCAGGGTGGTCCAGCTTCAGCCGCATCAGATTGTCTTTGTCAATGCCGGGCTTTCTCACTGGATTGTAGGTGACAATATAGTTCACCCCATCCTGTTGGCAAACGGCCTTGCAGCTCTTGCCCATTTCTGCGACCAGCGCCGCCTTCAGCCGCTTCATATCCGCCTCAATCTCTTTGCTGCCCGCTTCCGTGAGTTTCTTCTGCTCCTGAAGCTGGAGATAGCGCATCAATTTGGCTGTCAGGCTCAAATCAAGCGTTACAACGGGAGCGTCCTGATCTGCAGAGCCCGTATGCCGGCGCACGCTTTCAAGCACCAGATCACCATCTTCGGTATAGGGCGGCGGCGTCCTGGTAAGAACATGGTTTTCCCAGAAATACTGCTCCAGGAAAATCATCTCCTCCTCATAGGACTCGTCCCGCCGGATTTCACGAATAATGGTTTCTTCCTCGTTGTTGCCATACAGGCAGCAGAAGAAGCAGCGGTCCACATTCATGACGGCCATATAGTGCCGCCCTTGGGCTTCATAATAGACGGGAACGGTTTCTTCACCGTTTAGCCACCAGTTATCCCTTGCGTTATAATTTGTCGTTTTAATCTCCAGAATTGCGGTACTGCCATCCGGCAATTCCACAAAATAGTCCACATCGGCCAGCATCCACGAATACTGTGGGTGCTGGAACATTTTTTTGATCTGATAGACCTTGTACCCTGTGCGGTGTTGGAATATCTTCGCCACCAACGACTCCAACAGGTGCCCCATTTCCAGAGCAACCCAGTTGTCCTCATTATCTTCGACCGCTACGATATTCAACTTGTCAAAGTAGAGGTCTCTTGCCGTCCGCCAGGGTGAAATTCCCAGCAGAGCCGCCACATCACTGCCGCCAATCCCTTTCCGGCGGTATGCAAGCCATTCCTCTTCGGACAGGCCCGCCGTTTCCACCAAAATTTGGGGTTGACTTCGCTTTTCGGCGGCTACATTGCTCGCCGGCATCTTTAGCACCCCCTCCGTGTTCGGCGGGGAATAGCGTGTACTCGAATCATTGGACTATGGACTTGGCTGGATTTGGGCACCTTCTGATGCTGCCAGTCCTCCAAAGGCCATTTCCTTTTTGCCATAGGCTCCTGCCTTCGCTTTTTTACATTCATGCGTGTTACCTGCCTTTCTGTAGTTTGATATATCCTCAAAGCCGTTTCCGGCATTTGGGCGACAAAAAAGCGAGCATGACAAAGGGCAAAACGCCTGTTGTCCATAGTTGCCTATGAACCAATGTCATCCTCGCTGATGGGGAAACCCCGAAAAATAAAAAAAGCCAGTAATATACTGGCCCGAATGGGCGCAGCAATACTACTGGCACAAATACAATCTTAACTGCGTGTGCAATGCAGGGCTTTGAGCCTTGCCGTACAGATACAAAATCTGTATCCCATATAGGGAACGCACAAAAATCAATTACAAGAACAAGATAACACAATATATTGATTTAGTCAAGAACAAATGTCTATATATAGTCTAACAGAAAAATTTTTTTACAAAAAATAGGCCGTGCAGAAAAAACAGCCTTCTTGCCCTATTTATAGGGTGTACAGACATGGTGCCGGATTTCGTAGCCAGTCCGCACGCTCTTTTTGTACCTTGACAATTCTCATAACCTCTTTTATCGGAGTTATACAGGAGATGCGGATAGTGTGTTTGTGCGCGCCCACAACTTAAATGTCGCATAGCGGCAGCCTGAAAATACGCGGCGGAAAGCCCCGGCGCAGGAAATGGACGATGGAAGAGCCTTCACACTTCCCGATGAATTTAAGTGACTTCATTGTTTTTGTTGAAAACCTTTTCCTACAAATCGTAGGGGATATATGTAATTGCAAATAAAGGAGGGCAATTATGGAAAAAAGAAAACCCAATGACCTTTCACCAGATCAGTGCTTGGCGGTCGATACAGAATCGCTTTGCAAACTGCTCGACTGCGGGCGGCACACGGCCGTCCAGATCGGCGACCTGGCCCACGCCCGCATCACCATGAATTCTCGTGTCCTTTGGAGCGTTCAGCGAGTAAAGGAATACTTGTACGAGATCTCATGCTAACAGCGCCCTGCCCATTCCGGGCGCAGCAACACACAAAACATCGGGAGGTATCAGCCTATGCCAAAAGTTAGAAAAGACAACAAAGGCCGTAACCTGCGGCCAGGAGAGACACAACGCTCAGACGGCAGCTATATGTTTGTCTATAAACTGGGCAAAAAGAAAAAGTACATCTATGATTTTGACCTTGCCAGTTTGCGAGCCAAAGAAAAAGTGCTCAACCGTGACAGCGATGACGGTATTCGTACCCAGGAGGCTATGAAAATTACCCTAAATGATATGTTCAAAGTCCTCATGGATACGAAAATTCAGTTAAAGGCTTCTACACGGGCGAATTACGAATATCTTTGGAACAACTATGTGAAGGACGAGCCGTTTGCTAACATCCCTCTGCCTAATATCCGAAAGAGCGACATCCTGACCTTTTACACGAAGCTTTTGAAAAAAGGCTTTGCAATCAATTCTCTGGAAAGCATCAATAACCTGATCCATCCCACGCTGGAATTGGCGGTCGATGATGATTACATCCGAAAAAATCCCAGCAAGGGCGTCTATCGCTCTCTCAAAACAGAGGGGGCCGGGGCACCCCCGAAGAAAAGAATCGCGCTGACTATGACACAGCAGAAGAACTTTCTTCGTTTCATTTCAAAGTCACCGATGTATAGCCACTGGCTGCCTGTCATGGTCGTGCTGCTCGGTACAGGAATGCGTGTTGCGGAATGTACTGGCTTAACTAAAAATGATGTGGATCTGGAGAACAACACCATCTCTGTCAATCATAATTTGATTTACCGTGTGATTGATGGGAAAGCAGGTTTTCACATCAACACCCCTAAAACAACCAACGGCACCCGTACCATCCCGATCCTGTATCCGCAGGTTGCTGAACAGCTCCGCACATTGATTGAAGTCATGGACACCCTCTATCCGGAAGACCTTGTGATGAATGGGTATCACGGTTTCCTTTTTAGGAATCGGGAAGGTTACTTTCTCAGTGCCCATAATATCAACCGGGCCATCCAGCGTATCTCCATCGCCTACAACGCCGAAGAAATGGATCAGGCTGAACTGGAAGATCGTGAGCCGGAACTGCTGCCGCATTTTAGCGTACATAACATGAGACACACATTCTGCACGCGGCTCTGTGAAAGCACGAACGACATCAAGTTTATCCAGCAAGTGATGGGCCACGCTGATTTTTCCACAACTATGGATATTTATACGCATATTACGCAAGAAAACATGAGGGAAAAAGCAGAGGCAATCAAGGGCAATTTGGTGCTAATGTGAAAATTGCAAAAAAGGGCAAATCCGCATAAAAAACACGGATTTGCCCTTCATTTTGGCCCGTCTGAAGCCGTCTGATTTCAAGCAAAAGTTGTAGAAAAGTTGTAGTTGTAAGCCCTTTTCACTACATCTTGTGCCGTCCTATTTCATCAGACGCTACATATTGTGGAATTTTAGTCCAAAGGCTTCATCGTGGGGAACAGCAGAACATCGCGGATGGAGGCGCTGTCGGTCAGGAGCATGACGAGACGGTCAACGCCGAAGCCGAGGCCGCCCGTGGGGGGCAGGCCGTATTCCAAAGCGGTAACATAGTCGTAATCAACCTGGGCTTTGCAGTTGGGCTCGATGGCCTTGCGCTCAGCAACCTGGCGCTCAAAACGTGCTTTCTGGTCGATGGGGTCATTCAACTCGCTGAATGCGTTGCCATACTCGGTGCAGTCAATGAAATACTCAAACCGCTCAGTAAACGCCGGGTCATCGGGCTTGCGCTTGGCCAGCGGGCTGATTTCGACAGGATAATCATAGATAAAAGTAGGCTGGATGAGCTTATCTTCAACAAATGCATCAAAGAACTCTGCCAGGATCGCACCCTTGGTCGGAACTTCGGGCAGCTCCACATGGTGCTCCTTAGCAGCGGTGATGGCATCCTCATCGGTTTTCCAGTCATTGAAATCAACACCGGAATACTTCTTGACGGCCTCCACCATGGTCAGGCGCTCCCAGTGGCCCAAGTCGATCTGCTTGCCCTGGTAGGTGATCTCCATGCTGCCGCAGACCTTGAGAGCCAGGCGTTTGTAGAGCTCTTCCACCAGATCCATCATGCCGTGGAAATCAGTGAATGCCTGATACAGCTCAATGGTGGTGAATTCGGGGTTATGCTTGGGGTCCATACCCTCGTTGCGGAAGATACGGCCAACCTCATATACACGGTCCATGCCACCCACGATCAGGCGCTTGAGGTAAAGCTCTGTCTCGATGCGCAGCACCATATCCATATCCAGCGTATTGTGATGGGTATAGAAAGGACGGGCAGAAGCGCCGATTTCAAACGGGGTCAGGATGGGGGTATCGACCTCCAAAAAGCCCTTTTCGTCCAGGTAAGCGCGGATCTCTTTCAGGATCTGGCTGCGCTTGACAAAAGTATCCTTGACTTCGGGGTTGACGATCAGGTCAACATAGCGCTGGCGGTAGCGGGCTTCACGGTCAGTCAGGCCATGGAACTTTTCGGGCAGAGGCAGCAGACTCTTGGAAACCAAGGTCAGCTCATGCACGCGCACGCTCAGTTCGCCCATTTTGGTGCGGAACACTTCGCCGGTGCAGGCAATGATATCGCCCACATCCATCTTTTTGAATGCGGCGTATGCTTCATCGCCCAGCAGATCACGCTTGACGAAGATTTGGATATCACCTTTCGCATCGCGCAGGTGGGCAAAGCTGGCCTTGCCCATGACGCGCTTGGACATCATACGGCCAGCCAGGCTGACCATACGGCCGGTATCTTCCTCAGCGGGCAAATCTTTATATTCTTCTTTCAAATCAGCAGAGAAAGCATCCTGCTTGCATTTGGTGATGGTAAACGGGTCGTGGCCGGCGGCCTTGAGGTCGGCCAGCTTCTGACGCCGTACTGCCGCTTCCGATGCGGCGTTCTGGGGGGCGGACTGCTTGTTCTGTTCCATGGCGCAGGTTCCTTTCCTGTTTTTATATCCGGGGGTGATCAGCGGCTGCGGCTGACACCCAGAATGGTGTATTCCAAAATATTGCCGTTGGGCAGGGTAACGTCAACCTTATCGCCAGTCTTGTGGCCGATGAGGGCAGCGCCGACCGGACTTTCATCGCTGATGCGGCCCTGGTCGATGTCGGCTTCGGTAGAACCGGTGATATCATACTCTTCAGCTTCATCCGGTTCATCGCCCTCTGCCAGGATGCGCACATGCATACCGATAGAAACGGTATCCAGGCTCAGGTCACTGTCGTCCATGATGCGGGCAACCTTCAGGGTAGCTTCCAGGTCAGCAATGCGGGCTTCAACCACAGCCTGCTCTTCCTTGGCGGCATCGTATTCCGCGTTCTCAGAAAGGTCACCGTAACCACGGGCAACCTTGATCTTTTCAGCAATCTCGGAACGCTTGACAGTTTTCAGGGTGTCCAGTTCTTCTTCCAGCTTTTTATAACCCTCATGGGTAACAACAACTTCTTTGGCCATTGTCAATGTCTCCTTAACAATTAAAAAGTCGTGCGGCCCGGTGGGAGCCGCACTAGTTTTAATATTTTATCGTTTTTTCCTGTCGCTGTCAAGTAGATTTTAGCGTTGCGGCTCTGTTTTTCCTTTCAGGAAAGCCACACTGCGCCGCTGTTTTTCAAATGGCGGGTTCTGGGGGTTCGACGGTGCAAATTACTGCTTTCGCCATACATTTTCAGCATTTCTGCGCTGTTTTTTGCTTTGTTTTGTCTGAACCATCTGCTTTTTAACCGCTTCATATTGACCATTGGCGTAAAACGTGGTAACATGTAGATGTTATATAGCATGCTGGCGCAGGGATACTGTTGCCGGCGGTTTTGCATGTATGTATGGTTTTTGTGCCCATTGGATATATTATTTTATGCAAAAGGGAGGTTTTGCGCCGTTGAAGCGTTTTTTGTGTGCGGTGATCGTTGCTGCGCTGCTGTTGTTCTGTGTTGCCTGCAGCAGCCATGCGGCCGTCTCCGCTGATTCGATCGCAACTGCCGCACCCACGGCATCCTCATCCCGCAATATTCGCAGCGAACCTATTACCGTAAACAGCACCGTGGCTGACGCTGATACCGTGAACAATGCACAGACCGCAGCCCCCACTACGGAAGTAACCGAAGCTCCTGCGGAAAGCGAGGCCGAAGAGGTGGATACCCCCGCTACCGGGGATTTTCCGGTGCCTTACCTGGCTGCTGTGCTGGGGTTGATTCTGGTTTGTTCCGCGGGCCTGGTTATGCTCAAGCGTATCTGATTTTATTCGTCCATTCCAAAAGGGAGGCCGCGCGGCTTCCCTTTTTTTTACCTTATTTTATGCAAGGGGGTGTTTTTCTATGCCACGCCGTTTTCCTCACCTGCGGGGGGACAGCCGCTTGTATCCGTTTGCTGCACGCACAGCGCTGCGGCGGCGCCAAAAGCACCGGGCCTGGGCGCTGCGCCTTTGCGGCGCTGCGGTGCTTTGCCTGGCTGCCGGGCTGATCCTGCGGGATACTGTATTCCGCGGCGGCCAGCCGGAAGCCCCGGTCACCACCGCGGAGTCAACGGAGCAGCCCTCCCCCACCCCGATTGCCATTACCCCGCGGGCCGCAACGGTGGATGTGCTGGCCACCGCCGAAAGTGCGGACAGTGATGTCCACTCTTCCCCCGCGCCGCATCCAAGCCCGGATGCCACCCAGGCGGCGGATATTCTGCCGCAGTATCAGGAGCTTTACGCCCAGAATCCCGACCTTGCAGGCTGGCTGTGCATCAATGGCACCAACATTAACTACCCTGTGGTTCAGGCAGACAACAGTTATTACCTGCGCCGCGGGTTTGACCGACTGTATTCCACCGCCGGAACGCTGTTTTTGGATGAGCGCTGCCGCCTTGCCACGCCAAACGCCGCTGGAACGGCCAATGCCATGATTTACGGCCACAACACTGCCAGCGGCAGCATGTTCAGCCAGCTGCTGAACTATGCGGACAAAGCATTTTACACCGCCCACCCTACCTTTCAGTTTGATACGCTGTACGAAGAAGGCACCTGGCAGGTTGCCGCTGTGCTGCGCACTGAGCTTGGCGCGGATGCGCTGCCCTACTATTCCTTTTTTGATGCTTCCACGCAGGAAGAATGGCAGCAGCGCGTGGATGCCATTCTGGAACTTTCGCTTTACGATACCGGCGTTGTGCCCCAATATGGGGATCAGCTGCTGACCCTTTCCACCTGCGGCGTTGCCACCGTTACAACCAACAGCCGCTTTGCCGTGCTGGCCGTAAAAATAAACTGAGGTGCATCTATGAGCATTCTGGCGCAAATCATTGGTCTTGCCTGCCTGTTGTTCTGGGGGTTCTGGCTTTGCTGCAAGCTGCGGCTGCCCGCCGGGTTTGCCCCGCTGTGCGGGCTGTGCTTTTGCATGGTAGTGCTGCAGCTGGCTGGCAGCTGCAACCAGCTTTGGCTGGGGGCCCAGCTGCTGCTTGTGGGGGCTGTGCTCACCCTGGCGCAGCGCCGCCGTCACGAAATTTTGCCCCAGCTGCTCTCCCCGGGTGTGCTGGCCTTTTGCAGCGCTGCCGGGGTGCTGATGGCGGTGTTCGCCATCCGGCAGCCGGAATTCCAGACCTGGGATGAATTCAGCCATTGGGGTATCTACTTCAAAAGTGTATTTTACCAGCACCGTTTTGCCGTGTGGGATACCACCCGCAGCCTGGCCCATCAGGCATACCCGCAGGGCCTGCCGGGGCTGTACGCCCTGTTTGCGCTGCCCGCCGCCCAATACCAGGAAGCGGATGTACTGTTTGTCACTGCGCTGCCGCTGGCTGCGGCGGCTTCTGCCCTGTTTGCCCTGCCGCAGGTCACAGCCCGCCGCCCGCGCATCGCTTATACTGTCTGCGCCTGCCTGGCCGCACCGGCGCTGTTTTGGCTGTTTGCCCCCGATACCCCCTATACGACTGCTTATATGGACGCCCCGGTGGGCGCCCTGTTTGCTGCGGCGCTTTGTGTTATCCTGCTGCCCTGTGCTGCTAACAGCCGCGTGCAGCGCGGTCTGGCGCTGGCATTACTGTGCGGCGCATTGACCACTGTAAAAGAGATTGGCACCGTGTTCGCGCTGTGCGTGGTGGGCATCTGGTTTCTGCAATGCCTGCTGGATGCGCTGCGGGATAAGGGCGGCATCCTGCGCGGCTTCCTGCTGCCCTTTACCGCTGCGCTGCCCTGCTTTGCCATACCGCTTGCCTGGAAGCTCCTGCTGAAAGCCCTGCACCGGGCCGATGACCAGTTTTCCTCCATGGGGCCGGGATACTTTTTGCAGTGCTGGCAAGAGGCCCGCACCGGTTTTGACCGCTACTTTTACGATGTGTGGGACCGCTACTATGCCCGGCTGCGCAGCTATCCGCTGCTGTTTGGGGCCAGCACCTTCAAGGTGGGCTGTTTGTGCGCTGCGGCCGCGGTGTTGCTTTTAATCGTTCTGATCTGGGCCATGGGGCGGTGGCAGGGGCTGCGCACGGCGCTGCCGGGGCTGTGCATGATCTTGTACTGGCCGCTTTATCAGGGCGTGTTGTTCTATGTGTACATCTGCGGCATGAGCCCTTATGAGACACTGGAGATGGCCAGCTGGGAGCGGTACTTCTGCTGCTTTTTCCTCGGCTGGTTCAGCGTGCTGGAAGGCGAAGCCCTGCTGGCCGGGTTTGCTGCGGCCCACCGCCTGCCGCGAATGGCCGGGCATGCGGTGCCCGCCATTGTTCCCTGCCTGCTGGTTTGCAGCACGCTTTGGGGCATCTGGCAAGCGGGCGGTCCTGCATCCCTCTTCTGCCTGCCGAAAGCCGACTGGCGCACCGAGCAGCAACAGATCGCTGCAGACATGCTAACCCGCATGGACGGTGCACAGAATGGCAGCATTTGGCTGCTGAGCGCCGATGACTCGATGGCCGTGCAGAACATGTGGTACTACCAGTACGAGCTGTACCCCGCCGTTACCGCGGTGGAAGCCCAGAGCAGCGAAACTGATGTGGACCTCGGCTACAACATCGGCGAGCATGATGTGACCTGGCTGGTGCTGTTTGGCGTAACCGATGATTTTACCGCACGTTACGCTGATCTGGCCGATGATGGTCTGCGCAGTGCCCAAAGCACCGCCCCGGCGCTGTACACCGTAACCAATGTGGATGGACGGATTTATTTGACGGCAAAATAGAAACAGGCATGTGCCGCATACGGGAGATGGTATTCTCGCCGTGCGGCACATGCCTTTTGCTTTGTTTTATAGTTCACACTCCATGGGCAGGTAAGCGCCATTTTCGTTCGGGGTGCGCTGGCCGGTCAACGCAAAACCGTTTTTCTGCCAGAAGGCTTTGCTTTGGGGGTTGCCCTCGTCGATGGCAAGGCGCAGTGTTTTGAATTGTTCGGCCCGCAATGCCTGCTTGCAATCTGCAATCAGTGCGCTGCCGGTACCCCTGCCCTGCTGGGCAGCATCCACCATAAATAGGCCGATGTATGCGGTGGCCGGGTTGGGGTAGCCGGTGATCAGATCCATCATCGCGGCCAGCGTTTCACCGTCATAAAAGCCGATAAAATATTTATCCGACAACGTTTTGCCCGGCGGAACAGCCTGCAGATCATCCAGAATGCTGGCTTTGGTGGCCATGGGCGGGTGGTAGCGGTAGAACTGCGGGTTGCCGCTGCACAAAGCCAGCATGGCATCCACATCTGTTTCCATCAGCTGCCGGACGGTGTACCGGTGGGAAAGGGATTGCAGCTGCATGAGGTTCTCCTTTTCTGTTTTGATTTTATTCTTGGGTGGGGCGTATCTTGTTTTTGGGTGGTATTTGCTGTATTCCGGGGTAGAATATTGGGCAAGGCCCGTCATGCGGGACGATGCAAGCATCGTCCCCTACAAATAGGGTTGGGTTTGTTGCAGGTTTTATAATATGCAATACGGCAAGGCTTCGGCGGGATGAGAGTCCCCCGCCCCACTTACCACTTAATATATCACCGCCCTCCCCACACCGCAACGCTTTTCCCCTTGCAATTTTGCGGCAAATCCGCTATGATGAAACACGAGAAATTTTATGGCCGGGGCGGCGCCGCGCTGCCCTGTGCCAATGATGAAGGAGATCCTGTTATTATGGCATTCAAATATGAAATCACCGAGCGCATTGCTGTTCTTTCCACCAACTCCAGCGGCTGGGAGCGCCAGCTGAACCTGATCAGCTGGAATGACCATGAGCCGAAGTACGACATCCGTGACTGGTCCCCGGACGGCAGCAAGATGGGCAAGGGCATCAGCATGACCAAAGAGGACCTGATTGCCCTGAAAGGCATCCTTGATGACATGGAGCTGTGATGGAAGATTATCGCGCACAATTTATTGACATTTACAACAAGAATGTCACCCGCCCCGGTGCGGACCGCCTGCTGAAATGGCTGGAGGGCACAGACTTTTTTACCGCGCCCGCTTCCACCAAGTTCCACGGTGCATGCGAGTGCGGCCTTGTGATGCACAGCATCAATGTGTACAACGCCATGATGCAGCACTTTTTCACGGAAGGGGAAGATAACCCCGAAACTTTTGCGGTGTGCGCCCTGCTGCACGATGTATGCAAGGCGAACTTTTACAAAGTCAGCACCCGCAACGTGAAAAATGATGCTACCGGTCAATGGGAGAAAGTTCCTTTTTATCAGGTAGCCGACCAGCTGCCCTATGGCCACGGTGAAAAGAGCGTTTATCTCATTGAGCACTTCATGCGCCTAAAAACCGATGAAGCCATTGCCATCCGCTGGCATATGGGCGGTTTTGACGATGCGGTGCGCGGCGGCAGTTTTGCGGTAAGCGATGCTTACAACCGCTACCCGCTGGCCGTCAAGCTGCACACTTCGGATCTGATTGCCACCTATCTGATGGAGCAGGGCACCAGCAATGTGGAAAACGGCCACCCAAAAACAAAATAATTGATAGCAGAAACGGCACAGCCTTTTTACCGGGCTGTGCCGTTTATCTTATTGCTTACTGCACGCTTTGCATATATTCGTCAATTCTCTGGCTGAAGATTTCCGGCCAGCGGGCGTCGTATTCGGCAAACACCTGCTTGAAGTAATCGGCTTCCTCTGCATCCGGCCGGGCTGTGCGGCGGTAGCAATACAGGGTAATGCCGTCCAGCGGGAACTCGGTCACATACTCATAATGAACGGCAGCAGGGCTTTGGGTGCGCAGCGCTGCGTTGATGGGGCCGACAATGCCGCCCTCATCCACACGATCGGTCACCATCACATATTCTGACGTCCAGATTCCCGTGGGGAAGCCATGGGTGGAGGGCACACTGCTCTCCCACAGGATCATCGTTTGCAGCTGGGGGTGGGCCGGGTCACTGTAGGCAAAGGTAGTGCCGCTGTAACCATTGGAATCCATATTGATGTAAACGGTCTGGTCCTCGGTGCAATGCTCCAGCACAAAATCTGTCACGGCGCGCATCTGGGCCAGGTCGGTGCGGCGGGTCAGGTCCAGGCTTTCGCTGCTCAGGGCCAGGGTCTGCACGTTTTTACCGGGCAGACGCAGGGTGTTGCCGAAGTTGACCACCAAAAATACGGCCAGAACACCCGCCGCAGCATTGCGCAGCCAGGGCTTTGCCTTTTGCTGGGTCAATTTGGCGCACAGGCCAAACAGCATCAACAGGTAAAAAGGCGCAAGGATCAGGCTCTGGTGGTCGCCCAGGGACTGGGTACGGGTAAACAGCACCATCGCCACCAGGCTGGCCGCGGCTGCTACAATAGCCTGTGCACGGGTGCTGCGGCAATACAGCAGCCACACCAAGCCTGCCGCGCAGAGCACCAGCCAGATCAGTCCCTGGGTGCGCAGCTGGCCCAGGCAGTTGTTGCCAAAGCCGCCGCCGTAGTAAGCGCCGTAAATATCGGCGTAGTCGGTTGTCAGGATGGTTTTGAAGGTGGGCAGCAGCGCCCCCACGATGATCACAACGCTGGGCACGCCGAACAGCAGCATATGTTTGAGGGTACTCCCCAGCGTTTTGCGGCGCACCGTCCCCACCAGCACCGCCAGCACATACACAGCATAAAACGCCAAGATCCAGAACATGTACCAGCGCCGGGTCAGGATCAGGGCAAACGTTGCAGCAAAAATCGCCAACAGCCGCGGCCAGGGCAGCGTTTCAAACCGGTAATCCGCGCACAGCAGGGCGATCACTGCGGCAAAAGTCAGGCCAAAGGCATCCGGCATGCCGTGGGTGGCAGGCCACAAAAACATGGGCCACAGCACCATAACCGCCATACACAGCGGGTAATACAGTGCCGTATGGCAAGCGGGCAACTGCTGGGCCAGGTATTTTGCGCCCATCAGCAGCGCAAACCACATGGGCACAAAGCAGGTGATGGCATAGCACACCATAAACGCATTGATGCTGCGCCCGGTAAAGAGATACGGCACACTGATAAAGAGATTCATGAACATCTTATAGTCCGCCGTCAACAGGCTTTCCAGCAGCACATGAATGCCGTAAAATCCGCTTTGACCAAAGCTGCCGAACAGCAGTGTCTGCTTGGCAAAATAGTTGATCGCGTCATCACTGTACACCGTTTGGCGGTAGCACACCAGTGCAGCGATGACCGCAACGCCCACAGCGGAGCCAGCCAGCCAACTGCGCAGGAACGTTTTATCCTGTGCTACCCTCTGACCGGGGAACACCGTCTGCCAGGTAAAGTGCAGCAGCAGGCACAACCCGCCCATGCAGACAGCCCACATCAGCACCACCAGCAGCATGCCGCCATAGGCTGTGATCACACCGCCCACCAGAATGGCACACAGCAGCAACACGCCATACGCCAGCCAGCGTGGACCGGCCGGGAGTGCGCGAAGGTTCGGGAACTGAATTTTTCCCATCGGGGGCCTCCTTTCGCCCTTTATTTGTTTATACAATTTGTTTATATAAAATCGTTTTATACAAAGTATTTATTCTATTCGTGTTGTCCTGCTCTTGTACAACCCTTATGCGGCTTATTTCACAGGGGGGAACCGTTACACTCCACGCAGTCACACAACACTGCGGGCATCCGGCACTTCCACACTTTGTAGGTCAAATACAAAAGCAGCCCGCGAAACCAAGGCTCCGCGGGCTGCCGGGTTATGTATTTACTTTCTTGCGGCCGCCGACTGATTCAAACGTTCCAGCTCGGCATTCAGGTCCTGGCTCACACTGCGGCGGGTATCACCTGCGCGGCGCAGGCGGTGGGTGTTTGCATTATTGGCCTGCACCTGCGGCTGGCTGCGCACAGGGCGCACCCGTTTGGCAGCTGGCTGAGCAGACTTATTATGGCGCACCTTTGCCTGGGCAGCGGGATAATTTTCCTTTGCGGCGTTCTCTCCAAAGTGGCGCAGCTCCGCACCAAAGGCTTCAAAATCTGCACCGGTTGCATCCAGTGCCTGATAAATTGCCGTGGTGGCATCATCCAGGTCCGCAGTGGCGGCGCTCAGGCGTTCATCCACGCGGGTCACACGCTCACGCAGCATGGCAAGGCTTGCGGCCAAATCGCGGGCATGCTCTGTCATGCGGCCCTGCTGCTCTTCAGCCTGCTGTTTCAGGCGTTCTTCGGCCGCATCGGCTTTCAGGCGGGCTTCCATCAAAATCTGACGGGCCTCAATGCGGGCTTCCTCGGTCACATCAGCCTGGGGTGCCTTCGGTTCCGGGGCCGGCTCCGGCTTTTCCTGCGGGGTAGGCTGAGGTGCGGGGGCCGGTTCCTGCTTGGGGGCAGGCATACCGCCTTTGGGGATCATCGCCTCGTATTCAGCAATCTGCTTTTCGTACTCGTCGATCTGTTTTTGCAGATCGCGGCAACGGAACTGCCATTCCACCACAGCCTGCTGATTTTCTTTATTGCGGCTCAGGTTTGCCGTGGCGCGCTCTTCTACCGATTTGGCACGGGCGACCACCTCGGCAGCCGATTTTTCTGCAGCTTCGGCGCGCTGGTTAGCGGCCGAAAGATCGCTTTGCAGCTTTTCCACACAGGCACGTGCAGCGGACTGTTCAGAGCGCATTTTATCCAGCTGGGCCTGCAGCTGGGCAATCTGCTCTTCCTGCTCTGCGCTGTGCTGCCGGTTTTCGTTGTCCAGTGCATTGAGGTAAGCCAGCACATCATTTTTATCAAAGCCCCGGAACGTGGTTCGGAACCCTTTTTCCTGCAGGGCTGATAAGGTTTGGCTGCTGGGCATAGCTTTCCTCCTAAACTGGTCAGCGGGCCGTTTTGTTTTTTATGCGAGCATGCCTGCCCGCAGCCGTAAAGGATAGAGAACGCGCAGCGATCAGGAACGCTTGTTCAGGATGCTGAGCAGATCGTTGAAGTAATCACCGTCATCTTCGTTGCTGTCATCTTCCTTGGCAGCGGGGGCGGTGGAAACCGGGGTGTCAACATTGGGGTTGAACACATTGCTGAATACCGGGTTGGGGATGACCGGATCAGCGGCCGGGGCCGGAGCCGGGGCGGGAGCCGGGGCAGGTGCAGCGGCCGGGCGCGGTGCAGCCGGGGCAGCAGCAGGTGCAGCGCCTGCTGCAGCGCGCTGGGCGTTCACAACAGCCTGGATGGGCTCGTCCACGCCAGGCGTGCTTTCAAAGCCGGTAGCCACAACGGTAATGCTCATCTCATCCTGCAGGCGCTCGTCAAACGCAGTACCCCAAATGATGTTCGCATCGGGATGTGCGCTCTGGGTGATCATGGAAGCAGCAGTCTCAACATCGTCCAGGCCGATATCCGGGCTGGAGGTAATGTTGATGATAACGCCGCGTGCACCGGCAATGCTGGTTTCCAGCAGCGGGCTGGAGATTGCAGCCTTGGCAGCGTTTTCTGCCTTGCCTGCACCCTTGGCAACGCCAACGCCCATGTGGGCAAAGCCGGCATCCTTCATGATGGAACGGACGTCAGCAAAGTCGAGGTTGATGAAAGCGGGAACATTGATCAGGCTGGAGATGCTCTCAACGCCCTGGCGCAGCACGTTATCGGCTGCTTCAAAAGCGTTCATCAGGGTGATCTTTTCCTGGCTGATGAGCTTCAGCCGCTCGTTCGGGATCACGATCAGGCTGTCTACATGCATCATCAGGTTGGCAATACCCTGTTCGGCCATGCTCATCTTGCGCTTGCCCTCAAAGGCAAAGGGCTTGGTGACAATACCGACGGTCAGGATGCCCAGGTCATGGGCCGTTTCGGCCACGACCGGTGCAGCGCCGGTGCCGGTGCCGCCGCCCATGCCAGCGGTGATGAACACCATCTGGGCACCTTTCAGTGCATTGGCGATCTCATCCTTGCTTTCCTCCGCCGCACGCTGGCCGACCTCCGGGTCAGCACCAGCGCCGCGGCCCTTGGTCAGCTTTGCGCCAAGCTGAACCTTCTGGGTAGCCTTGGAGTTGACCAGTGCCTGCTGGTCGGTATTCATTGCTACAAATTCAACGCCATTCAGGCCAGCTTCAACCATGCGGTTCACAGCATTGCCGCCGCCGCCGCCAACACCGATAACCTTAATGTTGGTTACATTCTGCATCTCTTCATCGAGAACGAACGCCATAAGTGTATCCCCCTAAAGAATATAAAATTGCAAATGCAATAGGGCCGGATTTCCGCCAGCGGACACACTGACCCCCATAAAGGAAGCGCCGCCCCACACCCCAAACTTTGCTTACGCGCGTTGCGGTGCAGCCAGCTCTTCCTAAGATATCGCATATAACTGTTTATAAGGATAACAAATTTTGCGAATAATTTCAATACCCACACGCTAAAAAGCCAAAAAATAGATGCTCGCATTTGTGGGTATCACAAAAAGCCCCGCAGGTTTTGCGGAGCTTTGGTGAATTATGACAATATTTTTACAGTTTTTTCGTCTGTCTGCCAGCTTCTGTCCCGGTGCGGCCTGCCCGGCAGTCGGCCCCCAGGCGGCGCAGATCCCCCGCCAGGTCGGCATAGCCGCGCCGGATATGTCCGGCATCCAGCACCCGCACGCAGCTCCCTTCCCCCACACCAAGGCCCGCCAGCACCAGTGCTGCCCCGCCCCGCAGGTCTGGTGCAGTCACAGTGGCACCATGCAGTTTTGCGCTGCCGCCAAGGTACAGCAGCCGTCCCTCGCTGCGGGCATCAGCCCCCAGGGCGGCAAAGCCCTGTGCGCAGGCAAAGCGGTTTTGGAACAGGCCGTCATAAATGCGGGATGCTCCCTCCGCCCCCAGCAGCACCGCTGCAGCCAGCGGGGCAGTATCTGTGGCAAGGCCAGGGTAAGCAGCCGCTACAAGTTCCTGACCGCCGCGCAGCTTTGTATCCTGATCCCGCGTGATGCTAAACTCATTTTCCCCGCGGGCAACCTCGCAGCCGCTGCCCTGCAAAAAGTCCAGAAACGCCGCCAGCCACACCGGACTGCACTGCGTTACCGTCACCCGCCCGCCTGCAATGGCGGCGGCTGCCGCATAAGTCGCTGCGGCAATGCGGTCCGGCAGCACGGTATGCACACAGCCGTCCAACAGTTCGCCGCCGGTACCTCGGATGCAGACCACCGGCGTACCCGCCCCCGTGATCTTTGCCCCGCAGGCGTTCAAAAAAGCGGCGGTATCCGCAATTTCCGGCTCGCACGCCGCACCGCGCAGGGTGGTAACGCCCGCCGCACAGCAAGCCGCCAGCATCAGGGTCAGGGTTGCTCCCACGCTGGGCAGGCGCAGAGCAAAATCCGTACCACGCAAAACGCCGTGGCGGCGCAGCACCACGCACTCTGCCGCCGCGCACACCTGTGCCCCCATGGCCGTCAGCCCGGCCAGGTGGATATCAATGGGCCGCGGCCCCAGTCTGCACCCGCCGGGCAGCGGCAGCTCTGCCCAGCCCGCGCGGGTCAACAGCGGTGCCAGGTAAAACACCGACCCCCGCATAGCCCCCGCCAACGCCGTGGGCACCCGTCCGCTGATCTGCCGGGCTGGCTGGGTAACAAGGTCCTGCCCGGCCCAGGCCGCCCCACTGCCCACAGCCCGCAGCAGATCCAAACTGGTCTGCACATCCCGCAGCAGGGGCACCCGGCGCAGGGTGCAGGGCTGCGCACACAGCAGCGTTGCCGCCAAAAGGGGCAGCACACTGTTTTTGGCCGCTGCCGGGCGGATGCTCCCCCGCAGCGGGTTCCCGCCTGTTACTTCGATATATTCCATTGCCGCACCGCCCCTCTTTGTTCCCACACCAAAGCGCCCTTTTCTATCATATGCCGCACCCGCACAAAACAGCTCTGTTCCACGGGTTTTACAGCAAAATCGGCTGCAGCTGCACCCCGCGCAGAGCGGCTTCCAGCGTATCCGGCAGCTGGGTAAAATCCGCTTTCAGGCTGCAGGGCTTTTTGTAGCTGTCGTCCTGGCCAAAGGGAATGAAATAATAATTTTTGCGCTGCAGCAGCGCCGCCAGCGCTCCCACGCTGCCGGAAAGCCCATCGTTGGTGGATACCCCGATCACCACCGGCCTGCCGCCGCGCAGCATGCTTTTGGCCGCCAGCGTGACCGGCGTTGCGCTGATGCCCGCCGCCAGCAGCGCCATCGTTGTGCCGGTACAGGGAGCAATGACAAGTGCCTGTGCCATATGCTTGGGGCCAAGAGGTTCCGCTTCCCGCAGATCCTCCAGCGGGCGGTGGCCGGTGGCTTCCTCCAGGCGCTGCTTCCAATCTGCCGCGCGGCCAAAGCGGGTATCCAGCGCCGACGCCGCATAGCTCAGCATCGGCAGTACTTCCCACCCGCAGGCGCGCAGGCGGATGATTTGCGGCAGAACCGTTTCAAATGTGCAAAAGCTGCCGCACAGGGCAAACACCACCGTGCGCGGCGGTTCCAGGCTGGAATTCATCAGCTCACTCCCCTTTCGCTGCGGGCCGTGGCGGCACGCTCCTGTAAAATCACTTCCACGGTATGCGCCACCAGCGCACCGGCGGTTTCGGGCGCACAGCGGGCGGGCAGGCTCAAGGCATGTTCCGCACGCAGGCCCAGTTCCCGCGCGGCGGCAAAATCCGTTCCGCCGGGGCGGCTGGCAAGGTCCAGGATCAGCGCCCCCCTGGGCAGGCAGCGCAGCTGGGCCGCCCCCAGCACCGGGGCCGGTATGGTGTTGATGACCGCATCAAAGTGCGGCAGAAGCTGTTCCAACGCGGTCAGCGGTGCGGCATGCAGCCCCGCGCAGCGCGCTGCGGCCCGCTGTTCCGGCGCGCGGGCGGCAATGGTCACCTGCCCGCCCAATGCCTGCAGCCGCCGGGCCACCGCCCGCCCAATGCGCCCATACCCCAACACCAGGAACTCACTTTCCCATATCGTGCGCTGGCGCAGCTGCATCAGCAGGGCCAGGCACCCTTCCGCAGTGGGTACTGCGTTCAGGCAGGCCAGCTCCGGCCGCAAAAAGTAATCCACCAACTCCACCCCGGCGGCCTGCGCCGCTTTGCGCACCGGTTCGCTGATGCGCCCGCCAAGGGCCAGCGTACCGGGGCGGGCGGCGCGCAGGATGCGGGCAAGGTCCGCCGCCTCGGCATCCATCGGCATAGGCAGCAGGATGTAATCCGCCTGCCCGGCCCCCTCTGCCCCCAGCACGGTATAGCCGCTGTTCTGCAGCGCCTGCGCCGCCGCCAGTTGGCGGGCATCCCGCCCAACCACACAAAAAGTCAAATTACATGCTGCCGCCATAATGCTTCCCCCCGGTGTTGTATCTGGCCGTTTGTTCCATGTTATGCCGGGGTGGGCGGCATGGTTCCGTCAGAACATCAAAAACGCCTGCCGCAAAAAAGTTCCCCCGCCTGCATCACAAAGAATACAGACAGGGGAATTTTTCTATTTATCGGTTATGCTCCGTTTTAATAGCTGCGCAGGGCATCGCACTGACCGCGCAGGATACGCAGCGGCTCCACGGGGGTTTTGCCCACGCGCACTTCCACCACGGTAGCTTTGTCGGTGGTGCCAAGGGCATCGCCCTGGGCCACGATTGCACCTTTTTCTACCGTCAGCCTGCGCAGGCCATAGTAAATCGTCTTTACGCCCGCGCCGTGCTCGATCACCAGCGTATTGCCCACATTGGGCAATTTTTCCGCCAGCAGTACCTTGCCGCCCGCCGGGGCAATCAGGTCGCACCTGCCGGAAAGCACCACATTGATGCTGGTGCGGCCGGTACCGGTGTTGTTCTTGCGCTCGGTCTGGGTACGGTTGACATATTCGGTCAGGCCATACGGCAGGGTGACCTCCACCTTATCGCTGAACGGCGAAGCAAACCCAGCGTCCGCCCAGTAGATGGTATCCGATGCCGTATCCAGCAGGTCCAGCACTTCCTGCGGGGTATCATCCGCGCCGACATACGGTGTGACCAGCCTGGACTTGGAAGTATAATCCCGAAAAGATGCGGCGCTCTTGCTCACGTTCAGGGTAAGCTCCTGCACCTCACCGTCCACGGTGACCTTGATGGTATAGCTGCCAGGCTCGGTTTCCAGCGGGACCGCCAGGTAAGCCACCCAGCCATCACCGGTCGCGCTGGCACGGAAGCCGGTATCCGGCAGTTCTGCCGTCAGGCTTGGCTTGGTATCCGTCTGCTGGCCCGTTACCTTTACGGCCACAACGCCACCCGGCGTAACAGCCTGGGTATTCAGCCGCACGGTAGCCTTAATCGTTACATCAAATGTGAACTCATAGGTCTGGTGGCCCGAAACTGTCGGTTCGCTCTGGTAACCCTCGCCACTGCTGACCACCAGCTTGGCGGTGTAGCTGCCGGGCGTGGTAAAGCGGTAGGCGGCAAATTCCTGGGCACTGCCGCTGAACACTTCCTGCTTGTTCTCGTCCTTAACGGTCACTTCGGTGCTGCAGTCCGCCGGGGTCACCCGCAGCGTCATGGTGCCGCCGCCAAAATCAGATTCCAGCGCTATGGGAGTGCTGGAAAGTGTCTCGGCATAGGTACGCTTAAGGTGGTTGCCTGCCACCGGCACCTGCCAATGGTACGCCACGGGGTCCAGCTGCTGGCCCGCCACTGTTACCGTAACGGCAGGAATCATATCCGGCGTGGCTTTTTTGTACAGCCAGTATATGCCGCCTGCGGCGATCATACCCGCCAGCAGCACCACCAGCAGCAGCCAGCCGATCAGCAGCCGCACGGCGCGGCCCACTTTGCTGCCAGTCGATTCCGGCGTATCTGCCTCTTTCTCCGCCTGTTCTGCTTCGGCATCCTCGATCTGTTCAATCGAAACCTGGACCGTTCGGGTGATCTCCGCCTTGCGCCGCTCTGCTGCAGCGCGCTGTTCCGGGGTCAGTTCCGGTTCGTCATCCTCCGGCTCCGGCGGCTCCGTGGCCTGGGGCAGCTGCGCGGCTTTGGGTTCCTGCACCGCCTTTTCCGGCATTTCCGGCGCGGCGGCTGCTTCAGCCGGTTCGGCCACAGCGGCAGGTTCCGGCGTTTGCGGTTTTTCCGGCGCTTCCGGGGGTTCCGGCTGGGGCTCAGCATATTGCTGCGGTTTTGCTTCCGGCTTGGGGGCAGCCTTTTTGCGGCGGCGTTTGCCGCCTGCCTGCCCGCTGCGCGGCGCTTTGGGCTTGGCTGCCACCTGTTCCGGGGCGGCAGCTTCGGTCTGCTCGGCTTGTTCCGCCCGCGTTTTTGGTTCTTGCGGGGATTTTGTATTTTGGGGTTCGCTTTTTTGTTTTTGCGTGCCCGTTTTGCGGTGCGCAGTATTGCTATTGCTGGCATGGGGTTTGGCCATCCTGCCTCGTCCCGTGCCTGAAGCGGTTTTGCCCTGCGTGCGCTGCCCGCCCCTGGCTTTGGGCTTTGGCTGCTGCGCCGGCTCCATCGCAGTCTGTGTTACCTTCTCTTCGTCCATCGCTTTCTCCACCAACATTTGCGATTTATCGTTGCTCTAACTCTATTTTGTTACATTGTTTCGCGGTACAAAAGCCCGCTGCTGCCCGTCAGGGCGGCAGCAGGGTCAACGGACTTGCTGCCAATGCGCAGCTCCCAGATCAGGGTATGCTCCTCACTGGTGGTGCCCAGTTCTTCGCCGCGGGCAAGGCTCTGCCCACGCTGCACCTTTACGGCATCCAGCCCAAACAGATAGCTCCTAACCCCGCAGCCATGGTCAATCACCACGGTGCCGCCGGTCAGCGCCAGCGTTCCGGCGTACACCACAGTACCCGCCTGCGGTGCCGTAACGGCGGTACCCGCTGCGGCGTTATAATTGATGCCAGTTGCCCGGCCGGTAATGGTCCCATCGGTGCGCAGCCGCGCGCCGTAATCCGCCAGAATCGCACTGGGCACCGGCGAGGCAAAATTGCCCTGCCACAGCTTTTCGCTGCTGCCCTGTGTGTAAAGGGGCCAGATCGCATTTTTATATTCCGTTGCTGCGCCCGGTATGTCTGCCTCGGCGGCCACATCCACGGTTTTGGCCTCGCTCTGCATCACGTTCAGGGTCAGCTCCTGGGTCAGGCTGCCGCAGGTCACGGTCAGGGTATGGGGGCCGCCCTCGGCATTATAGGTTACCGGGATATAGCCCATATACCCACCGGTCACCGGGCGGAACCATACATCCCCGAGGTCGGTTTCCACGGTCGGCTCGCTGCCATCCAGAATGCCGGTAATGACCAGTGCCGCCACGCCGCCCTGGCTGACGCGTTCACTGCTGAGCACCGCCTTGGGCTGGATGTTCATGGTATAAGATGCACAGTACCGGTACCAGCCGGTGGCATCGCCGGGGTCCGCTGTGTTGCGGTAAGCGGTCAGGGTCAGCTCATAGCTGCCATTTTGGGGGTAAGCATACATCGCAAAGGCAGCGGCATCCCCCTGCACCACAACGCTGCCGGTCGAATCTTTCAGCGTAAGGTTCGTGCGCTGCGCCCAGTCCGGCAAAACCAGCTCCGGGGCAGCTTCCGTCATTTCGCCCAGCTTTTGCACCGTCAGGGTGCTGGGCTGTTCAAACGTGCGGTTCAGCACATTGCCCAGCACCGGCACACTCCAGTCATAGCCGATCGGTTCCAGTTCCGTATCGCCCAAAGTGGGGTGCTGCGTGGGAAGTTTGTCATCGCCCGTCATAGCGTACATGGCGTACCCGGCGCCGCCCAGCAGCACCGCCAGCATAACCACCACCATAACCAGCCACAGCAAGAGCTTTTTCATGGCGTTCCCTTTCCTTGGCACAGCAGAAAAATCGAAATTCAGTCTGATTTTATAGTCACTACCGTCATTTTTCTTATTTTCAGCAGCGCCTTATGGTTTATCTGAGCCCTTTTTATCATTTAATAAGTATCACTATTGATTGCAAGAAACACGAACAGCCGGGCCGAAGCCCGGCCATTTTCACTTTTCTGCTGGCTGTTCCGGCTTATTCAGCATCGTCAGCAGCCTTTTCTTCGGCGGCTTCTGCCGGTTCATTGTCGATGGGCAGATATTCGTCGTCATCGTCATAATCGTCGCCGTCATCGCTGTACAGCAGGCGCTCGTATTCGTCCAGTTCCTTTTCGCGGCGGCGCAGGTAGAGCGCAGCGGCAGTCAGGGCACCGGCAGCAGCAAACAAAAACGCCAGAATGGCGCCAAAAGTGGATTTCTTCATCATAATACTTTTCCTCCGCGTATTCTAAAAGGGATGGGTCTGTAAAATATTATACCCGATTAACCGGGTGAATACAATCTTTCCCTTGTAAATTTTTCACACAAAAAGGTTCAGGTATCAAGGTGATACCGCGCCATTCTCCGCAGCATGGTCTCCGGAAAATTTCTTCACCTGTCAAAAGCCATGCCACCCTGCTTGCTTTTTATTCCGGCCGCCACTGGCGCATAATGCCCGCAAATGCGCTTGGTACCGCGTATTCCCCGTTCAGCTCCGCGCGGCTGGCCCAGACGCAGCCTTCCGGCGCCGGGCCTGCGGCTGTGCCGCAAAACCCGCTGATCTGCCAGATGCGATGGGTGAACACATGGCGGGTGCTTTGCAGCGGGGCCTGCCACTGCACACAAAGGCCAATGGCGCGCAACGCGGCGTCCAGTTCCGGTTGGGTCATGGCGGTACCCTCAAAGGCAAGGGGCTGCCACAGCCCGGCCAGCAGCCCTTTGGACGGGCGGCGCTGCAAAAGCACGCCCTGCGGCCCGGTGATCAACGCGGCCGTGACCGGCACCAGCGTTTTTTCCGGCTTAGCCGTTTTGACCGGCAGCTGTTCGGCCCGGCCTGCAGCGCGGCCCTTGCACTGAGCAGCCAGCGGGCAGACCTCGCACTTTGGCGCACCGTTGGGCAGGCAGACCAGCGCCCCCAGTTCCATCAACGCCTCGTTATAAAGGCCGGGGCGTTCCTTGGGCATTTCTTCCAGCACACGGGCTGTGAACTCGCGCTTGGCGGCAGGTTTGGTAATATCGGCAGAGCTATTATCCAGCCGGGCAAATACCCGCAGCACGTTGCCGTCCACCGCCGGGGCTGGGATGCCAAATGCAATGGAGGCAATAGCCCCAGCCGTGTAATCCCCAATGCCGGGCAGAGCGCGCAGGGCGGCATAATCTGCGGGAAGCTGGCCGCCGTACTGCCGGCAGACGATCTGCGCCGCCTTTTGCATGTTGGCCACCCGGCTGTAATACCCCAGCCCCTGCCACAGCTTGCGCAGCTTGTCCGGGTCGCAGGCGGCAAGGGCGGCGGGGTCCGGCAGTTCGGCCACAAAACGCTCGTAATAGGGCAGCGCCGCCGAGACGCGGGTCTGCTGGAGCATGATCTCGCTGACCCAGATATGATATGCCGAAGGCTCCTGCCGGAAAGGCAGGAGCCTTCGATTCAGTTCAAACCATTGGATCAGCGGTTCGCTGACCGCCCCCATTAAAAACCGCCGCAGGTGCGCGGGAAGGCAATGACGTCACGGATGTTGGGGATGCCGGTGACATACATCAGCAGGCGCTCAAAGCCCAGGCCGTAACCGGCATGCTTTACGCTGCCAAAACGGCGCAGGTCCAGGTACCAGTCATAATCTTCGCGCTTCAGGCCCAGTTCATCCAGGCGGGCCAGCAGCACATCCAGGCGCTCCTCACGCTGGGAACCGCCGATCAGCTCGCCAATGCCGGGCACCAGCATATCGGCGGCGGCAACCGTCTTGCCGTCCTCGTTCATGCGCATATAGAATGCCTTAATCTCTTTGGGGTAATCGGTAACAAACACAGGCTTTTTGAACACCTGCTCGGTCAGGTAGCGCTCGTGCTCGGTCTGCAGGTCAATGCCCCAGCTTACTTTATACTGGAAGTTGTCATCGTTCTTTTTCAGCAGTTCGATGGCATCGGTGTAGCTCACGCGGGCAAAATCGCTGTTGGCAACCAGCTCCAGACGCTCGATCAGGCCCTTATCAAAGAACTGGTTGAAGAATGCCAGCTCGTCCGGGCAGTTATCCAGCAGGTAGCGGATGACATACTTGGTCATGGCCTCGGCGGTGTCCATGTAGGTATTCAGGTCAGCAAATGCCATTTCCGGCTCAATCATCCAGAACTCTGCGGCATGGCGGGTATCATAGCTCTTCTCTGCGCGGAAGGTGGGGCCAAAGGTGTAAACCTTGCCCAGGGCCATTGCCATGGCCTCGGCTTCCAGCTGGCCGGAAACCGTCAGGTTGACCGGGCGCTTGAAGAAGTCCTTGCTGTAATCCACCTTGCCGTCCTCGGTCTTGGGCACATCGTTCAGGTCCAGGGTAGTAACCTGGAACATCTCGCCTGCGCCTTCGCAGTCAGAACCGGTAAAGATGGGGGTGTGTACATAGGTAAAGCCGTTCTTGTGGAAGAACTCATGCAGGGCATAAGCGGCCTGGCCGCGCACACGGAACGCAGCGTTAAAGGTGTTGGTGCGGGGGCGCAGGTGGGTCAGGGTGCGCAGGTAATCCATGCCCATCTTGTTTTTCTGCAGCGGGTAATCGCTGCCGCAGGTGCCCAGCACCGTAACGGTATCGGCGTTGATCTCAAACGGCTGCTTAGCGTTGGGGGTCAGCACCAGGGTGCCGGTCACTTTAAAGCTGGTGTACAGGCCGGATTTTGCAACCTCGGCATAGTTTTCCAGCTTGTCCGCCTGGAAAACGATCTGCACGGGCTTATAGCAGCTGCCGTCTGCCAGAGAGATAAAACCGATCTTTTTAGAATCGCGCACGGTTTTTGCCCAGCCGCAGACAGTAACTTTGCTGCCATCCGCCGGGGTAGCCTTATAGAGCGATGCAATTTCAACTCGTTCCATGTGTTCCCACTCCTAAAATGCAAATGTAGGGGGTGTATCTGAAAACAAAGAAAATGACGGCTATTTCGCAAGCACATGCCGGATTCAAGGCAAAAAGCCGCAGGAATCCTTTGTGGATTCCAAGGCTTTTTAACGCGGAATCCGGCTGCGATTGTAGAAATAGGGCAATACCGCATAATTCTAAGTGCCGATACGGCGAGCGAGGTGCGGCAGA
>ENA-UOJM01000065-UOJM01000065.1-human-gut-metagenome-genome-assembly--contig:-P116-NODE-65-length-161486-cov-20.865280_pt1 | contig 161486 bp, 116 predicted proteins | sample MGYA00242349_ERZ723896 | MGnify/ENA metagenome assembly ERZ723896 | reverse complement strand
CGCCATTGGACAGGTCCACGCTGTAATCCGACTGATCAATCCTCACAGACTTGGTTTCGACCGGAGGCTCTTCGCCGCCGATGTTGGCCATCTTCACGCTGAACATGTCGTCATCGGACTTCTCGAAGGAGTTATTCACCTGAGAACCGGTGTCCGGCAGGTCAGCATTGTCGTTCATTGCCAGATCGTACGGCAGGGAATCCATGGCGGACAGACCGAAGGTGGCTGCCAGCTCGATGCCGATACCGTTCGAGGCAATGCGGTCAGCGGTGGTGCCGATCTCTTCCAGCGGGATGGCGATCTCGTAGTGATCATCCATCTGAGCGGAATTGTGGCCCTTCTCGTTGAAGTTGACCCACTTGGCCTTGTTCTGGTTCTCGGCCTTCATATCGCCGATGAAACGACCGTTGTTTTCACCCCAGCCACCGTCGATGCCGATGACATCCTTGCTTAGAATGCCATTGCCATAGCCGAACTTGATGTTCGACTTCTTGGTGTTGGTGGCGGCGTTAGCAGCCGGACCATACGCAGCCTTGGAGTTCAGACCGCTCTCGTCGCCCTTGTAAATCCACGGCCCGTTGGAACCGTTGGTGGAAATGGTCACCACGTTATTGAGCTTCTGCTCGCCACCCCAAGTGATGTTGGATGCCCACAGGGAACCGCCGGTCTGCAGACCGCCGTTGTTGCCGATGCAGGTGCTGTCATCCTTGGTGTCGATGGCGATGTGGAACGGTAGGTTCTGGGTCTGCCACAGGTGGCCTTGGCTCAGGGGGTAGTCGTCGCCAGTGTCGACGACATCCTGCACGTTAGTCATTTCCCACATGAGGTAGAGGTTGTCGTCATCGTAGGCGCCATACAACGCATACAGATCGATCGGAACCTCATACATGGAATTCGGGCGGTACACGCGCGGGTCGTCGTTGGCGGCGCCCTGCGCGATCAGCATGGAGCTGTCCCAGTCAGCGATGCTCGCGTCCTTTCCGGCGTTGAAGTTGATGGTCTTCTTGACGCCCATGCCCACCTTGTTGGTACTGTACTGCGCGGCAAGGTTCTGCTTCGGGACCTCCACCTTCTTCACGGTCACGGAAGCGCTCAGCGCCTGACCCTTCTTAACCTTCTTGCCATCCTTGGCGGCGGTGCCGGTCACCTTGACGGTAGCGGTCTCGCCGACGGAAAGAGTTTTACCAACGGAAATGACCTTTCCGTCAGTGAAGGAGCCGCTCTCGCCCTCGGTGGTGGTGTACTTCAGATTGTCGGCATCCTGCGCGCGCAACGTGACCTTGACATTGTCGGAGGAGAATTCCTTGGAAGCCGCTTCCACGGACACGTTCGGATCGGATTCGCCCTTCACGTAGAAGACACTGACCGCGCCGCCCTTGGCGGTACCGGAAACGATCTTATGGTTGGAGACCACAAGCCGGCCGCCATTGACCTCATCCGGGTAGGTGCCATCGTCAAGTGTGGTGTCCATGCCGGAAAGGCTCTTGTCGCCACCCAAGTTGGCAATGACCACACCATCGTTCTGAATGCCATCAGACGTGGAGCGCTCAATCATCAGGCAGGACTTGTCGCCGCAGTTCTGCAGGTTCTCGCCCTTGCCATCCATGGCGTTACGGAAGTGGTTGACTGCCACGACGGACTTGTTCTTCCACATGTCGTCACCGGCGTCACCCAGCTGGGACTGCTCGGCGAACTGCGGGTTGGTGCCGCCAGAGCCCTTCGGACGGTTGAAGTACAGCGGAGCGCCGGCCCTACGGGAACCAACGACCGCCCAGCCCATCATGATCTGATAGTCGGTGAGGCCGGTGGATTCCTTGTCGCCGTTGGCGTAGTTATCGTGGGACTCAACCCAGGTGACCAGCTGGTCTTCGCTTGCGCCGCCGGTATCGATGTTCTTCACCATCTTGACGTCAAGGTTGTTCGAGCCGACAGCGGCGCGAATGGTCTTGCCGTAGTTGGAAGCGGTGTTGCCGCCGCCATCGGAGGAATTGTCGCGGAACATGTTGGCGTATGCCTTGTAGTCAAGGCCGGAATCGCCCTGCAGCACCTCGCCGTACTGGAACTGGGAGCCGTTCTTCAGAATGGTGTTCCAGTAGTTCGACTGCTTATTGTCGAAGACTTCGGTCGGCAGCTCGACGTGCTTTGCCGCATCGTAACGGAAGCCGTCAACGCCGTCCGCCACAGCGGTCTTCAGGAACTTCTGCATACGATCGGCAACAGCCTGGTTCTGCGTATTCAGATCCCACAGGCCAAGCAGGTGGCACTGCGTCACCTTGTAACGGTTGGAATAATCGTTGATCTCGCCGTTGGGACCGTCGCAGCCGGTACGCTTGTGGAAGTAGTCCTTGTTCTGCCAATCGGGGTCGATGGCGTTCCAATCGGAAGTGAAGTGGTTGGCGACCACATCCACGATCACACGCACACCATACTTATGGGCGGTGGCGGTCATTTCCTTCAGGTCAGCTTCAGTACCGACCACGAAGTTGCCGATGGAGGTGTTCGCCGGCTGGTACACGTAGTACCAGTTCTCGGTGAACTTCTTGCCGTTGGCGGCGACTTCCTTGATCTTGCTCATAGGCTCGGTCTGCACGGAAGTGTAGCCCGCCGCGGCAATCTCAGGCATGTGCTGCGTGATGGTCTTGAACGACCACATCCATGCGTGCAGGATGGCGCCGTTCTTCATGTGCTTGGCCAGACCGTACTGGTTACGGGCCGACTCGAAAGAAGGATTTCCGATGGTGTCCTGATAGCTGTCACGATCGGCGGCAAGTGCGGTGGATGCCACACCCATACCGCCGAACAATGTGGCGACCGCCACTGTTCCCGCTGCGACCTTCTTCCAGGTCTTGACGGCGCGTGCTTTACGGGCCGCGCGTCTGCGCTCCGCACGAGTCATCAGCTCAGGCTGATCCTCATGAGGAGGCTCTTTTCTGGTGAGTGCGTTCGCCATACCCGCGAACGTATGAGTGCTAAGTCGCACCTTACCCTCCCTGCTTCCTTGCATCTTCGATATGATAACGTTTGCCATTAGCATACGTTGCGTTAAAAATACCACATTTTTCCTTTGAAAAATGAGTGATTTTTACTGAAAAACAGCGGTTAAAACGCAATTGTTTTCTGCTCTGTTGCAAACGCTGTCAGCAACAGATACACTCATACCAGCACCCCGTAGCACCCACTATCGTTGCAAATTCACATATGCAAACGTTTCAGAAAATTTTCCAACCAATACCACCTTGCGACGCAAAGCACCCTCGCCCCATCCCACGCCACCGACAGCCCACCCCCAACAATCCTGAAATTAATCTTTCAAGAGATGCTCAAAAAGGGCTTCTTTACCTCTTATGGCATGCAACATGCCAATCAAATCAAAATATCAATAATAAAAAATGGGTGAATATCACAAACACGCTCGGACTCAAAAAAATAGAGTAGGGCCAAGCTATGGTGAATCAATCCATGGACCTAAAAGAATTATCAGGCAACGATTTGGGAGCGGATGGGGGCGGGGGTTACCGTACGGTGCTTGCGCATGCTTTTCAGGATTTTACGGATCGCACCGTTCGTCTGTTCGGCGGCGACGCAGAACATGCTGAATTCGCGGCCATGCGGGTCGGCGATGTCCTTCGGCTGGGGAATCATCGGACGAATCATCGAGGACTTCTTGATTACCGACTGAAGACGTTCCTGGATGGTCAGTCCGGCAATCATATTGTTGCAAGCGCAGTAATCGCACATATTCGCGAAATCGTCAAGCAGGAACGTGTATCGTACGGCGGCTGGCGCCAACGTGACGATTTCCTTGCGCTGCTGCTTTTCGAAGCAGAGGATCAGGTCGGCTTCGTCGGCCATCTGTCGGGTCAGTCGTCGGGAACGGAAGCCGCTCGACTCAATGCCGACGCTTTGCATAAGGCGGCCGCTCGACGGATCGATCGGATGCATCGGCAAACCACGCGTGCCGGCGCTTGACACCTGCACGGTGGTGCCGTTCAGATAGTGGGTCATCAGAAGCTCGCCCATAGGGGAACGGCAAATGTTGCCCGTGCAGACGAACATGATGTGCATGCCTAAACCCCTTAACCGTTCTTCCAACGTTTCGTGTTGCGGTTTTGCGAAATCCACCATGGCTTCCGCAACCCGCCAAACGGAAATTTTAGCGCGAGGCGTTCCCCGCATGCGGCAAATCGTCCAATACGCGCAGAATCATTGCAGAAATTCGGCGCGGGCGGTGGCGGTCAGCGAATAGCGGATCGGGCGGGAGCCGTGGAACTCGAGCAGGTTCCTGTTCACCAGTTCCGCGAGCGCGGTGTTGGTCTTCCGCTCCCCCACGCCAAGCCATTCGCGCATTAGGCGGCGCGATATGGGTTTCGGAGCATCGTCGAAAAGCTCCTCCTGCAGCAGGAAGTACAGCATGTTCCGCTGCAGTTCCGTAATGCCCTGCGTTCGTGCATAATGTTCAAGCCTCTTCCGCGCGGTGTCAAGCAGGGTTTTCTTCTCGCCGAGCACAGAGATGATGTTCTTCTGGGCGGTGGCGATAAAACGGATCATCCGATATGAGAACAGCGAGACGTCAGAACAGTTCAGCGGATGCTGCGCATCATCAAACGCCTTGTAATACCGGCCTTTTGCGTCGGCGATAACCGGACTCAGGCTGATCGCCGTCGGTATGGACAGGTGCTTGCTCAGCTGCAGAGCAAGCAGGAACCGGCCCGTCCTGCCATTGCCGTCATAGAACGGGTGAATGCATTCGAAGGCGTAATGGCACATCACAGCCCGCAGCAGCGGAGGAATCGCCTCATCCGAAAGCAACGCCAGCCATTTGGTCAATTGCACTTGGATTTCCGATTCCGGCCATGCGCCTTGATGAATCTCCCGGTCAAAGCCGTCACACACAGAGACTTGCTTGGCTCTGAATACCATTCCGTCAGGCTTGTCTTCCTCCCGTAGTTCCCCAGCCATCACCTGATCGTAAATATTACGTATGTCATGCAACGTTTTCGGTAGTTCCAACGTTGCGGAATTTTCGCCGGAGAGTCCGAGAAAGAGTTTGGCAAGCTCACTCAACCGCTTGTGCGGCCCGTCCGCGACCGCCGCATCCAACGCGTCTGAGATTTCCTTGCGCGTGGTGTGCACGGCTTCTATGGAGTTCGTGCTCTGCATTTCCGCGCCGATGAGTTCCATCAGATACGCCCTGCGGGCAATCGGCGGCAATGCGGCCCACAGCGATTCGACCTGCACTTCCATGCCACGGACCGAATCCATGACGTTCAACAGTTCCCTGAACGCCACGGCGAACATCTCATGACCTTCGAATTCAATACCTGACCGGTATGTTGAATAGCCGTTGAGTCTTTTTTGGTATTCCTCCTCAGCCGCATCCTTCGGCTTGGCCGTGGATGATGACATTGCCAATGTCTGCCGTATGCTTTTGTACTCCATAACCATCATCCTTATAACCGTCATTTGTGCAGAATATGCAGGTTCGGGGTGAATATAGACTATTCCTATACCTACATAATGTCAAAAATGTCGGTATAGCAGCAGGCGTGTTTGCGGCTATTGGTACGTTGAGGGGCATATGTGGGGATACGTGCGGATATGTTTGCTATGCGCAGATATGTTCAAGCGCAGATTAGGTGCGGATCAGGCGACTTCGAGCGTGGCGAGGAGAGCGCGGTGGTCGGAGCCGGCGATGTACTTGGTTTCCAGATCGCCCACGTTCACGCCCTTGTCATGCACGATGTGGTCGATTTCGGCGATCGGCATCATGGCCGGGTACGTCATGTGCAGGCCTTCGCCCGCCTGCTGGCCGGAATCCAGAAAACGGCTGCCGAGCAGGTATCGGAAGCTGGCGTGGTCGCATGTGGAGTTGAAATCGCCCATCAGCACGTACAGATTGTCGTAATGCTGCAGTTGGGCGAGCGAGTCGAGACTACGGTTCCACAGACCTTGGTTGCGGGGGCGCGGCGAGAACGGGTGGACGGAGCCGAAGCGCACCTTGCTGCCGCCGAAATCGATCGTCGCAGCGGAAACGCTGCTTGATTCCACGGGAATGAGGTTCTGTTTGGCGTTTTCCATCGGCGCGGCGCTGTACAGCACATTCACACCGCCGTTGTCATGCCACGTTTGCTGCGCGGCCACGGAATACGGCAGATAATTGGCGATTCCGGCGCTGTTGAGCCGGTTGAGCAGATCCCATGACACTTCCTGCAGCGCGAGCACTTCCACATGCTCGTTTTTGACGATTTCGACGATCCGATTGGCGTCGGCATGCCCTTCCTTGGTGTTGAAGGTCATGATGCGGGCGTACCGGTCGGACGTGTTGGGCAAGCCGTCGGACGAGACCTGCGTGACTGCGGTGCTGGCCGCGTCGGAAATCGTTTGCTGCGGCCTGATATAACCCCAATGCCAGCCGATTTGCACGACCACGCACACCACACTGACGGTGGCGAGCAGGACGCGTCCGCCTATTGCACGGACGGCTATCGCGGTGATCGCAATAATCAAAGACAGCATGCCCAGCCACGGCATCAGCGCGACGATAAGCGGCACGTACCGTTTGCCGTCGAGATTGTTGGGCAGCATGCGCAGCAGCATGGCCAGCAGGATGACGGCGGTGGCCAGCCAGAGCACCGCGGTCAGAAGGTGTGTTGCTGCGGTACGGCGGGTCATGCCATGTTGCGCGCGGTCGAGGGGGCGGCTGGCGCATGCTTTGTCGAGCTGCGCGCCCAGATCCTCGATTTCGCTTTCGCTTGTGCGTTCGCGTTCGGCATCGTTATTGCCGCCGTTCTCACGCTCGCTTTCGCAGGTTTGCCGCATGGTTGCCTTTCATTACGTTCCCGTTCACCATACGCAACACGGCACGGGTGCGCCACCTCCTTCCCGCGAGGTTCACAGTGCTTTTACGTGCACCCGTACCGCATGCCACTATGCGGACATTTCTCTCTCATTTCCTGCTGCGGGGAATGGCGGCACTTGAGCAAACCACGCTCATGACATGCCTACGGAACGGCGAAAATACGGGTATGGGCGAGTAGGTCAGGCTAGGCGGCGTGAGGGTGGACGCGATTGAGTGCGCGCTGGACGGTGTCGCGGGTGGAGCCGGCGCCGTTGCCGCGGACGCCGAAGAAGACCATGACCACCATGATGAAGCAGATGGTGGCGCTCACGCGCAACGCCCACTGGATGCCAAACACGTTCGCCACGGCATACATGTTCTTCGCGCCGCCGATCGCAGCCCAGCGCAGGGCGGTAAACGTTTCCATCAGAATCACCAGCACGGGTGCGCCGATGGCACCGGCAATCTGGCGGACCGTGTTCGTAACGGCCGAGCCGGCGCTCACTTCCTCAGGCTCCAGGCAGTTCAGCGACCATGTGGTGATCGGCATAAGCACGAATCCCATGCCGATCTGGCGCACGAACTGCCAAATCGACACCCACCAGATCCATGAGGTCATGGAAATCAGGCTCATCATGATGGTGCCGAACAGCAGGGTGATCGAGCCGATCAGCGCCACCGGACGCGCGCCGAGACGGTCGAGTGCCTTGCCGCCGAAGAACTGCGCGATGCACTGGCCGAACGCGCCGGGCAGCATCACCAAGCCGCTGATCGTGGCGGAATAGCCTCGGCAATCCTGAATGTAGAGCGGCATGATCACCATGATCGAGCTGAAGGCGAAGAACGACAGCGCGGCGGTGACGGTGCCGACGGTGAAGCTTTTGTTTTTCAGCACGCTCAGGTTGAGCAGCGGAGGCTGCTTGGACGGGTCGGCAGCCTGTCGGCGAGCGCCGTGGATCTGCCGCAGCACGAACCAGACGATGCCAACCACACCGATAAGCATGGCGAGCCACACCATCGGATGCGTGAACGGATACGATTCGATGTTCGTGAAGCCGAACATGAGTCCGCCGAAGCCGAAAATCGACAGGCCGACGGAGAAGAAGTCGGCTTTCGCGGACGCGTCGCGCGTGCCGAAATTACGCAAGCCGAAAATCGCAAGAAGCAGCGAAATAACGCCGATGACCGTCAGCGTGAGGAAAATCGATCGCCAGCCGTTCAAATCGGTTTGCACACCACCCAAGGTGGGGCCGATCGCGGGCGCGACGCTCATGGCCATGCCGACGGTGCCCATCGCCATACCGCGGCGGGACAGAGGATAAATGGAGAATACCGTGATTTGCAGGACCGGCCACATCACGCCGGTGCCGACGGCTTCCAGCAGACGGCCGATCAAAACCAGTACGAACGATGAGCCGAGCCAGGCGAACACCGAGCCGAGCGTGAACACCGCCATCGACGCGATCACGATCTGACGGGTGGAGAATCGGCGGGTCAGGTAGGCGGTGAGCGGCACCATAACGCCCATGACGAGCTGGAAAATCGACGTCAGCCATTGGCCGGTCGTGACGGAAATGCCGAAATCGGACACGATGGTGGGCAGTGCGGCGCTCAACTGCAGCTGCGTGAAGTTGCCGACGAACGTGATAAAGGTGAGAATGGCGATCGATACGAACGCGACATGCGTCAAATGGTCGTTTTTATACGATTCCTCGCCGGTAAGCGGCTGGGACAGGCCGTGGGTGCGGCCCTGTTTCGCGTTTATTTTCTTTTCCGGCTTCACTTCCGACCTCTTCTCCGGTTTCGACGGCAACCGACCGCCCTCCATCACTCATCCGCGCATACTCGCAGCGTATTGCGCAACTCCTGCAAAAACAGACTCAAAAAGTCTAGTACTGCGGGTGGTCGAACGCGAGATGAAACTATTCGAACACGTTCAATTCCAATTCAACCGAGAAAAATTGGCAAAACTTCGTATTTGTTCATCATGGGGTGGTATACATATGCGTTGGCAGTAACGGCACGATACAGGAAAGGAATACGCCGCGCAGAGGGTTAGGAAGTATGACCGTAGTCACGTTATTCAACATAGCGATGGAGCTATGGGGCGTTCTCATCTGCATCGTTTGCGCAGGTGGCGTCTACGTGGGCGCGATACGTAGGACGCGGCGTACCTATACGAAAGTTTCCATGCAGCTTCTATGTGCGCTGATGCTGCTGGCCGACGTGTCCGCCTGGTATCACAACGGCGGCTGCGACAAGCTTGACTTCTACATGACGCGCATCGGCAATCTTGGTGAATACCTGATCAATTTCATCTTCATCGCACCGTTCGCCAACTATATCTGGCAAACCGTCAGCGGCGACGACATGCTTGAAAACGTCAGCCCGCACGAGTGGAGGGCCAGAATGAGCGGCGGAGCCAAGCGTAATCGTAAGAACCAACGTTCGGCCAATGCCCGATCCAAGCCGAAAAAGCCGCGTTCGAAGAAGCTTGACGTCATCTACGCAGCGTCCGCGCTCGGCATCGTACTGACGATTGCCACGCAGTTCAACCATATGGTCTACTACATCGACAGCCAGAACTACTACCGCCGCGGACCACTGTTCGCTATCCCGCAGATACTGGGTCTGGTAGAGCTCGCGCTGATTGTGATGCTGATCATCGAAAACCGCAAAAACCTCAGCCGACCGCTGTTCGTCACGTCGCTGTCGTTCTTCGTGCTGCCGATTGTGACAACCATCGTTCAGATTCTCCATTACGGACTGGCGTTGCAGGCCATCGCGATCACGATTTCAATCCAGTTCACGTTCGTGGTCGACACCATCGAAATGAACAAGAAAATCCGTTCGCAGGATGACGCCTATCAGAAGGCCAGCTACGAGGCGCAGCACGATGGTCTGACCGATTTGTGGAGCAAGAGCGCCGGCCGCGAGCAGATTGAGAATTATTTCGCGCACATGCAGGAAGGCGACCAAGCCGTTCTGATTTTCGTTGACATCGACGATTTCAAGCAGATCAACGATACGTACGGCCATAAAGTGGGCGATTTCTGGATTCGTGAAGTGGCGCAGACGTTGAAGCGGCTGTACCGGCATGATGACATCATCGTCCGTTTCGGTGGCGATGAGTATGTGGCGCTGATAAAGAACACCGCGAACGAGCGCGTGATCGAAAGCACGCTGGACCTGTTCCGCCGCCAGTTGGCGCAGGCGTCCGCGCAATACGGGCAGGACGTGCATTGCAGTATCGGCGCATGCCGCGTGCTGTCCGGCAAGAACGTCGATCTGAACCTCTGCTTGGGATTCGCCGACCATGCGTTGTACCAGTCCAAGCGCGAGGGGAAGGGCATGTACACCGTGGTCGATTATGACAGCGGGAAAGTGCAGGCAGCGTAGGTTTCGTGGAAAAATCCGCGGGAAATCTGCGGGAAAAACCCTAGAAAATCAGCTGAGAAACTACGAAAAAAGCACCGCAAATCCGCCGGAGATCGACGTAAAAATCACGGAAAATCAGGCTTTGCCGAGCATTGTCAGCACAATCAGCACCACGTTCAGAGCGACGATCAGCGCGGCGACCGCGATATTGACGACGTGCTTGACCGGACCGTCCACGTACTCCCCCATCAGCGTGCGGTCGTGCGTGTAACGCATCAGCGGAATAATCGCAAATGGAATGCCGACCGACAACACGACCTGGCCGACGATCAGCGCTTCCGTCGGATTGTTGGCGAACCATAGCACCACCAGCGCGGGTACCAGCGTCACCACTCGGCACGCCCACATCGGCGCTTTGATACGCAGCAGGCCGTGCATGATTTCGCTGCCGGCGTAAGTGCCGACCGACGTGGAGCTCAGGCTCGACGCAAGCAGACCAATCGAGAAAATCGTGCCGATCACCGGGCCGAGCACATGCTGGATGGCCCGCTGCGCGCCTTCGATGGTGTCGGTGCCGGTCATGCCGTACAGCGAGTTCGCGGCGAGGATGAGCAGCGCGAGGTTCACCGAGCCGGCAAGTATCAGCGCCCAGGCAACGTCGATTTTGCTGCCGTGAAGTAGCTTTTTGATGCTCGGCTTCGCTTCGCCGGGGGCGTAATGGTCGTTGACGAGCGTGGAATGCAGGTAGATGGCGTGCGGCATGACCGTGGCGCCCAGCATGGACGTGGCCATAAGCACGGTATCAGTGCCTTTGAAGCGTGGAATCAAGCCAGCGACGACTTCTTTCGGATTTGGCGGGGCGATGAACAGACCGGCGATGAAACCGAACGTGATCACCAGCAGCAGGCCGATGATCAGTTTTTCGAAAATGCGATGCGTGACGCCTTTTTCGAAAATCAGCAGCACCGTCGACACCGCGCCGATGATGCAGCCGCCGACGAACAGCGGCAGACCGAACAGCAGTTTCAGCGAGATCGCACCGCCGATCACTTCCGCCAGATCGGTGGCGATGGCGATTACCTCAGCCTGCATGAAAAACATGAAACGGCCCGCGTCGCCGAGGCGCTCGCCCAGGATTTCCGGCAGGCTTTTGCCCGTGACGATGCCGAGTTTCGCGGACTGGTATTGGATAAGCACGCTCATGCAGTTGGCCAGTACCAGCACCCACACCAGCAGGTAGCCGTAGCGCGCGCCCGACGTGATGTTCGCCGCCACGTTGCCCGGATCCACGTATGCGACCGCCGCCACGAACGCGGGGCCGAGGATGCCGGCGAGCGCGTGGCCGTGGTGGTGGGACGGTTGTGTGCGTTGGGACGGTTGGGGGTGGTGGTGCGTGGGTTGCTGGGCTCCTGCAGGCCGTGCGTCCGTGCTCTCCGCGGGCCGCACGTCCGCGCTCTCCGTACTCATAGTGCCGTCTTCTTCGTTCTCTGTATCCGACTTCATATCCAAATCGTTCTTCATATCCGGGCAACGTTATAGCGCGTCCGCCCGCACGGAATTGTTACGTCTGTTACGGGAGGTTGAATAATCGTTGGATATGCGTCTGGTGCGGGGTAAGCGCAGGGCTCCAGTGCGGGTTGTTGGTGCAGGTTGTTGACGCAGACTGCCGATGCAGGTTGCCGATGTTGCGGACACAGGTTCAGGCGGGCTGCCACGCACAGGTTCAGGCGGGTCGCGGACACAGGCCGGACAACCTACGAGCGCAACAGCCGCTACACTGGTGCGAAGAACATTGCATTTCGACTCAAGGGGTTGTTCCATGGCTACTTTCCACACTCCGATGATCACGCTTTCCGACGGCAATCTGATTCCGCAGATCGGCTTGGGCGTGCTGCGTATCGACGATGAGGGCGTTACCCCCGTGGTGGAGAGCGCGCTGGAAGCCGGTTATCGTCATATCGACGGTGCCGCGGGGTACAACAACGAGGCGGGCGTGGGGCGCGCGCTGAAAAACGCGGGGTTCACGCAAGGCGAAAATCGCAAAAATCTGTGGGTGACGACGAAGCTGCGCGACTCCGAGCAGGGGTACGATTCCGCGCGCAAGGCGTTCGACCGCCAGCTCGGCCTGCTGCAGCTCGATTATGTGGACATGTATATGCTGCATTGGCCGACGCCGTTCGACTGGCGTTCCGGTGAGACTTGGAAGGCGTTCGACGAATTCCGCGCGGAGGGCCGTGTGCGTACGCTTGGCGTGTGCAATTTCCTGCCGGAGCATCTTGAGCGGCTGCATAAGGAGACGGGCGAGTATCCGGCCGTCGACCAGATCGAGCTGCATCCCACGTGGCAGCAGCGCGAGGTGGTGGCGTACTGCAAGGAGCACGGCATCGCGGTCGAGGCGTATTCGCCGATGGCTCGCGGCGCCGACTTGAACGCCGGCGACGGCGTGATCGCACGCATCGCCGAAGCGCATGGCGTCACGCCCGCGCAGGTGATTCTGCGGTGGCACATCGAAAACGGCACGATCATCATCCCCAAGTCGGTGCATGCGGACAGGCAGAAGCAGAACCTCGACTTGTTCGGATTCGTGCTCAGCCCGGCCGAGCATGCGGCCATCGATGCGCTCGACGGGCCGACGCGCGCCGGGCACGATCCGATGACGTTCACGTACGCGTGAGACTGCTTAGGGTGCGATGACAAGGCACGGATCGCGTGACGGCACGCATTTTCGTAAGAAGCTGCTCAATGCCGACGGGCCGGTGGAACGCATACTGATTCTGCTGGTGATCGCCGTGGTGGCGGGCGTCACCATCGGCCTGCTCATGCCGAAAGCAAACCCGACCGTCGGCGAAATAACAGGCGAATACACCGCGTCCGGCAGCGCCGCGCAGACGCTGCAGCAGCTGACGGTCGACGATAATCAGCGGCACGCCGGCTACGATCGCGACCTGTTCGGCTTCCGCCAAACCGACGACGACGGCAACGGATGCGACGTGCGCGAAGACGTACTGGCGCGCGACCTGACCGACGTGCGCTACCGGCAGCATGGATGCAAAGTGGAATCGGGCACGCTGGCCGACCCGTACACCGGCAAAACAATCCACTTCGTACGCGGCGCGCGCACCTCGTCGGCGGTGCAGATCGACCATGTGGTGGCGTTGGAGAATGCCTGGCGGTCGGGTGCGAACCAGTGGGACCGTACGAAGCGGTACCGGTTCGGCAACGACATGTACAACCTGCTGGCGGTGGACGGGCCGGCCAATCAGGAGAAGGGCTCCGCGTCGGCCGCGTACTGGCTGCCGACGAACGGCGCATACCGTTGCGATTACGTGGCCCGTCAGATCGGCGTGAAAGCCAAGTACGGGCTGACCGTCACGACGAAGGAGAAGCGGGCGATGCTGTCCGTACTGCGTGCCTGCCCGGCGCAGGCCGTGCCGGAAAAGTAAGGGACGATCGCAAGTACGGTCTGTTCGCCGACGTAACAGGGTACGCTAACGAAACATGGAGCGCAGGCGGAACGCACCTCAATCGCCCATATATAGCAACGTTTGCACGCTTACATGCTTACGCGTCTACGCGCACGTGGTGGCGCGGGCGATCACGCGGGTCTGCGTGGTGATCAGTTCCGGCTGAAGCACGCGGCTGCCGCTGATGCGGTCGATGATGCGACTGACCGCGGTCGGCGCTATCCAGTCGAGGCAGGAATCCATGGTGGTCAGCGGCGGCTGGAAATACGCGGATTCCTCGTTGTTGTCGAAGCCGATCACCTGCACTTGGTCGGGCACGGAAATGCCGTTGGCCGCCAACGTCGACAGCGCGCCCATCGCAAGCTGGTCGTTCAATGCGATCACTCCGTCGAACGGCACGCCGGAATCGATGATGCGCTGCATATTGCGCGCGCCAGAGCCGATCGACCAATCGTGGCCGACGTTGGGCATCAGCTCAGTGGCAAGCGCGATATTGCGGTCACAGCACGCTTCGAACACGCCGCGCATACGAAGCTGCGCGTTGCCTTCCGTAGCATCACGCAAAGTCGAAAGCTGCGCGAAATCAGTGCGCGAGCCGACCACCGCCGGCCTGCTGACGCCACGGTCAAGCAGATATTCCGTGGCGAGACGCGCGCTTTGCACGTCGTCCGGTGTGACGTGGTCCGCCTTGTGATGCGTGAATCGCGCGCCCACGCAAACCAGCGGAAAATCCACAGACAGGTCTTCGGGGGTAAGGTCCTCCATTTCGGACAGCGACAGGATCATGCCGTCGGAAACGGTGGCGTTGAAGTTGCGCAGGAGCGAGGCGGCGCCGCGCGACGTGCCCTCGGCGTACGTGGTGACGTACACGGAGTAGTCGTAGATGCGCGCGATGTCGATCACCCGATTGGCGAGCCCCGCAAGATAGGGGGCGGTCAGGCATGGCACGGCGAGCGTGATGAAGCCGGTCCGGCCACGGTTGAGGTTGCGCGCGGACACGTTGACGCGGTAGCCGAGCCGATCCACGACTTTCTGCACTTTTTCGCGTGTGGCGTCGGTCATACGGCCGGTGTGGTTGATGACGTTCGACGCGGTTTTGAGGGACACTCCGGCCTCTTCGGCCACGTCACGCAAAGTGACGCGCTTCTTTTCTGATGGCGATTTGCCGGTTTGAGACGCGAAAGGTCTCGCTTCGCTCATGGTTCCCCCGATACGCTTCGAAATACTGCCCAGTATCCCTGCTACAGGGGCGATTCTAGCGCCTCACCACGAGAACCCCGTTGCGGCGCACGGTATACGAGCCGTTTTCCTCACCCCGTTCCGTCTGGAACAGGACGACCGGCTCGCCCTCGACGCCCTGCAATTCGACTTCCTTCTTGCCGCGCGGCAGATAGAAATCGAACGCGGCGTCGGCAGACTTGCGCACGGTGTGCAGAACGTCGGTATTAGCTTGCGATTGCTGCGATTGTGCCGGTGCCGCAAGATATGTCCGAATCAGCTTCGTCAAATCGGCCACGTCCAGGTCACAACCGACGAAATACGCTTCGCCCGCGCCGTACGGATTGCGGGTGACCGCGGCCATGCCGTCGAGCTCCCATTCGTCGGCCTCCTCGCCTGCGTACATGGCGAGGACTTGCGTGCGATCGCCGGTAACGGTCACGTCGTTCTGCCACAGGCGGGTCGTGGCGCCGTTCAGCGCGGCTGCATCTTCCAGCGCAACCTCACCGCCGGCACCCAGCCGAATCGCCTCCGGCTCGCCTTCCACGCCACTGCCGAGGATGTTGAATTCCTCGCCGCGGATGCCCAGCATGTCGCGCAGCAAACCGTCGCCGGCACCCGGGTAGCCACCGAGCCACGTATGGAAATTCTCGTCGATCAGGCCGGTCGCGTAACCGACCACCACCCTGCCGCCGGCGGCCGCGAAATCGGCCAACCGCTGGGTGTCGGCGGCGCTCAGGATCAGCACGGTCGGCAGCACAACGGTCTTGTAATCGCTCCAATCGTATTTCAGCGGCACAATGTCGGCGCGCGAACCCGCGTTCAGGAACGCGCGATACCAGTCGCGCACGTCGTGCCAATGGTTGAGTTTCATACTCGGCAACGTTTCGGAACGGGTGGCCCATTCTGATTCGGCGCTGAACAGGATCGCCGTGTCGGAGCGTTCCAGCTCACTACCCTGCACACCCGCATCGGCCAATGTTCGCAACGTTTCGCCCAGCTCGCACACCTGACGGAATAGCTTCGTGTCTTCTCCCGCGTGCGGAACCATGGCGGAGTGGAAGGATTCGGCGCCAAATGCGGACGCGCGCCACTGGAAGAAGTTGATCGCGTCGGCACCCATGGCAACGTGTGCAAGGGAATCGCGCACCGTCTCCCCCTTGCGCTTGCGCATGTTGAGCGGCTTCCACTGCACGGCGGAAGTGGAGTGTTCCATGACATACCAGGGCTTGCCGAGTGCGAACGAATCCATCAGCGCGTCGGAACATGCCAGTTCGTCAAGGTGCATCTCACCCCCTTCGTGGAAGTAGTGGTCGTTCGAGACGAAGTTCACTTCGTTGGCCCAGTCGGCATAGTCCATGCAGCACTGGTCCGTGGAGACCATGAAGTTCGTGGTGAACGGCTTGTCCGGGCAGATTTCGGCGATCGCGTCGCGTTCGGCCTTGTAGAAGTCGAGAAGCATGTCGTTGCCGAATCGCTCGAAATCGAGCTTCTGACCGGGGTTGACCATGGAATCGGCACCCATGAACCGCGGAATGAGCACCTCGTCGAAGCTGTTCATTTCCTGACCCCAGAAAGTGGTGCCCCACGCCTGGTTGAGCGCGCCGATGGTGCCGTACTTGCGGCGGCACCATGCGCGGAAGGCCTCGAGCGCATTGTCGGAGTAGTCCTCGCGGTTGTTCCACCCGTATTCGTTGCCCATGTGCCATGCGGTCACATACGGGTTGGTGCCGTACCGTTCGGCGAGCTTGCGGCACAGGGTCAGCGCGTATTCCTTGAACACCGGGCTGGTCGGGCTCCAGGATTGGCGCGAGCCGGCGTTGACCGGATGGCCGTACTTGTCACGCGGAAGGACCTCCGGGTGGCTTTCGTACAGCCACAGCGGCGCGGTGGCCGTGGCGGAGGCGAGGTCTGTTGCAATGCCGGCTTTGCCGAGCTTGTCGATGATGCGATCGAGCCAGCCGAAGTCCCAGCGATTTTCCTGCGGTTGGATGCGGTCCCAGCTGAAGATGGCGAGGGCAACCGTGTTGACGCCGGCTTTCTTCATGAGGCGCACGTCGTCGTCCCACGTTTCTTCAGACCATTGGTCGGGATTGTAGTCGCCGCCGAATGCGATTCCACGGCCGTTTTCCGTCAGCAGTTTCGGCCACGCAAAAGGCTGGCGATTGGGGGTTGCGGTGAGTGTAGCGGTTGCGGTGGGTACGGCGGGTTTGCCGGTATGAATCTGCACGTCATTGCCTTTCCGAACGTATTTGGTACAACCGTGTACCATTTGATATTTTTAATCTTAGATACTTTTGCGATTCTGTCAAATCCAGACATACGCATGTATTTGCGATCGACTGCGACCGGCTGGCATTCGCTCGCGATTAGTTACGCTCATTTGCGATCGACTGGCGCTCGACTGGCAGAATCGCCCTCATTCGATATCGCTTTTCGCACACATCCGGACGAAAGTCAATTTTCCGCAAGACGTGAGCGAAAGAGGGTGGTGCAGGACGGGAGAACACCCCCATCCGCTCACGGAACGACGAAACGGGACGAAATCGTAAGACGTGAGCGAAAAGCCTCTCCTTCAAAAATCGGAATCGTTGGAAAATAAAGGAAACAGCAACGGACAAACCGAAGCGGAATGCACCCTTCCGTTCACAAACGAATGAAACAGACAAAAATCGCAAGACGTGAAAGAAAGAGGGGGCCACAACACAGAGGAACATACCCCCATCCGCTCACGGAACGACGAAACGGGACGAAATCGTAAGACGTGAGCGAAAAGCCACGAATCTCATAAAAACAGAACCAGCAATACCCTCATCAAATGCAGAGGAAACAGCACCCCGCCACACAGGACCACGAGCCAGCATAGGATGCGCCAAATCACCAATGCGGCAGCCTCGACATAATCAGCCTTTCAAGCCGCGAAGAGAGCATTTCTACCAGGAAACCGGCGTATGCAACGCAACCGGATGACCCGATTTACGCGCACGAATCATGGCGACGTTCATGGCGAGCGCGGCACGATGCGGTTCATCCGACAAATCCAGTTGGGTGACCGCGACAATCGTCCATCCCATACTTTCCAGTTGACGGCGCTTCCAAACATCGCGACGCCACTGCATCTTATCCGTACGGTGGTGGTCGCCATCATATTCAATGCCGATCTTCAATTCCGGATCAGCGAGATCGAGCGTGACCGCAGCCCCATTCTCAAACGAAATTCCCGAAACCACGTATCCAACAGCGAAACCAGACAAACCATACGACAGTAAGCACAATCGCAATTCGGTCTCTTTGGGCGAATCACTGCCCGATTCCACCAGCAACAATGCCAGTTGGCACTTGCGACGGCCACGAAAGGAATTTCCCTCGAGGAAAACGGCAAGTTTTTCCTTCGTCGTCCGCCCATGACGCATCTGCGATTCAGCCAATTCGACCAGCATATCAACGCTCAACGTTTCCGCCATTGAAGCCCATGTCGGCTCTGGAGCAAGCACGTCGATGCCGTCTTGCGTATGACAGATATGTTCTTCGAACAGCCCTTTCCATACATGCGCGACCACTCCCGGAATACCTTTTCGGCGGTTTCGCGCGGTCTGTACCACGACATGAACCACGGGAACACCATCTGCCGTCCGCGCCGAATCCATCGACGGATCTGGCACACCCCACATTACGATCGCGGAGTTCCGCGTCAGCACGCCATACAACTCGTTACGATCTTTCAACGCGCGGCATACGTTCCACACCTCCTGCTGCCGTTGCGCGATCGACTGCGCCTCCAACGGCTTATAGTGCTGCTGGCCGTTCGGACCATTCACATCGTTGATACCATTCATGGTCCGAAGGTATTGCTTCCGCCGATTCGATGTCCAGTTGCACCGGGGTTGTGGTCGGAGAACGCAGAAAATACACATGTTCGGCGTGTCAGGCGGGGATAACTTGCGATTATGGTAGATGCTTTGTGCCGGCACGGCACGCTGCGGCATGGAGTGTGTATAAATCAGTGGACAAGCGGGGATAGGATTTTTGTGCGATTCCCCGCATTTCTGCTTGTGTATTTCGATTGGACGTTCCGTTTATGAACGGGCGGAATGGGCCCGGAACGCAAGACGTGAGCAAAAGAGGGCGTAAGGCCGTACGGGACGATACCCCCATTCGCTCACGAACAGACGGAACGTGCGAAAATCGCAGGACGTGCGCAAAATCACGTCAAACGCAAAATCAAAATCGTTGGAAAATCAAGGAAACGCAAACGAAAGGACCGGCGCGCCACACCCCTTTTTGCTCACGAACGGCCGAAACGCATGAAAATCGCAAGACATGAGCGAAAAAGGGTAGGAAACCATACGGAACGAATCCCCCTTTCGCTCACGGACGAACGAAACGGGCGAAAATCGCAAGACGTGCGCGACGAGCCGGAATCTAGAGACTCAGGAAGAGCTCGTGAATGCGGGTGTCGTCGGTGAGTTCGGGATGGAACGCCGTGGCGAGAATCTTGCCTTGGCGCAGACCGACCACATTGCCGCTCACCGAGGTCTCAACGGTCGCGGCCGACCCAACCTCGGCCACAAACGGTCCACGAATGAACACTAGCGGGAAATCCTTCAGCACGATGGAATCGGAGGAAATCTCAGTAGTCGAACCCGCGCCCGACGCGGAATCAGCGAACCCCGGCACACGTTCGCCCGGCTCAACCAAAACGGCGGAATCGCCAGTAGCAGAGCCGAAATCGGCGGTGGCGGCGAACGAACCAAGCTGACGGCCGTACGCATTGCGTCGCACGACGGCGTCAAGCGCGCCAAAGTAAATGTTCGAATCATTATCCAGCTTGCGGGCTAGCAGAATCATGCCGGCGCAAGTGCCGAATACCGGCTTTCCGGCGGCGATGTGCGCTGCGATGGGTTCGAACAGGCCGGTCGATCGCAGCAGCTTGCCCTGCGTGGTGCTTTCGCCACCTGGCAGGATCACGCGATCGATCGAATCGTCGAAATCTTCGGCGGCACGCAACAGTTTCCACGGCGCGCCAAGACGATCCAGCATGGCCGCATGCTCGGCGAACGCGCCCTGCACCGCCAGAATGCCGGTCACGCCGTGCTTCGCGGATGCCGAGCCTGCGGCGACGTCGGCCGACTCTTCCTTTGAAATGTATTCAACTGCTACAACCAACGGATGCTCCTCATTCAGGTTGTTCAACAAATCGTTCGGTGAATCGCCGAACATCACAACAAAAAGCGGCAGGCACGTGCAGCACCGAAAATCACACGCACCCACCGAGTCCTTCAAAGTCGATCACACGACCGGCTTATGTAATCCTCGCGGAATTGCAAGCAATCAAGCAATCGACGAATCAACAGATCATTCGCCGCGCGCCGCCATGATGGTTTCGATCTCGTCCTCGTTGATGCCGACCATGGCCTCACCGAGGTTCTCGGACAGGCGTGCGAGCAGGTCGGCGTCCTGCCAGTTGGCGGTGGCCTGCACGATGGCGGCGGCGCGCTTGGCCGGGTCGCCCGACTTGAAGATGCCGGAGCCGACGAACACGCCTTCCGCACCAAGCTCCATCATGAGGGCTGCGTCGGCCGGGGTGGCCACACCGCCGGCGGCGAAGTTGACGACTGGCAGACGGCCGTTGTCGTGCACGTACTTGGCGAGGTCGTACGGCACGGCCAGCTGCTTGGCGGCCTCGTACACCTCGTCGTCGCGCAGGGAGACGAGTTCGCGGATCTGCTTGTTCATGGTGCGCATGTGGCGCACGGCCTGGATGACGTCGCCGGTGCCCGGCTCGCCCTTGGTGCGGATCATGGACGCGCCCTCGGCGATACGGCGCAGCGCCTCGCCGAGGTTCTTCGCGCCGCACACGAACGGCACGTCGAACTGGTTCTTGTCGATGTGGTACACGTCGTCGGCGGGGCTGAGCACTTCGGATTCGTCGATGTAGTCGATTTCGATGGCCTGCAGGATGCGGGCTTCGGCGATGTGACCGATGCGCACCTTCGCCATGACCGGGATGGACACGGCTTCCTGGATGCCCTTGATCATGGCCGGGTCGCTCATGCGGGAGACGCCACCGGCCGCGCGGATGTCGGCCGGAATGCGCTCGAGCGCCATCACCGCGCATGCGCCCGCGTCCTGCGCGATCTTAGCCTGCTCGGGGGTGGTGACGTCCATGATCACGCCACCCTTGAGCATCTGTGCCAGATTCTTGTTCAGTTCGTTCCTGTTGTTGGCCATCGCCAGCCTTTCGTCGAAAATAATCGTTTGCTATCGATACTAACGATTTCCCATTTCGATTTCACGCGAACTGAATCTTATAACCTACCAAAAAGTCGGTTTTGCTAAATTTGCAACCTTATTTTCATGATTGTTTCATTGGCTTATGATTTCGATTCCGTCGACATTTCGTCGGTTTCGTCCGTTTTTCTTGCTTTACCTGCGACCATGGCTTTCGATTCGTCCGCTTCCGTACGCCGTCGCGCGCGCTATAGGAAACACGAATGACATGCGATTTTCATACGACCACATTGCGGACGTGCGACGCGTCCGTATGCGGCCGCATGGGCATGGGCACCTCACCAGGCCCCGCATTACGCCGATTCACACACTAGTTCGCACGCATCGGCTCGCCGCATCAGTTCGCAATCCGCACGTGCCAGCTCACATGCGCACGATGCGGTCCGCGATGCGCATGGTGGAATCGCGGTGCGAGACGAGCAGCACCGCGCTCCCCTGCTGCGCCAACGCGTCAATCGATTGCAGAATCACGGATTCGTTGTAGGCGTCGAGGCGACTCGTCGGCTCGTCGAACAACACCAGCGACGCGTTGCGCAGGAAGACGCGAGCCAGGCCGATGCGTTGCCGTTCACCCTCTGAAAGCCGCCCGCCCAACTCGCCGACGGGGGTATCAAGGCCCTGCGGGAGCGAGTCGACCAGTTCAAGCGCGGAAGCCTTGGCAAGCGCGGCGCGCAGCACGTCATCACCGACAGAAAGGGTCGACCGGGTGGAAAGCGCGGAATCAGCGGCATTCCACGAAACGGGAGGAGCGGGCGGGGTAAGAAGCGCTCTGCCGGAAGTCGCGGAATCGTCCGGATCGCCAGCATTACCAGCCCTATCCGCATCGCCCCTGTCGCAGGCCATGAGCAGGTTTTCACGGATAGTGCCGTCGAACAGGTAGGTTTCCTGCCCCATCATCGTTTGCACGCGACGGCGATGATGCGCGTCGATCTGCGGCAGCGGCACCTCGGACAGTGCGACCAAGCCGGATTGCGGGTCCCAGTAACGCATAAGCAGTTTCAGCAGCGTCGATTTGCCGCGGCCGGACGGGCCTTGGACGCCGAGGATGCCGTGTTGCGGAACGTCGAACGAGACGTGGCTGAGGATTGGCTCGGCGGACGACTCGGGGGCATCCGCATCGCTTCCGGAAGTTGGAACCTCGCTCGAATTGCCGTAGCCGAACGTGACGTCGTGCATGGACATGCCATGGTAGCGCGGCAGGAAATCGCCCCGCTCCTCCACTGCGGGGGTTTCGTCCATCAGCGCGAACAGGCGGCGGGCGGCGGCAAACGTTTGCGTGAGATTGGCCGGCAGCGCGCTCAACGCGAGCGTCGGACCGAACGAGCTGGCCAGCAGCACGAAAGCGGCGGTCAGGCGGGCGGCGGGCGCGGAAAGGACGGTCTGGATGGTCGCAGCGGCGGTGGAAGCGGCGGAAGCGATGGGCATCGTCGTACCGGACGTGACCATCGCCAGCAATGCCGCGATGGCAGTGAACAGTACGACCAGCACCGCGCCGAAGCCTGCGAAATCGCCATTCTTGGCACTCAGCCGGGCGCGGCGGCTCCAGAGCGAGCGCGTGCGTGACGCGATGCCGGCAAGCCGCGCATGGCCTTGGCCGAATCGGATGATTTCGTCGAGACCGCGCATATCGTCGAGCATTTCGTCATCAAGTTGGGCGGATTCGCGGCGAATATCCCCACCGAGACCGCCTACCGCCGTGGCGAAGAGTTTCGGCAGCACGATGCCGACGGTCAGGTGCGCGATGACCAGCGTGACAGCGATCGCAGGGCTCAACGTAAGCAATGCGACCGTGTAAAGCACGGTGGTCGCGATGGCGATGACAACCGGCGAAATGGTGTGCGCGAAGAAGATTTCCAGCAGTTCGACGTCGGTGGTGACCAGCGCGATCAGGTCGCCTTTGCCTTTGCCGGACAGTTTGGCGGGCGCGAGGCGACGCAGCGCGGCAAACGTTTTCGACCGGAACAGCGCGAGCAGGCGGAAGGCGACATTGTGGTTCATGTATTGCTCGGCGTAGCGCATGCCGCCGCGGATCAGTGCGCAGATAATCATGGCTGCGATTGCCGCAGGAAGGCTGAGATTCCAGACTTTTGCGCCAGCTGCGGCAAACAGCGCGGCGACGCCGAAAACCGGCAGGAACGTGGCGGCGAGGTGGCCGAGGATGCCGCACGCGCAGGCGATGGCCATGGGTTTGCGCAGTGGGCCGACTTCGCGCAGCAAGCGGGCGATGACCTGGGTTGTTGGCATATCCGATTTGGCGCCACTGGCGTTCGATTCGGCGGAACCAGACATCCGAGACACGGCAAACGCACCAGACGCATGAGTCATACGCGATACGCGCGGCGCGACGCGACCAGACAATCCCACCCGTTCCACGCTTTCCTGCGCCCGGAACAGCTTGGCATACGTGCCGTCCGCGGCCATGAGATCGTCATGCGCGCCCTGCTCGACGACGACACCCCCATCAAACACTACGACATGGTCCGCGTCGGCCGCGTTCGCCATGCGGTGCGTGACCATCAGCACGGTTGCGCCGGCGTCGGCGAGCGCGCGAATCGTTTGCAAAATCAACGTTTCGCTGTCCGCGTCGACGCTGCTGGTCGCCTCGTCGAAAATATAGACGGCCGACCTGCGCAACAGTACACGGGCGATCGCAATGCGCTGTTTCTGCCCGCCGGACAGATTCGCGCCGTCCTGCGTGATCGGCATATCGAGTCCTCGCGATTGCGCGCGCACGAAATCGTCGATATGCGCGGCTTCCAGCGTCTGCCACAGCTCGTTGTCGGTGGCGTCGGCCTGGGCCATGAGCAGGTTGTCGCGCAGGGTGCCGGCGAACAGGTGGCTGTGCGCGGAGACGATGGAGATTTCGCGGGTGAGCGATGCTGCGGTGAGGTCGCGGATTTGGTGCGATTTCAGGGTTTCACTGTCATCCGGCGCCGCACTGCTTAACATAGCGCCCAGCACTTCGTCCCGCATTCCGGATGGCATTTCGGACAGCAGCACATCGCCTTCATATCCGACAAGCGTGCCGGCAAGCAGCTGGACGGCTGTGGATTTCCCGGAACCGGATGGCCCGACGATCGCAGTGACTTCGCCGGGCAGCGCACGGAGGGCCACGTTGCGCAAGGCGTAGCGCGTTTCGCGCGCGTCACCCGCGCCGCCGCCCTCATCAACGCTGTCCGCATCCGCGTTCCGCATATCGGAATGCGATGTGGACGATATACGACGGGGACTCGCAACACCGGCACCCGCAGACCCGGCAGCGTCAGGCCCCGCACCAGCAGCACCCCCAGCATCCACATCCGCGTCCGCATACCGGTACGAAACATCACGAAACTCCACGCCGACACCACGCCCGGAAGCCCCGAATTCCGGCAGTTCCTTGCTGCCATGCTCCGGTTCGGGCGCGTCGAGCAGCGCGAAAATACGTTTCGTGGACGTCATGCCGTTCATCGCAACGTGGAAATACGAGCCGAGCTGTCGCAGCGGAATGAAGAAATCGGCGGCTAGCAGAATCGTCAGCAATACCGCGGCGATCGGCGTCAAACCAAGCGGCAGCACGCCGGACAGCGCGAAAACGACAGACGGCGAGAGCGAGCCGGATACGAATCGCCATATCGCAACGCCGATGCCGGCGGCCGCGCCACCGTACGCCACGGCATCCATCGCCGTGAGCGAACGCAGTTGGATCTGCAGCACGTTCATGGTCATCACGCGGAACTGTTCGGCCTTCTCGTCCATGACTCGTGCGGCGCGCTCGTCCGCGTCGAAGGTTTTCAGCGTCTCAAGTCCCTGCAGATTGTCGAGGAACGCGGCGCCCATATCCGTGTATTTGCCCCAGTATTTCTTGAATACGCGGGCGGCACGCATCGCCACCATGCCGACGATGAGCACGATGAGCGGCGCGCAGGCGAGCAGCGTCGCGGCGGTGGGCAGGTCGATCGGCGCAAGCACGGCGAACAGCGTGATGGGGGCGAGCACGGCGTAGCACAGTTGCGGCAGGAACAGTTCGAAGAAGCTTTGGATTTGTTCGATGCCTTCGCCCGCGGACTGCACCACGCCGGCGGTGCGCACGCGCTGCGCGTAGGACGGGCCGAGCGCGAGCATCTTATTGAACAGTTTCTCACGCAGCGCGAGTTTGACGCGTTCGGCGGCCTCGCTACCGAAACGTGCGGCGGCGCGAATGGTGACGAATCGCACGACCGCGGCAATAAGAATAATGGCGATGCAGGGCGCGGTGGCGGACGGTACGGGCGCGAACAGCGGTTGCAGCATACGCACCACGGCCACGACGAAGGCGATGTTGGCCACGAGGCCCAGCCATTGGCAGGCGACTTTCGCCGCGATCAATCGACCGACGCCGTCAGCCAAGGAAAACAGCCGCTTGTCGAACATCATGCCCCTTTTCCAATCGTTTGCAATCCCGCCATCCGCTCCAAGCGTATCGGGCATACCGACGAAAGGCAATGACGGAACGGCAATCGCAGAAAATCGTCGGAAAAATCTAGAAAACCATCAGAACTCGCAAGCAAATGCACAACAGCAAAACCACAGAAAACCAAGGGAACGGCGAAAAGTGAGGCGGCTGAATGTTCGCCGTTGAGCAAACAGCCTAGGCGCAAGGGGTAGTTGCGCCAAACTTGAGTGTACACGGAACATGTTGTGGTTCGCAACGTCACTCCGCCCAGTTTTGCCGCATTTTCCACCGTTTTCGCCCGTAAGGGCCACCCCTCTCGAACCCGTCGCGCAACCCGTTGGACACCCTGCGATCGAACGCGTCAAACCTTTTTTCGAGATGATGCATCCGTGTACCAATCCCCCGTTCCGTTGACGTTTCGTGCCACTTTGTCAGTTCAAACAAACCCGTCGCCATATTTCTTGTTGTTTCTTACAATGCGGACTTACGTCACCGTAACTTACGATATGCGAGGCGCGACACAGGACGCGAAAAGCACGTCACCGATCACCGCAATCGCAGCGATCGCATATATCGCAAAACCCACGAAAACCGCGGAAACGCAAGAAAAGAGAACACTTCATGCTCACCGAGTACACGACCCCGGGCGCATCCGTCGAAGTACGCGACGACGAATCCATCTACTCCCTGCTTACCGAACGCATCAAGCGCACCGGCGAAGACACCGTGATCGCGGAACGCAAAACCGCTCCGGGCCAGTGGACCAAGGTGACGACCGGCGAATTCCACAAGAACGTGCTCTCCGCGGCCAAAGGCCTGATCGCGTTCGGCATCGGCAAGGGGGATGCCGTCACCCTCTTCTCCACCACCCGTTACGAGTGGGGCGTGCTTGATTTCGCACTGGCCGCAATCGGCGCGGTCAATGTGCCGATCTATGACACCGATTCCGCGGCGCAGGCCGAACGCATTCTCAACGATTCCAACGTGAAGCTCGCCATCGCCGACGATCGCGAACGCTTCGACCGTCTTGATTCCGTGATTGGCCGCTGCCCGTCTCTGAAGCATATTCTGATGCTCGACGCCAATGCCATGGGCGCGCTGGAGGGATTGGGCGTCACCGTGTCCGACGAAGAGCTGGACGAGCGTATCGCGTCGGTGCGTGCCGACGATCTGGCCACCATCGTGTACACGTCCGGTTCCACGGGGGCACCGAAGGGTGCCGAGCTGTCGCATCGCAATTTCGTGTCGATCACGCGTGCCGGCAGCCTTGCGCTGCACGAGATGATTCTTGAAGACCATCCGCGTCTGCTGCTGTTCCTGCCGCTCGCCCACTGCTTCGCGCGCTTCATCCAGTACGCGTCGATCGCTTCCGATGACGGCGTGGTCGGCTATCTGCCGGACACCAAGACGCTGCTGCCGGATGTGCGTTCGTTCGAGCCGACGTACCTGCTGGGCGTGCCGCGCGTGTTCGAGAAGGTGTACAATGCGGCTTCCCGCAAGGCCGGCATGGGTTGGAAGGGCCGCCTGTTCCTCAAGGCCGCCGAATCCGCGCGCGACTGGTCGCGCATGCAGCAGGCTGGCGAGAAACCGACCATGAAGCAGACCGCCGAACACCTGTCGTATGAGGCGTCCGTATACCACACCGTGCGTGGCGCGTTGGGCCCGCGTATCCGTTATGTGGCGTGCGGTGGCGCTCCGCTGGACGTGTCGCTGGCGCATTTCTTCAATGGCATCGGCCTGCCGATGATCCAGGGCTACGGTATGACGGAAACCGCGGCGCCGTTTGCCGCGACCCGCGTCACGGACAATGTGATCGGTACCGTCGGCCAGCCTGCGCCGGGATCATCCGTGCGTATTTCCGACGATGGCGAGCTGCAGGTCAAGGGACCGAACGTGTTCATGGGTTACCACAATCTGCCGGAGAAAACGGCCGAGGTGTTCACCGAGGACGGTTGGCTCAGGACCGGCGATCTTGCGTCGATCGACGATGAGGGTCGTATTACGATTACGGGCCGCAAGAAGGACATCATCATCACCGCCGGCGGCAAGAACGTGTCGCCGATTCCGATGGAGCAGGAGATTGCGAAGTGTCCGATTGTGGAGCATGCCGTGGTGGTGGGCGATAATCGTCCGTTCATCGGCGCGCTGGTCACGCTCGATCCGGAAGGATTGGCGGCCTGGCTGCCGTCCGTGGGCCTGTCCGCGGATACGCCGCTTGACCGCGTGGCGGCTACCGCCGCCGTTCATGACGAGATTCAGAAGTATGTGGACAAGGCGAACGCGACGGTTTCGCGCGCCGAATCCGTGCGTAAGTTCGTGGTGCTGGATGCGCAGTTCACGCAGGAGAACAAGTGCCTGACGCCGTCGCTGAAGGTGGTGCGTCCGGCAGTGAACCGCGTGTTCGCCGACGTGATCGACCAGCAGCTGTACGCCGGCAAGCGCTGAGCCGCACATAGGTAAACAAAAACAGCACGGCGGGGAACGCTGCGTACAAAAGTACGTCAACTTCCCCGCCGTGCTGTTTTTTAGGCGCACCCCGTATCGCTGAGATAACGCGTGCGGTAACAGTGCGGCAGGAAACGCCGGCGTACGAAGGTACGTCAAGTTTCCTGCCGTGCTGTTAACGCTCCGTTATTTCAGTGACGGTTGTTGAGGCGGTGGTACATTTCGCTCAGCTCCAGCTCCTTCTCGAACTGGCGGGCGTTGGTGTTCTCGTCGATGACGGCGAGTTCGACGCCGGCGATGCGGGCGAAGTCCTCCCAAGCCTCACGACCGACGGACGTGGTCATGCAGGTGTGGTGGGAGCCACCGGCGGTGATCCAGCACTGCACGGCGGTCTTCAGGTCCGGCTTCGGCTTCCACACGGCGCGGGCGCACGGCAGGTTCTTCAGGGAGCCCTGCGGTTCGACGATGGTGACCTCGTCCATGAGCAGGCGGAAGCGTTCGCGCTCGTCGGCCATGGAGACCACGACGGCGTCGGCCGGCTTGCCGGAGAACACCAGACGGACCGGGTCGGACTTGCCGCCGATGCCCAGCGGGTAGATGGCCAGCTTCGGCTTGGCGATGGTGCCGATGGACGGGGAGACTTCCAGCATGTGGGAGCCCATGTCGAACTCGTTGCCCGGCACGAAGTTGTAGGAGTAGTCCTCCATCAGGGAGGCGCCACCCTCAAGGCCGTAGCCCATCACGGCGCCGATGCGCACCAGCACGGAGGTCTTCCAATCGCCTTCGGCGGAGAAGCCCCAGCCGTACTCGGACGGGAAGCGCTGCGGGCCGACGCCCGGCAGCTGCGGCAGGGTGCCGAGGTCTTCGAAGTTGTCGACGCCGGCGGTGCAACCGTTCTCACGCATCATGTTGACCATGGCGGCCTCTTCCTTGGCTGCGATGAACAGCTCATCGTAGCGGGAATCAAGCAGCTCGGGGGCCACGTCGTACTTGGCCTTGTAGTCTTCGATGAGGTCCTTGACCTGGCTGTCCTTGACCTTCTCGTAGGCGGCGACGAGGTCGTTGACGGCCCAGGTGTTGATCGAAGCGCCGAACACGCGTTCGGCTTCGGTCTTGTCGCCTTCGGTGACGGCCACGTTGCGCATGTTGTCGCCCCAACGCATGACCTTCATGTTCTGGGAGGCATCCCAGCCGGCGCAGGCGCGAGCCCAGGTGCCGACCTTTTCGGCGACTTCCGGATCGGTGTAGTGGCCGACGACGATCTTGCGCGGAATGCCGAGACGGGACACGATGTAGCCGAACTCACGGTCGCCGTGGGCGGCCTGGTTCAGGTTCATGAAGTCCATGTCGATGGTCTCCCACGGGATTTCCTTGTGGTGCTGGGTGGCCAGCTGCAGCAGCGGCTTGGTCAGCACTTCGAGGCCACGGATCCACATCTTGGCTGGGGAGAAGGTGTGGCACCAGGTGATCACGCCGATGACGTTCGGGTTGGCGGAGGCTTCGGTCATGAAGGCCTTGACGCCGTCGGAGGACTTCAGGGTCGGCTTGAGCACGATCTTGGCCGGGATCTTGCCGGTCGCGTTGAGGAAGTCGACCATCTCGCCGGTCTGCTGGGCCACCTGGCGCAGCGCCTCCTCGCCGTAGAGGTCCTGCGATCCGACGCCGAACCAGATTTCCTTGCCTTCAAATGGGTTTTCCATTGCCATGTTGGATTATTCCTTACTTCGTTGTTGGGTTTGTCGTTTCAGTTTCCGTCGCGTCAGTGCTGGCCGTAGACGTTGGTGTAGCGGTCGTTAAGGCTATCGATGTCTTCCTGGGAGATCGGGATGATGTCTCCGAGCTGCTTGGCGGCCCACATGGTGTGCGCCACCTCTTCGGTCATGGCGGCGGCCTTGACGGCGGCCTCCGCATCCTTGCCGATGGTGAACGGACCATGGTTCTGCATGAGCACGGCCGGGGACTTCGGATACTTCTTCAGGGTTTCGACCACGCCTTCGCCGATGGCTTCGGAGCCGATGAGGCGGAACGGTCCGACCGGCACCGGGCCGCCGAACTCGTCGCCCATCATGGTCAGGCCGCACGGGATGTTCTGGCCGGTGGCCGCCCATGCGGTGGCGTAGGTGGAGTGGGTGTGCACCACGCCGTACACGTCGGGCATGTGGCGGTAGATGTACGCGTGGGACGCGGTGTCGGAGCTCGGCGCTTCGGCACCGTCGACCACGTTGCCGTCAAGGTCGCACACGACCATCGAGCTTGGGGTGAGGTACTCGTAGCGCAGTCCGGACGGCTTGATGACCATCAGGTCGGCGGTGTGCAGGCGCTGCGAGACGTTGCCTGCGGTCCACACCACCAGATTCCACTTGATGAGCTGCTCGTGCAGGGTGGCGACCACTTCGCGCACCTGCTTGACTTCAGCTCGTACTTCCGGGCCGTAATCAGCCAACGTTGCCATATTATGTTCCTTTCGTCAGGCTTGCTGTTGTTACGATGGACGGTTATTTGGTTTCCAGCGGGATGCTTTCGATGGCGGCATGCTCGATCGGCAGCCCCTTGCGGAAGCGGTCGAAGAAGGCTTCGAAGCCGGCCACGTCGTTGGCGTCCGGCGCTTCCGTGGTGGAGGCCGCGTCGGCGAAGACGCGGGTGTCGAGGTAGTCGGCGAGCGGCTGGTCGGCGTGCCACAGATAGTCGGCGAGCACGGCCATGCCCCACGCTCCGCCTTCGGCGGCGGTGGCCATGACCTTGATCGGGGTGTCGAATGCGGCGGCGAGAATCTTCTGCGCGACCTTCGGCGTGGTGAAGATGCCACCGTGGCCGACGAGCGAGTCGACGGCGACGCCTTCGTCCTTGGTCATCACATCCATGCCGATCTTGACCGGCGAGAAGGCGCTAAACAGCTGGGTTCTCATGAAGTTGCCGAGGCTCATGCGCGCCTCCGGGCTGCGGGCGAACAGCGGTCGGCCTTCCGGCAGGCCAGCCAGGAATTCGCCGGAGCGGAACGGATAGTTGAGCAGACCACCGCAGTCGGCGTCGACATCGTCCGCGATCGCGGCGCGGAACAGCGTGCCGTACAGCGTGCCGGCATCGACCGGCTGGCCGATCGCGGCGGCGAACTGTCCGAACAGGCCGACCCAGGCGTTGAGATCGGAAGTGAAGTTGTTGGCGTGGCTCATGCCGGCCAGGTCGCCGGCTGGGGTGGTGACGAGGTCGACTTCCGGATGCAGGCGCGCCAGCTTGTGCTCGAGCACGACCATGGCGAAAATCGAAGTGCCGGCGGAGACGTTGCCGGTGCGCACGCGCACGGAGTTGGTGGCGACCATGCCGGTGCCCGCGTCGCCTTCCGGCGGGGCGAGGACGACGCCCGGCTGAAGGGTGCCGGTCGGGTCGAGCAGTTTGGCGCCTTCGGCGGTGAGCGTGCCGGCCGGGGTGCCCGCCACGAGCGGCTTCGGCAACAGGTCGGCGAGCTTCCACGGCTGGGCGGCGACTTCCGGCAGCGCGTTGAATTTCTCGATGAATTCGGTTTCGTAGGCGTGGGTGGTCGGATCGATCGGGAACATGCCGGAGGCGTCGCCCACGCCGAGCACCTTCTCGCCGGTGAGCTTCCAGTGCACGTAGCCGGCGAGTGTGGTGATGTAGTCCACCTTGGAGACGTGCTCCTCGTGGTTGAGCACTGCCTGGTAGAGGTGTGCCACGGACCAGCGTTCCGGAATGTTGTACTGGAACAGCTCGGAAAGCTTCTCATGGGCTTCGTGGGTGTTGGTGTTCTGCCAGGTGCGGAACGGCATGAGCAGTTCGCCGGACTTGTCGAAGGCGAGGTAGCCGTGCATCATGGCGGAGAAGCCGATGTGCCCCACGTGGGTCAGCCGTTCGCCGTAGGCGGTTTCGACGTCGCCGGCCATCCGGGCGTATGCGGTCTGCAAACCCTTCCAGATTTCCTCCTGGGTGTAGCTCCACAGCCCGTCCTCGAGATGGCTGGCCCACTCATAGTCGCCCGCCGCGATGGTGTGGTAGGCGTCATCGATGAGCACCGCCTTGATGCGGGTGGAGCCGAACTCGATGCCCAGGCTCGTCTTGCCTGCGCGGATCTTCTCGGCGGTCACTGCGACCTGCTCTTGCGTCATAGTTCACGAACTCCTTGCGTCCGAGCGCCTCGCAACCACTCTGTCAACTGAATGTTAGCGCTCACTGTTAACGCTCACTATTGTAGGCACAAACCCGTGACGCACCAAATCCGACGTGTCATCGGAGCAATGAATATATAAACAAATCGAGAAGAAGCAGCGCCTTAGCGACGGCGGACAGGACCCAGGGAGCTGCGGTTGACCATCTGCGCCGACACCAGTCCGACGCCATGCTGCGATGATCCGAAGGAGTTCTCCTCCCCCGCGCCCAGCAGGTACAGCGTCTCGCGCATGGCGGCGACACCCAGCTGCTCAAAGCCGGGGCGGACCGTGGTCAGCGGCGGGAACATATTGTCCATGGCAGGCATGTCGTCGAAACCCACCAGGCTCACATCCTGCGGAATGCGCACGCCATGCTCATGCAGCGCGCGGGCCACACCCACGGCCTGGCTGTCGTTGGCGCAGACCATGCATGTCGGCAGATTGCCGCCGGTGCGGCCGATGTTGTCGAGGATGTGGTTCATCTTGCCGTACGCTTCAGAGGATTCCCAGGTCTCACACTGCACCGTCACGGAATTGACCGCATTGGCCGCGCATAGCTTGTTCCATGCCAGCAGGCGCGTCGCCGCGTCGCGCCACTCCTTGGGACCGGCGAAATACAGCACCGAACGGTGCCCGTATTCCACGACTAGATGCATCACGTCGGCCATCGCGGACCATTGGTCCATGCCGACGACGGATACGCGGCGGCGGTCGGCGGACTTCATCAGCCGCAGGCCGTCCTGCACGCCGATGCCACCGTGCGTGGATGTGACGATCACACGAGGCTGCGCGATCCGCGTCCGGCATGCCGCGGAGAACATGACATCGGTGGGCGTGAGGAAGATGAACGCATCGACGTTCATCTCGTCGAAGGTGCGGCACAGGTCGTCGAATTCCTCCTGCGAGCACAGCGCCTCATGCACCATGCTCACCGTCACGAACAGGCCATGCTGGCGGGCCATCGTCTCAATCGCGGAAATCGTGGAGATCGGGCCATAGAAATGCTGGCCGCCGGCGATCAGGCCGATGGTGCGGGACCGGTGCGAGGCGAGCGCGCGGGCGGAGTTGCTGGGACGGTATCCGAGCTGGTCGATGGCCCTCTGCACCTTCTCACGGGTGGCGTCGGAAACGTCCGGCGAATGGTTGATGACGCGCGAGACCGTCTGGTGGCTCACACCAGCCAGCTTCGCCACTTCGAACATCGAAGGACGCCTATTGCCCGCATTGCGTTTGTCTGCCATGCCCCATCGCCTTTCGCACACAACTGTTGGTACGTTCGCCTATTGTACACGCAACTTCAGTTAGCGCTAACAGCCGTCATGTTCCAAGGATGCGGCACACTGCGCGCAGGCTACCGCACGGCCGCCAAAGCACGCAGACGTGCCGCGAAGTTAGGCCAATCGGTGCGCATGGCAGTCAACAGCTTGCGGTTGGGCACGTCATCGATCGGCACCCATTCGATCTCCATGCTTTCGTCGTCGTTGGCCTTGGGGTCGACGCGGTGCCCCGGCCTTTCGAAGGCGAACACCGTGGTGTACGACCATGGGCCGTGGTCCTCACAGTACGAGCCGACCACGTCGATGTCCTCCGGCGTGATGTTGGCTTCCTCGTACGATTCGCGCAGTGCGCCCTCGATCGGGCTTTCGCCATCGGCGGTGGCGCCGCCGGGAATGCCCCACGTGCCGCCTTCCGCGCTCCATACCGCGCGGTGCTGCATGACGATGTGCGTCACCTCACCGGTCGTCTCGCTGCGGCGGGCCAAGAGCACGCCGGACGCGCCGTTCGTACCCCAATGCTTGCGGCCGCAGGCGCAATCGACCCAGCCGTCTCCCGGCTGGTGCACGTTCTCCTTGGGCGGCAGCGGCTTCGCGGCACCCGTTTTCGCATCATATTCGGCGTCCGGCGCGAGGTCGGAGCGCGTGACGTTCCACAGATCGGTCCATTCGACGCCCAATTGCGCCGCCAGACGGCGCGCCAACGGCAGGCTCAGGCCGATGATGCCGTGCGGATCGCCTTCGATCGAGTCGATGAACGCGCCGCCGAAACCTTCCAAAGTGAACGATCCGGCCACTTCCAGCGGCTCGCCGGTGGCGATGTAGCGTTCGATATCCAGGTCGGAATATTCGCAGAAGTGCAGGGTCGCTTTGCTGGCGCCGCGCACCATGCGGCCCGACGCGAAGTCGATGAGGCAATGGCCGGTCCACAGCTCGCCGGTGGCACCGCGCATGGCACGCAGCCGTTCGCGCGCTACCTCTTCGCTATGCGGCTTGCCGTAGCATTCGCCGTCCAGCAGGAACATGGAATCGCAGCCGAGAATCAGCGGGCCGGCCTTCGAACGGGTCAGGCTTGGACGGCCATCCACGAAATCGGCGATCGGCTCGGCGACGGTGGGAATGGCGATGCCGGAGAAATCGCGGGTCTTCGTCTCGTCGGCGGACTGCGCGCTGTCCGTGCGTGCGTCTGTGCCCGCCGAGGATGCGTCGCGATCGTCTGCCGCCCGGAGCGGGAAGCCGACCACGCGCTCCCCGCGCGCGTGCGCCGCGGTATCGGCGATGTTGCGATACGCCTGGTGCACGGCCTCGGCCTTCGCCGTGGCGAGAATCATCACACGCTGTTCGACGCTCAGGTCGTTCACGGTGACGCCAAGCGCGGCCGCCTCGCGTTCAAGCGCGGCAGGTTCGTCGACGTGCGAGACACGGATGGTCGGGCAGATGCCGGCGGAGAACAGCACGTCACGGCGTGGACGGGACTGGGAGGCGAGAATCAACGGGATGCTCATGCGCGTTCCACCTGCACACCCTTGGTGTCGACCGCGAGATGCAGCACACGCCAATGGCCGGATGCCAGCTCTTCGGCGGCGATCCGTTCGAGTTCCTCGTGGGCGTCGCCATGGTGCAGCACAAGCACGCATGGGCCAGCGCCGGACACGGTGGAGGCGAAGCCGTGGGAGCGCATCTTCTCGATCAGCGCCCAAGACGGCTCCATCAGCGAGGCGCGGTACGGCTGATGCAGGCGGTCCTGCGTGGCCGCGAACAGCAGTGCGTTGGCGTTCTGACGCGAGCCGGAGGCCAGCATCGCGGGGTTCATGGCGGCCGGCAGCAGGCTCACACGGGAGACGTTGTGCACGGCGTCCTTGAACGGAATCTCAGTCGGCAACGCCTGACGGGCCTTTTCGGTGGACAGCTCGTAGTCCGGCACGAACACGGCCGCGGTCAGATCGTCCGCCACGCGGTAGTTGATGGTGTGGAAGCCGTTGTGCATCGGCTCGCCGCCTGGAATCGGCACGGAACCGACGCCTTCCGCGGTCTCCATGTCCCAGGACATGGTCAGGCCGCCGTACACGGCCGGGGCCACGTTGTCCGGATGGCCTTCGATGGCGGCGGCCAGCTCGAACACGGCGTCGCGGTTGAGGTCGTCGTCCTGTGCGAAGGCGGCCGCGGCGGCGATGCCGGCGACGATAGCCTCGGCGGAGGAGCCCATGCCTCGCGCCTGCGGGATGTTGTTGTGCGCCTGCAGAATGAATCCGACACGTCCCAGGCCGAAGGTCTGGCATGCGCGGCGGAACGTGGAGACCACCAGGTGCGTCTCGTCACGCGGCAGGGTGTCCTCGCCCTCGCCTTCAATCATCACCTGCGCCGCGGTGTTCACCGGGTCGGCGCTCAGCGTGAATTCAAGCTCGTCATGGTAGTCCAAGGCCAAACCGACCGTATCGAAGCCGGAGCCAAGATTGGCGCTGGTGGCCGGAACCTTCACACGCACCTTGCGGGTAACTGGAGTCATCTCTCGTCGTCCTTCGTCACATCTTCATTACAAATCAAGCACCGTATACCGTGGCAGTGCCAGAGTCAAATTTCAGGGGGAACCGCACCCGTGCATCGTATTCGGGCCCATGATGGCGGCTTGGCATGGCTTGCATGCCAATCGCATCATGGGCCCGAATCGCATCCGATATCAGTTCAGCACGCGCAGGATCGACGGCTCTCCGCACACGCAATCCAGCTCGCACACGTCCTTGACGGTTTCGCGCAGGGTAAGCTCGTCGGTCATGTGGGTGACCAGACGCAGCTGCTGCAGTTCGCCGTCATAGCCCGGATCCTTCAGCGTCGGCTTCAAATCCTGGTTCACGCCGTTGATGGACACGCCATGGTCGGCGAACTTGGCTGCGATCGCGGCGAGCACGCCCGGATTGTCGTGAATCACGAAGCGGACAGCGAACTCGGCCTTGGAAGCCTCGATCGGAGCCTTCTTCAGATCCTTGTACAGCGGGATGGACGGGCCGGTGCAGCCCTGCGCGATATGGCGGGCTTCGGTCACGACGTCTCCGACGACCGCGGAGGCGGTCGGAGCGCCGCCGGCGCCGCGGCCGTAGAACATGAGGTCGTCCGCGGCTTCGGCCTTGACGAACACGGCGTTGAAGGAGCCGTGCACGGAGGCCAGCGGATGGGTGTTGGAGATCAGTGCCGGGTAGACGCGCGCGGACACGCCGGCATCGGTGTTCTCCACGACGGCGAGCAGCTTGATCACCTTGTTTTCCGCGGTGGCGGCGGCGATGTCGTCGGCGGTGATCTTGGTGATGCCCTCGACGGAGACGTCGTCGATGGTGACGGAGGTGTGGAAGCCGAGGGTGGCCATGATCGCGGCCTTGTTGGCCGCGTCGTAGCCCTCGATGTCGCCGGTCGGATCGGCTTCGGCGTAGCCCTTGGCCTGCGCGTCCTTGAGCACGTCATCGAAGTCGAGGCCCTTGGTGGTCATCTCGTCGAGGATGTAGTTGGTGGTGCCGTTGACGATGCCGAGCATGCTCGTCACCTTGTCTCCGACGAGGGATTCGCGCAGCGGCTTGAGGAACGGGATGGCGCCGCCCACGGAGGCTTCGAAGTAGATGTCGACGCCCTTGGCTTCGGCGGCCGCGTAGATCTCCGGACCATACTTGGCCAGCAGCGCCTTGTTGGCGGTGACCACGGAGGCGCCGGATTCGATGGCGGCGAGCACGAACTTGCGTGCGACGCCGGTGCCGCCGATCAGTTCGATGACGATATCGGAATTGGTGGCCACGCTCATGGTGTCGGTGGTCACGATGGCCTTGTCGATCCACGGGAACGGATCGGTTTCCGCCGGGTCAAGGCAGGCGACGCCGGTCAGTTCGATCGGGCGGCCGATACGTGCGGCAAGCTCGTCCTTCTGCTCGACCAGCAGGCGTGCAGTCTGGGAACCGACGGTACCTGCGCCCAGCAATCCAACGCGAATCGGCGCAACATCTTCCTGTGCCAAGGCATCCTCCCTTGAATGTGAAGTATTGGTGTGACCTTGCTTATTGTACGGTCTCAATATGACGTAAGGCCGCGGAATATCAAGAAAATGGACGGTTTCCGAAGCTTTCCCCGCAAGGAAGCCCGAAAACCGTCCATACCGTGAGACGCAATCGTGGACTATTCGCTGACGTCCCAGCTCAGCAGATCGTCGATCGTCTGCCGGCGGATCATGACGTGTGCGCCGGCCTCGCCGACGCCGACCACGGCGGGAATCAGCGCCTGGTTGTAGTTGCTGGCCATCGTGCGGCCGTACGCGCCGGTGACGGGCACGGCGAGAATGTCCCCGCGCCTGATGTCGGCCGGCAGACGCACTTCGTTAACGACGATGTCGCCCGATTCGCAGTGCATGCCGACCACGCGGCACAGCTTGGTCTCGTCGGATCCCTTGCGATTCGCGATTCTCGCGGTGTAGTCGGAGCCGTACAGCGCCGGGCGGATGTTGTCGGACATGCCGCCGTCCACGGATACGTACACGCGTTCCGTCACCGGATTGCCTGACTTGTCCTTCGCCTCGCCGGAAAGCTCGACCGGCTTGACGGTGCCCACGCGGTACAGCGTGACGCCGGTGGGGGCCACCGTCCAGCGGCCTGGCTCGAAGGAGATGACCGGGGCCGGCATGCCGAGCGCGCGGTTCACGGTGCTGACCGCGTCGGCGAGCCTGCCGAGCTCCACGTCGATGTCCATGGAATCCTCGCCGTCGGTGTAGGCCACGGAATAGCCGCCGCCCAGATCGACCTCCGGCAGGGTGTACGCATCGGTGGCGTAGAAGGTCTTGCGCAGCAGCATCATGCGCTTGGCCGCCTGGATGAAAGCGTCCGCGTCATGGATGTTGGAGCCGATATGCGAGTGCACGCCGACCAGTTCGAGCACGTCCTGGCGGCGGTAGATGTCCTTGAGCACGGCGAGCGCCGGGCCGTCGGCCACCATGGTCATGGCTTCGGCGAGCCTGCGGTCGCCTTCGGAGACTTTCTCGTGGCTCAGGTCGTACGGGTATTTGACGTCGTACTGGAGCTTGCGTTCCGCGTGGGCGGAGTGGTCGGAGCCGTCGGCGGAAGACGCGTTCTCCCCCAATCGTGCGTTCGACCCTGCCGGCGTCACGTCGGTCAGGTCGTCGAGCACAGCAAGCTTGCCCCCGTCGGCTCCGGCGGGCAGCAGGGCCACGCCGAACTTCTGGTCCTCGTGCGCGGTGGACACGAATTCGTGGCCACCCGCGTGGATGCCGGACGTGACGCGCAGCATGACGCGGGCGCGCTTGCCGAGCCGCTTGGCGATGGTGGCGATACGCTCCGGCTCGCCCGGCTCGTCCACGACGATCTTGTTGAAGCCCTGTTCGATGGCCAGCTCGATTTCCGCATCGGACTTGTTGTTGCCGTGCAGCACGAGCCGGCGGCCGGGAACGCCCGCGGTGAGCGCGATGCGCATCTCACCCATGGAGCAGGTGTCGATGAGCATGCCGGATTCGGTGACGATTCGGCAGATCTCCTTGCTCAGCAGCGCTTTGCCGGCAAAGCTGACGTGGGTGACGGTGTTGTTGAACGCGTTGGCGGCCGAATGCACGAATTTCGTGGCGCGGTCACGCACCTCATCGGTGTCGATGACGTAAAGCGGCGAGCCGAATTCGTCGAGCAGGCTTTCGGCGGTGCGGCCGTGGAAGGTGATCTCACCTTCGGCGTTCACGGCCGATCCGGCCGGCCAGATTGGACTCACAGGCATGGTTTGCGTATCTCCCTTTTTCGTGGATTCGCTTCACATCTTGTCCGGAGCGGCGACGCCGAGCAGGTCGAGGCCTTCGGCGATGACCGTCTGCACGGCGTCGTTGAGCTTGAGTCGCGCGGCGGCGCGGGCCGGTTCCGGAGCCTTGGCGATGCGGATGGCTTCGGCTTCCTCTCCGCGGGCTTCCGGATCGGTAAGCTCCATCGGCACGACGCGCTCCACGTTGTACCACTTGTGGTACGTGGCGGCGAGATCTTCCAGATAGTGGGCCACGCGGTGCGGCGCGCGCAGGTCTCCGGCTTCGCGCAGCAGGGCCGGCCACTGGGCGAGCGCGGCGAGCACTTCACCGTCGGCGGTGGTGTCGAGCAGGCTCACGTCGGCGCCTTCGTAGGTGATGCCGGCGGCGGCCGCGTTGCGGTCCACGTTGCAGGAGCGGGCGTGCGCGTACTGCACGTAGTACACCGGATTCTCGTTGGAATGCGAGGACAGCAGGTTCAGGTCGATGTCCACCGGGGAGTTGTAGTCGGTGCGGGCCAGCGAATAGCGGGAGGCGTCCACGCCGATGGCGTCGGTCAAATCGTCGATGGTGACGACGTTGCCGGCACGCTTCGACATGCGCACGGCCTTGCCGTCCTTCATGACGTTGACAAGCTGGCCGATCAGGATCTGCATGTTCTCGCCCGGCTTGTCACCGAACGCCTCGCACATGGCCATCATGCGGCCGATGTAGCCGTGGTGGTCGGCGCCGAGCATATAAATCGCCACGTCGGCCGGGTTGGTCTCGCGGTGGCGCTTGTTGCGGTAGTAGGCGATGTCGGCGGCGAAGTACGCGTAGTTGCCGTCGGACTTGATGATCACGCGGTCCTTGTCGTCACCGTGCTTGGTGGACTCGAACCAGGTGGCGCCGTCCTTTTCGAAGATGTCGCCGCGGGCGCGCAGGTCGGCGATGGCCTGGTCCACTTCGCCGTCGGAATACAGGCTGTTCTCGTGGAACCACACGTCGAAATTGACGCGGAAGTTCTTCATGGAACGCTGGATTTCGTCGAACATCATCGGCACGGCGCGCTTGCGGAACTCCTCGCGCTGTTCGGAATCGCCTTCGCCGAGCGGGTTGCCGTCCTGGTCGGCGCCGCCGTCGACGCGCGGCAGGCTCAGCACGTCCACGCCGTCCGCGTTGGCTTCGTCGATGACACGCTTGGCGATTTCGTCGATGTACGCGCCCTTGTAGCCGTCGATCGGGGTTTCCTCGCCGTGGGCCGCGGCGACGAGCGACTTGGCGAAGCGGTTGATCTGCTCGCCGTGGTCGTTGAAGTAGTATTCGCGCACCACCTTGGCGCCGTTGGCCTCAAGCACGCGGGCCATGGAGTCGCCGACGGCCGCCCAACGGGTGCCGCCGATGTGGATCGGGCCGGTCGGGTTGGCGGATACGAATTCGAGGTTCAGGGTCTTGCCGGACAGGTGGTCGTTCTTGCCGTAGTCGCTGCCGGCTTCGAGCACGGTGTCCACCACTGCGGCCGCGGATGCGGAGTCGAGCGTGATGTTGATGAAGCCGGGGCCGGCCACTTCCACGGACTTGATGCCGTCGGCATTGGTCAGTTCGGCGGCGAACAGTTCGGCGAGATCGCGCGGCTTCATGCCGGCCTTCTTGGCCAGCTGCATGGCCGCGTTGGACGACCAATCGCCGTGCGCGCGGTCCTTCGGGCGCATCACGGCGAACTTGGCTTGCGGTGGAATCAGATCGGCGGTCAGGGTGCCTGCCTTGCCTTCGGAGACAAGGGTGTTGGCAATGTTGAAAATCAGTTCACTAAGGGCTTCTGGACTCATTCTTCCAAGAATACCGGGCACGCTGACAGAATCAGTCTTCCTGTCCATCCTCACGATGGGGTTGCGATACGTCCTGCGGAACGCTTTGCAAGGCGTTCTGAGCATCGTCCTGCCCGCCATGCCGTTTCGCACGCCACGCCACGGACGCGTAGTAGCCCGTGTAGCACAGCGCCACGAACGGAATCATGTACAGCAGCGTGGAGCGCTGCGACGGATCGCAAATCACCAGAACCAGCGCGCCGACGCACATCACGATCGCGGCGATCGGCACGAACGGGTAGCCAGGCGCGCGGTACTTGAGCTCGCCAACCGTATGTCCCTGCGCGAGCCATTGGTGGCGGAATCGCAAGTGGCAGACGGAAACCGACGCCCACACCACCAGTGTGGCCAGGCCGGAAACCGCGACCAGCGCGAGGTAGACGGTCGAAGCGGCTACCACGGAGGACAGCAGCGCCAGCAGCGAGCCGGCCATGCTGAACATCACGGCGCACACCGGCACACCATGGAAGTTGGTTTTGGCGAGCACGCGCGGGATCATGCCTTCCTGCGCCAGCGACCACACCATGCGCGAGCACACGTAGAGGCCGGAATTCGCGGCGGACAGCACCGCCGTGAGCACCACGAAGTTCATGATGTCGCCGGCGAACGGCATGCCGATCGATTGGAAGACAAGCACGAACGGGCTCGCGTCGACGCCGGACTTGTGCCACGGAATCAGCGCCGCCATGACGGCGATCGAGCCGATGAAGAAGATCGCCAGACGCAGCACGGTGGTGTGCACGGCCTTCGGAATCGCCTTGGACGGGTCCTTCGTCTCGCCCGCCGCGACGCCGACCACTTCGGTGCCGGAGAAGGCGAACACGACCGTCAGCAGCGTGGAGAAAATCGGCAGCACGCCGTTGGGCAGCCAGCCGTCGCTGTAGAAGTTCTCGAACATGGGCGCGTGGTCATAGCCGGCGATCGGAATCGCGCCGAACATGGCCAGCAGGCCAATGATGATGAACGCGATGATGGCGAACACCTTGATGGACGCGAACCAGAATTCCGATTCGCCGTACAGGCGCACCGACAGGATGTTGAGCAGGAACACGACCACGATGAACGCGGCCGACCAGACCCATGCGGGCGAATGCGGGAACCAGCGTTGCATCAGCAGGCCCGCGGCGGTGAATTCGGAGGCGAGCGCCACCGCCCAATTCAGCCAGTAGAGCACGGCGATGGTGAACGCGGTGCCGGGGCCGATGAAACGCTTCGCATACAGGTGGAAGCTGCCGGCGTACGGCATGGCCACAGACAGCTCGCCGAGGCTCAGCATGATGAAGTAGACGAGCAGCGAACCGATGGCGTACGCGATGATCGCGCCGAGCGGGCCCGCCTGATGGATGGTGTAGCCGGAGCTTAAAAACAGGCCTGTGCCGATCACGCCGCCGAGCGAGATCATGGTCAGGTGGCGCGTTTCCATCTTGCGTTCCAGGCCGCCCTGTTCGACGTCGGGCTTTTCTTGCGATTGCGCCATGCTTGCTTCCGGCTCCTCTTACGTTTGGTTGGGTACGGCACATAGTTTGGCTGGCCGAACAATCGCAAATACTATACGTCAGACTCACGGCAACGTGCGATGGTCGTCCATAGTTCGCGGAAGTGTGCAGAAGCCCGCGGAAGTCCGTAAAAAAGCGTCAGCCCGCATGCTGGAAAAGCGTGCGGGCCGTTTGATCGCAGGTAGCGGTAGGCAATCGCAGTAATCGCAATGCTTGCGATACCTATGAAACGTGCGAAATGCTCAGAGCGCGGCGATGGCGTCGATCTCGACGAGCGCGCCCTTCGGAATGTCGTTGCCGCCAAAGGCCACGCGGGCCGGCTTGACGGAGCCGATGAAGGTCTGCGCGTACACGTCGTCGACCTCGTGGAAGTCCTCGACGTTCTTCATGTAGATGGTGGCGCGGACCACATTCTCGATGCCGGAGCCGGCGGTGTCGAGGATGTGCTTGATGTTCTCCAGCGCCTGCGCGGCCTGCTCGCCCGCACTCTCGCCGGCCAGTTCGCCGGTGGCCGGGTCGATGCCCAGCTGGCCGGAGACGAACACGAATCCGTTGGCCTTCACGGCCTGGCTGTAGGCGCCGAGTGCTGCCGGGGCTTCGGAGGTGGCCACTGCTTCCAGCTTTTCGCTCATACTGTTCTCCTTTGTCGTAAGGTATGTTGCCGCAAGGTATGTAAACGCGCGCCAAGTATGTGCCAATATGCCCGTACATGCGCTATTTGCGTCGCACCTGAAATCATACTTTTCCGATGGGTGGAAGCGGGAAAAACCGTTCACAGAACGATATGGCCGGAGTTGGCACCACACGGCGCAGCAGGCACGAAAACGGCGGAATCGCAAGGAAAACCGCGGAAAAATACAACAAACGAGCAACAAAAAAGCTCCAGCCGTTCGACTGGAGCCTTGCCCGGTGGGCTTGATGGGGATCGAACCCACGACCTTCTGTTCCGGAGACAGACGCTCTATCCGCTGAGCTACAAACCCATGCAACGCACTACTGTACACGGTCTGCGCCCGTTTGCGACACGATTCGGCGAAAAACGTGACGCAGACCTTGCAATCGTTGGGAAAGTCAGTACGCGCGCTCAATGCATCAGAGTGCTCGGCGCAACCAGCACGCGCTGCACGCTCAGTACATGAGGGTGGCGAGGCGACGACGTGCGCGCTTCAGACGCTCGTCGGTCGGCTCGGGGATCGTGAAGTATTCGAGCAGACGCTGGCGCACCGGCTCGATGTCGGCCTTGTGACCCGCCGCCACGAAATCAAGCAGACGGTCGAACGCGTCCTGGATCTGCCCGCCGATCATGTCGATGTCGGCGACGGCAAGCTGCGCGTCCACATCGTCCGGCTTGTCGGCGGCAGCGGCACGCACCACGCGCACGTCCGCATTGGCGGAACGGGCCAGCAGCAGCGCCTTCGCACGTTCGCGGGCGGCGCGCGTATCGTTCGGATCGGCTTCCAAAACCTTCTCGTACGCGGCGGCGGCACCGGCGTAATCGCCCTGCTGTGCCAGCATGTACGCTTCCTGATGTTCCGGCGGCACCTGATCCTGCACACTGCCGGCGGATGCGGAATTGGCCGCGTCGGAATCCGGATCGCCCGAATACGGAGCGGTGCCGGTCACGCCGGCCTGCTGCGCGGCGGCGATAAGCTTCGGCACGACCACGTCTGTGATCTGCTGCAGTTCCTCGTCGGACGGAAGGCCCTGCAGAATCGGCATCGGACGGCCGCCGATCAACGCGAACAGCGCCGGCGCGCCCTGAATCTGGAACGCCTGTGCGATGGAGGGATTGGATGCGATGTCGATGCGGGACAGCTGGATCTGGCCGTTGAGCTTGTTCACCGCGTCACCCAATGCGCGTGCCATGGCGAACAGACGGTCGTCGGTCGGCACCCACAGGAACAGCAGAATCGGGAACGTGGCGGAGGTCTGCACCATGGCCTGGAACGTGTTCTCCGTGGTGTCGATGACATATCCGCCAGCCGCCGGAGCGCCGCCCGCCTGCCCCGGCTCGGCCTTCACCTGATGCTTGAGCGCTTCCAGATCAACGGCTCCCGCCAATGAAACACCCGGATGGAACGCTTGCTGCTCTGCCATACTTGCCTCCAAAAACACGAAATCGTTGCTGGCACCAACTATAGGTGCCAACAACGATTTCCCGGTTTTCATTCCCACGGATGCGCGATAGGCGGAAAACCGCCGACGATGCGCGTCCAAGGACCCGTCGTTTTACAGCGCTTCGACCTTCACCGGCTGGCGTTCGGAACCGACCGCGGTGATTTTCTGCCCGGAATTCGCCGGCGGAACATACAGCGCGATGACGTTCACATAGCTCGTCTTCATGGTGCTGGTGGCCTTGCCATTGCCGAACAGCGCCTTTTCCGCGTCAGAGGCCGGCTGCGATTCACGGCCAGCGCCGGCGGAACGCGTCCATTCGGAGTTGATCTGCGCCACCACCAGATCGCCGCCGTCCGCGGAACGCATGACGCTGATGGCTCCATTGACCGGTTCGAAGGTCTGCTGCTGCGTGCCTTCGTTAAGCTCCATGGCCTTCTGCACCTGGGCAGTCAGATCGGCAAGCTTCGATCGCAGATCATCATCCGCGAATTTGCTGGCGTACTTGCTGTTCGCCCCGTTCTGCAGCAGGTCCGCATACGCGTCCACCGCCGCTTTCGGCGTCATGACCAGACCGGTGTCCGTAGGCGTTCCCTGCGCGCTGCCGGTTTTGGAGATTTCGAAACTCGGCATCTTCACGCCGGAGAACAGTCGCGCCACACCCCACAGCTTGTAGTTCTGGCGTGCGGAATCCTGCCTGAACACCAGCAGACGCTTGGACTGCTGGTCCTTGGTTGTGGACGTGATGGAGAACACGGACCGTGGCCAGCCGGCATCCGTGGAGATCACGGCCTGGGCCAGATCCGTGGGGATGGTGGTCTTACGGTCAAGATTGCCCGTGGCTTTCGCTACGTTCAGCTCGCTGGTGCGGATGTCCAGTTCCGGACCTTCGAGAATCGTCGGCAACGTATCAGTGTCACGGTTCTGATTGCACTGGTCGAGCGTTTTGAGAATCCTCGTGCGGACCTTTTGCTCCTGCTTGGCGCTCAAGTTCGGCGCATCCTGCCGGGTGGTGGCTTTCGGGGTCGGCAGCTGGCCTTCGCAACCGCACATGCCGACGGCCATTCCCAGCGCGAGCATGGCCGCGATAATCGCCTGACTACGCTTCCTCATCACTGGTCCTCCTCTTGGCCGTCTTCCTGCGTTTCCGTCTGAACCTCCTCTTGGGCAAGACGAGCGAAATACGCGGCAAGCTCATCCTGCGAGATCACGGAAGTCGCCTCGTCGTCAACAGACGATTCGCCCGCCGTCGATTCAAATACGGTCGATTCGGACACAGTCGGCTGGCTTTCCGCAATCGTGTTCTGCTGGTCGGCGACCAGGTTACGTGCCACAGGATCGACGATGACGGGCTGTTGCGTTTCCTCGAACGACGACGTACGACCGCCGGTGCGATGTTCCGCATGGCGACGCCTGCCGTGACGCGACCTGCTCCGTGCCCTGTTGCTGGCGGCGGTTTCGGCGTTCTTCACCCAAGCCGAAACCTCGTTCTCATCGCCTTCGTTGACGCCAACGCCTTCGACCATGGCGAAAGCGCGCTTGTTGCGGCGCTTATGCGGCGGCATGGCGAATACGGAAGCGGAAAGCACGGCGAGAATCGCCAGCAGTCCGCCGGCAAGATACAACGGCATGGCGAAATTCGGCAGGTTACGACGGTCCCAATTCAGAGTGACCGTGTCTCCCTTGCGGTTGCCGAAATCAATCAACGCCACAACATCCTCGGCGTTATTGCTGTTCGATCCTTTGACCTGCATATCAACGGCACCGTCATTGCACTTGATGGTGCGCCACATGTCGGAGTCCTTGAAAGCCACCTGGTTCTGGGAATTGTCCGCGGTTCCCTGCGCGGAGACCTTCATGGTGGAAAGCGTCGTCCAATCGGACAGACCGGAGACGCGCATGTACTTGCTTCCCGTAATCCATCCGGCAACGTCGCGCGCGGAACCTATGGCGATGCACACATTGGATTTCTTGTCACGGGATTTGGCCGAAATATTGACGCGGCTGTCTACCAGCTGCAGCACGTTCGGATCGGTGACCACGTATTCCGAACCGTTCACCGGAGCGGCGGCGGTGATCTCGTTGTCCGGTTTCCAGACGGTTGAATTCAACACGCCAAACACGACGCATGCGATGGCAAGCAAGCCGAAAATAGGCGTGACGATGCCACGCATGATCTTCGCATGCCGGGTAGGGCCCGTCTCGATCTGCGGCTTCTCTTGTTCTTCCTGCAATACAGTCATAGCTTTTCCATTCTACAGTGTCCGTTTGCACAAGCCTGAAAAAAACATGAAAATCATGCTTTGCCGCTATGGTTGGCCCTATGCGTAAATCACTTCTTTCCAAGGCCGTCACGGCAGTCTGCGCAACGGTCATGTGCCTGGGCGTCACTGCGTGCGGCGGTAATTCCAGCGCGAAATCCGACAAATCGAACTCGGATTCCTCCTCATCTTCCGAAAAAATCGGCATGCACCAGATCGCCGGCGTGACCGCCAAGGGCGAGCTCGGCAAGAAGCCGACCGTCTCGTTCAAAACGCCGATGACGGTTGAGGACAACAGCTACGTGGTGCTGCAGAAGGGCGACGGAGCCCAGATCGAGGACGGCGACCGCGTCTGCTCGCAGGGCATCGCCATCAGCGTCAAGGATGGTTCCGAACTGGCCAGCACGTGGGAGAAGAACACCCCCGACTGCTCCACCGTAGTCACCTCGGATACCAGCCAGATGACCGAGAACTACTACAAGATCTTCAAGAGCCTCAAGCTCAATTCCACCGTGGCGTTCGGCGTGAACGACTCGAATTCCTCCGGCACCTCGTATCTCATGGTACTCACGCTGGTGTCCAAGTCGAAGGACCTGAAGAAGGCCACCGGCGAGAAGGTCGCCGACATTCCGGCCGACCTGCCGAAGGTGACGCTCGCCAAGGACGGCAAGCCGTCGATCGACATGAATGGCTATAAGGGCTCCGATTCCTTGATTTCCCAGGACCTCATCAAGGGCAAGGGCGCTGTGGTCAAGGATACGCAGTCCGTGGTGGCGCACTACACCGGCTGGCTGCTTGACGGCACGCAGTTCGATTCCTCGTGGGACCGCGGACAGTCCTCCGCCTTCTCGCTTGACAGCGTGATCAAGGGCTGGAAGCAGGGTCTGGCAGGCCACACGGTCGGTTCCCAGGTGCTGCTGGTGGTGCCGCCGAGCCTCGGCTACGGAAACAAGGATCAGGAGAAGATTCCGGCGAATTCCACGCTGGTCTTCGTGATCGACATTCTCGCCGCCTACTGATCCAGCCGGTCTAACCGCAAAAAGCCTCCCACCCGGGAGGCTTTTTCATTAGAAGAGTCGTAGAGAGTCGTCTTCGGTGCCCTTCATCTCCTCATAATCGAGAATCAGGCATTTGAAACCGCGGTCCTGCGCGAGCACGCGGGCCTGCGGGGTGATGGTCTGCGCGGCGAAGATGCCGTGCACGGGGGCCAGCAGCGGGTCGCGGTTGAGCAGATCGCAGTAGCGGGTGAGCTGTTCGACGCCGTCGATGCCGCCGTTGCGCTTGATTTCGATGGCCACGTGCTCGCCGTTGCCGTCAATCGCCATGATGTCGACCGGTCCGATGGCTGTCGGGTATTCGCGGCGCACGAGCTTCGCGCCTTTGCCGATGCGTTCGATCTGTTCGGCCAGGTATTTCTGCAGATGGTCTTCGACGCCGTCCTTGATGAGGCCCGGATCCTCGCCGAGGTCGTACGATTCGTCCGAATAGATGTGCTGCAACGTCACTTCCAGCACGTCGTTCGATTTGTCGGCCGACGCGCGGATCACCTTTTGCGGCACTTCGGTATCAACGTCGTCATCGGCGTGGTCGGGGGTGATGTCCCTGATGCTGCATGGCGCGGACATCCAGTTGAGCGGCTTGTATGAGCCGAGTTCGGAGAAGATCAGCAGGCTGTTGTCCGCCTTGATGAGCAGCACGCGCTTGGCGAGCGGCAGGGAGGCGTTCAATCGTCCGGAATATTCGGCAGAGCAGTCAGCAACAATAATTCGCACGAGGCACTACCCTACCATGCGCGTCGCCGTACGTACGGCATACGTATTCGCGGCGGCGGAAAGCCACGTAAAAGACAAAAGCGGCCCGGTAATCGCAATACAAAAACATATTGCGATTACCGGGCCACCTTACGTCAAGCGGAAACGGCTTATTCGGCGCGCTTCACGTTGGTTCCACGCTCGACCGCGACGGTGAGCTTGTTCGAATCGAAGGAGATGAAGCCGTCAGTCACCTCGAAGGAGAGGCGATTGCCTTCAGGATCCACCACAACGATGGTTCCTTCCTTGATCACGGTCAGCACAGGCTCGTGGTCGGGCAGGATGCCCATTCCGCCTTCGGAGGCGGGAATGGTAACGGACTTCGCCGTGCCGTGCCACACAGGGTGGTCAGCGGCGACGATGTTCACCTGCAATGTCGATCCGGCCATCACGCACCGTATTCCTTCTGCATGTCGTGCCACTTCTTCTCGAGATCGTCGATGCCGCCGATACCGGAGAATGCCTGCTCCGGAACGTCGTCATACACGCCGTCGCAGATGCGGGTGAAGGCTTCGATGGTCTCATCGGCCGGAACATAGGAGCCCGGACGGCCGGTGAACTTCTCGGCGACGTAGAAGTTCTGGCCAAGGAACTGCTCGATCTTACGAGCACGGTTCACAGTGGTCTTATCTTCTTCGCCAAGCTCATCGATACCGATCAGGGCGATGATGTCCTGCAGCTCCTTGTTACGCTGCAGAATCGCCTTGACGCGGTTGGCGCACTCGTAGTGAGCCTGGCCCACATAACGCGGATCAAGGATTCGCGAAGTGGAGCTCAGCGGGTCGACTGCCGGGTAGATGCCCTTGGAGGCGATGTCACGGGACAGCTCGGTGGTTGCGTCCAGGTGGGCGAAGGTCGTCGCAGGGGCCGGGTCGGTGTAATCATCGGCCGGCACGTAGATGGCCTGCAGCGAGGTGATGGAGTGGCCACGGGTCGACGTGATGCGCTCCTGCAGCGCGCCCATCTCATCGGCCAGGTTCGGCTGGTAGCCCACTGCGGACGGCATACGGCCGAGCAGGGTGGATACCTCGGAACCAGCCTGGGTGAAGCGGAAGATGTTGTCGATGAACAGCAGCACGTCCTGGTTCTGTACGTCACGGAAGTACTCTGCCATGGTCAGTGCGGTCAGCGGCACGCGCAGACGGGTACCCGGCTGCTCATCCATCTGGCCGAAGACCAGTGCGGTCTTCTCAAGTACGCCAGCTTCGTCCATTTCGCCGATCAGATCGTTACCCTCACGGGTACGTTCGCCGACGCCTGCGAACACGGACACACCGCCGTGGTTCTGGGCCACACGCTGAATCATTTCCTGAATCAGCACGGTCTTGCCGACGCCTGCGCCACCGAACAGACCGATCTTGCCACCCTGCACATACGGGGTCAGCAGATCGATGACCTTGATACCGGTTTCGAACATCTGGGTCTTGGACTCCAGCTGGTCGAATGCCGGCGGGTTGCGGTGGATAGGCCAACGTTCGGTGACCGTGACGGTCTCGTCGGCCTTCTTGTTGAGGATGTTGCCGGACACGTCGAATACGTGGCCCTTGGTGACATCGCCAACCGGCACGGAGATCGGGCCGCCGGTGTCATACACGGTGGCGCCACGCACGAGGCCGTCAGTCGGCTTCAGAGCGACGGTACGCACGGTGGAATCGCCAAGATGCTGTTCAACCTCAAGGGTGATCTTCTTGGTGGTCTCGCCCTCTTCGTGGACACCGGTGTTGGCCAGTTCAACGGTAAGTGCATTGTAAATGTCGGGCAGGTGGCCCACCGGGAATTCGACGTCGATAACCGAACCCTGGATACGCGTAACGCGTCCAGCGGTCGGCTCTGCAGCCGTCTCGGGAGCCGCTGTGGTCTGATTCTCAGCCATATGCGTTCCTACTCTTCCTTCTTGTTCAGCGCATCAGCGCTGCCGATGATTTCGGTAAGTTCCTGGGTAATCGATGCCTGACGCGAAGCGTTGAGCTTGCGAGTCAGTTCATCGATCAGGCTGCGGGCGTTGTCTGTAGCCGTGTGCATGGCGTTCTGTCGGCTTGCAGTCTCGGATGCCGCTGCGGTGAGCAGGCATTCATGGATACGGGACTGGATGTACTTCGGCAGAATCGCGTCGAGTACTTCGTCAACGCTTGGCTCGAACGCATACAGAGGAGTCGCGGCATCGGCATCGGATTCCGGCACAGGACCGGATTCCGGCTGTTCCGGAAGCACGAGCTCAACGGGTAGCATGCGCAGCACACGCACCTTCTGAACCACCATATTCACGAACTCGGTGAACACAATGTAGAGTTCGGAGACTCCACCTTGGTCCGCCGGCTTCATATAAGCGTCCAACAGTGCCTTCGAGATGGACTCTGCGACTTCCACGCCGGGCTGGTCGGTATCGCCTTCCCAAGTGCCGGCAACCGGACGGTTGCGGTACTTGTAATACGTCACACCGCGACGACCATACACATACAGTTCCGGCTGCTTGCCCTGCTCATCGAGTCGGGCCAACAGCGATTCCGTTTCGCGGATGATCGAGGAGGTGTACGGACCTGCCATACCACGATCCGAGGTAAGAGCGAGGACAGCCACGCGAGGGTTGTCCTCGTTCTTTTTCACGATCGGATGGTCGATATGGGTATGGGCCACCAGCGCTTGCACGGCGTCGAAAATCGCATCGGTATACGGCTTCGCGTTCAAGGCCACGTCACGTGCCTTGGCGATATGCGAAGACGCGATCATCTCCTGCGCGTTGAAGATTTTCTCCAGCGACGCGGTGGAGGCGATCCTAGATTTCAATGCGAGTTGCGAGCCCATGAATCACTTCTCTCCTGCGACGATCTTTTCCTGCTCGACCGGAGTGGTGTGCTTCTCGTCAGGCTTCTTCTCGACCAGCGGCTTGCCCGCGCTGGTCACGAAGGTCTCACGGAACGCTTCCACGGCCTTGTCGAGGGCAGCCTCGGTGTCGGCGGTGAAGTCTTCGGTCTCGCGAATGGTCTTGAGGATATCGGTGTTGTGATCCAGATAATCCAGCATGCCCTTTTCGAACGGCAACACGTCGCTGATTGGCAGGTCATCCATCTTGCCATGGGTGCCGGCCCACACGGACACGACTTCCTGTTCCATCGAATACGGGGAGAACTGCGGCTGCTTCAGGAGCTCGGTCAGGTGGGCACCACGGTTCAGCTGAGCCTTCGAAGCCGCATCCAGATCGGAAGCGAACATGGCGAAGGATTCCAGCGAACGGTACTGCGCCAGCGAGATCTTCAGCGTGCCGGAGACCTTCTTCAAGGCCTTCGTCTGGGCAGCGCCACCGACTCGGGACACGGAGATGCCGACGTCCACAGCAGGACGCTGGTTCGCGTTGAACAGGTCGGACTGCAGGAAGATCTGGCCATCGGTGATGGAAATCACGTTGGTCGGAATGTAGGCGGACACATCGTTCGCCTTGGTCTCGACGATCGGCAGGCCGGTCATCGAGCCGCCGCCGAGGTCATCGGAAACCTTGGCGCAACGTTCGAGCAGACGGGAGTGCAGATAGAACACATCGCCCGGGTAAGCCTCACGCCCCGGCGGACGACGCAGCAGCAGGGAAATCGAGCGGTAAGCCTCAGCCTGCTTCGACAGATCGTCGAAGACGATGAGCACGTGCTTGCCGTTGTACATCCAGTGCTGTCCGATGGCGGAACCGGTGTACGGTGCGATGTACTTGAAGCCTGCGGAATCGGAAGCCGGGGAAGCCACAATGGTCGTGTACTCCATAGCGCCGGCCTCTTCCAGGGACTGCTTCACCGATGCGATGGTGGAGCCCTTCTGACCGACGGCCACGTAGATGCAGCGGACCTGCTTCTTCGGGTCTCCGGATTCCCAGTTGCGCTTCTGGTTGATGATCGTATCGATTGCGATAGCGGTCTTACCGGTCTGGCGGTCGCCGATGATGAGCTGGCGCTGGCCACGTCCGATCGGCGTCATTGCGTCGATGGCCTTCAGGCCGGTGGACAGCGGCTCGTCAACCGGATGACGATGCATAACGTCAGGTGCCTGGGCCTCGAGAATACGACGGCCTTCGGTCTTGATTTCACCAAGACCGTCAATCGGGTTGCCTAGCGGGTCCACGACGCGGCCAAGGTAGCCGTCGCCGACGGGCACGGAGAGCACTTCGCCGGTACGACGCACTTCCTGGCCTTCCTCGATGCCGGTGAAATCGCCGAGGATAACCACGCCGATTTCGCGGGCGTCAAGGTTGAACGCCAGGCCAAGCGTGCCGTCTTCGAAGGTCAGCAGCTCATTGGCCATGCAACCAGGCAGTCCCGTCACGTGCGCAATGCCGTCGCCAGCGGTCGCGACATAACCGACTTCCTGGGTCGGAGTGTCCGACGGCTTGTACGACTCGACGAACTCATCGAGCGCCTTGCGTATCGTGGTGGGATCAATGGTAAGTTCTGCCATGATCACTCCTTATTGTTGTTTTTAAATTCAGTCAAGTCTTGTTTCAGGCTTGTTCACCGTGTGGCGTGCCGTCAGGCGGTCGCCTTCACCGTGCGCTGAAGATGTTGCAGCTGTGCGACCACCGTGTTGTCGGTGACCTCGTCGCCCACCTGGATGCGCATACCACCCAGGACGGTCGGATCGACCACCGAGTTGATGTGCACCGGATGGCCGGTCTTCGCCGAATAGATGGCGACGAGCTTCTTGACCTGCTCCTTGCTCAGTGGCGTTGCCGTGGTGACGGTGACCATCGATTCGCCCATATGACGGGAGAACTTGTTGATCAGCCACTGAATGGTCTGCAGATAGCGGCGATTGCGCAGATTGCAGGTCGCATGCTCGGCCAGACGCTTGGTCACCACATTGAAGTCGGCATTGCCGATCAGGCTGTACAGCAGCTTGATACGGGCTTCGGCGGGGACGGTTGCGTCATACAGCTTGCTGCGTACGACCGGAAGGTTGAGCAGTGCGGAATGCAGCTGGGCAAGCTCGATGGAGACCTGCAGAGTAGCATTCGTGTGGTCCGCGTAGTACATCATGCCATCCACACCGAAATCCTCGGCGGCGTTGGCGATGTCGGATACGCGGCTCCAGCGGCGGGCCACCAGATCGGACATGATTTCCATCGTCAACGGATGGGCATCATCTCCAATGAGGGTCTTGACTACCGCAACCTTGTCTTCGACTGGGCGCGACGGGTCGGTGAGGGCACGTTCAAGCTGGATGTTGTGGTCGAGCACGTTGGTGATCGTGAACAGTTCGTTCCCGATACGCCATGCGTCCTCGCCGCTGTCACGCAGCTTGGGGGCCAGCGAGTCACGCGAAACGCGGTCTGCGATACGCGATGCTTCTCCTCGCATTGGTCACCTCCCTTTCTTGAAGGTTTCGATCACTTCTTGTCGCTGTCCAGTTCGGCGATCATCTGGTCGATCATCGTCGACTGCACGTCGTCGCTTTCCAGCTTGCTGCCCAGGATCTTGCCGGCCAGTGCCGTTGCCAGCACGCCGACCTCACCCTTCAGGCTCACCAGAGCCTGCTGCTGCTGGGACTCGATGGAACGCTGGGCGGTGGCGGTGATCTGCGCCGCATCAGCCTCGGCACGGGTACGTGCGTCGGCGATGATGTGCGATGCTTCCGCGCGAGCGTCGTCGCGGATCTTGGAAGCCTCGACGCGTGCGTTGCTCAGCTGGGCATCGTACTTCGCCTTGGCTTCGTCGGCATCCTTCTGGGCCTGTTCGGCCTTGGCGATGCCGCCTTCGATCTTGGCTGCGCGCTCATCGAACACGGCCTGGAACTTCGGCAGGAAGAACTTGTAGAAGAACACGGCGACGATGATCAGAATGACCAACGACCAGAAAATGTCGTAGCTTTTCGGAAGGAACAGTTCCATCTCGCTAGCTGCGGTCACCATAGTGTCTTCCTCCTTTCACGTTCGTTTGCGTCTTCGGTGTTTACCTTGGGGATCAAGTCTTACTTGATGAAGGCGAGCACGAAGCCGAGCAGTGCCAGCACCTCGACGAATGCCAGGCCCAGGAACATGAGGGTCTGCAGACGGCTGCCGAGCTCAGGCTGGCGAGCGGTGCCTTCGATGGTCTTGCCGATCAGGATGCCCAGACCGATGCCAGGGCCGATGGCGGCGAGGCCGTAGCCAACGACGTTCAGGTTGCCGGCAACCTCAGCGAGGGTAACGATATCCATGATTGTTTCCTTTCTGGTTATTGCTTGACAAGAAGCAACACTTAAAAAGCCGGCGGTCAGTCGATCTCCGGATAGCTCATATTGATGTACGCGGTGGTCAGGATGGCGAAGATGTAAGCCTGCAGGCAGGCGACCAGCGCCTCGAACAGGAACATGAACATGCCAGCCGCGAAGGTGATGATGCCGAACGGCATCATCAGCTTGTTCACCACATCAACGAGGAAGAACTGCGTGGCCGAGAGGCACAACGCAAGGATCAGGTGGCCCGAAACCATGTTGGCGAACAGTCGGATCGTCAACGAGAACGGGCGGATAATCAGCAGCTCAAGCAGCTGAATCGGGGACAGCAGAATATAGATCGGGGCCGGAACGCCCTTCGGGAAGATCTCGTCCCTCAGGAAGTGGCCAAGGCCCTTTTCACGGATGCCGGCAATCCAATACTGGCAGAAGCACCACATGGCGAACACCAGAGGCAGCGTGATGGACGCGCTTGCCGCGATGTTGAAGCCCGGGATGATGCCGCACAGATTGAAGACCAGCAACGTGCAGAACACGGTGGTGATCATCGGCACATAACGCTTGCCACGCAGCTCGCCCATCACCTGATAGACGATGTTGTCGCGGACAAACTCGATCAGCCATTCGACTGCGCCCTGCCAACGGCCAGGGATGAGCTTTGCACGGCTTGCCGTAATTCCGAGAACCAGCAGCATGATGACGGTCGCAAGAATACGAACGAGGATGATGCGGTTGATGGCGAACGGCGTGCCTTGAAAAACAAACGGATCGGGAAGGAAGTCATTGATGCTCGGCATCTCTGGACCATCGGCGATGGTCATGATGCCCTCTCCCAATGCACTAATCATTCACGCCTCCTGCTCTTGTGTCAGCTGTTAGTCTAGCCCAACAGCTGAGTCGAATGTGACATTCCGGTTACCAAACCAGAACATCCTTCGGGTTCTATGTTAACGCGCCCATAAACGCGTTCGCATACCAGCCCCGAATGGCTGCAAAGGATTATCAGCCCGTGGCTAGACAACATTCCGCACCGGGAGCTTTCCCCTACTACCGTATAGCGAAAACCGGCGTTTCGCACGTTGCGGGGACTATTAGACACAACCACGGCCGTTGTCGATTCGGCCTATTTCACCCCCATTCACACCAAAATAAACATCGTTTGCAACACTGCTTGATAAAACGTTTTACTTAACATATCGCACCATAATATATGACGGCGAAAATGAAACGATGTCGCAGCAGGCAACAAAAACCGCGCAAAAAGCCCACGACACCGCGTAAAAGCGGCAATCGTGGGACAATCGCCAATACTTGTCAGTACTCGCCGATCTTCGTGAAATCAGCCGCGAATGACACCATATCCATCGTGCGAGAATGGCGTGAATGCGTCGACACGCGGAGAACCGGGCTCGTGCCGGATCGAACGGTCGGTGCCGAGGCGCTTCTCCTCGCGCAGCTGCGGTACTTCGCTCAAATCGTATGGCGTGGTCTGATAGACCCAGTTGAGCCAGTTGCGCCACAGCAGGTTGGCGTGGGCGCGCCAGGCGAACAGCGGTTCGAGCTTCGGATCGTCGTGCGGGAAATAGTTTTCGGGGAACGGCACGTTGGTCATGCCCTTCTTCATATCCCTCTCGTATTCCTCGGCGAGCGTGTACTTGCCGTATTCCCAATGGCCGAGCGCGAACACTTCGGAGAAGTCACGCGTGGCGATGAGCCCCGGGCCGGACTTCGGACCCCACGTGAGCACCTGCAGCTCGGGATTATGGGCGATATCACCCTCGTTGACCCCCGCCAGGCGGGAATGCGGTTGCAGGCAGATCTCGTCGAAACCGTTGGTGAGGAAGCAGTATTCGTCCTGCAGATACTGGGGGAACACTCCGAAGAGCTTCTCCGGCAGCAGCTCCTTGCGCACGCCGTACCGATAGTTGAGCGCGCCCATCGCGCCCCAGCACAGGTACATGGTGGAGAAGACGTGGGTGGATGCCCAGTCGAGAATCTGCTTGAACTCGTCCCAGTAGTCGACCTGCTCGAAATCGAGGTGTTCGACGGGCGCTCCCGTCACCACAAGACCGTCGTAATAGTTGTCTTTGAACGCGTCGAGCGTCTCGTAGAACTTCACCAGATGGTCGGCGCTCACGTGCGTGGCCTCGTGGGTGGAGGTCTTCATGAAGTCGACCTCGACCTGCAGCGGGCTCTTGGAGATCAGACGCAGCAGTTGCGTTTCGGTCTCGATCTTCTTCGGCATGAGGTTCAGGATCACCAGCTTGAGCGGACGCACACGCTGGCGCTCCGCTTCGGGCTTTTCAAGCGCGAAGATGCGCTCGGAGTCGAGAATGTCTCTGGCCGGAAGGCCGCTGGGAATCTTGATAGGCATGTTTCCTATTATGGTGCGGACCCGGATATGGCGTATTCGGCGGTTTTCATCGACGGTCCGCAGCGTTATACGAAAAACGGATAACGCGTTATCGGATATGCGATTTCACTAGCAGCGCAATATGCGACACGCCGATTTGACTTATTAGCCAACATCCGTAAAGTAGTTAGAGCTGCCTCAATGAAGGCAAGCCGACGCGGGGTGGAGCAGCTCGGTAGCTCGCTGGGCTCATAACCCAGAGGTCCATGGTTCAAATCCATGCCCCGCTACCAATTGAAACCGGAAACCTTTTGGTTTCCGGTTTTTTGTTTTCCCCAGGACGTTTCGCTCCTTTTATATAAAGTCCCCATACATATCGAACGCAACCGGCACACACAACGTATGGTCATGCCGCCGCAGCCTTCATAATCGAACATAATCGCAAACCATGCATTAAAACGCTTTACCAAAAGTATTTGAAGAAAGTACTTGTAGCCGCATCGCCGTAATCGTTACGAAAAAGGGAAATCACAAAAAGAACACAACTACCTCTATAATCGGCTATATGAATGAAGCAACATCATCAAGCGCGACACCGCGCACAAAGGCAACAGCAAAGACAACAGCCAAGGCAGCGGCCACAAAGACAACGAGGACAGCCGCGAAATCAACCGCAAAGACGACAACCAAAAAACCAACCACCAAGCGCACTTCCAAGCCGAAAACCGCAACGAAGCGAACCGTCGGCGAAACTCCAGCACCTATCATCAACCGCACCAGCCCGGAACAGTTCGGCCGCGTAAACGTTCTTGGCATCACTCCGTCCGCCGAAAACGGCCTGTACCCGGCTCGCGTGGAGCTTGGCGAGGCATTCAAGGTCACCGCGCAGGTGTTCATCGAAGGCCGCACCAAGGCCGGTGCCACCGTGTCCGTGCGCAACACGCGCGGCACCGAGAAGGCCCGCTTCCCCATGACCTGCACCAACCCCGGCCTGGACCGCTGGGAAGCGATGGTCAAGATCGGCGACCACAGCGACCTGAAGCCGTGGGAAGATGGCTATGCCGACGTCAAGAAGCAGCTCGGCGAATGGCACATCGTGGTCGAAGGCTGGGAAGATACGTACGCTTCCTGGCTGCACGACGCGCAAATCAAGGTCGAGGTCGGCGACGATGTGGAGAACGCGCTGGAATCCGGCGCGCAGCTGCTGGAACGTTGGGCTGGCGCACGCGATTCCAAGCTGACCGCCGATGACAAGAAGACGCTGCGCGAAGCCGCGAAGACCGTTGCCGACAAGTCGCTCGACGCGACCGCGCGTCTTGCCGCAGCGACCACCGACGCAATCGCAAGCCTGCATGAAACCAATCCGCTGCGCGACGGCCTGAGCGCGTCGAATCCGCAGCGCTTCCGCGTGGAGCGTCCGAAGTCGAGCTTCGCCGCATGGTACCAGTTCTTCCCGCGTTCCGAAGGCGCGTATTTCGACGCCGACGGCAAGATCGTGCAGGGCACGCTGAAGACGGCGCTGTCCGGCCTCGACCGCGCGAAGGCCGAAGGCTTCGACATCGTGTACCTGCCGCCGATCTTCCCGATTGGCGTGACCAACCGCAAGGGCCGCAACAACACGCTGATTGCCGGACCGCACGATCCGGGCTCCCCGTTCGGCATCGGCTCCGAGCTGGGCGGCCACGACACCGTCGACCCGCTGCTCGGCACCATGGACGATTTCAAGGCGTTCTGCGCGCACGCGCATGAGCTGGGGCTGGAAGTGGCACTCGACTTCGCGCTGCAGTGCTCGCCTGACCACCCGTGGGTCAAGCAGCATCCGAACTGGTTCCGCACCAAGCCGGACGGAACGATCGCATTCGCCGAGAATCCGCCGAAGAAGTACCAGGACATCTATCCGATCGATTTCAACGCCGACATGGAAGGCATCGAAGCGGAAACCGAACGCATCATGGACCTGTGGATCAAGGCCGGCGTGACGATCTTCCGCGTGGACAACCCGCATACCAAGCCGGTGCGTTTCTGGCAGGACGTGATCGCCGCCGTGACGAAGAAGCATCCGGAGACGCTGTTCCTGGCCGAGGCGTTCACCCGTCCGGGCATGATGCGCGCGCTGAGCTATGCCGGCTTCACGCAGTCGCACTGCTACTTCCCGTGGCGCAATACCAAGGAAGAGCTTGAGGAGTACTTGGAGGAGACCAACGGCGACGGTGGTTTCTACCAGCACAACACCTTCTGGCCGTCCACGCCGGACATCATGACCGCCTACCTGCGCGACAACGGTATCGCCGGTCACGCGGTGCGCGCGGTGCTCGCCGCGATGGGCTCTCCGAGCTGGGGCATCTACAACGGCTATGAGCTGATCGAGAACAAGCAGCGTCCGGGCTTCGAAGAGCAGATCGACAACGAGAAGTACGAAGTCAAGGTGCGCGATTGGGACGAGGCCGACAAGTACGGCATCTCCGAGCTGCTCACCTCGCTCAACAAAATCCGTTCCGAGCATCCGGCATGCCGCAGCTACCACAACCTGCACGTCCTGCCGAGCGACGATGCGGGCGTGGTGGCGTTCCTGCGCCAGACCCCGGCCGAGCTTACCGGTACCGGCAAGCCGGATACGGTGATCGTGGTGGTGAACCTCGACGGCCACAACACGCACCAGTCCATCGTGCACATCGAACTGCCCGACTTCGGTTTCGCCACCGACAAGCCGCTCAAGGTGCGCGACGAGCTGACCGAACGCGAGTTCGATTGGGGCTGGGACAACTACGTCTCACTGGCACCGTGGGCCGACGTGGCGCACGTGCTGACGGTGGTCGAGGACTGATTTTCGGCCCCAGCCGACTTTAACAAGGAGCGCGGGCAGACCATTCAAATGGCTCACCCGCGCTTCACATGCACCTCGCTATTGATAGCTCCGTGGCTCTATCAGCAATCGGCATCAGAGGAAGACAGCACCCCGTCTGACATAAGGTATAGATGATCCGCGATTTGAGACAGCTCATCGCTATGATGACTGGCAATCAATACGGTTCGACCCATATCACGCTGACGCTTCATCTCCTCCAGAAACACCGAGACAGAATGCTCATCAAGGCCATTAGTCGGTTCATCGAGCAAAATCAAAGGTTGATGTTCCATCAATGCCTGCACAATCGCCAGCTTTTGCCGCATACCCAAAGAGTAAGATCGCACTTGTTCTTGCGCGTGGTTCCGTAAACCAAATAAGTCCAGCAAACGCATGATCTCATCCTGATCAAAGGCGTGGTTGATGTCGGCAAGATACCGAAGATTCTCCATAGCACTCTGGCTGGGAATGAATCCAGGATTCTCGATAATTACTCCTACGGATTCAGGTAATTTCTTATTGAATTCCACGGGTTTACCATCAATGCTCACCGTACCATTATCCGGCCGGATAAAACCGCAAATCGCGCGCAACAGCATTGTTTTTCCTGACCCATTAGGGCCAACAATGCCGTAGATGTTACCCCGTTCGAATTCAGCATTCACGTCACGCAATACCACTTTGCGTTTGATGGTTTTTGTAAGATGACGAATCTTGACATACATTTTGTCATTCCTCCTTTGCATTGCGCCATATTGCAATCAACACTTTGTTTTACTGGAACTCAATACATTTCCACATGCTCAAAAACAATGAGATTCACCATAGCGAGCGCCAAAAAAAGAACCGTCAAAACAGGTACCCAACATGGGAGGATGCCAATCCACGAGGATATCAACCATCGTCGAACCCCATCTAACGAAAGCAAGGCAGTATACAGCGCAGCAGCTGTGGCATAGCCCATCACCCGGCAATTCAGCAAATAACCAATATTGATGATGAGCATCAGTACGGCAAGCGTCAAAGCCGCACAAATCGCAGTCATCAACAGACATTCCTGCCGATCCCTAGAAACAATCATTACCGCGATAATTAACTGCACACCAGTGAACAGGGCACAGTAGCACAGCAGCAGCGCACAATATCGACAAAAATGAGACCATCCTCGACGACTTCTGACATACACCAGATAATCAGGAATCATCAGATATTCAGAGCACTGTTCCAAGGCAAGCGCTATTCCCCCGACCATAAACAGCAACGGATACATATTCAAGGTAAGATCCGGATGACTCATTGCAGGAGCAATGCGAAACATCCCCATAAAGATACCTGTATCCTGCGCACTGTAGTAAAAGCGTGAAGCGAATATGGCGTAAATGACGAATATCAGCATCCGCAGACCTTTTTTACGGCCACAAACCTGTCCGATGCGACATATAGCATGCATTAGTTTTTCAGCCGATCTCTGGAGTTGAACGCCACGATACAGGCCATAATGAGCAATGAGCAGAATCCAAAGCATGGAATGACTTGGCAGATAACAATATCTGACCAGTCTGGACTGATCGGGTACCAAAAATAGAACATCATACGAGCTGCTCCATCAACCAACGGAGTCAATAACCACTGCGCAATAGCAAAAAGCGCAATCAGCACCGCGGCGACATGTTCCATGACTAATCCCATGTAGCTCAGCAATAGCTGGACCAAGCCTATTGAAATATTCATCATCAAGCATTGAACTACTAGCATTGCAGTCAAAGACCCATGCAGAACAGATGCAGATTGTCTTTTAATGACAAATTCCATGACAGCAAAAACGAGGCCACCATATGCGGCGCATATGCAAGACATCATGTTCAGCCATATAACATTTTCACCAAGCTCGTCACGGGGATTCCGACGCACCAATTCAAACGTCCTAAATCGGACACGGCCCAAACACATTGCCATCAAACAAATCGGAAGTACTGTGGCCGAAGCTCCCTGCTTCATAAATCCGATGTAGTCAGATACGAAATCGTGAGGGTCGAATAATAATGAAATGCCATACGCAAATCCCACCACCATAACCAATATGGCACTGATTCTCATACCAATGGTGGAATACCGTACGGAAGCAAAACCATCACAAAGCATCACGATACCTTTCCACACACGCCAGTACGGTAGACAATGCAAGTAAGAGCGCCGTCGAAAGCACAATGCCCACATAATTTTGCCAACGCACAGAATGGTCTGCACCTGGAGCAAAGTCCAGAAAGATAACATGGCTCCACTGGTCCGGTATCTTACCCCCCGTAAGAGAAGGAAGCATCCACCATACAAGACTCAGTACGAACGGAACCAACACTTCCGTATATTTGCGTTGCATGAAAAAGGACACGCCAACGGCCACCGTGGAGAAAAGTCCGGCAATCACAAATATCAACAACACCACGCATAGTATGCATAACACCTGATTGAACTCATACAACGGATATATCCAAGAATCAGAAGAAATCAAAATATATTTGCTGCTATATACGCGCCCTCGCGCATCCGCTGATACACCATCGATAAAATTCAAATGAGGATTGCGCATAGCAGCTATTGATAGATTCGCAATCATCGGCATTATTCCACCCACACCACCAAGTACGAATCCAGATGACATCGCAGTCGTTACAAAACGTCCTCGTCCTTCTCGAATCACGACCATGGGGAGCCGCCCGGCGTGCCGTTCCAACGATACGACGCTACCTCCTAAGAGAGCAGATAGGAAAGGCAGCAACAGCAGATACATGCCACCGCCTGTCCCGTATTGACTGAATAGCATCACATCCCGTAGCAATGTAGATTCGCTCGAGGGAATGACATAACTCGCCCTATACGTGGTTAGATATTGGACAGCGACCAACATACAGGATATGACGATTACACCAATCATCCGGACACTTCGCAGTTGCCCAACCAACTGATTTCTCATCAACCGCCAATCCATCAAGACCCCTTCGTCTTCCCGAATCCAAACAGCGTGGCGTAGAAGAGCAATCTTCTACGCCACACAACCATGCTCAGTTATCGGGGCTCCATTTACCCGATGTTTCCGTTGCACCAGAGTACGCATGCGCCGCTTGCAAACGCATATGGACCTGTTTCTTACCGAAATTCTTATATACTTGGTTGGTGACCCAACCCTCTTGGCCTGAAGTAAGAGTTACAACGCCGGATTCCACATCTTCATTTGCATACCCAAGCATCCACGCACGTATCGTCCGATCACCAGACACATGATCAGCTTTAATATAGCCATTTGAAGCATCTTGTTTTTGACGATTTGGCGTATCTGCCGTATTCCAACCTGTAAGATATGCGCTCCATGATGTTTTTCCTACATTCCCAGCAAACGCCGGTGTTATAAAACAACAAGAAGCAGCCACAGCTGCTGCAACTGCAACCACTCGGCCTGCAATACGTGATTTCATCGTTGAAACCTTTCTCTGCTATGTTAATAAAGACAAAGGCAATAATAAGATAATTCAAGGAAGCCAGTTCATCTTATGTAATGAAATTCTTTATGCATTCCACAAAGAACAGATCCACTTAGGAATTCCAGATGGGCAATTCACAACTCTAGAAACAGACAAATATGACATTCGCCCATCCCAACTGTTGAACACGGAAACATTGTCGACATTCCCTCCCATCAACATCACAGCCATCATTCCTAATGCGATCTCTCTCATCTATATATCTTTTCTCATAATTGTGTTGAATCCACTTGAAGTTTTAATCTGTTTCCGCAATAACAAAACAAGGCAATGTAAAGATTTTCATCACATCGCACCATGGATTGAGTGGCCCACGACTACACTCACGTTATATGGCTAAAGATATTTCCATCGCCGTTCTGGACAATGACTCATGGAGCTTACGGGCAATCGCGCGGTGGATTGACGGCAGCTCACCTTTGTATCATGTCATCTGGCAAACCACTTCTGCGGCAGAAGCGATTCATCGATGTATATATACCAACGACAAGCCAAATGTTCTCTTGCTTGACATGGCGTTGAACGATGCTACTGGCATATCCGTATGCACTCAGATACGAAAACGAACCGCCGACATCGGCATCATCGGCATCACTGCATATGATCCTGAACGGTACAAGACTGATTTAGCACTTGCCGGCGGTCAAGCTCTTATCGCCAAAGAAAACTTGGCACATGTCTGCAATAAAGTACTGCCCATCGTGGCACAAGGCAAATCCGCTGAACCAAATTCGTTCCCAACCACAAAACAAGCGCATGACATACTGGCAGAACAACCTTCTTCATTCTCTCAGATCAAGCAGCTCAGCCCGCGAGAACTTCAAGTGCTTCGCCTTTACACGCAAAATAACAATACTTCAGAAATTGCTTCGCAACTTGGCATTTCTTCCAATACCGTATTTTCTTACATTCACAGAGTCTCGAAAAAAATAGGCGCAAAGAATAGATCAGAGACAATTCGACTATGCAAAAAATACGACATTTTATAAAATCAATCAAAAAACAATACTGCGAAGTGAATCGCAATTTATCAAGAAGATTATCCCTATGCATAGCTTTCCCACTGTTTCTACTGTATTCCTTAGAACTTATCAGCGGGTACTACCATCAATTCACAGTATTCTCCATTATTTTCATCTGTGCAGAACTATGTTCAATCGTTCTTTTTATTCAATTCCCCTACACAGGATCAATAATAATCATCATATTGTGGATTACTGCAGTTAGCATAAAACCAGTACTGCCCTACTCCTTTGTATTCGCGGGACTGTCCGCCACGGTAATTCTCGGATATATCAATATCCCTTCAGCAATCAGCATCCTCTTGTTCGCCACAAGCATCTTATTTTTCCAACCTCATACAGACAAGAGCGCACTCGTCATGTTCGATACTACGTTCTTGACCCTAGCCATAATCGGGTGCGCCATTCGTCTCCATCAGAATCAAAAACGCGCCATCAATCAACTGACCATCCACAAATGGAAGGAAGAAATCGCAGAAGAGCTGCACGACATCGTATGCAACGATCTTACCTACGCAATCCACCAAATAAATCTTTTAAAGAATGAAAATCCAAACAGTCAAAGAAACCCTGAGATCGCAGAAAACATGGCATTACTTGACATCAGAGATAGTCTCATAGAGGCATTGAGTTGTTCAAGGACCGCCATAACCACACTCCGCAAAGACGATGGCAGTTGCTCCACATCCGAAATCGATATCACCACAATCAACATCATCGAACTGCTAGAACAAGAACGTATGAAACTCGCCAAGGCTGGTTTCGACGGCATTATTGCAGCGGACGGATCCGACAACCTGACAACAACACCTGGCAAAAGCATTATCATCAAGCAACTCATCAAAGAAATCTTCGGCAATATACTCAAACATGCGGATCCCTCACATGGCTATGTCATCACTGCGTATGTCAACGCCAGCACATTACATATCAGCGCCAGCGATACGCCTCTTTTAAAGAACAGCACCTCAAAGCATCCGCAAGACAATGCCACCAACAATCAATTTGGCAATGGCACAGGCATACACTCATATCAAACACGACTCGCGGCATTAGGCGGCGAATTATCCACCTCCGCCTCCGATGACCAGTGGACGCTGGAAGCCGCCATACCCTTAATGGACACCGACCACACCGATGGCCACCATTCAGCTGGACGAATGCGAATTCGGTTGGATTGAGCAACCACCTTGCCAACCGACGACGCACTATATACCCGCCCAACGATGGCGGAATATCCGCAGGACGGTCTTACAGCATACCGTGATACCGCAATGACTACAATCGCTCACCTAATCACTCAGGCTTAGTTTCAACGTTTGTAAGATTACGGAGTTTTCTACCATAAGCTTATGGTAATTGCATCATGTCTATCAACCCCGCTCGCGCCTTATTTTTCCGATGAAGGCAAAAGACTTATCAAAACGTCGAAAATGCACTTTCATGATACGGGCTGCTCTGCTATCTCCTGAAATAACAAATCGGCAACAGTTCCTTGCCAGTCCGCACCTAGGTGCGTGACGAACTGACCGGACGCGAGTTCGATTGGGGCTGGGACAACTACGTCTCACTGGCACCGTGGGCCGACGTGGCGCACGTGCTGACGGTGGTCGAGGACTGAGTGAGTTTGGATGCTAGGCACTCTGCCTAGCACCCAGCCAGCGCAAAACACATAGATCAAGGGCGGGTTGAAGACGTTTCTCACGTTTTCAACCCGGCTTTGTGCATTCCGTAGGTGGTTTTTTGATTCCGTAGGTGCTCTCCGGTCAATCCACGCAAACAGAATGGCTGGAATCAAGCCTTTTTGCCGCAGGGATACCAGAGTCAACCACCTACGGAAGAGCAAAACCACCTACGGAATTGTTCTTCCAACGTTCCAAGGCAGGATAGTCAATCACAATCGGCCAAAAAGATGTTGACCAGCGAGCGCATCACGCCTTATCTCCCCAGCACTGAGCACCATTCATATAGGTATCCGGAAAATGGTGCCGATATGGCGCGAAAGCGGGTATTCTAAGTAACGAACTACTGCTGATCATTCGATCAAGGAGAAAACAATGGCAGAAACCTTCAACGTCGTGGTGGAGATCCCGCGCGGTTCCAAGAACAAGTACGAAGTGGATCACGAGACCGGTCGCGTGTTCCTGGACCGTACCCTGTTCACCTCCATGGGCTACCCGGATGACTACGGCTACATCGACGGTACCCTGGGCGAGGACGGCGATCCGCTCGATGCCCTGGTCATGATTCCGAACTCCGTGTTCCCGGGCTGCGTGGTTGAGTGCCGCGCCGTCGGCCTGTATCACATGGTCGACGAGGCCGGTGGAGACGACAAGGTGCTGTGCGTGCCGGCCGACGTCCGCTTCGACGACATCAAGGACGTCGACGACGTGTCCGAGTACCACAAGGCTGAAATCAAGCACTTCTTCGAGCAGTACAAGGCTCTGGAGCCGGGCAAGGAAGTCAAGCCGGGCGACTACTGGACCGGTGCCGCTAAGGCCGAGGAGGAAATCGTCGCAGCCCGCAAGCGCCTCGCTGAGGCGTGAAGCTGACAGCGCGGTGCGCTGTCAGTAGCCGAAGTGAGCAGCTATGCGGCGAAGCCGCATGCGCAGCATGCGGAAGCGAGAAGTGAGTCGAAATAATTCCGACTCGACGATAGACGATAACAAGCCGCTCTTGTTTCAAGGGCGGCTTGTGCGTTATAGTGGTGGCTTGTAATTTACGGCATGCGAACAGTATTCGCTGAATTCAAAGCCCGCGGGACACCATCGATCCGCGTGCGGCAGTTCTGTGTCGGTACTCCTAGGCGTAGGCGGAACGCAATCCGTCGAGGCCCATCCCGTGGGGAGACCGGCGGGATGAACCTTTTCACCAGCTATGCTCATTCAGATTCTGCTTATTGGCGTGTCCGTGTCCATGGACACGTTCGCCGTCTCCATCGGCAAAGGCCTGACCGTCAAGAAGCTGCGCGGTCTGGACGCGCTCAAAACCGCCCTGTGGTTCGGCGGATTCCAGGCGCTGTTCCCGCTGCTGGGCTATTTCGCGGCCAGCACGTTCAGCAAATACGTGACCGCCGTGGACCATTGGATCATTTTCGGCCTGCTCGCCCTAATCGGCGGCAATATGGTACGCGAGGCGTTCGAAGAGGACGAGGAGAACGCCAAGGAAACCCCTGAATTCGATTGGCGGCACATGTTGCCGCTCGCCGTGGCCTGCAGCATCGACGCCTTCGCCGTCGGCGTGAGCTTCGCTTTCATGACGCTCAACATTTGGCTGTCGGTGGTCATCATCGGCATCACCACCGGCCTGTTCTCCGCCGCCGGCCTGTATATCGGCCGCGTGTTCGGCTCGCGGTGGCAGAAGCCGGCGCAGATCGCAGGCGGCGTCGTGCTGATCCTCATCGGCCTGAAAGTGCTGTTCGAACATCTCGGCTTCCTCGGCTGACGCTACAGCCCACAGCAGCGCACGCAGCGCAACGGAAAAGCCCGCAATCGCAATGATTACGGGCTTTTTAAATACGTGAATTATGGCGATTACGCAACCGCCAAATCGTCAGAACGTCACGACGGCGAGCGCGGCGATGCCTACCACGGCACCGGCGATCATGACCGGCAGCATCGCGATGCCGATCCACGGATCGCGCGCGGTCGGTTCGGGGTCGGCGTCGCGATGCCAGAAGTACGAGCAGACGGCGAGCGCCACGATCACCAGCAGCACCACGACGAACGCGACCGTGCCAATCGCCTTCAGTACCGTCGGCAGGAAGCACCAGCCTGCGCTGGCGATCATCGCAACGCCTTCGACCACGCTGTGCGACAGCGAGCGGATGAGGTGCGTGCGGTTTTCGCGGGCCATCTGGCGTCCGAAGGAGATCACGATCAGCAGGATCAGCAGGCCGCCGACGCCGGCGATCCAGCCGTCCTCCATGGAGAAGTCCTTGCCGCCGGTCGCGTCGGCGGCGAAAATCGCCCGTCCGAGCGTCATCGTCGTGGCGCACACCACCGACAGCAGGCCGGCGATGACGGCGATCACGTGTCCGGCGGTGCCGTCGCGGAACGGGCTGAACACTACCAGCAGCGCGATCATCGCCAGCGATCCGATGATGGTGAACGGCACCACGGCGGGATTGGCGGAATCGCCGTATGCGATGCCGGGAACGAGCGCGAGCGCCACCAATACCACGTACGCGACGATCTGGATCGCCAATACTTTGCCGAAAGCGACCTTCGACGGGTTTTGCTGGGAAACGGCCTGCGGAGCGGTCATCTCGGACCCCCTTTTTATATTGTGGTCAATACGTATGCAATATGAATAAATGTAGCCGTATGTGTCCACATACTTCAGTTACAATCGATGAAACGCCGATAATACATTTTGCGTGTACAATCGCGGCATCAGTTTAGAACAAAAGGGAGCTGACGTGACGGATCTTACGCTTATGACGTTCGCTAGCGATCCAGCTACCGTTCTCCCCTCGTTGGCGCTGCTTTCCCACCGCGTGCGCGTGTTGCCGATGGATGCGGCCAGCCTGGTGAAGATGCCGGAGAACACCATTCTGTTTCTTGATGCGCGTGACGACCTGGCCACCGCCAAAACGCTGTGCCGGCTGATTCACGCGTCGGGACTGTCCACGCCGATCGTGCTCATTCTCACCGAGGGCGGCTTCACCGTGGTCAATTCGCAGTGGGGCATCGCCGATGTGGTGGTGGCCTCCGCTTCCCCCGCCGAAGTGGAGGGGCGTCTGCGTCTGGTGTCCGAACGGGGCAATGCGCCGGCCAGCACGGCCGCTAGCACCGGCGAGCAGGGCGTGCAGAACGAGGATGGCCTGATCCGTTCCGGCGATCTGGTGGTGGATACCAACGGTTATACGGCCAGCCTGCATGGCCATCCGATCGACTTGGCGTACAAGGAGTTCGAGCTGCTCAAGTATCTGGTGCAGCATCCGGGCCGCGTGTTCACGCGTGCGCAGCTGCTGCAGGAGGTGTGGGGCTACGACTATTACGGCGGCACCCGCACTGTGGACGTGCATATCCGTCGTCTGCGCGCCAAGCTGGGCGGCGAGTACGAGCATCTCATCGGCACCGTGCGCAACGTCGGCTATCGTTTCGATCCGCCGGAAGAGGATGAGCATGAGGCCGCGGCCAAGGATGCGGCTCACGGCGAGTCCGGCGAAAGCTGACTTTTTTCTTGCGATCATTCCGTTGATGTTCGACGGGTTTCTTTTGTTTTCGTTGGCCTTTCGCTGATTTCCTGTTGTTTTTTGCTGATTTTCTGTCGTTTTTTCGATGGATTTTCGCTGTTTTTGCCGATTGCGACGTTTCCATAGGTTTTCCGCGTTCGTCCGCATGCGAGGGGTAGGCTGGAGGCATGCCTCGGGAATCGAAGAAGGCGCGGATCGCGCGCATGCATCAGGAATACGAGCAGTTGTGCGTGGAGATTTCCGATCCGAAATGCGCGTTGAACTTCAATTCTCCTTTCGAACTGCTGGTGGCTACGGTGTTGAGCGCGCAGACCACCGACAAGCGCGTGAACATGGTCACGCCGGAACTGTTCGGCGAATATCCCGGTCCGGCGGAGCTTGCCGCCGCGAATCCCGAGCACGTCGAGGACATCATCCGCACCATCGGCTTCTTCCGTACGAAAGCGCGCAACATCATCGGGCTGTCGCATGAGTTGTGCGTGCGATTCGGGGGCGAGGTGCCAGCCGATATGGCTTCGCTGGTCAGCCTGCCGGGCGTGGGCCGCAAAACCGCGAACGTGGTGTTGGGCAACGCGTTCGGCGTGCCCGGTTTTCCTGTGGACACGCATGTGATTCGTGTGACTGGGCGATTGCGGTGGCGGTCCGACTGGGCGAGCCCCTCCCCTGACCCGGTGGCCATCGAACGTGAGGTCACCGCCTGCTTCCCTCCCGAAGAATGGACCGATCTGTCTCACCGTTTGATATTGCATGGCCGTGCCATCTGCCATGCGCGAAAACCGGATTGCGCCGACTGCCCCCTCAACGACACGTGTCCGGGCGCGTTCGCCGCGTGATTCCGACGCATGCCAGCCGCCGCGCCGGCACTCCGTCGAATCGCACCCGGCCATCGGGCGTGTAGCACGCGTCAACTAGACTCGGGTGCATGGATGAAAACGGGCGGAAACGTAATCTGAAAGCCGAGGCGACGCGCTGGCTGATCTTCTTCGGCGTCGCGATCGTGCTCAGTGTGCTGCTGTGGCTGGGACTGTCGCTGACAGGCCGCAAGAATCCCATCACATCCTTCGGCACGCTCGTCTCCGACTCGTCGGTGACCGTCGGCATCGAAGACGACGCGCCGAAATCGCTTGACATCCGCACCGAACAAGGCACCGCCGTGGAGCAAGCGCTGCTCGGCAACGTATACGAAACGCTGGTGTCACGCAGCGAAACCAACAAGCTGCAGCCGGGAATCGCCAGCTCCTGGCAGGCTTCCGACGACGGTCTCACGTACACGTTCACGTTGAACGGCGGCATGACGTTCGCCAACGGGCACAAACTCGACTCGTCCGACGTGGTCTGGTCGCTGCAGAACGCCGTCAACAACCATTACGTGGGAGCCGACCAGCTTGGTGATCTGAAGGAAATCACCAATCCCAATGCGAATACGGTGGTCATCACGCTCGCCAAGCCGAATCCGCGGCTGTTGCGCGCGCTGGCCGGCCGTGCAGGCGTCGTGTACGACGCGGAAAGCAAAACCAACTATGCGAAATCGGCGGTCGGATCGGGACCATTCACCGTGTCAACCGCGGACCAATCGCAAATCGTGCTGCAACGCAACGACTCGTATTGGGGCAAAAAAGCCGCATCATCGCAAGTGACGCTCTACTACTACGCCAACGAGGAATCCATGGCCGATGCCATGAAAGCCGGCAAAATCAGCATGGCGCTGCCGCTGAGCGCTTCAACCGCCTCGGAACTGGGCAAAACCAACGGTATTACCGCGGACAGCGGCATCAGCTTCGACAAGGTGATGCTCGCGTTCAACAACGACAACAACAGCCCCTTCTCCGACGAGCAGATCCGCAAGATGACGCGATACGCCATCGATGCGAAGACCATCGCCAAGAACGCGCCCGACGCGTACGCGCCGCTGGGAGGGCCGATCAGCCCGCTGGAAGACGGGTATGAGGACCTGAGCGGACTGTGCTCCTACAACCTTGAACAGGGGCAACGGATGCGCACGTATTTCGGAGTGAACTACATCGCGCCAATCGACATTCTGGTGCCGAAGGAATACGAAAGCATCGGCAACGACGTGAAAACCGCCATCGAAAACCTCAATATCAACACCAATCTGGAAGTGCTCGATTCCGCCGCGGACGTGACGGAACGCATGAACGCCGGCACCTATAACATCGCGCTGACCACCATGAGCGACGAAGGTGACGCAAGCGTCTTCGACAACGGCCAGTCCGTGTTCCATTTCGAGAACGGCGACGCACAGCAGGCTTACGCCAATGCCATGGCCGCGACCAACGACAACGATTATCAGGCCCGCATGCGCGATTACGCGCGCGCCGTCAGCGAGAACGCGGCCAGCGACTGGCTGTACACGCGCAAGAACTTCCTTGCCGTTTCCGATGGGCTGCAGGGGTATCCGAAGAATCTGACCGATCGTCTGCTGCCGTTGAACAGATTGACGCTGCACTGATTTTTCCACGGTTTTTATGTGGATTTTCCGCGATTTGCCTGCGATTCCGGCATTCGGTTCGATAGGCGCTGATACGACGGCAGTTGTCACATTCGCTTTCTAGACTAGCGACTATGACTGAAAGCCAAGATAACACCATCAACGCGAACCTCACGCCGCTGCCCGACAAGGTCGGCGTGGACGGTCTCGAAGACAAGTGGCGCGGAGTCTGGGACGAGAGCGGAGTCTACAAGTTCCAGGGCACCCGCGACCGTAAGGCCGTTTATTCCATCGATACCCCGCCGCCCACCGTTTCGGGCCACCTGCACGTCGGCCACGTGTTCTCCTACACGCACACCGATGTGATCGCACGTTTCAAGCGCATGAACGGCTACGACGTGTTCTACCCGATGGGCTGGGACGACAACGGCCTGCCGACCGAACGCCGTGTGCAGAACTATTACGGCGTGCGCGTGGATACGTCCCTGAAGTACGATCCGAATTTCGTGCCGCCGTTCGAGGGTACGGACGGCAAGAAGATCGACGCCAAGGACCAGGTGCCGATCTCCCGTAAGAACTTCATCGAGCTGTGCGAGAAGCTCACCGCCCAGGACGAGAAGCAGTTCGAGGCGCTGTGGCGCTCCCTCGGCCTGTCCATCGACTGGTCGCAGACCTACCACACCATCGGCGAGCATCCGCAGCGCGTGGCCCAGAAGGCGTTCCTGCGCAACCTGGCCCGTGGCGAAGCGTATCAGAAGGACGCTCCGGGTCTGTGGGACGTGACGTTCCAGACCGCAGTGGCCCAGGCCGAACTGGAATCGCGCGAATATCCGGGCTTCTACCACAAGGTGGCGTTCCGTTTCGAAGACGGCACCCCGATCTATATCGAGACCACCCGTCCGGAACTGCTGGCCGCCTGCGGCGCGCTGATCGCGCACCCGGACGACGAGCGTTACAAGCAGTATTTCGGCCAGTACGTCTACTCCCCGCTGTTCCACGTGAAGGTGCCGATTCTGGCGCATAAGGCGGCGGAAATGGACAAGGGCGCCGGCATCGCCATGTGCTGTACGTTCGGCGACGTCACCGACGTCGAATGGTGGCGCGACCTGAACCTGCCGCTGCGTTCCATCATCCAGCGCAACGGCCGCATCGTCATGGACACCCCGGATTGGATCGAATCCGAGGAAGGCAAGCGCATCTTCCAGGAAACCGCCGGCAAGACCACGTTCTCCGCACGTAAGATCATCGTCGACGAGCTGCGCGCTGCCGGCGATCTGGACGGCGAACCGACCCCGACCAAGCGTATGACGAACTTCTACGAGAAGGGCGACAAGCCGCTCGAAATCGTCACCTCCCGCCAGTGGTACCTGAAAAATGGCGGCACCGACGAGAAGCTAAACGCCGAACTCATCGCACGCGGCAAGGAACTGAACTTCCACCCGGACTTCATGCGTGTACGTTACGAGAATTGGGTGCATGGCCTCAACGGCGATTGGCTGATCTCCCGTCAGCGCTTCTTCGGCGTTCCGTTCCCGCTGTGGTACCCGGTGAAGGAGGATGGCACCGCCGATTACGACCATCCGATCACCCCGAGCGAGGACCGTCTGCCGATCGACCCGACCGACGATGTGCCGGAAGGCTACACCGAGGACCAGCGTGACGTGCCGGGCGGCTTCACCGCCGAGCCGGACATCATGGATACCTGGGCCACTTCCTCCCTCACTCCGCAGATCGTGACCCGCTGGGAGGAGCCGGGCGAAGAGAACCAGGCCATTTTCAACGCCACCTTCCCGATGGACCTGCGTCCGCAGGGTCAGGACATCATCCGCACCTGGCTGTTCTCCACCATGGACCGTGCGCACTTGGAGAACAAGTGCCTGCCGTGGGCCAACACCACGCTGTCTGGCTGGATCCTCGATCCGGACCACAAGAAGATGTCGAAGTCCAAGGGCAACGTGGTCGTGCCGGACAAGCCGATCAAGCAGTTCGGCGCCGACGCGGTGCGTTACTGGGCCGCCGCCGCCCGTCTGGGTCTGGATGCCACGTACGACGAAGGCCAGATGAAGATCGGCCGCCGTCTTGCCATCAAGCTGCTCAACGCCACCAAGTTCGCTCTGGCCATCGGACGTGAGGACGAGAACCATCACGTGGGCGCTCCGGCAGTCGCCGCATGGAACCCGGCCGACGTGACCGAGCCGATCGACCGTTCCGCGATGTCCAAGATGGCCGCCGTGGTCCGCGAAGCCACCGACGATCTCAACAACTACGAGCATTCCAAGGCTCTGGAAGTCATCGAGAACTACTTCTGGCAGTTCTGCGACGACTACATCGAGCTGGTCAAGAACCGTGCTTATGGCACCGCCGATTCCACCGGCAACGTGCCGAGCGAGGCCGCGGTGAAGTCCGCACGCACCACGCTGGGCCTGGGTCTTGATGCGTTCGCGCGCCTGCTGGCCCCGTACCTGCCGTATGCCACCGAAGAGGTGTGGAGCTGGATGCATGAGGGCGAGGGCTCCGTACACCGCGCAGCATGGCCTGTGGCCGACGTGTACGCGGCCGCCGCCGGCGACGCATCCGCCGATCTGCTTGCTCATGCCGGTGAGGCTCTGGCCGCGCTGCGTGGCATCAAGTCGAAGGCCAAGGTTTCGATGAAGACCCCGATCTTGTCTGTGACGCTTGCCGTTGCCGACGATGTGCGCGGGTCCATCGAGGCCGCGCTGGGCGATATCGCCGAAGCTGGTCGCGTGACCGGACCGATCGCCTTCACCGCACCGGCTGCCGCCGAGGGTGAGGACGAGGCTGCCGATGTGACGGTCGCCGAAAGCGAGCTAGGCGAACCGCCGGCCAAGAAACCGAAGAAGTGAGTCTCTGAGGTGAGCCGCCAGCGGCTTTTGTAGCGCAGCCGCTCACTTCACCCACATACGAGGGGCCTTTCCTTTGCATGAAGGAGAGGCCCCTCGTATATCCCGTCACTGTCTGCAACTAACCGTGCCCCCTTTTGCTCATATTCAGTCAAAATCGCGGGAAAAATGCTTTCGTGAGCGAAAAGGGGTATAAATCGCAGGCAAAACGGTCGAAATCATATCCCCTTTTGCTCACGTCCGTGCAGAATCGCCCTAAATCGCAAGACGTGCGCGCATAGAACCGTCCTTATCCCGTTCTCGGCTGTTCTCAGCGTACATTCCTGCCCCTGCGCACAAACCCGTACGCGAAAAAATGGTTTTTATGGGCGTAATCTCAACGAATGCACAAGCGGAGGCGGAAATCGCAATCAAAAACCCCGAAACGTACCACGTAAGCGACGGAGCACTATCGGATTTAGCGCATCGCACAAACCGCGTGCTCTACAGCACCGGAACGGACAGGAGGTACTGCGGGCCAGCGGACGAATTTCCGGAACCGTTCCCACCCAATCCAGCCTGCAGCGCATCGTCGAAAACTTCCGCAGCGGCGGCCAATTCGACCGTCTCGTCAATCAAATCGCCATTATCCGGCGTGAAACCGGTTTTCGCCAAGCCATAGCCGGTAATTGGTAGCGAGCTGGCGGACGAATCCGCCGAACCGTCGGACGAATCGCCACCGCTGTTCTTCGAAGAGCCGTCCACTCCCCCGACTTTCGCCACATTCTTCGACGTGGTGTCCGCTGCGGCGCCGAACGACGGGCGTAGTCCGCCCGCGTAGCTCATCACATCATCCATGCTGATGGCGTTCTTGTCATCGACCAAGCTGGTCGAATCGGCGGTGTTGTTCTTCGCCTGCGCGCGTTCGGCCTTGCGTTGCGCACGGGACCGCCGTTTCTCGGCTTTCGCGCACAACGATTGGCTGGCGGAGGCGGAACGCAACGTGTCCAGCACAGAAGCGTCATCGGCAGCGCCCGATTCGGACGTGTCGTCATCCGAATCCAGCTGGTCGGCGAATCGCAGCACGATCTGGTGGAATGCGCTGGCCTGTCCGGTGTGCTCGCTGGCGTCCGCCAACGCGGTCATCGCCGCGGACACCTTGTCGGACGCGGTTTTGAGCTTCTCATTGTCTTTGATGCCGGCACGCACGTCGGCGATCGCCTGGGTTTCGTAGCTGCCAGCCGTGCCTGCGGTGGCGCCCAGTTCCTTAAGCCGAGCCGTGTATGCGTCGGTGAAATCCATCGAATACGGGATCATGGCCGCGGACAGCTGCGATTGGCCGGCACTGTAGTCTTTGGAGCCGCGCTGTTGTTCCTCACCGGCGCGCTTGGTGAGCTCGTTCACCAAGCCGGATGTGCCACGCTGTTCGATGGTGCGAATCACCTCGTCGACGGCGTCGGCCGCGCCGATATGCCGGTATGCGGCGCTCACGTCGTTGACGGCGTTGGCCAGGTCTGCCACGGATTTAGCTACGGAGGTATCGCCGTTCAGTTCGGACGCGGTGCCGAGAATGGCGGGAAGCTGTGTGGCGTTGCCGATCGAACCGGACAGATGCGTGGTGTATGAGCCCACGTACGCGTCGATGTAGCCGTCGAACGCCTGATCGTGCGCTTTGGAACGTACGGCGATGGTCTGTTTGGCAAGCGCTTTCTCGTTGTCTCTGAGCTGTTCCAGTTGGGCGATGAGCTTGCGGTTGCGTTGCGAGCCGACGTTGGTCAGACCGTCCACCAAGGTGGTTGCGCGCTTGGTCAGGTCAGGCAGTGATTGCTGAACGTTGCCTTCCACCGCGGCGATGGACAGTGAGCTCATGGTGAAGTGCTTCGCCGTCACGTAGGCGTTGAAGGTCAGGTCCTCGCCCCGTTTGCCGACCGCAGCCACCAGGGTCGAGGTGTTGTCGGATGAGACGAGCACGCCGTCATCGGCGGTCACGTCACTGCCGACGCGTCCGGGAATGGTGAAGGCGACGATTGGCGTCAGATTGGCGGTCACGTCGGGTTTCGTGGCATGCAGGGCGATGCGTATGCCGATCATGCCGGAAGCGCCGGAAACGTCGGAAACGCTTACGTCGGGCCCGTTGAGGGTGAAGGAGGCGGATATTTTCCACGGCAATGCGACAACGCCTTTGGGAACGCGTTTCGACGTGGAGGATCCGCTGTTGGTCAGGAAAAGGCGGCCTGGTTTGTCGATGGAGGTGTAGGCGCTCATCACGTCATCATGCGATGCATCGGTCGCGTACTGCCCATTCTGTTGCAAGGCCGATATCGCGTCGTTCACGCCGACTGCCGCGACGGGAGCGGCGGTGATGACGGCGACCGCGATCGCCGCGGCAAGCGGGCGTCGGGCACCGGATGGACGGTTCGCGGTGGCGTGGCGCATGCCGGACCTCTCAATCGCAATCGAAACAACTTTCCAAGGCATTTAATGTAGTGCCCGGCATGCCCGTCGGCAATGGACGTTCGCGCGGGGCGCGCGGAAAACGGACGGCTCAGGCGAAAACGTCGAGTACGCCCGGGTCTCCCCCGTTTTCGGCGATGCGCTTGTGGCGGCGCTTGGCCTCGGTCACCACGAATTCGCGGTACATTTCGGCGATTTCCGGATCCAGTCCGGCTTCGTCGGCAATGCGATGCAGACGCTCGATCTGGGCATGTTCACGCTGGTAATCGGCCGGCGCGAAGCCCGCACGCGCCTTGAGCACACCCACCTGCGACGTGTATTTGAACCGTTCCGCCAGCAGCGAGACGATGGCGGTGTCGACGTTGTCTATCGATTGGCGCAGCGAGGCGATTTTAGCCACCACATCGGCCACTTCGGGGTTGTTCTGCGCGGTGCGCGCGTCGATGATGGTTTCGGATTCGGTTTCTTCTTCTGGCCGAAGCCAGTCATGTTCGCTGTCGCTCATGGGTATAAGCCTACCGCGCACCCTACCGCGGCATCTGCCGAACAGCGGTCACTTCGCGAAGTAACGCTGCAGCACGATGGTGGTTTCGGTGCTGACCGACACCGTGCGATGGATGAGGTTCAACAGCTCTTCGAGCTTGCTGGGCGATTCGACGCGAACGGTGAGCATGAAGCTGGGCGAACCGGCGACGGAATCGCAGGACATGATGCCGTCGATGTTTTTGAGCTTGTCTGGAATCTCGGCTTCCTGGGAGTAATCGATGGGCGTGACCGCGATGTAGGCGTTCACCGCAAGGCCGCGGCGCTCGTCGTCGATAACCGCCTTGTAGCCGCGGATCACGCCGCGACGCTCAAGCTTCTGTACGCGCGACTGCACGGCGGACACGGACAGGCCTGTCGCCTCGGAAAGGTGGGACAGCGTGGCTCGGCCATCCTTTTCAAGCATGTCGAGGATTACGCCATCGGTCGCGTCGAGCTGGCTCGCAACCGTACGTGCGTCTACCGGACCATTGTCACTGTTGGTCATTCATACCCCTTTTCCAACAATCCACTGCACCGGCCGCAATCGACCGTCCCCACTGCAGTTCCATGTTCTTTTTCTTCCTTACCATACCCACTACCGCGCACATACCGTCGCGGAATCGCCGCAGTTTATCCGGACGGCGCAACGCTGTCATGAAATATCTTTGTTTTATTTAGCTCATACCCCCATATCGACCATATATATTTTCCCCATTTATCTTTTCTCGTCGTATTTTTACCTATTTTTTAATTGACAACGTTGTCCAAAAAATGGTCAATCTCACGAAATTCGTCGAAACGCACGCATAGGAAAGGGGCTACACGGCGATTGCCATGCAGCCCCTCAAACCTTCAGATTCGCTTGCAGCCGACGACTCAGTTGCCGTTGGTGGCGTTGCCGCTCTGCTGGATGAGCGACGCCATGAAATCGCGGTTGGTCGCTGTCTTCTTCAGGCGTGGCACGAGCGTCTGGTAGGCCTGTTCCGGCTCGAGGCCGCCCAGCAGGCGACGCAGACGGTAGATGATCGGCAGTTCCTGCGGATCGGTGATGAGCTCCTCGCGGCGGGTGCCGGAGGCGTTCACGTCGATGGCCGGGAACAGGCGCTTGTCGGCGAGCTCACGGCTCAGGCGCAGTTCCATGTTGCCGGTGCCCTTGAATTCCTCGAAGATCACCTCGTCCATCTTGGAACCGGTTTCCACCAGCGCGGAGGAGATGATGGTCAGGGAGCCGCCGTTCTCGATGTTGCGGGCGGCGCCGAAGAACTTCTTCGGCGGGTACAGCGCCTGCGCGTCCACACCACCGGACAGGATGCGGCCGGAGGCCGGCGCGGCGATGTTGTAGGCGCGGGCCAGACGGGTCATGGAGTCGAGCAGCACCACCACGTCCTGGCCGAGCTCCACGAGACGCTTGGCGCGTTCGATGGCCAGTTCGGCGACGGTGGTGTGGTCGGAGGCCGGACGGTCGAAGGTGGAGGAGATGACCTCGCCCTGCACCGTGCGTTCCATGTCGGTGACTTCCTCCGGACGTTCGTCCACGAGGACGACCATCAGGTGGACTTCCGGATTGTTGGTGGCGATCGCGTTGGCGATGTTCTGCAGGGTGATGGTCTTGCCGGCCTTCGGCGGGGACACGATCAGGCCACGCTGGCCCTTGCCGATCGGCGCCACGATGTCGATGAGGCGGCCGGTGAGCTTGTTCGGCGTGGTCTCCTGCTTCAGGCGTTCCTGCGGATACAGCGGGGTGAGCTTGCTGAACTGCGGACGATGCTGCGCTTCCTCGACGCTCATGCCGTTGATGGAGTCGATGGACTGCAGCGGCACGAACTTCTGACGCTGGTTGCGACGTTCGCCTTCACGCGGGGCGCGGATGGAGCCGTGCACGGCGTCGCCCTTGCGCAGGCCGTACTTCTTGACCTGGCCCATGGAGACATACACGTCGTTCGGTCCCGGCAGGTAGCCGGACGTACGCACGAACGCGTAGGAGTCGAGCACGTCGACGATGCCGGCGACCGGCACGAGGTCTTCCTTCGGCTCGTCGCGATGCTGGTCGCGGTCGGCGCGATCCATACGATCGTTGCGCTGGTCGCGGTCGGCGTTGCGGTCCATGCGGTCGGCGCGATCGTTACGGTCGTTGCGATCATTGCGATCGCCCCTGCCGCGACGCTCGTCACGCTCGTCGTAATCGCGGTCACGGCCACGCATACGGCGGCCACGGCGATCGTTGCGTCCACGGCTGTGACGGTATTCGTTGTCTTCGGTCTCGTCGCGACGCTTATCATCGTCGGCGTCTTCCTGCGACGGCAGCGTGGCGAGGATGTCATCAAGGTCGCGCACGACGTCTTCGCTCTTCGGCCCGTCCGCCACGCGACGGCGGCGACGCGGCTCGAAATCGTCCCTACGGTCGTCATCACGACGGCGACGGCGGTCATCCTGCTTCGGAGCGGCATCGTCAAGGCCCAGTTCGGCGAGCAGGTCGGCGCCGGCTTCGGCGTCACGATGGCGACGACGCTTCGGCGCTTCATCGTTCGGCTTCAACGCGTCCACCGCTGCCACGGCATCCGCGACTTCGGAGGATTCCGCGGACTTGGCCTGCTTGGCACGGACGGGGCGTTCCTCCTGCTTGGCTTCATCGGCCTTCTTGTCCTTTGCCGATTTGACTTCAGCGTCTGCGGCGGGAGCGGACTTTGGCGCGCGCACGGTGACGCCGGCCGGAGCCTGGCCGCCGGAACGGGCGGCTTGAAGTGTTGCGATCAGTTCGGTCTTGCGCATGGTGGAGACACCACGAAGTCCCATCTGCTTGGCGAGCTCCTTGAGCTCGGGCAGTTTCATATCATCGAGATTAGGGCTTGTTGCCACTGGTAGTTGCCTTTCCTTGGCTTCCACAGGCATGCGCCCGCGACAGCTGTAAAAAAGAATTGCGGAAAATTTCCGTCGAATGAAAAGTCCGCCGCGAAACATCGCGGTTTTTGAACTGTCCTAACCATACAACGCAACCCAGACCAACGCGAAGCGGGCACGCGCGGTCCGCCCGTGCGGTCCGCGCACCGCGCAATCGCAATGAAAATCGCAATGAAAAAGCCCATGCCAAAAAGCATGGGCTTGATCAAAGTTACGCTGCGAAAAATAAATAACGCGTGCGAAGACGCCCGTCTGAGGCCGAAGGCGTACAAAGGTACGTCGAGCGCCGGAGAAAGGGCGTATGCGCACGCGTTATTTATTTTTCTACTTTTCTTCGTGGTAGGACTTGTCAGTGTTGACCGACCACACGTTGTCTTTCGACGTTTCGCCGCTCTTGATGTCCTTGACGGCTTCGATGGCGGTGGCCATGGAGTGGTCCATGTTGTTGTAACGGTGCTGTCCGTTACGGCCAACGCAGTACAGGTTGCCGAAGGAGTCGAGGTAGTCGACGAGTTCGGGCATGCGGTCGTAGGTGTCGAAGTAGGCCGGGTAAGCCTTCTTGACGCGTTCGCGGTGGGAGTCGAGCACGTCCTGCGGGCCGTTGATGACCTGCATGCGGGTGAGCTCCTGGATGGCGAACTTGGTGGCTTCCTCGTCGGTCATGTTCCAGAAGGAGTCGCCTTCCTCGCAGAAGTATTCGAGACCGATCCACACGGTGTTGTCGACGTCCTTGACCAGGTACGGGCTCCAGTTGTTGAAGATCTGCAGACGGCCGACCTTGTAGCCCGGATCCTGCACGTAAATCCAACAATCCGGCACGATCGGCGGGTTGCCGAGGGTCGGAATGTCGGTGGTGTTGGTCAGGCGCAGGTGCTTGACGAGCAGGCCGACGGTGACGAAATCGCGGTACGGCAGGCCGTTGGCGATTTCGGTCATATCCTTCGGAGCCGGCTGGTCGGAGGCGTCCACGGCGTTGACAAGGTCCTTGACCGGCATGGAAGAAATGAAGTCGTCCGCGGCCATTTCGGTGCGGTTGCCTTCGGAATCCTCGTACACGACGGATGCGATCTTGCCGTCCTTCTGGCGAATTTCCACCACATTGGCGTCGGTGATGACCTTCACGCCGGCGGCTTCGCAGTTGGATTCGACGGTTTCCCACAGCTGGCCCGGGCCGAGCTTCGGATACCAGAATTCCTCGATGAGGGAGGTTTCGACTTCGGAGTTGTCGCGCTTCTTCGGCAGGAGCTTCTGGAAGGCGTTCTTCAGCACGCCCATGATGCTCAGGCCCTTGACGCGCTGTGCGCCCCAGTCGGCGGAGATTTCGGACGGGTGACGGCCCCACAGCTTCTCGGTGTAGCCCTCGAAGAACATGGAGTAGAGCTTACGGCCGAAACGGTTGATGTAGAAGTTCTCCAGGTTGGTTTCCGGCAGCTTGTGCACCATGGACTTCAGGTAGCTGAAGCCGGCGACCATGGTGAGCTTGAAGCCCATGGCCTTCAGGGTGTTGGCGCTCAGGGAAATCGGGTAGTCGAGGAAGTGGCGGTTCCAGTAGATGCGGGACACGCGGTGGCGCTTGAGCATCACCTTGTCTTCGATTTCCGGATCCGGGCCGCCCGGCTCCATATCATGCTCGCGGTGGAGCTTCTTGTCATCATAGCTGGGTGCGCCCTGCAGCGGCAGAACGTCCTTCCACCAGTCCATGATGCGGTCGTCCTTCGAGAAGAAGCGGTGGCCGCCGATATCCATACGATTGCCGTCATACTTGACGGTGCGGGAGATGCCGCCGAATTCGCGGGTGGCTTCCAGCACGGTCACGTCGTACTGTTCGGAGCCACCGTCCTTGACGAGCTCCCAAGCGGCAGTCAGGCCGGCAGGGCCGCCACCGATGATGACCACGGATTGCTTTTGCGTCACTTTGAAGTCTCCTTACAAACAAAATCGAAGATATTCTACCCGAAGGTAGGGAAACGCACAGCGCACCTGTGCGCATGCACACAAAATCACCGCCAAGTCCGACAGCAATCGCCCTGATAGAAGGAAAACCAGCCGTACGGCTTCCGCCGAAGACTGGTTTTCCGTAGGTCTGCTACATGCTGTCGGGAATGTCGATGTCGGTTTTCTGCACTTCCTCGACGTTCACGTCCTTGAACGTGACGATGCGCACGTTCTTGACGAAACGGCTGGAACGGTAGACGTCCCACACCCACGCGTCGGTCAGCCGCACGTCGAAGTAGACGTCCTGGCCGGCGGAACGCACGTTGAAATCGACCTTGTTGGCCAGATAGAAGCGGCGCTCGGTCTCCACAACGTAGGTGAACAGTTTGATGACGTCGCGGTATTCCTTGTATAGGGACAGCTCGGCGTCGGTTTCGTAGTTGTCGAGGTCCTCGGCGCTCATCGTCTGCCTTCCGTGTCGCGCTTGCGGCCACGTCCAAGCGTGCGCCACCAAGCATCCTTCGAGGTTTTGCGCTCATCCGAGCTGTACGGCCAGTTGTTGTCGGCATCGCCGGCCTTCTGGTCCGTCTTCGCCGTTCCGGATGCTTCGTTCGGCTGCGATTCCTGCGATGGCGCGGCAGACGTCTCGTCGGCGGAGGTCTGCGCCGTGTCTCCACTCTGGCCTGCCGCTGCGGCATCGTCCGCATCGCCCTTATGTACGGAGTTGAGTTGGATGGCGATCGAGTGTTCGCGGGCGCTCAACGCCTCCTTGACGCCCGGATTGTCTTCGATCACGTGCATGCCGAACGCGTCGAGCGAGCGGATCGGGTCGAATTCGTCGACGAGCGTGTCCATGACGATGAGGTCCTGGTAACGGTTCTCCGACGCGTTCCACAGGGCATCGCGCGAACGGCCGGACGGCACGAAGCCGAGCGACTGGTAGACGGATACGGAACGCGTGTTCTGTTCCGGCACGGCCACCCAAATGCGGTGCATGCCGAGGCCCGCCGGTTCCGGCGCGAAGCCGTACGTCATCACGCGGGGCATGATGTCTCGCGAGTAGCCGCGGCCGCGGTAGTCCTTGCCGAGCACCACTTGGATGCGGGCGGAACGCGCCCAGCCGTCGATGTCGATGAGGAAGATCATGCCGATCACGTTGTCGGAAGAGGCCGCGTCAAGCTCGCCGTCGCCGTCATGGTCGGCTTCGGTGACGATGGACCATGCGATGGTACGACGAGATTCCGGATCCCCCACGCCGGATTCGTTCGATTTTTCGCCATTGGACCATGCCACGGAACGACGCACCCACGCGTTCACAGCGCCACGTTCGGCTACGCGGTCCTTGCCGGTGATGCCGGATGCGCCGACGTACGCCTCAATGACCTCCATGCGTGCGATGTCGTCGATGGTGGCGGGGCGCAAGTGCACCATCTCGCCCTTGATGGGCGGAATGACGATGCGTTCCGGCAGTTCCCTCGCCCGCTGGTCCGTCGTCTGTTCCTTCGCTGTGGTTTCAGCGTACTCTGACATGATTATCGTTTCCTATGTTTCTCAGCGCGGTCCCTCGCCGCACCCATACCGACGGTATTGTACCCGACTGAACGCCAGCTGGGAGTTTTGTTAGGCAAAATCCCCGTGAAACCTCCCCAGCCGACGCGTGAATCGTACGAAAAGGCATGTAAAAGCAGATAAAAAGCAACAAAATGCAGAAAGGCGTGCGTTTTTACGATTCCTCTCATCGCAAAAACGCACGCCTTTCGATGCCATCAATCAGGCAACGTTCGGCAATCGCCGGAACGTCACTTGATCTTGCCCATCACGATCTTGGTGACGGCCTTCGCGTCGGCCTGGCCGCGGGTGGCGCGCATGACGGCGCCGATGATCGCGCCCATCGGCTTCATGTTGCCGCTCTTGAGCTTCTCGACGATGTCCGGGTTGGCCGCGAGTGCCTCGTCGACGGCCTTTTCGAGCGCGCCGTCGTCGGAAACGACCTGGAAGCCGTGCTTCTTGACGACCTCGTCCGGAGTGCCTTCGCCGGCGAGCACGCCTGCGACGGTCTGCTTGGCGAGCTTGTCGTTGAGCTTGCCGTCGGCGATGAGCTTCTCGACCTCGGCGACGTCGGCCGGGGTGATCGGCAGCTCTTCAAGGCTCACGCCCTTGTTGTTGGCTTCGCGGGACAGCTCGCCCAGCCACCACTTCTTGGCGCCCGAGGCGGAAGCGCCGGCCTTGACGGTGTCCTCGAGCAGGTCCAGAGCGTCGGCGTTGAGCACGTCGCGCATCTCCAGATCGTTGAAGCCCCACTCGCCCTTCAGGCGGTTGCGGCGCTCACGAGGCATTTCCGGCATCTGGGCCTTCATCTCCTCGATGTGCTCCTTGGTGATGTGCAGCATCACCAGATCCGGATCCGGGAAGTAGCGGTAGTCATCGGCGTCGGACTTCACGCGGCCGCCGGCGGTGGTCTGCGAGGCCTCGTCCCAGTGACGGGTCTCCTGCAGAATCTCGCCGCCTTCGGAAAGGATGGCGGCCTGACGGCGGATCTCGTACTGGATAGTCTTCTCGATGCCACGGAACGAGTTCACGTTCTTGGTTTCGGAACGGGTGCCGAACGGATCGGACGGGCTGTTGCGCAGCGACACGTTCACGTCGGCGCGCATGTTGCCCTGCTCCATGCGGGCATGGGAGATGTTCAGCGCACGCACGATGTCGCGGATGGCGCGCATGTAGGCGCCTGCGATTTCGGGGGCGCGGTCTCCTGCGCCTTCGATCGGCTTGGTCACGATTTCGATCAGCGGCACGCCGGCGCGGTTGTAGTCGACCAGCGAGTGGTCGGCGCCTTCGATACGGCCGTCAGCGCCACCGACGTGGGTGTTCTTGCCGGCGTCGTCTTCGATGTGGGCGCGCTCGATCGGCACACGGAAGATGGTGCCGTCCTCAAGCTCCACGTCGAGGTAGCCGTTGCCGTTGGTCGGCTTGTCATACTGCGAGATCTGGTAATCGCGCGGCATGTCCGGGTAGAAGTAGTTCTTACGGGCGAACTGGCTCCATTCGGCGATTTCGCAGTGCAGGGCGAGACCCAGCTTGATCGCGTAATCGACGGCGGTCTTGTTGACCACCGGCAGGGAGCCCGGCAGGCCGAGGCTCACCGGGGTGAGCTGGGTGTTCGGCTCGCCGCCGAAGTGGACTTCGGCCGGGCAGAACAGCTTCGTGGTGGTGGACAGCTCCACGTGGGTTTCCAGACCGATGACCGGGTCGAACTTCTTGACGGCATCGGCGTACTTCATCAACTTTTCAGCCATTTTGTTTTCTTTCCTCCGATGCTTCCTACTTGTCCAGTCCGTCGAGCCACGGGGTCTTCAGGGACTGCCAGATCGGGCCGTTCCAGCTTTCCTCGAGGGCCGCTTCGAGAGCGGCGGCGGGCTTGTACATGACCTCGTCGCGCTGCTGCGGGGCGAGGAACTGGAAGCCGACCGGCAGGCCGTCGTCGCTCAGGCCGGCCGGGATGCTCATGGCCGGCACGCCGGCGAGGTTGGCCGGAATGGTGGTGATGTCGATGGCGTACATGGCCATCGGGTCCTCGGTCTTCTCGCCGAACTTGAAGGCGGTGACCGGGCTGGTCGGGCCGACGAGCACGTCGACCTTTTCGAAGGCCTTCTTGAAGTCGTCGATGATCAGGGTGCGGACTTTCTGCGCGGAGCCGTACCAGGCATCGTAGTAGCCGGCGGACAGCGCGTAGGTGCCGAGGATGATACGGCGCTTGACTTCGTCGCCGAAGCCGGCCTCACGGGTGTAGGCCATCATGTTGGCGGCGGTCTGCGGAACGCCTGCCGGCGGCATGACGCGCAGGCCGTAGCGCATGCCATCGTAACGGGCCAGGTTGGAGCTGACCTCGGACGGCATGATGATGTAGTAGGCGCCGAGGGAGTACGGCAGGTGCGGCAGGGACACTTCGGTGACCTCCGCGCCCATTTCCTCAAGCTTCTTGACGCCTTCGTTGAAGCGGGCCATGACGCCCGGCTGGAAGCCTTCGCCGCCGAGCTCCTTGATCAGGCCGACCTTGAGGCCCTTCAGATCGCGCTTCATGCCTTCGCGGGCTGCGGCGACCATCGGACGCGGGCCTTCCGGAATGGAGGTGGAATCGCGCTTGTCGTGTCCGCCGATCACTTCCTGCAGCAGGGCGGAGTCGAGCACCGTACGGGAGCACGGGCCGATCTGGTCGAGCGAGGAGGCCATGGCGATAGCGCCGAAACGGGAGACGCCGCCGTAGGTCGGCTTGACGCCGACGGTACCGGTCAGCGAGCCCGGCTGGCGGATGGAGCCGCCGGTGTCGGTACCCAGGGCGAGCGGAGCTTCGAATGCGGCCACTGCGGCTGCGGAACCGCCGCCGGAACCGCCCGGCACGCGCTCGGTATCCCACGGATTGTGGGTGGTCTGGTAGGCGGAGTGCTCGGTGGAGGAGCCTTGCGCGAATTCATCGAGGTTGGTCTTGCCCAACAGCGGCATGCCCGCGGCCTTGAGCTTCTCGATGACGGTGGCGTCGTACGGCGGCACCCAGCCTTCGAGGATCTTGGATGCGGCGGTGGTTTCGATGCCCTTGGTGACGATCATGTCCTTGATGGCGATTGGCACGCCGGCGAGTTCCGGCATCTGCGCCTTGTCCTCATCGGACTTGGCGTCGAAGGCGTTGGCCTGCTCGAGGGCCTGGTCGGCGGAGACCTTCAGGAAGGCCTTGACGCTCGGTTCGGCGGATTCGATGACCGCAAGGTGGGCTTCGACCAGCTCACGGCTGGAAACTTCCTTGGCCTTGATCTTGGCCGCCATCTCGGCGGCGGAAAGCTTGACGAGTTCGGTGGTGCTCATATCACTCCTGTCCCAGAATGCGCGGTGCGACGAACATGCCGGCCTCGGAGACCGGGGCGCCTGCGGTGGCTTCGGCCTGGGCCAGCGGGGTCTCGGGGACGTCCGGACGCAGGTAGGCTTCCAGCGGGACCGGGTTCGCGGTCGGTTCCACGTCGTCGGTGGCGACTTCCTGGACCTTGTTGATGGATTCGGCGATGACGTTCAGATCGCCCTGCAGACGGGTGATTTCCTCGTCCGTGAGTGCGATTCGGGCCAGATCGCCCAAATGCACGATTTCTTCTTTGGTGAAAGTAGGCATGACCCTAACAGTAACGCGTCTGTGTGACGAGCGTGTGCCCTATTTCGTGCCCCGTTCGCAACCCAGCCGCGGACGTTGCCTTCCATTTCGCAACCCAATCGTTGGACACCTGGTCATCTTTCCGGTACAGCAACGTTCGACGGCTTTTCTTGCCGCGTGCCGATGGCGCGATCAGGCTTGCGGCGCGGCGTGCTGGGCGATCCAGGCGTGCATGGAGACCGCGGCGGCGGCGCCGGCGTTGATGGAACGGACCGAGCCGAATTGGGAGATGTAGACCACGTCATCGGCCAGTTCGAGCGCTTTTTCGGACAGGCCCGGGCCTTCCGCGCCGAAAAGCATGAGGCAGCGTTCGGGGAAATGGTAGGTTTCCATGGGCACCGCGCCGGGAATGATGTCGAGCGCGATGACGCGGGCGGCTTGCAGTTCTGCTATTTTCGCGTCCAAGGCTTCCAGTTGGGCCATGGTTTCGCCTGTGTTCGGGGCAGTGCTGGAAGTGCCATCCGTTGCAGCTGCGGAGCCACGCATATGGAAGGCGATGGCGGCGGCTTGCGATTGGGCGGCGGCGATTTCGCCGGCGATGCGCAGTTTCCAACATTCGACGAGTTCCGTTATGGATGGATGGTTTTCGACGTGCTGGTACAGCTCCGTCATGAGCGCGCCCTTGCGATTCCATTTGTGCGGGCCGACGATGTGCACGCGGCGCGCTTGGAATGCGTTGGCGGTGCGCACCATGGAGCCGATGTTGAAATCGTGGGTCCAGTTCTCCACGGCGACTTCGAAATCGTGGCGCCCGCGGGAGTCCAGGTCGGCTTTGATGGCCGCGACCGTCCAGTAGCGGTAGCGGTCGAGCACGTTGCGGCGGTCGCCTTCGTCGAGCAGGGTGGAGTCGAAGCGGATGTCGTAATTGGGGGATGACGCATCGTCCGGGCGTGGTTCGCCTGGATGGGTTTGCGACCACGGTCCTACGCCGACCTCGCGGAACGTCGGTTCGCCGGATGCCTGTGCGGCAACATCGATGGGATTGGGATCGTGCACGTTCTCCCCTTCATAGGAACAGCAATACAAATATGTCAAAGGCCCGCGCATCCGTATGCATCATCATGCTTGTCATCGCACATTCGACGACGTCAACGGCAGATATGTTTGCGGTCGGTCGGCGGGAAACTCGGTGTTCAGTGGAGTTCGGATTCCTTGAACACTTCGACGAACGGCAGTTCGGATTCCTCCGAAGTGACCGGGTTGATGACCTTGATGGTCGGGTCGACCATGTCGACACCGCCGATCAGCGAGGCAACGGCCAGCACTTTGGCGCCTTCGTTCTCCACCACGGAGAAGTCGAGGCTCAGCTCGTTGCCGTTGCGCAGGGTGACCAGCGATGAGGTCTGCACATACGATTTTTCAGACAGCCAGGAGTCGATCAGCACCACGCGTTTGCCGGCAATCGACGGACCCTTGATGGACGGATAGACGAAGTCCATGACGAAACCGTCCAAATCCTCACCACGGGAGGCGGCGGCCTGGATCATGGCGGAGACCAGCGGCACGGCCGCGGCGGTCAATGCGCCGACCGCGTCGAAATCGTCGACGGAATAGCCGGCTTCCTCCAACGTGTCGAGCAGGATATGGCCGACGATGGAGGCTCCACGATGGTCGAACAGCACGGAGGAGAGTTCCGAGAAAGGCTTGTCCTTCATTTCGGCCTGCAGCAGCGTCTTGAGCTGGTCGCGAGGTTCGAGCATGGCGAAATCGACGGTGGATTCCGTCGAAGCGGAAACAGACTGGCCCGCAGCGGAATCATGCGTCGGAACCGGTGTCGTCTTGCGGAAAGTGTTCTCTTCGGTCATGGTTCCAGCCTATCCTTTCGGCTCGTCATTCACCGTGCGGTATGGGTGATTTATGAGCGATAAACATGGTTATTCGGCGTTGGTCTCGGGAGCGGACAACTCGCGGATATCCCCTTTTTCGGGCGCGATCATGTCGACGGTGCCGATGACCTTGCTTTGGTCGACGCGTTGCAGTTTGCGCGCGGTGACCAGCACGCGCGATTCGAGCGACGCGGCGAACGAGTTGTATGCGCCGACCGTTTTGGTGATGGCGGAACCCAGTTTGGTGGCCCGCTCCCCCAATACTGCAAACCGTTCGTACAGCTCTCGGGACAGGTCGAACAGCATTTTCGCGTCATCGGTCAGGCTTTGCTGCTGCCATGCGTATGCCACGGATTTGAGCACCGCCCATAGGGTGATCGGCGAGGTCAGCGCGACTTTCTGCGCGAATGCGTCGTCCATCAGTGTCGGGTCGGTTTCCAACGCGGCCTGCAGCAACGATTCGTTGGGGATGAACGCGATCACGAAATCCGGAGCATCGCTGAACGCGTTCCAGTAGGCTTTGTCTCCCAGGGTCTTCACATGGTCTCGTACCGCTTTGGCATGGGAATGCAGCAGCTCGTTCTTGCGGGCCAGTCCCTCCGGTGAGGCGGTGTCTGGAATCTCGCATGCGCGCTGGTAGTCGGCGTATGGCGCCTTCGCGTCGATCGGAATGGTTTTGCCGCCCGGCATGTGAATGATCATATCCGGCCGTTGCGTATGTCCATCGGCGTCGGTGACCACAACTTGGGTGTCGAAATCGACATGTTCCAACAGACCCGCCGATTCCACGATGTTGCGCAGCTGCGCCTCGCCCCACGCGCCACGCACCTTGTTGTTGCGCAATGCCGATGATAGGGCGCTCGTCTCGCGATCCAATCGCGCCTGCTGTTCGCCAAGACCTTTGAGCTGTTCGCCGAGCGCGCCCATCTCATGCTTGCGGCCCTCTTCGATTTGCGCGACCTTCGTCTGCAGGGCGTCGAGGTTCTTCTGCACCGGAGCCAGTGCGGAGAGCACCTTGCTTTGCTCCTGCAGTTTCCGTTCGCTTTCGGCTTGACGACGGTTCGCTTCTTCGGCGGCACGCTGCCGTTCACGTTCCACGCGCATTTCCTCGGCACGCTGGGCCTGTGCCAATTGCGATTTGAGATACGTCAGCTGCTGGCCGAGCCCTTCCGCCTGCGTACGGTATTGCACAACAGCCGCGTTGAGATTGCTGATGTCCTGTTTGTCCGCCTCGATCTGCGCCTTCGCCTCGTTCAGGTCGGATTCCTTCGCGCCACGGGCCATATCCTGCCCTTTGGCACGGCCCGCGAAGAAGCCCGCAGCCGCTCCAAGCGCGGCCACGATCACCAGCAATATCACTACAAACACAGGATTATCGAACATACGTTCGATGGTATCACGTCGTTAGGAACACATCAATCCACGCATCCACATTCATTCGCAAGACCGACCGCATGCCACACAACCGTGCACTATGCTGAAATCAGCCGAACGCGAAATGCATCAGCCCAACACGAAGGGACATTATGGGATTCGATCTGTTTTTGGCGGCCGTGTCGATTGTGGCCGCATCCATCGCCACCTGGGCGTTGTTGCGGCTGTTTCCAAGCTCGGACGCACGCCAGGCGATTCCGCTGCGGACGGACGGCGGATTTGCCGACCCATCCCACACAACCGACGGTGGAGTGACGATAGACGGCAAAGTGACGGCAGACGGCGAATCGGCATCCGACATCGACGGACAACCCACCGACCACCTCGGCAAGCGCCTCGTCATCGCGCTTATCCTGACCATTCCAACGTTCGTCATCACATTACTGGCGCTGGCCAAAATCGCCATGCCGGGATGGCTGACGAATCCGTGGCCGCACGCCATCGTCATCACGCCGGTCATGTTCTATTGCGCGGCGCCGATTCACCACCGCGGCCTGCCCGCATTGCAGCGGCGGCGTCCGAACGGCGATTCGCTGGTTTCGCTTGGCATGGCGATTGTTTACGCGTACAGCCTGCTGCTGTGCGTGGTGTCGTGGATTTTCCCGGCCGGCTCGCGCGATCCGTATTTCGCGTTCGTCGGCGTGGTCGCGACGCTTTCGCTGGCTGGCACGCTTGTCCGGCAACACGCGATGACCGCGCAGCAGACGGCAGAAACAGAAAAGGCGCAATCGGCACAGTCAACAGAATCAACAGAATCGGCGCGATCTCAAGCGAAATCCCCTGAGCCAACGCAAGAAAAAAGCGCGGAAGAATTGCTCTTCCGCGCTGTGGTAGGTCATGCGATCCGCGCACGCGTGCTGCAGATCACCACGTCGGTGACGATGGTGGTCGCGGTGTGGACGTGCGCGTTGTGGCTGGCGTTCGGCATGCAACCGAAGCTGGCGATCGCCATACTGCTCGGTTCGACCGTGCTGTCGGTCGCAGGCCTGGTATTGCAGGCTTACGACCGACAGGTAACCAATCGATAATCGTCACTCAGCCGGGTTCGGGACGTCGGCGGAATCGTCCGTCTTCTCCTCGCCCATATCCTCCAGCTGGTCCGCGGCCCACGCGGACAGCTCCAGGTGGTCGCCGCCGGTCTGGTCCACCAGCACGGTGTCGCCGTCGTGCACTTCGCCGGCCAGCAGCATGCGGGCAAGCTGGTCGCCGACTTCGGTCTGCACCAGGCGACGCAGCGGACGTGCGCCGTACGCCGGATCGTAACCGGTGTTGGCAAGCCATTCGCGCGCCGAATCGGTCACGTCGAGCGTGATGCGGCGGTCGGTCAGACGTGCGGACACCTGCGCGACCTGAATGTCCACGATGCCGCCGAGCTCCTCGCGGGTCAGCGGGTGGAACATGACCAGTTCGTCCAGACGGTTGATGAATTCCGGCTTGAACTGCATGTGCACGGCGTCCATCACGGCCTTCTTCTTGGCGTCCGCGTCCATGTCGGGATTGACGAGGAACTGCGAGCCCAGGTTGGAGGTCATGATCAGAATCGTGTTCTTGAAGTCCACGGTCCTGCCCTGGCCGTCGGTCAGGCGACCGTCGTCAAGCACCTGCAGCAGCACGTCGAAGACTTCCGGATTGGCCTTCTCCACCTCGTCGAACAGCACCACCGAATACGGACGGCGACGCACGGCTTCGGTAAGCTGGCCACCCTCTTCGTAGCCGATGTAGCCCGGCGCGGCTCCGATCAGGCGGGACACGGAGGCCTTCTCCATGTATTCGCTCATGTCGATGCGCACCATGGCCTTCTCGTCATCGAATAGGAAGTCGGCGAGCGCCTTGGCCAGTTCGGTCTTGCCCACGCCGGTGGGGCCGAGGAACAGGAACGATCCGGTCGGACGGTTCGGGTCGGAGATGCCGGCACGCGAGCGACGCACGGCGTCGGAAACCGCTTGGATGGCTTCCTTCTGGCCGATCACGCGCTTGCCGAGGTACTCCTCCATGTGCAGGAGCTTCTCGTTTTCGCCCTGCATAAGACGGCCCACGGGGATGCCGGTCCAGTCGGAGACGATTTCGGCGATGGAGTCGGCGTCGACGCGGTCGGGGACCATCGGCACGTCGGCGTTGGCATTGTCGGCTCCGCCCGATTCCGCCTCGTTCTTCTCGGCTTGGGCGATTTCCTTCTGGATGGCCGGGATTTCGCCGTAGTTGATGGCTGACGATTTCGCCAGGTCGCCTTCGCGCTCGTACTTTTCGGCTTGCGTACGCAGCTCGTCGAGCTTCTTGCGCAGGTCGCCGATACGGTTGTGGCCGTTCTTTTCGGCGTCCCAACGCGCTTTCAGCCCGTTGAGCTTTTCGCTTTTGTCGGCGATTTCCTGGTTCAAATCGGCGAGACGGTCCTTGGCGCTGTCGTCCAGTTCCGCTTCGGCCTTTTCCGCGGCCTTGTCGTTCTTCGGATTGCCCAGCAGGTACGACTTTTCCATCTTGAGACGGTCCACCTGGCGGCGCAGTTCGTCGATTTCCTCAGGCGAGGAGTCGAGTTCCATGCGCAGGTGCGCTGCGGCCTCGTCCACCAGATCGATGGCCTTGTCCGGCAGCTGGCGTCCGGAAATGTAGCGGTTCGACAGGGTTGCCGCCGCGACCAGCGCGTCGTCGCCGATGGTCACCTTGTGGTGGGCCTCATACTTCGGCGCGATGCCGCGCAGGATGGCGACGGTGTCCTCCACGCTCGGCTCGCCGACGAACACCTGCTGGAAACGACGTTCGAGCGCCGGATCCTTTTCGATGTTCTCACGGTATTCGTCCAGTGTGGTGGCGCCGATCAGGCGCAGTTCGCCACGGGCCAGCATGGGCTTGAGCATATTGCCCGCGTCCATGGAGCCTTCGGCCGCGCCCGCGCCGACGATGGTGTGGATCTCGTCGATGAAGGTGATGATCTGCCCGTCGGCCTTCTTGATCTCCTCAAGCACGCTCTTCAGACGTTCCTCGAATTCGCCACGGTACTTGGAACCAGCCACCATGGAGCCCAGGTCAAGCGAGATAAGCTTCTTGTTCTGCAGGGTGGTCGGCACGTCGCCGGCGACGATGCGCTGCGCCAGGCCTTCGACGACGGCGGTTTTGCCGACGCCAGGCTCGCCGATCAGCACAGGATTGTTCTTGGTACGGCGGGACAGGATCTGGATGACGCGGCGGATTTCCTGGTCGCGGCCGATCACCGGGTCGAGCTTGCCTTCCTTCGCGGCGGCCGTCAAATCGGTGGAGTACTTCTCCAAAGCTTTATACGAGCCTTCCGCGTCGGCGCTGGTCACCTTGCGGTCGCTGCCGCGCGCGGCGGTCAGGGCGTTACGCAGCTTATCCGCGGTAAGACCGTTCTTTTCCAAGATGTCCGCGCTTTGATTAGGTTTCGCGGCCGCGATTGCGACCAGCATGAGGTCGACGGTGACGTACTCGTCTCCCCTTCGTTGCATTTCTTTTTCGGCTTGCGATAGCACCGCCGACAGCTGCCTGCTGACGTCCGGCTGCGTTGTGGTCGATCCGCTGGCGCTCGGCAGCGATTGCATCGCCTGATGCACTTCGGCGCTCACGTTTTGCGCGTTGCCGCCTGCCGCTTCGATGAGCGCGCGGGCCATGCTGTTTTCCTGACGCAGCATCGCGTCCAGCAGGTGCAGGGTGTCTACCTGCGGATTGCCCAGCGCCGCCGCGTTCTGAACGGCGTCCGAAAGCGCTTCCTGCGCCATCTGCGTGAACTTCTGTTCCATATCATCCTCCATGGTTCGCGCCCGGCCGCCCGGCCTTCGCTACCGGGCCGGCGTTCGGACGCATATGTCGTTGTCTGATATGCTCAACCGACTTCATCGCCATTATATTCCCAAAACTTGAGTCCCACACACTCAACTTTTTGCGTTTCTCAAAACCGTCTTTCGACACAGGACGGCAGTCACCGACAATCACCAGCGCTCACCGGCAATCGCAATACATACGAAAAAGGCAGGCAGCAACGTAACGAAATCACGAAACGTTGCAAACCCGCCTAATCCAAAGTCCGCCAGCAAGCCGAAAATCAGCCGCGCACCACCACGTTGCGCAGATCGCCGATGCCCTCGACATGCACGATCGCCTCGTCACCCGGATCCAGATGACCCGACGCGTTCGGCGTACCCGTCATAATCACATCGCCCGGCAGCAGCGTGGTGAAACTCGTAATCGCCGCGATCTGCTCAGGAATGCCGTGAATCAGATTCGCCGTGGTACCCGACGCCATCGGCACATCCTCACCGTTGAGCGTGAAGGAAATCTTCGCATCCTTCCAATCCACATCGTCACGCGTCACAATCCACGGACCCAACGGGCACGCCGTATCAAAACCCTTCGCACGCGTCCACGTCGGATCAAGACCCTGCAGATCACGCAACGTCACATCATTCACGCACGTGAAACCCAACACATAATCCATGGCCTGCTCCACCGGCACATTCTTGGCGATACGACCCATCACCACAGCCAACTCCGGCTCGAAATTCATATCATTCGAACACAGCGGAATCACAATCGGATCATCCGGACCAATCACCGACGTGCTCGGCTTGGTGAAAATCACCATATCCTCCGGCGCATGCTTGATATCGGAATGACCGGCCTCATGCATGAACTGCGCATGCGCCTCATAATTCTTCGCCAAACCGTACACCTTCGACGGAATCACCGGAGCCAGCAGACGAATGCCGTCACCATCCACCGGATAGCGCTCGCCGGTCGGCTCGACGGCCTGGCCGGACAGCGGATAGCCGTTCAAGGCCACGAGATAGTCCTTGCCGTCGTTCTTGTCGGTCTGAACGAAGGCGTACTGCGGTACATCATTATGCGTAAAACGTGCGATTCTCATACCCGCAAGTCTACCCGCTCGCCACGCCCGCCGTTCTCGACATGCGTCGCTTTGCGGACGATGCCGATTGCTCGCATTTTTTACGATTTTTGCGATTATTTGCGATGCAGTTCCGCCCGCAACGCCGCCACCTCGCGTTCCAGCTCGTCGATGCGGCGCACCTGCTGGGCGATGAGCAGGTCGCGCACGTCACCTCCCGACAGAATCGGGACTTCGGCTGCGTTGCGCGGCGCGGGCAGCGTCGCATTGCTTTGCGTTTCCGTCGTTTGCGTTGGCTGCACCGGCTGCGATACCGCAGATCGAGCAACCTCCGCAGATTCCGCCGACGGCGCCACATCCGCCGACGCCGATGGCACCACTCCACCATTCCCATCAACCGATACCAGCCGGTCCGTGCCCATACGGCAGGCAATCTTGCGCCAGCGCGCGAAACAACGTTCGATGCGCTTATAGCCGATCAGCGATGGGTCGAGTCCGGCTTCGCGGAACAGTTCGACCGGCGATTCGCCCGCATGGTACCGGCGCATGCAGTTGTGTTTGAACGATTCCGTGTAGGTGATGCGTCGCGACGTCGCTTCGGCCACCACCGGCAGCGAGCGCAGATATTCGACTTCTTCCGGACTGAACGCTCCCCCACCGTTGCACATGATGTTCCCTTTCGGCTTGGCGTGCGGCGGCTCCCTTCCACCGCACGGCAGTCGAATGGCCTCCGTCATGCCATTCCCCTGTTCGGCTTGCGATTCGGTTTGCGATGCGCGCTTGCGATACGTGTTTGCGATGCAAGGCAGCAATCCGATTCGTTGTTCGCTTCGTGTTCCATCATACCGGTACGAATGGCGTTTTTCCAACCATTTCAGGCGGTACTAAACCCTAAATCGCCCGTATTCGTCACAACAAAAGCGGGTGAACCGTTGATCGCTCAACGACTCACCCGCCCGAACAAGCCCCGTTGCCTGTCTGCTGGCCCGCTCAGACCGCCATCGGCGTATCGGATTCGCGGAAGCGCAGCACAAGCGCCAGTCCGGCTCCGGCCATTACCAGGGCCGCGATGGTGAACAACGCGGTGCCCATTGCGCCGGTGAGCGGCAGCTGCGTGACGTTCTTCACGTTCTTGACCTGGATTGCCTTGTCGGACATGCCCTCGTCAAGCCTGCTTGCCAGACCGAGGTTGTTGGCGCCGACCAGCTTGAAGGTCGACTTGCCGGTTTCCTGGTTCACAGCTAGTTCGACGGTGAAGATCGGCACAAAGTTCTTCGCATAGCCGCTCGCGAATCCGGTTTCCTTCAGCGTGTACTTGCCGGACTTCAAGCCCATGATTTTCACGTCGCCGGTGGTGGTTTCCACATCCGCGACAGCGCCGTTCTCGTTCGCTTCGGCAAGGCGGTATTCGCCATCCACAATCTTGATGAACTTGAGCGGGGTCTGCGAAACCTCGGTTCCCTCGAACACGTGGAACTTCGCTCCTGCGAGACCATTGGCATCGCTTCCGACACCGTACTTGTGGAAGGAGAAGCCCCCGGTATAGGAGTCGAATTCGACCGGCGTGTTCCACACCTCGGTGTCACGGGACACGGCCGCCTTGTTGGTAACCTTGTTGCCCATGTCGATGATGTCCTTGTTGACCACGGCGGTGTAGGTGATGACCAGCTGGCCGCTCTTGTTGGCCAAGTCGAATTCCAGCACGGTGGTGGTCTTGCCGTCGGCTCCAACGGTCGGAACGGTCACGTAGGTGAACGGCATATTCGTTTCCGTGCCATCCGCGGCTCGAACAACGGCCTTGAAGTCCTTGTTGACCGTCAGGCCCTTGGATGCCACGTCCTTCACGAAGTACGGATACTTGTCGTAGCCTTCGGCCGCGTTCGGAATATCCAGCGTGATGGTGTAGGCGACGGTCTGCCCAATGCTCACGCCTTCAGTGGTGGTAATCGTATCGGCCGTCTTGCCCGGCTGGTCGGGCTCGTTCTCGTTCTTGGCCACAAACATGCCGACAGCGTTGATCTTGCCCTGGCCGGTTGCCGGATCGCCCTTCACTTTGAATGTGGCGGCCACGCCGTTCAGCGTGGTGGCGACGATGGCATTGGTTCCCCGACCGCCGTCCTTGTCCACATCGGTGATGAGATACCAGCCTTCTTCAAGCGAACCGATGGCAGCCGTACCGCCGTTGCCTGCAACGGTTTTGTCGGCAACGACGCCATCGCCAACCGCCAACGAGGCCGCGAATGTGCGGAACCAGGCGGCGTCGTTATCGCCGGTCTTGGTTGCGGCGAACGCGGCCGGATTGCTGTCATATTCGGAGGGCATGCTGACAACGGGGTCCATGTTGTTGTTGGCGGCGGCCACCGCGTCGGTCACCGCAGTCACCCAATCGGCGTCGGTGTCGACCTGCACGGCGTCACCGTCCACCGTCAGCGAGGCGAACTTGTACGCGGAGTAGGTGTGCCCCTTCTGCGAATGCCGCACTTCGATCGATGCGCTGCCGGCCGCATACGCTCCGGCCGTGCCGAACGCCATACCGCCCAGCAACGTTGCCGCCGCGGCAATTACTGCACAAAGCCTTCTCGTCTTCATGATGAGAGACCTCTCTTCCTTGGTTTGGTCGGCCTTGTTACCGCAGCCGATTGGTTGGTTTTATGGGAAGTTTCGTATATTGTGTTGTTCTTTAGTTGTGATTGAAAAAATGCGATTGCCGGATTGCGATCAGAGAGTTGCGATTGCCGTCCGGCAGTTCCGTCACGGCCGTCCGCGCCCGATCAAAGCCAGTCCGACGATGCCCGCAAGCAGCAGCACCAGTGCCGTGACGCCGGCCACGACCAGCCAGGTCCGTCCTTCCGATGCGCCGGACAGCGGCAGCACGGCCACCGTCTCTTTCACGTTGGTGAACGAGGCTTCGTAGGTGGCGGTCTGTCCCTTGTCGAACGCGCTCCACATGTCGGCTCTGGTGATGCTGATCGGCACTGAGGTGACGTTGCCTTTCGCGTGATAGCCGGCGATGTTGCCTTCCGTGACGGTGTAGTCGCCTGCCATCACGCCACGGAATGTGTACTGCCATTCGCCGGTAGGCAGCTCGTCATCTTCGGAAAGGTCTTTGCCCAGCTTCGATGCGCCGCCCTGCATGAAATCGATGCGCAATGTGGCTCCACTCGCCGGCATTCCGCCTTCCCAATGTTTCGTCACGACCACGTTGGCGGACGGCACCTGCAATACGGGATGCTGGTAGGCCGCGCAGGCGGACTGCTTGTCGAAGGTGTAACAGACCTGCGCCGACGCGTTCGATCGGAAGCCCGGCTTTCCTGCGGAAGTCGTGCCGGTGCCCGCGTCGCCGGTCGCGTCGTAGTTGATGCCGCCGTCGACCATATTGACCCGCGCGTAGGCGCTGTCGGTTGGCACTATGCCGTACGAGAGCGTGTAGGTCGCGTTGTGCAGCAGCTCGTAATCGCCGGCGAATTCGACGCGGATCTTGCCGTTGCCGGCGTCGCTGTACCACAATGTGTAATCACGTTCCAGCACTGGAGGCGTAGCCCCCGAAGGCAGATTCGTCACGTTGAGCGTCACGCCGCCGGTCACCCGGTAGTAGGTCGCTCCGCCGAAGTTCCGCATGCTGGCCATGTTCCAGACAACGCCATCGACCTGCGCGTATTCGGACAGCTCGTCGACGATCGAGACGCCGCTGTAGGCGCTTCCCGTGGTGATTTCCTTCTGGATGTCGTCGAAGATCTTCGTCAGGTCGTCAGCGCTGTTGGTGGCCTTGTAGTAGCCGAGGTTGCCGCCCGTACCCCAATTGGCTTTGTCGTACGCGGTGGCGTTCGGATAGTTGCTGGACACGGCGTGCATGAACTGGTTGGCTTGGTCGTTCTCCCTGTTACCGAACGATTGCTGCTCCGGATTGGCGCCTTCGAAGATGCCGATGCTGTAGATGAGCGTGCCGGCCGATTTCATGGCGAGCGCGGTTGTCACGGCGTCATTGGCGACTCTCGTGCTAAAAGTGTTTTGCGTGGTCGGCACACCGTCCGCGAAGAAAATGACGATTTTCTTCGCGCCTGGCCTTGCCTGCAGCAATGCCGTCTGCGCGGCGGCCATGCCTTTGTCCGCAGGGGTCGCGCCATTGGCGGACAGCCTGCTCACCGATGATTTCAGAGCGGCGGTATCGCTGGTCAGGGAACTCACCACGCCGGATGTCTGCCCGAATTGAGCGATGGCGATTCGCACTTTGCTGTTTTCGTCCTGGATGGTGTCGTTGGTGGTCTCGGTGGCGTCGATGAAGCTGGTCGCCGCTTCTTTCAGCGCCGTCAACCGCTTCGGATTCGATTTGTTGCATCTTCTTTGGCTTCCGTCCATGCAGTAGTTCATCGATCCGGACGTGTCCAGTACGAGCACCACTTCGATTTTCTCCGTGGTCTCATGGCTTTCGCGGGTATCCTTGCCCACCACGTTGAGGTTCAGCGTGTATTTGCCGCCGTTGTTGTATGTGATGCTTTTCATGTGGTCCGGCTGCGGCACGGCGACGTTACGCGCGGCACGCATCACGGTTTTGCGATTGAAGGTGAAGCGATCGCGCATGATGTGTTCGTCGGCGTCGGCATCGTCTTTGGCAGCATCATTCTTGTCGTTATCGTTGCCGTTTTGAGCCGACGCGGCATCCTTGTCGGCGTCATTCTTACCGTTCTTGTCGGCATCGTCGGCATCTTCAGCAGTGTTGCCATCGTTGTCAGCATCGTCCGCATCGCCGGTTTTGCCGTCATCGGCTGTCACGCCCGCATCGCCATTCGCCACAGCATCCGTGCGATTTTCGCCGGCATGGTCGTTTCGATCGCCGTCTTGAGTCGGTGCAGCACCATTTGCAGGTACGTCAGCGTTCTCAGCCGTCGGCTGCCTAACCGCCTGCCGTTCCTGCTCCTTCTGCTCATTCGGCTGTTCCGTCTTATCGCACGGCTGCCGCTGTTCCGGCATCGTCTCCGACGGTTGTTCCGGTTGCGATTGCGACTGCAGTTGCGATTGCGCTTGTTCGTTCGATGGCTGCTGCGATTCGCCGTCGTCCGTAAGGCATTGTGCGTCGTCATCGTCCGTTGCGGACTGTCCGGCAACATCTTGCCCGGCAATGTCGGCAACGTCCGATCCGACTGCGTTTTCAGCATCGGATTGTTGTGTCGATTCCGGCTGGCTCGCTGCGGATTCGGCGGCCACGTTGCCGCCATCCGTCACCGTTTCGTCGGCGAACGCGGTCGCGCCGGCTCCCGTGGTGCCGGCCAGCATCGCAATCGTGACAAGCAATGCGGTGAATTTTCCCATCCGCGCGCCACACCGGCTTATGAAGCCGGCAAGCGGGTCCTTCATCCACTTCATGACATGTCCATCTCTCATGGCGCTGCGGCGAATTGCCTATGCGCCTCCATGCCTTGAACCTTATGGATGAACGTTTTGAAACCCGTCCCCTCCATTGATGGGTTCGGGGAACGTACGGACCCGCGAAAATCGCGGCCTTCCCCCTTATCCTTTACGCGGCCAGGCGGAAGCGTGCCGCATGATTCGGTGTCGGGGCCGCATCGACCGCACGACCATGCAGCACAACAGCATGCCGCCCATCGTGCAAACGATGGTCATGGCGAGCACGCCCAGTTCGGTCGCACGTTCGTCGCGCACGTCGGCCGGATCTGGCGCGGGCAGCGGTATTGCGACGCGATGCCCGGAGACTAGCAGCCGATGCGTGTTGATGCCGTATGGCGTGCAGGTCATCAACGTCAGCCGGTCTTCGCCGGGCACGATTTTCAACCGTGAGACGTCGTCCGGTTCGATCACGCTGATTCGGTCCACTTCGTATCCCAGCGTCTCGTCCATCACTTTGATGTACATGAAATCGCCGTCGTGCAGTTCGTCGAGCCGTGTGAACATCAACGATTTGACCAGGCCGCGATGCCCGGTGACCACCGTATGCGAGCCAGTGCCGCCGACCGGCAGGCTGGTGCCGTACAGATGCCCGGCACCGACGACGAGCACCGGTTCGGACGTGCCATGCCGAATCGGCAGTTCCACGCCGATTTTGGGCACCAATACCGTGCCCATGATGCCTGCGCCGGAATCCAGCAGGCCCTGATAGTTCGCGTCCGTGTCCGCAGCGGAAAGCCCGGCACCGCCGGAAGGCGCCGAATCGTCGGCGGTATCAGCATCTCCGGCAGTGCCAGCCGGTCTGGTAGTGAACGGATCGGCCGCCTCGCCCAATACCGGCTGTCCTTCCACGGCAAGCCGCCGATTGTATGCGCGCGCCCGTTCCAACTCCTCCATCGCCATCGGATACGGCCATCCGGCAACCGTGCGAGCCGCCGAATCGGATGTCTCGGCCAAGCGCCGCGCGGAATGCGCCTGCATGGCGAACGGCAACGACGCGACCACCACCGCGCCCACGATCAGCAGCACGGACACGCACCGCACCAATATGAAACGAATCCGCCGCAGCCTGCGCGCGCGAACCACATCGGCAATGTCAATCGCCTCGTAAAACGACGGCGTTCCAGCGAACGTTCCAGCAGACGTTCCAGCGAACGCAACAGTTCCGGCATGACCACTGTCGGCAGCTGCACCGGCATCAGATCCGACTCCGGCGCCATTGCCGATGCCATCGTTATCATCACCGGCATCATAGGAATCAGCCGAGGCGCCCGCCACGGCACCGAACAGCCGCATGGGCGAACGCAGCACCGCATGCGCATGCACGTAGGAATCCGTCCTGCGGGCGAGCAGACGGACGGGTTTACTCATCAATCGAGAGGCAGACCAAAACATGGGTTTCTCCTTCGAACACACCCATGTTCACACCCGCCATACGAAAGCCCTTGCCCCCTATAGGAGGGCTTACCCCTAGAAAGACAACGGTTTCAGGCACGAAACCGGCAATTATGGCACCAAACCGCGCAGCACCCCACCTACCGGCGGAACGCAGCTCAGACAAGCCGTTTTTCAGAGGAATGCAAGTCAGACGAATGTAAGCCAGACGAATGCAATCCAGGCGGACGAGCCCCGCAAATCCTTAAAAAAACAGAAAAAGTCAAAGAAAGCGCTCAGATGAACGCACGCTCACCGAAAATCGCAGTGCCGACGCGCACGATGGTGGAACCTTCGGCGATGGCCAGTTCCATGTCGCCGGTCATGCCCATCGACAGTTCCCGGCAACGGTCCGTGCCCGGTTCGCCGGATGCGAGGATGAGGTCGCGGGTCTTGCGCAGGTGCGAGAAACCGCGGCGAATCACCGTTTCGTCGTGCACATGCGCGCCGATCGTCATCAGTCCCTGCAATTCGATGCCGTCCAACGTGCCGATTTTCTGCGCGATGCGGATGGCGTGCGCCGGATCGCAACCGGATTTCGATTCCTCGCCGGATTCGTTGACTTCCAGCAGCACGCCGACAGTAATACCGCGAGCCACGGCTCTACGTGAAATTTTTTCTGCCAAATCGATTGAATCGACCGATTCGATAGTGTCGACCACCGGCAGCACTTTGCCGATTTTATTGCTTTGCAGCTGGCCGATCAGGTGGAATGGAATATGCTCCGCCGCAGCATCCGGCGCGGCGCCTGCGACGCCCAGCGAAAACCCGCGTTCCGCGCATCGCCGTGCCAGCCCTTCGGCCTTCGCCGTCACTTCCTGCGGACGGTTCTCGCCGATCATGCGCACGCCGGCATCAATCGCAGCCATGATTTCGCCGATGTCGCGCGTCTTCGTGGCGGCCAGCAGGCGCACGGAGCCGGCTTCGCGTCCGGCTTGTTCCTCAGCGGCCGCGATGCGGTCGAGCACACGATGCACGCCGTCCGTGATCTCACGTGCGCGCGCATCGTCGATCACCTCGTTGGCGAGGTTCTTGTGATCCATGTATGCAGTCATCGTCCACCTCTCGCAAGTTCATTCGACCGCCGGTCCGCGGCCGGCACCACCGTTTCCGGCATGTCGGCTGATATTTCGATACCAGTGTTACCAGAAAACCGCCGACAACGTATAAAGAAGCCCGCGCGATGACCTGAAGTGAAGCGATAAAACGGTCATAAATTCGCGCGGGCTATAAAACCAGACGGCAGTAGAAGGGGGACTTCAAAGACTCCGTCTACGCATTTAATGTATCAGATAAATGCGCGCGAACCGCCGGAAAAAACCAATAAATCTGAAAACTTTTTTTCAGATTTTATCCCCCTTGCGCAGCCCCTCCACCAAACGCTCCAATTTATCGACGCGATCGCTCAACACCATCACCTGGCATACCAGCGATTGAATCTTGCCCAACGGCACTTCCGACATCGCATTGTGGCTGTCCACAGCCGTATCATGCGGTTCCGGCTCTTCGGCCGCCTTGCGCATGATGTCCTCGTCGCGCTTCCAGCGTGCGATATTGCGTTCGATGCGCTTGTGCCCGATGACCGATGGGCTCAATCCCGCGGAAATGAAGATCGCAGTTGGCTTCTCCCCCTGCAGATACCGCCTCATGCAGTCGATTTGGAATTCCCTCGCATACGTGATTCTGCTGTCCGTCACCGCGTCGATCGACGGCAATGTACGCAGGTATTCGATTTCCGCTCTGCTGAACTGTCGCTTCGTCATATTCGCCCCTTGTAAATCCCCTTTTGACCGGCCATACCGATAACGCATAGACCGAATTGCCGAAATCACCACCCAGAATACCGGATGACGCACACCACCTTACGCACACCCCAAACGAAACGCGCGGCCCGTATCACCATGCGCTAAATATCCTTCTCACACTGTGAGATATCTCACAGCGACGGCACGTTTTCGGAGCACGCTGCAACCTCGGCATGGCACGTCACGGCACGTCCAGCAACGCATTCCACAATCGCGTCCCACGAAACCCGCCGTTCCGGCCGCCGATGCAGGTACAGTTGCAAGCATCGGCGCAACCGGTCTCCGCATCGGCAACACCGAACCGCCCGCCAACGACAGGAAGGAACCCCGTGCCAGGTCGTTTCGCCCCCACCCCATCAGGCCGCATGCACATCGGCAACATCTATGCGATGCTCGGAGCATGGCTGTCCGCGCGCAGCCGCGGCGACGGCATGCTGCTGCGCATCGAAGACATCGACGAACCGCGCGTGGTGCCCGGCGCGGCCGAACTGATGATGGACGATCTGCATTGGCTTGGCTTGGATTGGGACGGCGATCCGGTGTTCCAATCCGCTCGGCACGACCTGTACCGTGAGGCGCTGCATTGCTTGGAAAACCTGACGATTGACGACGCATACGATTCGCCGTTTGACGAGCGCAACAACCACACCCCCGCAGTCGGCAGCGCAGCCAACAACGCAATCGCTGGCACAACCCCGCTGATTTACCCTTGCTTCTGCTCGCGCGCCGACATCCGCGCAGCCTCCGCACCGCAGGAAGGCGACCGTTTCATGGTGTATCCCGGCACGTGCCGCCGGCTTATCGCCAGCAATCCGGATACCGTCCGGCAGCGGCTGGCCAACGGCGACCGCCATTCGCTGCGCATCGCCATGCCCGCCGACACAAACCCGCACGCAACCGTCCAATTCGATGACGCAGTGTTCGGCCATCAGGAATTCAATCTGGCGCACGACGTCGGCGACACCATCGTGCGCCGCGCCGACGGCCTGTTCTCCTACCAGCTGGTGGTGGTCGTGGACGATCTTGACATGGGCGTCGACGACATCGTGCGCGGCCGCGACCTGCTCCGGTCGAACGCCTTGCAAATCGCCATTCGCCGAGCGCTTATCAAGGCGGGATTCCGCAAGGCGAAAACGCAGGCCTCTGCACCATCGCAGCACGCACCACAATCGCAATACACCCCATATAACCCCGAAAACCCACGGTATGCGCATCTGCCGCTTATCGACAACGCGGCCGGCCGCAGGCTCGCCAAACGCGAGCGCTCTTTGGATATGGGGGCGCTGCGCGCGCATGGCGTCACCGCGGAGCAGGTTGTCGGCTATTGCGCGTGGCTGCTTGGTTTGCAGGGCGATTCCGCGCATACCAGTCCGCAGCCGATGAGCGCCGTCGAGGCGTTGCAGGAGTTCGATTGGGGTAAGGTACGGGCCGATACGGCCGACCGCAGTATCAGCCAAGACGATTTCGACGCGTATTTCGGCTTGTGACAACGGCTGGCCGGATCTCGCCGAATTGCCGAGACGACCCGGTCAGTCCGGGAAACAGCAGAAAGCAGCAGAAAATAACGGGAAGCAGTCGACGTTCAGCCGATCCACAGCTCCGAGTCAAGCGGATATTCGTTGACCTTGCAGCCGTCCAAATGCATGGATTGCTCCTGCATCAGCGGCGCCAACTGGCCTTCGCCGGCGCAGGTCGTTTCGTTGTCAATGTGCCCCAGCCGGTGTCCGACCTCATGGTTGATCACCATCGTGCGGTATCGCGCCAGGTTGCCGCCGGCGGCGAGCCATTGTTGCGTGCCACCGTTCCAACGGTCGTCGTTGACGATCACGTTGTTGTCGACCCTGCAGCTGTATTCCACCGAGCATGATGGCGAGAACGACGTCATTTCCGACGCTTGGGACAGCACGAGATTGAAATCGCAGTTGCCGTCCGTGGATTGGTCGAATATGGCTCCGGCGCGTGGCCATCCGTGTTCGTCGTTGAGGATGCGGAACGCCGCGTTGCCGAATTCGTCGGCCGAACCGACGTTTCCTTTGGTTGCGATGCAGTAATGGTATTGCGTTACCGGTTTGCCGCTGTTTTGCGCGGTTTCCTGCGCTTTGTTCAGAATCGCGGTTTTCTCGTCGTCGCTCAGTGCCGCCGATTGCGCGCTCACCGCTTTGGCGACGGCCTGCTCTTCCTGCGATTGTTTGGTTTCCGGTTTGGTTTTTTTGGCCGTCTTATGCTGATTGGTTTTGGCTGTTTTCTTGGCTGGCTTCTTGGCCGACGTCGAATGCGTGGCTTGTGCCGTCGTCTGCGTGTTCGGCGTCATGCGGACCAGCAGTGCGTGCACGCTGCAGGACGTCATCGATGCGATCAGCAGGAACAGCACGAGCACCAACGCGGCGGCCCTGCGGATGCGAAACGCCTCAAGCCGTTCCCGTTGGCCCATTGTGGCGTCGGCTTTCGGATCGAGCGCACGTATGATACGACGAATCCGCTTCAATCCAGCCTCCCGATATGGTGATGTTTCTCTCTTCGGCAACAGTACCAGTCTCAGTCAACATGCCGAAGCCGCCGACCGCCATGCATACCACCTATGCGTAAGGCCCGCGATTCCGGAGGGAATCACGGGCCTTACCAGCATGTCAGACGAATGCCGGCAATCGTCAAAGTAATGCTCAGGCGAACAGCACCTTGAACAGGAACGCGCCGACGATAGCGCCTGCGATCGGGGCCACGACCGGAATCCAGGCCTCGCCCCAGCGGGAATCGCCCTTGTTCGGAATCGGCAGGATGGCGTGCAGGAGGCGCGGCATGAGGTCGCGGGCAGGGTTCAGACCAGGGCCGGTCGGGCCGCCCATGGAGGTCACGAGGCCCCACACGATGAAGCCGACGACGATGGATGCGGCGGCCGGGTTCGCCTTGCCCCACGGCAGGGACAGGCAGCACAGGGCGCCGAGCACCAGCATGAAGGTGCCGAAGAACTCGTTGAGGAAGTAGTTCACGCGGTCGTTGTGCGCGTCGGTGGTGCAGAAGGTGCCGAGGATGGCTTCGGCATCGTCGGTGTCCTTGTAGTGCGGCAGGTAGGTGACGTACACGATGAGCTGGCCCGCCACTGCGCCGAGCAGCTGGGCGATGATGTACGGCAGGACCTCGTTCCACGGGAACATGCCGTTGACGGCCTGCGCGAGGGTCATGGCCGGGTTGATGTGGGCGCCGGAGACGCCGCCGAACATCAGGACCGGGAACATGACGCCGAAGCCGTAGCCCATGGCGATGTTCAGCCAGCCGGCATGGTAGCCCTTGGTGTTTTTCAGTTCCGCGTTGGCGACAGCGCCGTTGCCGAAGACCATCAGCACGGCGGTGCCGACGAATTCCGCGGCAAGCTTGGTGAAGAGTGTGTATTCCACTGCAGTTTCCTCTATTGCTTCTTCTCTAACGATTCTTACGATTCGTGCGATTCGAGATGAATTGCGATTCCGCTCTGGGCGGACAACAGCGCACTACCTTACTCCGTACGGAGGAAGTAACGCGGCTTTGGGTGGACACATGTCCGAAATACGAAAAAGACCCAAGCCATTGGCTTGGGTCTTGTCTGTGCCCCCTCAGGGATTCGAACCCTGGACACGCTGATTAAGAGTCAGCTGCTCTAACCAACTGAGCTAAAGGGGCGTTGGTCTTGGCGAGGTTTTTGTTCTCGCTGAGCACATGGAGTAAATATACTCAGAATCGGAAAGAACGCAACCTTCGGCGTGTCGCAATCATAAAACCGCTATTTTCCAACGTTTTCAGCAAATCGCCATCTATGGTGCACATCGCGTCATACGACGAAAAATGCGGCGCGATGGCGCCCTAAAATCCAAGTAATCACATTTTCTTCACATTCTGGCGCAATGCAACCACTCCGACAGTCAACGGCACGAACTTTTCCATCACACATTTCCACCGCGGCGAGCCGAATAGCACGCATCATCGTCGAGCCCGTCGGCGCGCCAGAGGCCCTTTATAATAAGGACCATGGCGCGTCACAGGAGTATATGACGCGCATCAAGAAGGAGAAAGGCTTACCTATGGCATGCCCAAATTGCGGTCAGCCGACCATCGAAGGCGCTAAATTCTGCGCCTCGTGCGGCTCACCGCTCATCCAAACGACCGCGGCGGCACCGCAAGCGCCGGCCGCGCCGGAATCCGATGACGGCACCATGCTGTCTTCCGCGCCGCACATGGCACCGGCCCCGCAGATGCCGACCGCTGCCGTCCCACTGCCCAATAGCGCCGCACCGGCAGCTCCGCAAACCACCGTCCCGCAGCCCACCACACCGCAACCGGCGGCGCAAGCACAGCCGACCGCTCAGGCGCAGGCAACGCAAACGGTGGCACCACAGGCCGCGCCGACGCAGCAGTTCCAGTATGCGCCGTCCCCGGCCCCGCAGCCGGCAGCAGCGCCGCAGCCAAGCCAGCCGACCCAGCAAATCGCCCGTCCGGCGGCCGATCCCACCATCACCGCGCTGACCACACCGCAGTCCATGAAGACCATGGGCGCCAGCCTCGGCATCGGTCTCGGCGCGAGCGTGGTGTTCGCGCTGCTCGCATCGATCGTCTTCTTCATGGGCAATGCCGCGGCCAGCAACGGGCTTGCCGGCATTCCGGGCTTTTCCGACACCGCCTCCTTCCTGGGCAACAACGGTGTGTCCGGCTCCGGCCCGAATTTCTTCCAGATTCTCTTCACCGTGATGACGCTCGGCGTTGGCGGTTCGCTGAATCTCAAAACCAGCTCCCAGGGCTTCTCGCTGAGCAATCTCGGCATTGACGCCTCGCACGTCAGCGTGACGCTGCCGGTCGGACTGCCCGGCGTGGCATTGGCGATCGGCGCCGCGTTCGGCGCATACATGCTGGCACGCAGGTTCGCGCTTCGTTTCAAGTGGACGGGCGTCATCAGCTCGCTGATCGTCGGCGTGCTGTCCGGCCTGGTGCTGCTGGTCTTCGCCGCCATCTTCCCGGTGACGGTGGGTGGTTCCTACAGCGACTATTCCGCTTCCGCGTCGCTTTCCGGCGTGTCCTTCCGCACGTTCTGCATGGCGTTCCTGCTGTCGACGGCCGGTGCGCTGGCCGGCTACGCGTTGGCACAGTATGCGGGCGATTCGGGTAACGTCTTCTCCGCCGCTTGGCGTTGGGCGCATCGCGCTCGTGGCTTCGTGCGCACGCTGGTCGAATCGTTTGCGATCTACGGCGTGCTGTTCCTGGTGCTTGGCCTGGTGGCGACGATCGCCATGTCCGCCGCGAACCATCTCGGCGCAGGCGGTCTGCTGCTGGTTCCGCTGCTGTTCCCGGCTCTGCCGCTTATGCTGATTTCGCTGTCCTCGTTCGGCGGCATCGCCTTCTCGACGTCCAGCTACAGCGTCCATACGATCACGTTGTTCAACGTGTCCTCCCTCAGCCACTATGGCTGGATTCTGTGGATCTGCTTCGTGCTGTTCCTGCTTGCCACGTTCTATATCGCGCTGCGTGAGACCGCGCGCAATATGTACGACCCGTATTACGCGGGCTGGCAGCATACGTGGAAGGCTCCGGTGGCCGCGATGGTGTTCTGGCTGGCCGCGGAGTTCCTGTTCACTTATTTCGCGGCGGGATACGCCTCGTCCAGCATGTCGATGACGACCCCGATGTGGTATTTCCTCGTCGCCGGCATCTGGGCGTTCCTAATCGAGGTGGCCGCGATGACGTTCGGTCCGACGCTGGTGGCGTCCCTGCCGGGCATGTGGCGGATCATCGTCGGTGGCACCGTGCAGCAGACCCCGCAGAACGTGGTCGATTACGTCAAGTCCTGCGATCCGTCCTACGGCATGAAGAAGACCTCTGCCACGGCGAGCGGCACGACCGCAACAGCGACCATGCCGACGGCTTCGGCTGCCGCACAGCCGGCCAATCCAACTACTCCGGCAGCTCCGGCCGCATCGGTCCCCCAGCCCGCGACGCCGGCTGCGCCGATGCCCGCGCCCACCGCTCCTACCGCAACACCTGTTTCACAGGCCGTTCCACAACCGGTCGCCCCGACGTCCATGCCCAATACGACAACGGGCAACACGGCAACGGGTGCGGTGCCGCTGCCGCAATCGCCAGCAGGCACGGCTTCTATGCCGGTCGCAGCTCCGGGGGCAGGTCAGCCGCTCGACCCAAAAACTAAGAAGACGATCCTTATCGGCGGCATCGTGATCGGTGCCCTGATTGTGTTGGGCATTGTCTACGGTGTGCTCAACTCGACCGTCTTCAGCGCGAAATCCGTGGCGCAGAGCTATCTGACGGCGATTGCCGACGGCAAGTATGGCAAAGCCAATGGCATCGCCGATCCGCAGGTGGGCAAGAACCAGCTCAAGCTGCTGTCCGACGCCGTGGCGAAGGCCGACAACGCCACGATCGCCAACCCGCATATCGATAGTGTCAAAACCGTCGAAGGCGTGGCCAAGGTCAACGTGACGTATTCGCTGAACGGCAAGAACGTCAACGATTCGCTCACCATCAACAAGGACGGGTCGAAGTTCCTGCTGTTCCCGAATTGGAAGATCTCGAGCCCACTGCTCAAGACCATCACCGTGTCGGTGCCCAATGCCGTGGAATCGTTGTCCGTCAACGGTGTTGACGTGACCGCGAAGAATGCGGAGAAGTCGGACAGCGGCACGTGGACGCTGCGCGTCTACCCGGGTTCGTACAAGGTGTCGATCGGCAAGTCGGGGTATGTCACCAGCGGCATCACCATGGTGCGCACGAACGCGGACTCCGATGCCGCCGATCTCAAGATCATGCCTACGGCCAAGCTTAAGGAGGACTTGAGCAAGGCCGTGAACGCCAAGCTGGACGAATGCGCGAAGTCCACCGACTACGCGCCGGAAGGCTGCCCGTTCGGCTTCGACCTGTACGACGAGGACTACTACCGCAACTTCGCGTGGTCCATCAGCGTCTATCCGAAGCTGTCCGACATCGATCTCGATTACGGCACGTTCTCCACCCGGCAGGGCAAGGCGAAGTGCACGTATGAAGAGAAGAATTTCGACGATTCGTGGGAGTCTCAGGACGACAGCACCCACTTCACCGTCAACGGCAGCTTCAGCATCAGGGATGGCAAGCTCAGCGTCACGATTGACGATGAGGACTGATGCTGGCTAAAGAGCGGATATAGGAAAATCCCCCGCACCAATCGGTACGGGGGATTTTCGATGCTTAAGCTCAGACGTGTTTCAGCCTGAAGTCATTCACCGCCGGTCCGTAAGGACGTCGAGCGGTGAATGGGGCGAAATCACTCAGCGACGACCTTCACGAAGAAGTTGGCGGTGATTTCCGGGTGCAGGGCGACGGTTGCCGGGAAGTCACCGGTGGTCTTGATCGGCTCAACGGTGATGTTCTTCGGGTTGACCTCAACCTTGGAGGAGAGCGCGATGGCGATCTTCTCTGCGGAGATGCCGCCGAACAGCTTGCCGGACTCGGAGACCTTGGCAGCGATTTCGACGGTGGAACCCTCGATGATTTCCTTGGCGGCAACAGCCTCTTCGCGGGTGGCGACGGCCTTGGCCAGACGAGCGCGCTTCATGGCCTCGATCTGGGCGGCGGCACCCTTGGACCAAGCGAAGGCCAGGCCCTGCGGGAACAGGTAGTTGCGGGCGTAGCCGGACTTGACGGCCACGACGTCACCCGGGTGACCCAGGTGGTTGACGGACTTGGTGAGAATAACCTTAGTTTCAGCCATTGTTCAAACCTCTCTAAGATCAGCGGCCGGACGTGGCGTACGGCAGCAGGGCCATCTCGCGGGCGTTCTTGATAGCCTTGGAGATCTCGCGCTGCTCCTGCACGGTGACACCGGTGATACGACGGGAACGAATCTTGCCGCGATCGGAGATGAACTTACGCAGCAGGGCGACGTCCTTGTAATCGATCTCGGTGACCTTGGCGGCCTTCAGTGGATTCGGCTTCTTCTTAAACGGCTTGACCGGCGGCTGCGGCCTCTTGCGTGACATCTTGATGTTCTCCTTAAAATCTGGAAATACTGCGATTAAGCTGCTTGTTTCGCTGTTCGCCTATATTGCGGACGGGGTTCGGTCCGTCAGAATTCCGGTTCGTCGCTGTCGCCGCCGAATTCGGAGGAACCTCCGAAGGACTGGGACGCGCCGAAGGAACCGAAGGACGAGCCGGAGTTATCCGAGCTTGACCACGGGTCCGAGGCCGGAGCGGACTGTGCGGGAGCGGCGTTGACCGGAGCGGAGGCTCCACCCTGATATCCGGCGCCGCCAGCATAGCTGGAGCCGCCCTGATATCCGCCGTTGTTGCCGCCGAAACCGCCGTTGTTGTTGGCGTTGTTGTAGCCGCCGCGATTGCCGCTGAAGCCTCCGTTGCCGGACGAGCTTTGACGGGTCACCTGGGCGGTCGCGTAGCGCAGGGACGGGCCGATTTCGTCGACCTGCATCTCGATGACGGTTCGCTGGGAACCGTCCTGCGCCTGGTAGGAACGCTGCTGCAGACGGCCTTGCGCGATGACGCGCATGCCCTTGGACAGACTCTGCGCGCAATGTTCGGCCATGTCGCGCCACGCGGAGCAGCGCAGGAACAGGGCCTGACCGTCTTCGAACTGGTTCGAGTTACGGTTCCAGGTGCGCGGAGTGGAGGCGATCGTAAAGCTGGCAACGGCGGCGCCGCTGCCAATGGTACGAATTTCCGGATCGGCCGTGAGGTTACCCACCACGGTGATTACAGTTTCACCTGCCATGTCGTTACCTACTTACTTTGCAGCTTAGAAAGCTTGGTTTACTTACTTGCGAAGAATCTTCGTACGGATGACGGATTCGTTCAGGTTCAGCAGACGATCGAGTTCGTCGCTGGTGGCCGGCTCAGCGGAGTAGTTGACCACGACGTAGTTACCTTCGGTCTTGCCGGCGATTTCGTAGGCAAGCTTGCGACGGCCCCAGATGTCGATGTTCTCGACGGCACCGCCTTCCTTGGTGACAGTTTCCAGATACTGCTCGGTCAGCTTCTTCAGACCGCGCTCATCCAGCTCAGGATCAGCAATGAACATCAGTTCGTACTTATGCGCAGACATCACCCACCTCCTTCGGACTATCGGCCATGGACCTTCCATGGCAGGAGTGTGTATGCGTGCTGCCTTCAGGCATCGATAAGTCGCAATGAACATATGGATACGATTGATGGCAACTTGTACAGGCTACCCCGACGCCGCGACGTATCGAAACGGCGTCTGCCGGGTGCGAAATCACGTGCGGAGGCAAGCGAAAAGCCCCGCTCGCAAGCGGGGCTTAATCGCAAAAAATCGTAATAAATCCTGAAATGTCGCGAGAGCCGTATGGCAATCGCGCGAAATATCAGGCGTAGATGTTGCGCGGGCGCATGTCTTCGGGCAGGCCGTTGAGCAGCGTCGAAACGGAGCCGGATTCGAACACGGAGCGGATGCCGGCGGCCAGCAGCGGGGCCACGGACAGGACGGTCATGTTCGGCAGGCGCTTCTCTTCGGGCACCGGAACGGTGTCGGTGAGGACGATTTCGCGTGCGCCGCAGTTCTTCAGGCGTTCCACGGCCGGGCCGGACAACAGACCGTGGGTGGCGACGAGCGTCACGGACTTCGCGCCGGCGTTGTTCAGCGTGCGCACGGCCTCGCAGATGGTGCCGGCGGTGTCGATCATGTCGTCGACGACCACGCAGTCGCGTCCCTTCACGTCGCCGATGATGCCGTGTGCCTCGGCATGGTTCGGGCGCGTGGTGTCGCGGGTCTTGTGGATGAAGGCGAGCGGCAGTCCGCCGAGCTTGGCGGCCCACTGTTCGGAAACCTTGATGCGGCCGGCGTCCGGGGACACGATGGTGGTGTTCTCCAGCGGCATGCTGTTGCGCACGTAGTCGAGCAGGATCGGCATGGCGGTGAGATGGTCGACCGGGCCGTCGAAGAAGCCCTGCTCCTGGGCTGCGTGCAGGTCGACCGTCATGATGCGGTCTGCGCCGGCGGAGCGGAACAGGTCGAACATGAGGCGTGCGGTGATGGGCTCGCGGCCCTGATGCTTCTTGTCCTGACGGGAGTAGCCGAGGAATGGCGCGACCACGGTGATGGAACGTGCGGAGGCGCGCTTCATGGCGTCCACCATGATGAGCTGCTCCATGATCCACTTGTTGATCGGCTCGGTGTGGGCCTGCATCACGAAGGCGTCGGCACCACGGACGGGCTCGGTGTAACGCACGTACATCTCGCCGTTGGCGAAATCGTATGCGGTGGTCTCAAGTACGTCGGTTCCCAGGTATTTTGCGGTTTCCTGAGCCTGCTCGGGGTACGCGCGACCCGTCACCAGAGCCAGTTTCTTATCCGGAGTGCCTTCGAGAATCGCCGACATGCTTGCCTTCCCAATTGTTCGATATGTGAAAATAAGCCAAACTCCAATATAACAATGCGGGTGCCCACGGCACGCGGCCGTTGCGGAAGCGTTTCACCATACCGCTCCAAACTGCCGTCGGCAACATCAAAAAATCCCCAAACCATCGACGCAGAAGGCACATACCAACGCCAATGGTTTGGGGAAAATCAGATTACGGGCTGCCGAACCATTCGGCAGACGCGGACTATTCGGCGGACGCGAACGCCTCGCGGATCTGCGCCGCGTTGCCGTAGGACGCCTGCGCACCGTAGCCGGTGGCCGCGTACGCCGAAACGTACGAGGCGAGTTCGGCGGCTTCGGACAGCGCCAGTCCGGATGCCAGGCCGGCCAGCACGGTGCCCATGAAGGAATCGCCGCAGCCGGTGGTGTCGACGGCCTTGACGCGTACCGGGGCGATGCGCTGGACGCGGTGTTCCGGATCGTCCGCGGTGCCGTCGAGCACCACGGAACCGTCGCCGCCAAGCGTCACGATCGCCTGTTCGAAGCCGAATCCGCGCAGTTCGTCAAGCGCGTGCCACCAGTCGAACGAATCCCAATCGTCGTTCTCCGGCTCGTCGATGCCGAGCAGTTGCGCCATTTCATGCTCGTTGACGAGCAGGATGTCGGATGCTTCAATCAGTTCCGCCGGCAGGGACGGGGTGAACGGCGAGTCGTTGAGCAGCACCTTCACGCCTGCTTCGTGGCACATGCGTGCGGCCGCGGTGACGGTTTCGATGGGGCTTTCCAGGCACAGGCCGAGCACTGTGGAGTGGGTCAGCGCGTCACGCACGGATTCGACGTAGTCGACGGTCACCTGCGCGTTGGAGCCGGGCGAGTACACGATGGTGTTCTCGCCGTGCGCGTCCACGGTGATGACGGTGGTGCCGGACGGGCCGAGCACGCGGCGCACGTGCGTGGTGTTGACGCCCGCTTCGCCGAGCGCTCCGAGCAGGAAATCGGCGTTGTTGTCGGAGCCGACCGCGCCGAACATCTGCACGGTGGCGCCGATGCGTGCGGCCGCCGCGGCCTGGTTGCCGGATTTGCCGCCGGGCAGCAGCTGTAGCGGGCCGCCGGTGATGGTCTCGCCCGGCCCGGGCAGTCGCTGTGCGGTGACGGTGTAGTCCGCGTTCATGGAACCGATCACGGACACAGTGCCGTGGATGCGGTCCAATGCAGAGAGAACTTCAGTCGCACTCATCTTTGACTTCCTTACATTAATTAAATAAAAAGGAGATTTGCGGAATATTGTTTTTCAGTATTCGCAATTATCGCAAATCTCCATTGTTTATATTGAGGATGTTATGTGCGATTATTTAGCCGATTCCTCGGTTTCCAACGCATGGTTGCCTTCGTAGATCTTTTTCTTGAAGACGAAGAACACGATCAGACCAAGCAGTGCGGTACCGGCGGCGATCAGCAGCAGGTTGGAATAGTTGGCGGCGTCACCGGTAGCACCGGTGACGGAACTGCCTGCGAGGGCGTTGGAGCCGAGCAGGCTGCCGATGATGGCAATGCCGATGGACGGAGATACGTTCATAGCCAGATCGTTCATGCCGACGCCACGACCAGATTCGTCCTTCTCAATGGTGCCGAGCACGGTGGAAACGACTGGAGAGTACATAAGGCCACAGCCCGCGTAGAACACGCATGCGCACAGGGTCAGCACCACAAAACCGGAGTTCACGCAGAATGCCGCGCCGGTCCATCCCAGGAACATGAGGGTGCCTGCGGTCACGATGCCGGCCTTGATGCCGATCTTGCGGATGATCATGCCGGAGCAGGTGCCCACCACAGCGGCGACCACGAAGGCCCACACGATGTGCAGGGAAACCTGGGTGGTGGTCATGCCGTAGATGTTGGTACCAATGGCATTGAAGATCGGGCTCAGTGCGTAGTTCACGAAGTAGAACACGAGGATCAGACAGATGGCGCGCAGCCAACGGGTGTTCTTGAAGAACGCCGGGGTGATGAACGGGTTGGAGGCCTTGTTGATGTAGAAGGCGAATGCCACGAACAGCAGCAGGGAGACCACGAGCATCCACCAGGACATGTAGGAGAAGAACAGGGTCAGGAACGCGGTGGCGAAGCCGAAGATCACGAAGCCGAACGCGTCGACCTTCTGGCCGTTGCCGCTCTTGGACGGGAGGGTCTTGAGCAGGATCGGCAGGAACAGGATGGTGACGGACGGGATCAGGAACAGGAACTGCCATGCGATGGAGCTGAGCATGCCGGCCGCGAACACGCCGATGGAAGCGGACAGCTGGTATGCGGCGGTGAACAGGCCGAAGAAGATGACCTTCAGGTCGTTGCGCAGGTATTTGGTGGCCACCACCAGGAAGGCGGAGCCTGCCACCTGCTCGCCTGCGGTCTGCAGCACTCGAGCGATGATCACGGTCCACAGGTTCGCGGCGAAGAAATAGTTGGCCACGAAACCGAAGATGGAGCCGATGAACAGGGTCACGAGGCCGAAGGTGACGAGCTTCTTCAGGGAGACGAAGTCACCGAGGGATCCATAGATGAAGCACACGATGCCGAGCACGATGCTGGGGAACGCGGTGATGAGGGACGCCTGCGCCGGCGCGCCGACGTCGGCGCCGACCTGCTGGAACACGAGGTTGAATCCCTGCAGGCACAGGGTGCCGAGCACGAAGGTGATCAGCAGCGGAATAAGGGCGCGGACGGCCATCTTGTTGCTGGTCACCGGATCGTCGAACGGGTCGACGGGGGCTTGCGATGGTGCGGTGTTGACTGCCGTTGCGGCTGCGTTGCTGGTAGACATGTCAGTTCTTCTTTCGCTTCTTCGCTTGGTTTTTGTGATGTTGTGTTGCGATTATTTCGATGGTGATTCCGTGGTGAGGGTTGCGCGGGAAACGCTCCGTGGAACGTTTTCCGCGCGAGCCGTCGTTCACTGCGCTTTTGCGGCGAGGCCGGAGATGCGGGTCATGAATTCGTTGAGGAACCTCGGCACGTCCACGCCGACGGCGACCTTCATGGTCTTGACCGGGTCGTTGAGGCGGGTTTCGTCGCCGATGGTGCGTCCGCGGGTCGGGCCGTCCACATCGACCTTCATGTTGATGTCAAGGGTGGTGACGAGGGTCGGGTCCACCGCCACGCCGACGGCGAGCGGATCATGCAGACCGCAGCCGCCCAGGTGCGGGGACGTAGTCTCGTAGGCCTTGATGTAGAAGTCGGTCATGTCGGCCAGGAACTTGCCGGCCTTGGTGCCGAGATCGCGCCACTGCTGAGTTTCCTTGTAGGTGAGCAGGGTCTGCAGGGTCACGTCGAGGCCGATCATAGTGGTCGGAGCGCCGGAACGGAACAGGTAGTCGGCGGCTTCCGGATCCTGCGAAATGTTGGCTTCCATGCAGGCGTTGCAGTTACCGGGCACGGTCAGTGCGCCACCCATGAGCACGATCTGGCCGATTTCGTCTTTGATTTCCGGAGCCTTCTTCAGTGCGGCTTCGATGTTGGTCATCGGGCCGGTCGGCACGTAGACGAGATCCTTGCCATAGGTCTTCACTGCGTCGATGATGAAGTCTACCGCGGATTCGGTTTCGACGGAGCGGTTGGAATCAGGGATTTCCACGTCGCCGATGCCGTTGTCGCCGTGGATGAACGCGGAGATTGGCAGTACTTCGAAATGGTCGGTGGTGCTGGAGTGCGGCAAACCCTGATACACCTTGACTTCCGGGTGGCCGAGCAGGTCGGTCACGGCCAGTGCGTTGCGCACACCCTGCTCGACGAGCACATTGCCGTAGGTACCGGTGATGCCGATCAGTTCAATCTCCGGGCTTCCCAGAGCATACGAAATGGCAAGCGCGTCATCAACGCCGGTATCAAGATCAAGAATCATCTTTTTCATGTGTGTGCCTTTCCTCTTTGACGGGCCTGACGACGGTCCGCCACCATACGGGTGCGTCGTCAGTTATGTATCGAACACTTTCTCATTTATGTTGTGTGTTGACAAGATTTATGATAAAGCGTTTTATCAGGAACGCAAATTCGGCACTACCATACGGCGTGTTGCTTTTATTTCCAGCAATTTAACCGTATAAGAAACTCCGACGACACTTTAATCAAGATTTATCAGCGCCACCCGTCTCATCATGATCCGCAGGTATCTAAAAATCCTCAATCCTACGCGCAGGCGGCCTGCACCAGTTTCGGCGTAAGCACTTCAACCTGCGGATTAGAAAGCCACGGGCGAGCATCCCCTGATTCCGTACCGGACTTGGCACGAACCGCAACATCAATCCGCTCACGCAACATACCCCAACAGGCGGCGGCCAAATCAGCCACGCTCTGCTCAACGGTGGTCATACGCCAACCAAGACCGAATCGTTTGAGAATATTGTCGTAACCAATCACCTGCATATCCTCAGTAACGCGCAACCCACGTTCCGCCATACGCTGACGGAAACCAAGCGCCATCACATCATTGCAGCAGAACACGGCCGTCGCACCGCCATCAATAATCTGATCCGCAGCATGATAGCCACTACCGAAACGGTAATCCCCCTCAACGCATAGCGACGAATCAAAACACTCCCCCGCCTGCTCGACGGCATCCACAAACCCACGACGACGCTCCGCAGCACTCGACTCCGCAGTATCGCCAGTCACAATGCCAATACGAGTATGACCACCCTCCAACAGATAACGGGCAGCCAAACGACCACCAAGATAATTGTCAAAACCAACGGCATCGCACCAACCGCACTGCGTCAAACGATCAATCAACACCACAGGGCACGACACAAGCGCCACATCCTCACGCAACCGCTCAGCAGCATCGCCAGCGCAGGACTCGCGCGCCGGAATCAGCATCACACCGTCCACCCCACGAGCCGGAAGGCGCTGCAACAACTCATGCTCGGTAACACGCGAATCATCGGAATTGGCCACAATCAGCGAATACCCCTGCACGGCGCACTCATCCTCCACGCACTTGGCAAGCGCCGCGAAAAACAAGTTCTCAATATCAGGCACGATCAGCGCAACCAGCTGGGACTGCTTGGTCACCAAGCTTCGCGCGCTCTGATTCGGCACGTAATTCAGTTTCTTTGCCGCGTCGGCAATGGCCTTGCGCTTCTCCTCGGACACGCGAGCCGGTCGATTATTCAACACCAGCGAAACCGTCGTCACAGACACCCCCGCGGCAGCGGCCACATCCTTCAGTGTCGCACGATACGCCATCAAACCCCCTTAAAACGTTTCTCCCTCCAGCATAAATGCCATGCGATCCTGACGCGCCCAGCATCGCAATCACAAACAAATTCCTTTCACAGCAAAATAATCCGCATTATTTCCAGCGGTAAATCGTTTCTCGGAAGTGTTTTTTGTATACTCGCAACGTTTTGTCTGAAATGAGAGCCACACGAGAAGAGAGGAACCACCATGCAGCCAACCATGCAGAAAAACAATGTGAAACAGCGCAAGACCATCGCCATCATCGCCATGATCGCAGTAGCTGCCATCGCGCTCGCAGCCGTCGCCATCATCGCAGTCTCCAACAAGCGCGAAATGACACAAGCCGCCAGCGACACCTGCGCGTTGAATGCGAAGGCGCTCGCCACGCATCAGGAGAGCTTTGAAGAAGCGCAACAAGAAGCTGAAGAAGCAGCGAAACTCACCGTGAATGACGTGGCGGACGGCACCACGCTCGAAACCCTGAAGGATGCGATCACACTGGCCAAAGCCGTGGAAAGCGCGCCAGCATGCCCCGCAAGCGGCAATGCCAGCGACTTCACCAAAGCGACGGACGACATTCGCAAATACGCCGACAACCTGCGCAACATCACCAACGAACTCGACGCGGCCGCCAAGTCGGTGGTCGCCAGCCAAGAACTCAGACTCGAGTCCGCCGAGTAAGTCAGGTAAGCCGCCCCGACGGTTAGCGCCGACGTCAGCGCCAAACCCTACGTTTAACGGGGCCAAAGTCATCCAAGTCTGCAACTTCGCCCCCATTACAAGCATTTTCGCACCACATCGGGCTTATATATGGCAGATTCGACAGGTCGCCCGGAGACATTTCGCTTATATATGGCAGGTCATTCCGGAAAGACCGCAGTTAGAGGGTACAAAATTACCCCCTAACTAGCTTGTTTCAAAAACAGACTGCCATACATAGGCGAGATGCCTCCGTACAAACCCCAAAATCTGCCATACATAAGCGAGATATGCCCATGAATTACGCATCTATGCTGTGCAGGCGCGACCTCGCGTCGCTTAGAGGCTTGACAACACCTTCCATTTGACAAAAGTTATCAGTTGCCACGCACCAGGAGACGCAATAGGGGCCGCACCTTCGAGGTGCGGCCGTTTTTCATCCTTCACCAAACCTGGATCTGCAACTAAGGCTAGCGAACAAAATGTACGCCAAACCACACATCCATTCCCCGGCGAGGTTGACTCGCCTGCAACGCGTCTCCTCGATCACCGCTTACCGAACTTCAATTGTCCGGCTTGCGCCACACGAACCGAATTCTTACTGGCCTTGTGCGCGGTAGCGGGCTTCGGTGGCGGCTTTGGCGGGTTCCCACCAAGCGCGGTTGTCTATATACCAAGCGATGGTCGCCTGCAAACCGGCTTCGAAATCGGTGCGCACAGGCTTCCAGCCGAGTTCGGTACGCAGCTTGCTGGAGTCAATCGCATAGCGTCGATCATGCCCGGGACGGTCACGCACCCAGTCGAACGCATCTTCGACACACCCCATAAGTCGCAGAATCATACGCATTACGGCAATATTGCTCATTTCGCCATCTGCGCCGATCAAGTATGTTTCACCAATCCGCCCGCGTGTAAGAATCTCCCACACCGCAGAAGAGTGGTCTTCCGTATGGATCCAGTCGCGCACGTTCTCGCCTGTGCCATAAAGTTTCGGTCGCACGCCCTCCATGATGGAAGTGATCTGCCGCGGAATAAATTTTTCCACATGCTGGTATGGCCCGTAATTATTGGAACAGTTGGAAATGGTGGCGCGCAGGCCGTATGTGCGCGTCCACGCGCGCACCAGATGGTCGGACGCGGCTTTCGACGCGCTGTACGGGCTTGACGGGCGGTACGGCGAGTTTTCAGTGAATTTGCATGGATCGTCGAGCGCGAGGTCGCCGTACACTTCGTCGGTGCTGATGTGGTGGAATCGCACGTCATGCTTACGGGCGGCTTCAAGCAAATGGAACGTGCCTTCCACGTTTGTTGTGATGAAAGGTTCAGGATTGGCGATGGAATTGTCGTTGTGCGATTCGGCCGCGAAATGCACGATCGCGTCATGACCAGGCACGATACGTTCCAGTAACGCAACATCGCAAATATCACCTTGCACAAGTTTGACTTGCGATTGCGGAAGACCGGCGATATTCTGCGGATTTCCGGCATAGGTCAGTTTATCGAGCACGGTTATGCGCACGTCAGGATGGTTACGTGCCACATAGCGCACGAAATTGGCTCCGATAAACCCGCAGCCGCCGGTCACGATGATATTGCGCGGCTTGAAAATCTCACTACTCACAATTTCAGAGTACCGGCAGGATTGCATAGCCATAAAGCGATTCCACAAACTGGCTTATATATGGCAGATTTGGAAGGCTGACCGTTGAGCTAGCGGCCAAAATGCACGGTAAGACGTCACTTCCACAACCGCACCATCCGCACCGACCAGCACACGGTTCCCCGATGCGATCACGGTTCTTCTAGAGCTAAACCGATCCGATGAGGAAATGAAACAGCACTCATGATTCTCCCACACAGTTTCGCCCCACCTCAACATACTAGTTTCTGAAAACCGACAAGTTGTCATTTTTGTCAGAAACTACACTTATCCCCATTATCAATTGCAACATGCGTGCATTTGACATAAAATACACATTAATTGCACGCAAAATTAGGGCAGGTGATTCAGGTGGGCAATATTACCATTCGTATGAACGACGATTTGAAAGCTCGAGTCAACCAGACACTCGACGCCATAGGCATGAATTTCAACACTTACGTAACCATGGCAAGCATCCAGCTCGTAAATCAGCAACGCCTGCCTTTTGACACTTCCGTGCGCGCCGCGGAGCCAAACGAGCAGACCAAGCGAGCCATGCTCGAAGCCGAAGCCAAGGAACGCGGTATCCTCCCAGACGACGCGGCCACCTTCAACAGCGCGCAAGACGCCATCACCTGGCTGCACAACAATCACGGCTGAACAGGCAAAACGCCATGATTACCATCAAATTCGACCAACAATTTCAGATCGACTTCAAACGCATCTCACGACGGATACCTCAAATCGTCACGGAACTCGAATATGTGATCGAAGCCATTGAGGAGTACGGACGCGTTCCGGAATCATATAATCCTCACATGCTTGATCGCCCACGAGGAATCTACTCGGGATATGCAGAATTCCATCTTGCCGAAGGGAAAATGGATGTGTTGGTGATCTACTCGGAGCGATCGGAAGCGTCAACAATCCGATTCATTCGCCTGGGATCCCACGACGAACTGTTTGACGGTCCGTTGCTTTAGATGAAACCATCGTAGGCTCCAACGAGATTCAGCCATCGATTTCCGCCTAATAAAACTTTTTCTCAACATATCGAGCTTATATATGGCAGATTTGGAAGACTGACCGGAGACATCTCGCCTATGTATGGCAGTCCATTCCGGGAAAACCGCAGTTAGAGGGTACACAATTACCCTCTAACCGGTCTGTCACAAAAAACGAGCTGCCACATATAAGCGAAATACGTCCGGACAAACGCCAGAATCTACCATATATAAGACCACCTGTCAGAAATCTAATTCAAGCCGATCAGCAAACCGCCATTACATTACCCTTGATTTGGTGTATAATTAAGCATGTTATTACCCTTGATTCGGTGTATTTACGGCGGTGAGACATGGAGACTTTCGAACGAAAAGCGTACGAAAAACTGGCTTCCTGGAAGGATTCTTCCCAAGGAAGCACAGCCCTGCTCATCGAGGGCGCGCGGCGCGTCGGGAAAAGCACCATCGCGGAGGAATTCGGACGACGGAACTATGCATCGTATATGCTCGTCGACTTCTCAAAAGCCCCCGATGACGTGCTGGGCTACTTCGTCGACCTGCGCAACGACCTCGACGCGTTCTTCATGTACCTGTCATCCTTCTACGGAGTGGAACTACACAGGAGGGATAGCCTCATCATTTTCGACGAGGTGCAGCTGTACCCGAAGGCCCGCGAGGCCATCAAGCAGCTGGTGGCTGACGGGCGTTACGACTACATCGAGACAGGCTCACTCGTCTCTATCCGCGAGAACGTCAAGAACATCCTCATTCCATCAGAGGAGGAGTCGATCCGCCTGAATCCCATGGATTTCGATGAATTCCTCTGGGCTTTGGGAGAAAAGCCACTGTCCACGCTCATCGCGGACTCGTTCAAGAAGCGCAGGCCGCTCCCCGATTCGCTGCACAGGAAGGCCATGCGGCTGTTCCGTGAATACATGCTGGTCGGAGGCATGCCCCAGGCTGTGTCGAAATACGTCGAGACCCATGATTTCAGCAAAGTCGACAACGTCAAACGGAACATCCTCCGACTGTACAGGCAGGACATCTCCAAGCATGGCGGCAGCGACCGGATACGCATCACGCGCATCTTCGACAACTTGGTGGGCCAGCTTTCCAAGAAGGAGAAGAAGTTCAACATCACATCGCTGGGAGAGAAAGCGAAGACCCGCGATTACGAGGACGCCTTCTTCTGGCTTTCCGATGCGTTCATTACCAACGACTGTTTCAATTCCACTGATCCGAGCGTGGGCTTGAGCATTAGCGAGGACCATTCGACGGTCAAATGCTACGCCGCCGATACAGGGCTTCTCACTACGCTCGCCCTGGCCGACTCGGAACAGACCGGAAGCAACCTGTACCGGGACATCCTCCTAGAACGCATCGAGATCAACGAGGGCATGCTCGCGGAGAACGTCGTCGCACAGCTTCTCCGGGCCAACGGGCACCGGCTGTTCTTCTATTCGCGCAGCGATCGCGACGACCCGTCGAACCGCATGGAGATCGACTTCCTCATCGTCGAACCGTACGAGAACGCGGCAATGAAGTACAGGGTCAGCCCCATCGAGGTCAAGTCATCGAAACGCTACCGCACGGTCTCGTTAGACAAATTCAAGGCAAAATTCGATAAGAAGGTCGGCACCAGATATGTGCTGCATCCGAAACCGCTGGTCGTGGAAAATGACGTGGTCAAGCTGCCGATCTACATGGCGGGACTGCTGTAGAAGGCTTCATGCAGACAGCGCTTTTTGGTGCACTACCAGCGAATGACGCCCAACACTTGCGCGCGCATATGTTGTCCACCTTGAACACATCTGTTTGCCGCCCGTCACCCAGTTAACCTTCCAGCCACCTTTCAGACATCCGCTAGACACTCGTTCGTCCACAGCCGAACACTAAAATGTACCCGGTTTAATCGTACAGAGCCTCCAATTATAAGGGGACTATCTTTTTGAAGGATGCGACGATGCCTATTTTCTCGCCCGACCGTCACGCTTGTGCGCCTTCATACGTAAAACTTACTAAGCAGCCGATTACGGGCGGAGCGTATCGCCCTCTTGCGAATGACGAAGATAGCAACGCTTGCGCTCTATCCGCCCTTTCAGGTCACCATGGTTCAAAGCTGTATACGCAGAAATCAGCAATTCACGCCATCTCCGATAACGCAAGCGTTTTCATTCCCAAAGTCGATGCGCCCCATCTGCCAAAAACGACTGACGACAAGTCCATTGACGAAGCCATTAACGAAGCTGCGAACGACAGTACCCATTCAGTTCCCCCGTCTACTGAAATTCAACTCACGCAAACTGACAAACATCCTCTGGTGCAGGCTGTTAAAGTCTGTAAGCAAACAGCACACACCACAGCAAAAGCGCTATCCGCAACAGGGCACGCAGTCGCAAAAGCTGTCAACGCCACCGGCCACGCCATCCGCACCGCTGTCACAGCAGTAAAAACTGCATGGCATACCTTCGTTAACTTCAAAGCCGTACAGCTCATCATCAAATTCTTCAAGAAAGTATATGCACTCTGGAAGAAACGTATGAAGTTCTCATACGCCTTCTACACCATCGTGTTCTTCCTGCTCACTTCAGCGGAAGTCATTTTCCTTCAATGGGGAATGTATTCCGAGCCCGAATATGAAAAGGGCACTGAAATCGACGAAACGACGAAAGTCCTTCAAAGCGTTGGCGGACAAGTCACCAGATTTGTCAGCCAAATGTGGCTTGAACAGAAAAACGTCTATCTCGTCAGTTTTATGGGACTGGCTTTAATCTATCTTGCGTTAATTCTTGTAACGAACCGATTCTGGATCGCCACTCTTGTTTTCGGCGTTGCCCTTACCGCTTTTGGAGTCGCCAATAGCATTAAAGTACAACTGCGTAATGAACCGATCATCCCTGCGGATTTAACATTCGTTTCAGGCGGCGACACCGGTAGCATCATGTCATTCGTACCGAAATCCAGTCAAGCATTCGTCAATGGGGCGATTAATTTTGTAATTTGGTTTGCGATTATTGCCTTCGCTCTTTTCGTCTTGGACGGACGTAGACGTTTCATTCATTGTTCATGGCGCCACCCCATTGCAAACGCCAAAAACATCATTGGCAACATTTTCCGTGTCCTTGCAGCAGTCCTCAGTGTCGTACTGCTGAGCGCTTACGCCATGGGCCTGGGCACACCTGGATCGAACGTCTATAAATGGGCTAAAGATAATGGCTACGAGCCCCAATTATGGAATGCCATAGGTGATGCTCAAGCCAATAATCCGGCCACCACATTCCTTAGCCTGTCAAAGGTCAAGGCCATGGATAAGCCCGACAACTACAGTCAAAAAACCATGCAGTCTCTCGCTAAGAAATATGCGCAAGAGGCGCAAGCCATCAATCATACCCGATCAGGTGAGCTTACGGACAATACCGTCATCATGATTTTGTCTGAAACTTTCTCCGACCCCACTCGCGTTCCGGGCGTTTCTTTTAGTCTCGATCCAATACCGAACATCCGTAATATCAAGAACACGACCACTTCAGGACTCATGCTGTCCCCCGGTTACGGCGGTGGCACCGCGAATATCGAATATCAGGCTTTGACCGGCTTGAATCTTGCGAATTTCAATGATTCTTTGATTGTGCCGTACCAGCAATTGGTTCCGAACCAGAATGATCCTTATTCGTTCAACCAGATTTGGATGAAAAAGTATGGGAAAAATGCTTCTACTGCGGTGCATCCGTTCCAGCAAAGCATGTATCTGAGGAATATCAACTACAGGAAGTTTGGCTTCTCATACCTGTACACGCTTGATAGCAAAATTCCGCTGAAACATACCGGTTGCATCGACCGTTCGCCTTATGTGAGTGACAGCGAAGCGTATCAGAGCATTCTTGACCTGCTCGATAGGCAACAAGATTCGAAGTCCTCGCAGTTCTTGCAACTCGTTACCATGCAGAACCATATGCCCTATGGCGATTACTATGACAATAACGAGTTTTCAGACGCCAATATTTCAGAGGATTTATCTGATGGGGAACGTTGGAATATCAATACCTACACTAAAGGAATTAACCAGACCGACCAGGAAACGGCGGATTTCCTTAATCAGCTCGACCAAATGGACAAGCCAATCACCGTTATCTTCTATGGAGATCATCTGCCCGGCATCTACGACACGGCAGATATGAACAAGAACAATAAAACCGTTTTGCATGAAACAGATTATTTCATTTGGTCAAATTCTGCTTCGTCTTCCCATGGAACGAAAGTTAATCCCACAACCACCGCGTACACATCATCCAACTATTTCATGCCGCTGGCTGCAGAACACATGAACGCTAAGGTATCACCGTATCTTGCGATGCTTACGGAATTGCAACAAGAAGTCCCTGCAATGAGCCGTGTGATCGGCACTAACGGCGGTATTGGGCAGGGTAAGGCGACGTACCTGGATCATGATGGCAACGACATCAAAGTCACAGCTTTAAGCGCTAAAGCAAAGGAGCTGCTCAAAGATTACAAACTAGTTCAATATGACCAGACCGTGGGCAAGAATTACCTTAAGGACTTGGATTTCACACAGGTCCCATAGGAATCGGAAAAATAGGGCCGCACAGGAAATGTCTGTGCGGCCCTATTTTCATATGCAGAAAATCACTTTTTGAGGAGTGGTTCGACCTGCTGCTCGTACGCGGTCAACGCGGTGTCGATCACATTGTGCATGTCGTAGTACTTGTACGTGCCCAGACGGCCGCCGAACACCGTGAGCGGCTCGGCCTTCGCGAGCTCCTCGTACCTCGCGTACAACGCCTTGTCGGCCTCCGTGTTGATCGGATAATACGGCTCGTCCCCGCGCTCGGCGAAACGGCTGTACTCCTCCCACACCACCGTCCTGTCCGGGTTCTGCGACGCGCGGCGCTCCGGGTTGAAGTTCTTGAACTCGATCGCGCGGGTGTACGGCACGTCCGCGTCGGAGAAGTTCATCACCGGGCATCCGAAATGGTCGCCCTCGTCGTAACGCACCTCCCTGAAGTCCACCGTGCGCCACTTCAGCTCGCCGAGCGAGTAGTCGAAGTAGCGGTCCACCGGACCCGTGTACACCACCGGCACGCCCGCCGCGGCCAGCGCCTTCCTGTTGTACGGCTGGGACTCGTCGAAGAAGTCGGTCCTGAGGGTCACGTGGATGCGCGGATCGTCGATCATGCGCTCCATCCATGCCGTGTAGCCGTCCGTGGGCAGGCCCTCCCACGTGTCCCTGAAATACCGGTTGTCGTAGTTGAAGCGCACCGGCAGGCGGTTGATGATGCCCGCGGGCAGGTCCTTCGGATCGGTCTGCCACTGCTTGCCCGTGTAGTTCTTGATGAACGCCTCGTACAGCGGGCGGCCGATCAGCGAAATGCCCTTGTCGTTGAGGTTCTTCGGGTCCGTGCCCGCCAATTCGCCGGCCTGGCTCTCGACCAGGGCCTTCGCCTCGGCCGGCGTGTAGCGCGCGTGGAAGAACTGGTTGATGGTCCCCAGGTTGATCGGCAGGGGATACACCTCGCCGTCGTGCGTGGCGTACACGCGGTGCACGTAGTCCGTGAAGCTTGTGAAACGGTTCACGTAGTCCCACACGCGCCTGTTGGACGTGTGGAACAGGTGCGCGCCGTACTTGTGGATCTCCGCGCCGGTCTCCTCGTCCATGTAGCTGTACGCGTTGCCGCCGATATGGTCGCGCACGTCGATGATCTCGACCCTCACGCCCAGGTGCTCGACGGCCTGCTGGGCCACGGTCAGGCCGAACAGGCCCGCGCCCACGACCACCAGATCGGGATACTCCACCGCATCAGTCATAACAAAACAACCTTCCAAACAATAATCGCACAAAAGCAATGTACATTTTCATGCTCATATTACTCTCATGCGAGCCTATGAATCAGGAAAGTTTACTTGTCTCCGAAAATATGCGCCCATGTTTCCATGGAAGCAATCCCATAGGATTGATACTGGACAGCCAAGCGCTTCCAATTCTTCTCAATCCGGCGAGTAAGCCGATAGCCTTCAAGCATGCTCTTGCGGAAACGCTTGTTGTCTCGTTTCAACCATGCCACACCATTACCGTCTGGTGTGGTCACCAACGCTGAATTGACATGGTCGAAAGCAAGCCAAGTCCAAGCGGCATCCCGTGCCGGGATGGCAGCATCAGGCTGAACGGCCTTATCTGGATTGACGTTTTTGATGAAACTCTTGACAATCAGACCAACCGCGGCCTTATACCGGCTCTTCATGGTCGAAGGATGGTTCTTCGGCGGCTCGACCTCGCCCGCAGGCTCTGGGAACGCTTCAAAACTATCCTGAGCCTGAGCATCAGGATATTTCGCGCGCAGTTCACGAACTTCCCCAAGCTTCGTCGGCAAGCAATCCACGAGGTACTGCGGGCCACGAAGAATGTCCCGTAACGCCATATGGTGCAATGCCATGGCCGAATACACAAAACGAAGCCCCAAGCTGGCATCGCCATACATGGTTTCCATCAGCATACGAGGCGCCTTATCAGGGTATGTCAGCAATGCGGCAAGCCAACGATTACGCTCGGTGAAATATTCCTCCCAAGAACGAGCGGGATCCTTGTCATGCCATGCCTGATGCCACACGGCAACGCCCGGCAGACAGACCGTCGGAAAACCGGCTTTCTTGGCACGCAGACCGTATTCGATGTCGTCGAACTTGATGAACACCGGCATCGAGAGGCCGATTTTCTTGACCACGGCAATCGGAATCAAACACATCCACCAGCCGTTGAAATCCTCATCGATGCGTTGGTGACGATCCGGAGAGTCACGAAGCGGTTCCATAGAGAAGTCGTGATTGTACCCCATGCTCTTGGACGGATACATCCACATTCGCTGCGGATTAATCCTCTCGCCTTGCGTATAAAGCATGGTGCGATTATCAAGATGAAGCATGCCGCCGCCGACAAGAACCGGACGGATCGTATAGTCGGAGAACTGGATGGAACGAAGAATCGATTCAGGCTCACTGATGGCGTCATCATCCAGCAGCAACACGAAATCGCTGTTCCCAGCTTTCGCCGTTTCGTACATACCTCGAGAGAAGCCGCCGGAACCACCTAAATTGGCTTGCTGAATATACGTAAGCTGCTTTCCAAGGTCGGCGGATACTTCGGCAAAGCCTTCTTGATTTTTGACCAGATCGTTGCCTTGATCCGTGCAGTACACGGTATCCAGTCGCTTACGCAGTGCCGGCGCTCCTGCGATGGCGCGCAATTGGTTCATGCAGTACGAGGCACGATTGAATGTGGTAATGGCGATGGACATGGAAGTGCCATGCTTGGCTGTGCGCGCTTCACGCGGAACAGACCATGTCGCATTGGAAATAACGACTGGCCCACCTAGCGATTCCGCGTCGAACCAGAAGTAACCACCGTCCATGAGCCCGGTCATAGGCACATCCACGCATACGGAAGCCGAGGTATCCGCAGCATGGACAATCCGCTCCGCTACCGGATAAATCAGGCCTCGACCCGTCGACCGGAAGACGTTGATCTTGGCGTTTCCTTGAACGGACACTGCGAAGCGCACGGTCTTCACACCAGTCCAACGACGCCAATACGATGCAGGGAACGCGTTGAAGAACGTGCATCCGGACATGTGACCATGATCTCGTAGTGTTACGGAAGTACGTCCCGTAATTTCGAATGAATCGCAGGAAACCCCGTTAGAGGATCCCGCATTCCGTAACATGCGTTGCAATGTGGACTGGTTCATGGAGCTGAATTCCAGACGACGCATGTCGATACGCGAATCCAGAGTGGTTTCCGCCACATGCGGGCGAGTCCAGTCAATCGCATACAGAGGGAGGGTCTGTTCAGCATCTTTGACCGGATACACAACGCGCATCACCGTTTCCCACGAGTCTATTCGCTCAGTATCCATAGAGACCTCTTGTCCCATGCGTCTTCTCCTATCGCCATTTTCTCCGTTCATCCACTAATCGTAGTGGCTACATTGCACTTTAAACAATCGTCCACACCGTTACGCACGACATCGGTTCAGATGTACCATCACAATAACCCCTGTCGCAATTACTTTAGGTCTAAAATTTAAGTATCTTATCCATAACAACAAGAGGGAGATGATGGATATGATTTCTAAGAGCAAACTTATTCATGGAACCATTGCCGCAACCATGGCTCTTTCAATGACGATTTTGCCAATTGCTCCAGCTAGCGCGGAAGAAACCGTGTCGGCGCCAGAGTCTGACTACACCGGTTGGGTAACTCAAGACGGCGAATACTACTGGTTTGATTCCGGCATTATGGCGCGTTCAAAAGAGATCTATGATCCAGGCAGCGATGCTTGGTATTGGCTCGATGCCGATGGAACAATGGCACACGACAAAGACGTGTATCTCTCTTCCGGAAATAAATGGGTCAGGTATGACGGGGATGGCCATATGGTCAAAGGCGAAGATTACCGATACGGCGGTTGGTATTACTTCGACCAAACAACCGGCGCAATGTCCAAAGGCATGAAATATATCCATTCCAATGGAGGCAAATGGGTATATTATGACTGGACAACCGGCAAAATGGCCCATGGTGAGGCCTTCGTGAATTACGACAGCAGCCATACGGGCTGGTACTTGTTCGATCAATATACCGGTGCCATGTTCCATGGAGATACTTATATTCGTTCCAACGGTGGAAAATGGGTACGCTATGACCGGATAACCGGAAAGATGGTCAAGGGATTACACTACCAAGATGGTGCTTATTACTATTTCGACCAGACCACTGGCGCAATGGCACACGGGCGCGCATGGGTTCCCGAATGGAATTCATATGCAACTTTTGATTCCGTCACTGGCCGTTTTGTCAGTAAGGCTTCAAACAACAATGCCAATCCTGGCACTAACGGTAATACTGGAGGGAAAAACATCCGCGGACAATATTGCAAGAAATCCGAACACGGACAGCAAAAGAACGATGCTGACGGCACGCCAATAATCTGCGAATGCCGCAATGGCAATAAAGTGCCTCACTGGTACGCTAAATAATAATTTAAAACAGCCTTTTAAAGGGATATGATGCCAAGTTTAAATACAGTATCATATCCCTTATTTTTAATTCCATTGAACCAAATATGAAATTAAAATACCTATATATGAAAATAATGTTAACAAAAATACAGACATTCTATATTTCTTTAAATTGACATTCTCAAAGCCAATTAAACCCGGAAACAACAAAGCAAATAACGGTAAAACCGGTATCAAATATCTACTCTGCATACCCGACACGCAACCATCCACCGTTCCGCTCCAGGTAACTGCCATAGCTACGCATGACAGGACAAAATACAGAACAGGAATCGCCAATACAATTGCAATCTGATATCCGCACATACGCTTATATGAAGTATGAACAATCAGCAACATCATAATGGCAATCAGTACCGGAGCCATAACAATTAAAGGCAATTGGACCGTTTCGGTTCCAGTAAAAAACTGAAGATTTCTTCTCGGATTTACTAATTGACCGTCAATTTTTTCATAATCAAAATCTAAAGGTTCAAACAGTACACGTCCAAGCAAAGAAAATATTTTCCAAGGAGAAAGCATCAACTGCATCTCAAAATCGCGAGTCTCCTGCAAGGAAACACGATTCGGTGCAACCGCTATATGCGAAGTCTTCATACGCCACAACCACATAGACGTAAAAGCACATAGCACGGGAAGCGATAGAGATACTTTCATCTTTTTATCGGTTGTTTTAGGTAAAAGGAAAAATACAAATAAAACAATAATCGAGCATGTAATCTTCACCTGCCCCAACATAATGCTCAGAACACAGAGCAAAACAATATGCCTGAAACGCAACGCACCATCTCGCTGATACAGACACAACACAACAGCTATGAACAATAAAGAAAAACTATTAGTTATAGCATCGGCAGTTGGGAATATCATCCCGAAAAAAGTAGTAGGAAGTACTGCTATCGCCAGAATGATATTAGCATAACATCCAGCAATACGTATTGCTACGGCAATAAGGCTGGCCGCGCATATCAATGTCGCTATGCTCGAAATGCGAAAATCGCCACGAAAAATTAGACTTGGAAAATAGACAAAAGGAGAATTGACAGCAGTATTATTAAAAGTAATTATTTTCCCATGTTCAGAATAAACAATCCATTCTGGATATTCTTTAGAAAAAGAAGGTATTATTTCACCTGACCGTAATTGCAGAATACGCGCCCAGTGCGCCGCCCCATCATTAAAACAATGATATTTTCCCCAAAAAATAATCACGCTTCCAATTACGATAGAACCAATCCAATATAGTAGAGAAATACAACTAGGAACAGATAGTCTTAGTTCTCTGCGATATTGTCGACGTTCACCGGAATAATGTTGAGGCAAATTAGGTCCCTTTATAAAATAAAAACTGGTTTTGACACAATTTGCATTGCGCCAAAACCAGTCTATCTCAACTCATCCTCTTCCTGTAGTTGGATCAAACCAATGCCAAGATTTCCATTCAGGAACCCAGACACGGCCTTTCTACATCGCCCCCGTAGTTGAATCAAAGTAATACCAGGAATTATCATGACGGTTTAGACCTTTGACCATTTTTCCTGTGGTGAAATCATATCTGACCCATTTTCCACCGTTGGAACGAACATAAGTATCCCCGTGAAACATGGCGCCTGTATATCGATCAAACAAATACCAACCTGTATGCTGCGCATCATAGTTCACATATTGTTCGCCATGAGCCATCTTGCCGGTCGTCCAATCGTAGTACACCCATTTTCCGCCGTTCGAGGGCACGTATTGCATGCCTTTAGTCATGGCTCCTGTGGTGGGGTTGAAGTAATACCAGCCTCCGTAGCGGTAATCCTCACCCTTAATCATATGGCCATTGTTATCATACCTAACCCATTTGTTCCCCGACGGAATATAGACATCTTTATTCACCGCAAGGGATCCATCCTTATCGAACCAATACCAAGCATCACTTGCTGGGTCATACACCTCTTTAGAGACCGCCTTCACACCATTGTCATACCAGTAGCGCTTCCCGTTCTCCGTGACCCAACCATTTGTTCCAGGCCGATATGCTCCATAACCTGCACGAATCCTTGCATTCCAAACAATATTTTTTGCAACAGGATCCGTCACGGTTATCACAGTTCCGTGCCGATTAGGAATGCTACGTCCATCAACATTAGTTGTAGTGATTCGACGCGTACCATGCCAACCGCTATTCAGGTTTGATGACTGAGTAACGAAAGTACCCGCAGTGCCATCGGCTTTGCCATACGGATAATCTTTAAGTTTATCAGTATAGAAAAAGTATTGCCCGTTATAGTACGTTAACGATGGTCCTTCATACCCAGTGACCACATTGGAATTTACCAAATGCCATGCATTGACGTTCCCGGCTTGATTCAAATCATGAATAGAATAAATCTGATTGGTGACCCCATTTTTCTTAATGCTGAGATAATAGGTACCATCTTTTTCAAATAGAGAAGGATCAAGCCAATTACTAGTGCTTGTATCAGGCAATTTAATGGGATTTAAATTACCATAATTCAATTTAGGCTGGGCACCAGGATTAACTGACGAATCACCACCAGGTTGTAGGCCAGATACCTTAACGATATACGGATACATATAATCCTTCTGCGCATTTCCATGAAAAGCGCCATAGTATCCAAGCGTGGTCACAATCCACATATCGCCATGGCTATCCACAAATCCATCTGTTCCAGCGGAATCAAATTGTCCATCCGCAAGCCCATTAGTATAAGGCTTTACAGAGGGAGCAAGATTCGTCTGGCTACCGCTATTAGGATAGCTCCAATTCACCAAATCCTTGGAATACCCCATCATCGGGGTAAAACGCCATCCCAGATTCTGTTGCTTTTGCACATAGCCGCCAAGAATCCAAAACGTCCCATCTTTATACGTAATACTCGGTTCATGAATGGCATTGACGTAGCTCGGTTTTCCAGAAACATGCGAGCTACCGTTACCATCAGTCTTATATGCGGTGCTGATTTGCTGGAAGTCGGAACCATTGTATGACATGTACACGGTATCAGAACGATCCGAGTCGCTGTTCCAAAATACCCCGACTTCCATATCTGGATAATTCGTTTCAGCACCAGTCGCCATCTGAGTTCCAAATGGAACCACCAGAGATATTGCTCCCAATAATGCAGTGAGATGCTTTATTTCTTTTTCTCATCTTCTTGTCCATTCTTGAAGGAACGGTATTGCCTCCAAGAATAGACAAGTTCATTTCCGAATGCAACCAAAACTATTAGACACGTTTAATCGTAAGAGCACGGTCACTTAGCAATGCGTATTCACGGTTTCGGTCATCGCGAATCACGAAACTGCATGCATTGTCATCAAGGGCGACGCCCACAGCATCGGTTGCTTTTGGATTAGTTGGGCTAGGAGTGCGAAGCGATGTAATCAGACGGAACTCGCCATTATTAAACAGATTGAGAGGCATCTCAAAATGCACAACCTGATGGCCATGTTTATCCATCTTCAACACTTTTGAACCGGTATCGTAAGTGATTCCGCCACGGCGAATGTCATGCAACGCAATGGCGAGGTAAAAATCTCCCGGCTCATCATATTGGTATTCAACATCAAACCTGAACATATCCGCACTGGTGCAGACTTTGGGGGAAACGGCAATAGTTTTCAACAGCGGGCATCGCTCGTTAAGACCATTCGGGTAGCCTCCGCGTTCTTCTTGACGCTTACGTTCGGCTTTCTCTTCCGCTTCGAGATTGGCAAGCGTGTATTGTTGTGATACGGTCTCCGGATCGCCGATGGCTTCCACTTCGCCATCGGCAATCATCATTGCCCTAGAACAATACTTCTTGACGGAATTCATATCGTGAGTCACGAGAATAACCGTCTTAGTCGGATCCTTTTTGATTTCCGTAAAGAAGTCATCGCATTTACGTTGGAATGCCTCATCGCCAACGGCAAGGACCTCATCGAGGACCAGAATATCCCCTTGTGCTTTAATCGCAACAGAAAAAGCAAGGCGGACCTGCATACCAGAAGAGTAATTCTTCAGCTTTTGATCCATGAACTCTTCAAGCTCGGCGAATTCGACGATATCGTCATACATCGCGTCGACTTCTTCATGTGTGAATCCCAGAAGAGAGCCATTTAGATACACGTTCTCTCGGCCGGTAAGTTCAGGATTGAATCCCACGCCCAGTTCGATGAATGGAACCAATTTGCCGGAAACAGTAATGGAACCGCTTTCCGGATAATAAATTTGCGAAATCAGCTTAAGCAGGGTTGATTTGCCACCACCATTTCGACCGACAATGCCGAAAAACTCACCTTGGTGAACTTCAAAGCTGATGTCCTTAAGAACCTGCTGCTTCTTATAGCCTTTGATTCCTCTAGTCCAATTGATGAACGCCTGTTTAAGACCAGTGGCCTGCTCCGTCGGCAATTTGAAGCATTTGGAGACATGGCTCGCAGACAATACAACTGGATTTTTGGAATAATCGATTTTTTTGACGCTTTTCTCTTCGGACATCACATAACCTCCGCGAATTTGCGACTATTACGGCGGAATAACACCACGCCCAGCCACAACAAAACAACGGTCAGAGCAATTGGCAGCAGACGGATTCCCCAATTGTTGAACTGATTCCAAACGGTCGGTTGAGTCTCTGGTGCAATGAAATTATGCCGAATGTCCTGAATCGCCTGAGCGAATGGATTGATAAGCTCCAAACGGGCGATATCAGCCAAAAGTCCACCGCGATTGGTCACATATGTTAACGGGTAGATAATTGGCATGCCATAGAAAATCAACTGCTGAAGAACATCCCAGATATGGGCGATATCACGGAAATACACGTACATAGTGGCCATGAGCAATGTGACGGCAAGCGTCATTGCGTAAAGCTCGATGATGCTTAGAGGAAGCAGCACCACTCGCCAAGTGAAATGGACTCTTGCGATAATGGCGAAAATCAAAACAACAACAAGATTGATCGCATAACTGATAAGTGCACCGACAGTAGCCGAAACCACAACGATATAGTTCGGGAAATGAATCTTGCGGAGCAAATCCCCTCGATCCACCACGGATCGAAGTCCGACATTCGTCGATTCGGTAACGAATTGCCAAGAGCTAATTCCTAGCAACAGCACGACCGGGTATGTGGAAGTACCATCCGACATGCGCAGGAATTTACCGAATACCACATACATTACGCAAAACATCATCAGGGGCTTAAGCACCGACCATGCGATGCCAAGGAAAGATCCTTGATAACGAAGTTTGAAATCCGTCTTTACCAAACCTTGCAGGACGGTCCATGCATACCCGTATCTGTCCCGTATCTTTTTCACCAACTGTTTCACAAGTTGTATCCTATCAGTGGATGTCCCTTAGTCATCGAGCGTTGCCGAATGCCCGAAATATTATTACATCAATCGTTGCGCATGATGCTTAATGTTCGTCCGATTCCTTCTTCAATCGAATATTTCATATTCCAGCCTAAAGTCTGCAATTTATGTCCATCCATCAAAGCAACCGTCGCAGTAGAGTACCCTTTTGTCTCCAAGGAATCGGGGAGTTCAAAATGGACATTCACACCACACTTTGAAGCTACCAAGGAAGCCAAATCCTTTAACCGGCAATCGGAAATAGGTGCTGCGATATTGTATGCGCTTCGGCTTTCACCCTCAAGTAGGCAATACAGCAGACCAGCAACTGTATCAGCGACATATGCGTAGGAAAACAGCTGCGTTCCTTCGCTTTTCAGAATAATGTCTTCCTTCATTAACCCTTTGTGGATGAATTGAGAAAGCGCCTTGCTGTCATCCTTATGCAGAGTCGGGCCATAAGTTCGAGCTATGCGGGGAATGACAAAATCAATTCCATGCTGTTCGGAATAAGCTTGGCAAAGAGCTTCGCCCAGACGCTTGGCCTCTGGGTAGCCAGCACGAAGCGTATTCGGATCGATATAGCCGCAATACTGTTCATCAAAGCGCTCCGCATCGCCGCGGTTCTTTCCATAAATTTCCACGGATGAGGCAAAAACGAATCTGCCATCACGATGATCGTTTCCGCCCACCAATGAGTACTCGAGAAGGTTCTGCAAACCAGTCACATTTGAGGTAATCGTTGACACTGGTTCGGAGGCATATGCTCTGGGATGTGTTGTGCTGGCAAGATGAATGACAACATCAGCCGGACGATTGGGACGAACACCTGGTATCGACACATCCAGCTGCTCAAAATGGAAATGAGCCTCATCAAAATATGGGAATCTACTCCGTGCGCGACTCTTATTGCGTCCAATCGCAATAATCTGGCAATTAAACTTCGGGTCTTCGTTCTTTTTCATCAAGACATCAATTAAAAAAGTCCCGATCATCCCTGTTGCGCCAGAAATCGCAATAGTTTTATCCGCCAGTTTGTCCCATTGCAAGGGAAGATTGGCACAATACTCAATATCCTGCTGATAAAGTGAAGAGTCAAATCGACTGGGCAAAAGTACCTCCCTCGCCTTATTTCAGCCAAGTATCTTCATCTGCGGTGATGTATGCCTTGAACAGTTCCAAGTCGCCTTTGGTAGTGAGCTTGATATTCTTATCCGACCCTTTGGCAAAATGCAAGGTCTCACCAAGATCCACCATCATGGTATTCGTATAGCTAGAACCGTGAATTCCAATATTCTCGCGGAACGCCTTACGATATGCATCCAGCAATTTCCCATAACGGTAAGCTTGCGGTGTTGAGACGCGGCGCAATTGTTCCCTAGGCACATATTGTTTCGTAGTCGAAGCGTCTTCTTGGCTAATCACGAAAATTTGCTCGTTATACGGCAAAGAAGTCACCGCATTGCCATATCGATTACAAACATCGATTACATCAGTCAGAACATCAGCATCAATCAAAGGCCGAATGCCATCATGAATGATGACATTGTCTTCCTCACTGATTTTGTCGGCAAGGAATTCCACACCGTTTCTGATGGATTCCTGAACGCTTGCGCCGCCCCGCACAATCCACTTAAGCTTGTCGATATTGAATTGCTTCGAGTATGCTTCCACCATGGTTTCCCAGCCTTCAATGCATACCACCTCAATCGCGTCAATATCAGGATGCCGCTGGAAGCTTTCCAATGTATAGATAAGCACTGGCTTATCGAATACATTAATAAACTGCTTCGGGATGTCCTGCCCCATCCTGGTTCCCGATCCGCCAGCTACTACGATTGCAACGTTCTTAACAGATTCCATCCCATCACTCCGTTGTTCTGCTAAATCTTATCGATTCACATATTCGCGAACAGTCTGTTCGTCAACTTGGGCAAGCGCTTTCTTATCGACATGTTCGAAATGTAAACCGATATCATTAGGCAACGCGAAGATGTTGCCATAAGCATGAGTCAGCAAATACATATAGTTGGCCGGCACAGGGTACTGCTCCCCTTCGAAAGTTTGAACATCCAGCGGACAGAACTCGTCAAGACTACTTATCCATTCAAAACCGCTTGGATGGTCCATATTGTCATACGCGCGGACAATGCCTGCCGCTGCTTCATGCGAACAGACCACGCCGTCCCTGCGCATTCTGTCAAGCTGCGTATCGAAAGCATCCGCAATATGCTTCCCAGCCACTGATTCCGTTGGAATATAAACGTTTCTGTCCCAGGCTTCACGGACAACCATATCCGCTTCGGCTGTTTCAATCGCGGCTTTCCGGTATTCCTGAACTTTTAAGAAAGTGTCGTGGTTCGGCGAAGATACCCAATCGAAGGGGAACAAATCAATGAACCCTGGAATTCTTGTGTCTCGAGGAGCGAATCGAATCTGCCTGCAATGGACGATACGATCCCAGATTACGGTGATCTTGTACTTTGAATTATTAGTAAGCACTTCCTGAAGACGAGTCAGATCATCACGCATGATGCCCAAATCAAGGTCATCATCCCAAGGAATGAACCCATGATGTCTCACCGCACCGAGCAGCGTACCTCCGACAAGCCAATACTGATTTATTCCATTTTGCCGGCAAATCTCCGCAAAATCGCATAGCATTCGGTTTAAAGCGGATTGCAGAAGCCTAAGATCCCCCTCCGCCTTGGGCAAATTGAGGAAAAACCTTTTCCGCGTCTCCAAATCGGTCTCCCCGGGATCACGATACTGCGCCCAAAAACGGATGTCTTCTTTGGATCTTTCTGCAATCTGAGCACGCTGAACCTCATGAACAACCCTGCAGGATTCCTCGCCGATTCCATGCATCCAGTCACGAATTTCAAATAAAACCGATTCTTGTGCCTTCAAACTATCACGCAACTGGGCATTCTCATGTTCCAAGGAATCGATTCGGCCCATCAACTTTTGCATAGACCGCTCCGACGGCCAGAACAGCCTTTCACGCAGTCGTCTTGCCAGAGATGTCATAATCCCGTTCCTCTTCTACGATGGAAACCAGTAACAAAGCAAAATAATACCGCATACGCCCCTTGTGAGCGCATGCGGCTTAGAATCCTAGATGGTTTTGATTTACTCCATCTTGAGGTAGTTCTTCCAATACTCCAAAGACGTCAACTCCGAACGCGCCTCAGCGTATTCCTTTCGAATGCGTTCGATGTTCGCCTTGTAGTATTTTAGATCCCGAGCATAGCACTTCTTGATCTGCTGGTAGCGCTTCACGTCCTTGGCACGAATCGTGCCCTTGCGGTTGTACCAATCCAAAACCACCAGCTTGTGCTTGCCACGAATCGCACCGGCAGGATACAGCCATCCCTGCAACGGAATCACCGCATATCCAGTACCGTCCTTCTTGATATAACGCTGATTGTTATCAGTAATCAGGTCTTCCAGACGTTCAGGCAAGCTGCGTGGCTTGTCCCCTTCAATAAGCTGCCTGTCGATTTCTTTGATATCAAAGCCCGCAAGTTCAGGATCTTGATTAGCCTGAGCCTGAAGTGTAGCGAAATCAACGAGCTGCTCCTTGTTGCGGTTTGCAGCCATGAAGCTTTGTTCAGCCTGTCCCGGCTTCTTGATGAAGGATGGACCTTTCAGGAAATCTTCGAATGCGTCCAGGCACAGCTCCGCATTTGCATAACCGAATTTCTTCAGTTCGAGGCGAATATTATTATGCAGTTCACGCATAAAGTCAGCACCAGGAGCCATTCCACATGTTGCTTGAGCAATCATGGTGTTACGCGTGGTCTGGTACCGTTCCACAGCCGCGTTATAACGCTCGAAGAATGACATATGCCATACGCAGAGGCTATTCATGGTGATAAAACCAGTCTTGCAACGAATGCCATATTCAGCATCGTCGCAACGGACAAACACCGGCAAAGGCAGTCCATTCTTTTCGATTACGGAAATCGGAATGCAGCAGTACCACCAAGCAGCATACATATTGTTCCGCTGCCACTTGGTAGGCGTGTACATCTCGTTATAGATGAGGTCTTCGAACAGCGTCAAACGCAGCGGCGGCTTGCAGCCAGCGAAGGTGCCTTGCTGGGGCATATTGCCGATATCTTCCCACTGGTCTTCGCCGATTTCATAATTGAGCATGGCGCCGCTAATCATGTCCTCACGATGCTCAGGCTTGAGGATACGAAGCAGATTATAGGTACGCTTGATGCTCTCCGGAGAAACAGCAACATCATCGTCCATAAGAAGGATATTCGTGGCCTTCGGATTCTGCTCCATAGCAGTGATCATGCCACGGGTGAAACCACCGGCACCACCGACATTATCGTTCGGAATAATCTGGACGCGATCTCCGCTCAGTTTTTCCGCATCCAAAGTCCGGCCATTATCCATCACATACATGTGGAAATGATCTGCGATGGAATCGTTGGAACCGATAATCTGGTTCTTGACTAAATCAATGTTGCGTTCAATGAACGCTTCCTTCTTGAAAGTAGTGGTGGACAGAACCAACTCAACATCGTTCAGCTCGCCATCAACGTCAAGCTCGTAATAGCTGTTCCTAATGGAAACAGTTCCTTCGGTCTTTATGATGAAGCCGACGATTACCATGTCGTCAGTGACGGTCAAAGGCAAATCAACAGTCTGCCAATTGGTAGACGCTTCCAGCTTCTTAGAAGCTCCTTCAACCGGAATAGGATCATGCGCGAAGGCATCGCCCATAGTCTGCAGCACTTCGCAAGCGGCACCCTTAAGCTCAAGATGCAGAGTAAATCCCGTCGCACGGGTATAGCGCTTCAGTTTCATGACCGACAAAGAATTGAAATAAGTACTGAAATCGAACGTTCCAGCGTCATACATTTTCCATTCGTGGATCAACTTGTCGAAGACGACAGGCTGATTGGAACGGCAGTACAAAGCTGGGTATGCAACGGAGCGAGGATTCGTCTCCAACAAGATGTTCGCAAATTTCATCGAAGTCATGATTTCTAGACTGCATTCAGCCCTTGAAGAGAAACAAAAAACGTCATTTCTCCAACGGAAACGCACGTTTATGCACGATACCAGCCCGATTCAATTGATGCTGCTTTGCCAATTGCGGATAGAACCATTCATTGATTTTTGGAACATAATGGAGCAAGGCAGCACCAGCGAAATCAATTGGTAGTCGAACAATGAAACTCAATAAGACCAGCGGAACCTGTGGAAAGAGTGTCCGCAACATGTCAAGATATGATTGCCAAGATTGCAGTAGCACATCATCTTCAATAAGATGCGCACATAAGATAGCCAAACTTGCCTGTCCGATTCTGCTAAATGTATCTCCTAATACCGCGACCTTATCGAACAATTGAGAAATCCCAATGACGCATAAAGTTCCCGCGATACTGCCGACTACAGCTAGAATTGGATGCGGGCCATAACTATTCATAGCCATACTCATGCCATCAAAAAATACAATATCGATTATCCAAATTAAAAAAGCGATAATCCAGATATAAGGGACGCGCCTCACGAAATCAAGCACATCGTATTTTTTAGCAAGATAGCCAAGATAAAGAAACGCGACTGCGCACATTCCCGCTTGAATGCTCCATGGCAACCACACATAGCGAGACGAACCATAACCGACAAGGAAACAAGCAATCACCCAAATGAAGGTATAAGGAAGTTTCGCAAAAAAATGCAGTAAAAGACGTGCCCAGAATAATGCCAACAGGAACCAAATCGCACCAATTCGAAAATCCACTGGCCATAACGTCAAATCGGAAACGTCTCCACTTCCATATAATGCAGCCATGCCCCATTGGCGCAAAGCGAGTACACGGCTCTCATTGATATGGCCTGATTTTTGTTCCGCCCCTATAGTGGGGCGGCTTGCGCCGCTTGGTTTGCATAATACCCGGTTTCGGTCCGTTCCGGTGTCCTGTAGCCCAAGGACCGGTGCAGACGCTTCGAGTTCCACCACGAGACCCACCGGAACGTCGCCGATTCCAGGTCCCTCAAATCCTGGAAGGGCTTGCGTCGCCAGACGAGCTCGGTCCTGTACGCGCCGTCGGCGCTCTCGGCCATGGCGTTGTCGTACGAGTCGCCGACCGTGCCGGTCGAGGGAAGCATGCCGAATTCCCCGACCCCGGTGGTGCACACGAGGCCGATGTACTGCGCGCCATGGTCGGAATGGTGCACGAGACCGTCCGTGCCGCCATGCGAGGCGGCCCATGACATCGCCTGTTCCAGCGCCTGCAGCGGCAGCTCCCTGGTGTCCATGGTGGTGGCGCACGCCCATCCGACGATCCTGCGGGCGAACACGTCGGCGGCGAACGCCGTGTGGCCGAACGAGCCGTTGGCCATGCGCACGTAGGTGATGTCGGCCACGTGCGGCCGGTTCGGCGCCTCCGCCTCGAACCCGCGTTCCACGAGGTCGGGCCCGCCGCCCGTGCCCTTCGCCGGTTTGGTGGTGACGGGCGTCCCGCCGCGGCGCACGCCGCGGATTCCCGATTCCCGCATGACGTTCATCACCCGGCCGGATCCCGGCCCCGCGCCGACGACCGGGCGTGCGTCTTGCGGTACCCGTACACGGCCATGAAGAAATCGGCATGGATCTCGAGGATGCCGCGGGCCGGCGCCTCGTGCCTGGCGGCCATGCGGCTGACGGGCCTGGATCTGAACATGCGGCAGCCGCGCGGCGTGATGAACCCGCAGTCCAGCGAAGCGGCCAGCACCCTGCAGATCGGTCCGACCCTGAAACGGTCCTTGAATTCGTCGATGTAAGCGACCATCAACGCCGTGCCGGGTCGAGCCGCGCCGCGAAAAAAGCCGACGCCGTCGTCAATATCTCGTTCGCCCGCCTCAATCGCGCGACCTCGGCCCGCAGACCCTTCGACTCCGCCATCGCGTCCTCGGCCGACTGCTTGGTCTCCGCCGCGACCGTGGCGTCCGTCCTGTCGCGCCAACGCCCCAATGTCTCCGCCGCGACCCCCAGATCCCTGGCGGCCTGTTCGATCGCCTTGGTCTCCGACGAATACGAGCCGCGCGACTCGGTCAACAGCCTGACGGCCTTCGCCTTGAACTCCGGCGTGTATCTCGTTCCTTTTGCCATGGTTCCATCATCTCCCATCGAGTTAGGGGAAATGCGGAACAAAAATCAGTTCATATCAGGTGGTAATGGAATCAATGACGAGTCCAACAAAATGGCACCAGCCCCATATATTGATGTATAAAGTTGACACTTTCGTCATGGGTGATGATTGGAAAGGCAAATTTGATAGTTTAACCGATATATGTAATGTGGTATATCTACCAAGAACTCCTGAAATCAGTACCACTAAAATTAAACATGATTTAGATATAATTCACCAAGATACTCAAAGTTAAACAAGAAGGACTTACTCAAGCGTTAAGCATACAAGGGGGCAGTATCTGAAAAGTTACAAGCTTTCCAGATACTACCCTTGGAAAATCCTCACTTATTTCAAGTTAAGATAATTTTTCCAGAACTCCAAAGATGTCAGTTCCTTACGTGCAGCAGCATATTCCTTCTGCAGATGTTCCACATGCCTCTTGTAATAAGCCATATCTTTCTTATATCGTTTAATCACCGTGTCGTATTTGCTGATGTCCTTAACTCGAACGGAGCCTTTTTTGTTATACCAATCTACGACGATGATGATTCGTTCATTATGAATCTTTCCAGCAGGGTATGCCCATCCAATGTTTGGAATAACAGCATAGCCATCACCCTGATGCCTAAAAATAGTCCTCTGGAAATTACAGGTCGTGTAATCAAACAGCCTACTCACGATATCACGAGGCAAATCGGAATCAATCTCTTGACGAGAAAGCTTGTACGGATTGAAATCAGTGATGCCCAAAGCTTTGACCTGATCCATCAATTCGTCAAATGAAACAGTCTTTTCTTTATTTTTATTGGCATCCATGAAACGCTGCTGAGCAATCGGCTGGGCAATGTATCTCGGCCCCTTCAGGAAATCCTCAAAACCATCCAAAAGCAGTGACGCATCCGCATAATTGAATTTTTTTAGTTCAAGGTACATATCCTTGGTCATCTGTCGCACCATGACATTTAGATTAGGAGCGATATTTGTCGTGCACTGGGCAATCATACCATTACGAGTAGTCTGATAACGTTCGACAGCGGCATTATACCGAATATGGAAATTCGAATGCCAAATGCCTAAACCAATCATTGTAATAAACTTGGGATTAGAACGAATTCCATATTCCACGTCATCATATCGAACGAAAAAGGGCAATGGCAGGCCGTTCTTTTTAATCATACTCATCGGGATACAGCAGTACCACCAAGCAGCATATTGCTTCGCTCTTTGGGCGATATCTTTTGGCAATTCAAATACTTCATCATTGATAACTGATTCCAAATCAGTAACTCGGAATATAGGCTTAGCCGGACGACAGTTCCCCACATTGGGATCAATGAACCCAGTATCCTCCCATTGATCCTGTATCTCTTCATAACTCAGCATCGCACCACTAATGAAAGCCTCTTGGTATTCAGGCTTGAGAATGCGCAACAGGTTATATGTACGAATGATGCTTTCCGGAGAGACTTCAACGTCATCATCCATTAGTAAAACATTTGTCGCGGAAACTTTCTGCTCCATCGCGGCAATCATGCCACGGGCAAAGCCACCAGCTCCACCAACGTTTTCATTGGGATACACCTTGACGTAATCATCGCTCAGCGCCGCAGCATCCAACGTGCTACCATTATCCACAACATGCATATGGAAATGCTGAGCAATATCCTCCTTGGAATTCAGAATATTCTGCTTCACCAGAGCAATATTCTTAGTGATGAAAGGTTCCTTTTTAAATGTTGTCGTAGCAAGAGCAAGTTCAATCGGACGAGGCTCCTCAGATACGTTCAATGAATAGTATCCATTACGGATACTCACAGGTCCGGAAGACTTAAGGCGGAACGCTGTTAGAACCATATCTTCATCTACGTCAAGAACGAGATCGACATTTTCCCACTCGCCAGTACCAGCAGTCTTGGTACTAACTCCATCATTCAGGACTGGGCCGGAGGACAGAGGATAGGCCTTAGTCTGGGTCACAGTGCAGGCCGCGCCTTTTAGCTCCAAGTGAAGATGGAATGCAGTTGCTGTAGTATAGCGCAACAACTTCCGCACGGAAAGAGCATTAAAATACGTAGTAAAATCACACTCTCCAGCATCTTGAAGTGTCCACTCACCAGTTCCCATATCTTGCGACAACGGTTGGTTAGTTCTGTAGTAAAGCGTCGGAAACGCTAGGGAGCGCGGATTCGTTTCCATTAAGACATTCGCAAATTTAAAGGTTCCCATTCTTTAACCTCACAAGGAAATTGTAACAACTCATATTGATTATATATATTAGGTTACTTCTATTCTTAACAGCTAAAGGTCTCTGCAGAACATACATAACCATTGATAAAACGAAAGCCGAACCATCAACATGACTTTACTCATGCTTTGCCAGCTGTGGGTAAAACCATTCGTTAATCACCGGTATGTGGTATAATACTGCGGCACCGATAAGATCAATCGGCAGACGAACGATGAAGCTCAGCAGAACCAACGGAACCCGAGGAAGCGCCATACGCAACATTCCAAGGTACATCTGCCAAGGCAATACATCGTCTTCAATCAAGTGCACGCACAAAATGGCAAGACTCGCCTGGCCAATACTGCTTAACGCACTTCCCAGCGCCGGAACCCGATCAATCAATTGCGAGATACCGACAACGCACAATGTTCCTGCAATGCTGCCGATTACAGCCAGGACAGGACGCGAACCATAATTATTGACGGCCATGCTCATACCGCCAAAAAGCACGATGCCGACCACCCAAATAACAAACGCGATAGCCCATACATAGGGGAACCGCTTCACCATGCCGAGCACATCGTATTTCTTGGCAAGATACCCTAAATAAAGGAACGCGACCGCACACATTCCGGCTTGAATGCTCCACGGCAGCAGTACATATCGCGAGGAAACATAGCCGACAGCGAAGCACAGTACCACCCAGACAGGGGTATGGGGAAGCCTTGCAAGGCAATGCAACAACAGACGAGCCCAAAACAACGCAAGCAGGAACCAGATCGCGCCGATTCTCAGGTCTACTCGCCAGAGCGTCAGATTCGAAATATCGCCGCTTCCATATATCGCGGCCATGCCCCATTGCCGAAGGGCAATCGCCCGACTCTCATGATCGAGCGTCGCCATGCAGGTCACGCCGACAAGCACGCATAATGCCGTCACCACGTAGGTGAGCAGCAGCTGTTTTGCTTCCTTCATCCAACGGAATCGTCTGTCTGGATGCATGAAATACCCGGACAGGATGAAGAAAAGCGGCATATGGAATGAAAAACAGATGGACAGAACAACTTGGGCCGTGCGGTGGGGCGCAAATAGGTTCGTTTCAATGGCACTGTGTCCCAGTATCACAGCCAGAATGGCTATGCCCTTGGCAATATCGAAAAATCTAATACGTTGCATACTCTCTCAAGTCTCTTGTTGACGCGTTCTCTCTACCGCTTGTCAGACGTTTTATCGGACATTACAGGCCAAGCAATTGCTGCAATGCACGCCACATCACCACCTGACCCATACGATTCGGGTGGATGCCATCCTTATACAATGCCTGCTGTGGTATTCCCGTCGAACGCCCTACCGTACGAAATGCCGAATACATTGAAGCGAAGTGCCAACCATGCTGCCGGCAAATATCCTGCAATACCGTATTTTCCTGCCCCATGGTGAGGGATCTGGAATCGGATAACGTATCGATGTTCGCAAGCACATATACGTTATCGGCCCCGTATCGTGCGGCAACACGATTCAGATAGCTTTCCGCTTCGCGTTTGAAATCACCGCTATTCGAAAGCCTCAATCGGTCATTAGCTCCAAGCAGTACGATAACGGCATCCTCATGCCCGAGGGTCGCATCGCCGATGGAGTTATAGCCCGAATAGGAGCCCTTGCCCGGCGCACTGGCATTGGTCATGGATATGCCACGCGACTCCAGGTAACGCCTTAGGCTGTTGGCGGCCATATCCGTCTGATGGGACGGCTCATAATAGGTGACTCCCTCAAGCTGGAACAGCTCACGAGACGTACATGGATACGTGTTCGCCGCGCCCACTCCGGCAGCGATACTGTCTCCAAGAAGACGAACGGAACGGTACCGGCCCGACTTGATTTTGTTACCAAATGCTCCAGCAGCGGCTCCGACGTAATCACTCGGTATGACAGACGAGCGCTGCGTATCGAGAGCACCGGTGCGGTTATCGAAATAGTAGGTGGCGTTATTCACGTTCTGCTTGCCGTACAGCATCTTGCCGCTCGGCCAGCTGTAGCATACCGTTTTCCCACCTAGTCTTTGCCAACCGTACTGTACTGCGCCGGTATGAGCGTCCAACAGGTACCACGCGCCGTCAATGGGACGTTCCCCATATAACATCCAACCCATCCGGCGATCGTAGAATACCCACTTCTGAGATTTCGACAGGTGTACAAAGCCATACTGCATAGCACCTGTCGATTCATCGAAGTCATACCAATGCCCATTAATCAGCTGTTCCCCGTACAGCATCTGGCCGGAGGCATGGTCGTAGTACACCCATTTATGTTGTGGCGAGTTGAAATAGAAGCCATAGGACATCGCGCCGATGTTCTCGTCGAAGTGATACCAGCCGGCGTGGCTCTGGTCATAGTTCACGTAGCGTTCCCCGTAGAGCATCTTCCCCGTGGTCAGGTCATAGTAGACCCATTTGCCGCCATTGGAGGAGACGTGCGTTATACCCTTCGCCATCGCACCGGTGGTGGTGTCGAAATAGTACCAGGCACCATAGCGGTAATCTTCGCCCTTGACCATATGACCGGCAGCGTCATAGCGAACCCATTTGCCACCATTGGATTGAAGATATACGTCCTTGTTACGGGCTACGGAACCATTCGTGTCTATCCAATACCAATTCTTATCTTTAGCATCGTATATTTCTTTGGAACAGACCTGTTGACCATTTTCGTAATAATGTTCCTTCTTCGAATCCCAACCATTGACCGGATGAGCGTTGGCATCAGCTTCGGAGAAAGGACCTGAATCGATGGCTCCTTCCTCTGCGTAAGCGTAAGACGTATTGTTGAAACCAGCACCTAGCAAAAAAATCGAGACCACGCAAAATCCGAAAAGCACTAATCCTTTCAACCAAAAAACCAGTTTTTTTCTCATCGAAGTTCCTAGAAGCTCTTCTTCTCTTCCCACAGTTGCCCCTATCCGCGTATCTTCTGCTTCTTATTGCCGACAAAATCAATCATCTGCTGGACGCCATATGCCGCCATCGGAATAAGCAGCAGGAAAAAAGGCAAAGTGTAGATACTTTTTGCTTCCCAGAAAAGATAGCAGAGAAAACCCCCGATGAACGATGCACAAAGCAAAACCCTGGTAAAGACTTGAGCTGCATCATCTCCAATAGACTTTTCCTTGATCAACAAACGAAGAAGACCAATCAAGCCAATGAACGCCAATAAATATGTGACAGTTTGAGCAACATTTTCATATCGAAGTAACATATCCGAGCCATTGCCGATAAGGAAGAACGAGCTCAAACCGGCAAAATGCTTTGAGGATTCGCCCAACTCCGAATATAGTGATGTCATAAATGTTGGTTCAGCCCATTCTGACGCAAGCTTGCCAGCAAAGAAATGCATCCCGTTTCCCGGATTATGCAGGAATTCTGAGAGTCGTCCTTGAACGAACTCTCTGGAAATCTGGGATTGAAGAGAATAATCATTACCTGTATTTTCAAATGCATCTAAGGCAAATCTGCTCCACCATCCAGGCGGCATATTATCGGGATGTCCTAATCCAAGAGCAATCCATGAAAGCATCGGCATGCCTTTGCCAAAGTCCTGGCCAGTCCAAGACTGCACTAACGCAACTGGAAGTTTGGAAATGATAAACGCTGCCAAAACGGAAGGCAAAGAGACCAATAATTGCCAAATACGGCGATTATGCCAAACCGCAAAAACAACAGCAAGAAGCGCGGCAAGAACCACTATCTGATATGTCGATTTGAAAACAATGCCGATACCGCAGACAAGGAAACCACCAACAATCGCAAGAGCGCTGGACCATGTCTTCCTCATGCGGAAGCCTTCCGCGATAATCCAAGCACCACAAATCGTAATGAAGAACCCGACGGCATTGGGATACACGAAAGCCGCGAACATCATAAGAGGAACGCATGTTGCAATCAGAACGGTGAATGCGCCATGGCCCTTTTTATTCAACCCGAGTATGCCGCCTAAGCGCCACAAAACCGCGACCAATGCAGTAACCGCCAAGGCACTGACAATCTGAAAGGCGAGAATATTGTTCGATCCAAACAAGGCAAATACCAACAGATACCACAGCATCGGCCCGCTTTGGAACGGATAATAGGAGAAATATGCGTGGGCGCTTGGAATACCTCGTGCAATACATTCCCTCTGCACGCTACCAGCCGAACAATAGTCAGCACCAAATTGGCTGATATCACCTTTAAGCAAGACATCCGCAGCATCCATCAGACTCCGCGAATCCGGATATGTATACGTTACCAAACTCAATGAAGTGAGCCAGATGATCTGCAGTACTATCGTATATACCAACAATGCAGCAAAAACCCAGCGGCGTGGCAACTTCGAAAAGCCTAGCGCAAGCAAGACAAACAGAGCACATAACATGACCGTGCCCAGCACAAATGCAATGGACGGCATGCCAAAGTGGTAGTCAACCTGCTCTGTGATACTTCCGAGCTGCGAATTGGCTCTCTTAAACGTAACTGTAAAGAGAATCGACAATACAAACAATACCGCGACAATGGCGGTCTGAAATCCCAAGGCAAGTACAACGAGCCATCTCGGTAGCACACGTTTGAAGAATGCCCATTTTTCAGGCACAATATCCGGCTTATTCACTCGGTAATAGTCCTATCTTTCCTGAAAAAACAAGCTACCCGCTCAGAGCGTCGTCTCGACAATATAGCGAGGACGAGCCTTGACCTCTAAATAAATTTTTGCTATGTACTCACCAATAATACCAAGTGCCAGCAAAATAAAGCCGCCCAGAATCCACAGGGAACACATCATTGATCCCCAACCCGCAACGGCATGCCCCGAGAAAACGGAAATAAAGGTATAAATCAACATGACGATTCCAACGAACACCGAGAACAGACCCAGACCGGTGATCATGGTCAGCGGCTTTGTCGAGAAGGAAGTCACGCCTTCAATCGCAAAGGAAACCATCTTTTTCAACGGGTACTTGGATTCCCCGGCCACTCGGGTTCCGCGTTTGTAATATACCTTTGCTGTTTTGAATCCGAGAGAAGGAACCAGACCGCGTAGGAACAAATTCGATTCCTTGTATTGCGATAAAGCCTGCAATGCGGCACGGCTCATCAATCGGTAATCGGCATGATCTGGCACCGTTTCCGTTCCAAGCCATTTCATCAGGGAATAAAAAGCATGGGCGGTGCCGCGCTTGAATGCGGTATCGGTTTCACGGTTATCGCGCACGCCATAGACGATTTCCGCGCCCCGAAGGTATTCCTGCACCATGTCATCGACCGCATTGGGATCGTCCTGCAAGTCAGCATCCATAGAAACAACAGCGTCGACATTCATACTCAATGCATGCATTAAGCCAGCAAAAAGAGCATTCTGGTGGCCTCTATTGTGAGCTAGTTTTACACCACGGAATAAGGAGGGATCTTTCTCATGCAGCGACGTAATCACATCCCAAGTCTTGTCATGGGACCCATCATCGACAAAAATAACAAAGCTATCTCGTGCAACAGCCTGCGAATTCTCAAGCTGAATCATCTTTTTCTTCAAAACATCCGCAGTCATATGCAATGCGGCTTCTTCGTTAAAACAAGGAATCACAAAAGCCAGTGTCGGTTCACGTCTCATCTGAACTCCACGCTTGTTCGTTTCCATATCATGAGTCATGTCTAACAGTGTATGTCATGCTATCAACGCAAATAGTCAAACCCTGCCCACAGCTTCATCACGTATCTTCGAAGGCTTCCTTGCATAGCGGTACTGCCACACCTCTAGACATACACCAAAAGCTCCAACGAGTGACTTGCAAAACAAGCTTTTGTCATGGCAATAGCTGTAATTGGCCTCGGACAATGAGAAGAAAAAATCAATAATGTTTCAACGGAGAAAAATCCTAATCGGTTTTCTAACCATTACAATGCTACAGGGGATTATTTAACCGGCAATCGCACTGGGCAGCGAGCCTGACGCAATGCAAGCGCCTTCTAATAATCAAACTGCCGAACCGGTTCAGAATCCAAATAGTACCCAGAGGTATGATTCTAATGCAATCGATTCAGAGGCCAATGGTGCCGCGTAATCTTCTGATTCAGTGTACGAATCAACACAACTGAAAAAAATAATTCAATCCAGCCAACAGAACAGGAATGACAGCTAACCCAACTCTTCCGAATCGAACAGGAATAACGGCAGCGCTAGTTCCAACGAATCGACTAAAACAGGACACAACCTGAAAACGGTTGGGATCAGGATAAGGAGCACTACTACGAAAATGGCACTATGGCCATCAGCAAGGACGTGTTCATTCCAAGTTCTCCGACAAACCGCAAAGACGGAATCTGGGTCCGTTTTGATGAAAACGATAATTTACGTTTCCGGATCATTCAGCGAATTCAAAGCACGAAAATCAGCCATGACAGGCAACACAGTCGCCATTATGAAAGCGGCTGGAAAATTCACCATTTTCCAGCCGAATCAATCAGGTAACATAACCGAATCTGAAATGTAAGTCACGAATCAACCTCGGCCTGTGACGTTATCGAAATAATGCCATGCTTGCCATTGTGGAACCCACGTGTTTCCGTGAGCCATAGCTCCCGTAACTGGATCGAAGTAGTACCATGAACCATTCTGTTTCTGCAAACCTTTTACCATTTTGCCGGTTTTTCGATCATAGCGGACCCATTTACCGCCATTCGAACGTATAAAAACATCGCCTACGCGTCTAGCGCCAGTAACTGCGTCAAACATGTACCATCCAGCGCGCTCATCATCATAGCCAAGATAAACTTCGCCATAAATCATCTTGCCAGTAGTCTCATCGTAATAGACATATTTGTCCTCATCGGACAAATATGTCATTCCTTTACTCATCGCACCGGTCGTAAAATCAAAATTGTACCAAGCTCCATACCTGAAATCCTCACCTTTAACCATCCGGCCGTTCGAATCATAGCGAACCCACTTACCGCCATTCGAACGCAAATACACATCTTTGTTCTGAGCCATAACGCCATTTGCATCTATCCAATACCAAGCATCTGTCGATGGGTCATATATCTCTTTTCCTTGAGCATATGAGCCATCCTTCTCCTGCCAATACTGGCGACCGTCCTTGTACACCCATTTTCCCGATGCGACGTTGGTCGCTTTATTACCAAAAGCATTCATATCCACGGAACCGCTGATGCCGTTGATACGGCCGGAACTGGTGTATTGCCAGCCGCGGTCGTTGGTGCCAAAGGCGTTGTATCCCATTTGAGCACCATACTGGGCCACCCAACGGGTCTTTGCGTAGATGTTCGAATTGTTCAACGGGCCTTGCAGGTAGCTCGTATACGAATACACACCGAGATTCTTGTATCCGGCGGACTGCAGTGCGCCATACCAGGCGTCGGCCATACCGCTATAAACATTCGGATTGGTCGGCGGGGTATGACCAGCCCACGTCCACTTCTCCAGGTCATAATACACAGGGTATTTCAGATCGTTCGGGCTCACGCCCATCTGGCGGAGTTTGGCAGCCACATCATTGCCTTCCGCACGTGCGCAGTTCGCATCGTATGCATACGAATACCAGTAAATGCCAAAAGGAATACCAAGACGTTTGCATTCGTTGATGTTACGTTGCGCTTTGGCATCGGCATAGTTGCCCCAGCCATAGCCCAAACGAATGATTGCGCCTTCCACGCCGTCGGCTTTCGCCTTGGCCCAATCGACGTCACCCTGCCATGAGGAAACATCAATCACGCCCTTGGCCTGTTGAACGAACAGGTTGTTCCTATAATCGAAAAACGCCTTTGTTCCGTTGTAGGTTCCCCAGTGTGCTCCGTATTCGTTGCTCTCGAATTTAGTGAGCCGGACAGTCGAGCCACCCTTCAAGGACGACTGCTCCGCAGACTGTTTCACAGGTTGTTCCACAGCATCTTTCACATCCGAGGCACTCACCGGAATGAATGATTCGCCATCCGTTTTGGCCAGTGGATCAGGTTGCTGCGATTGCGTGCCGACCAGCTGAGCGTCCGTCACGGTTTCGCCGGTCTCAATGTTCTGTACATCACCTTCCGGCGTAACCGCAAGGTTCTCCGAAACCACAGTGGAATCGTCCGAAATGTTTTCGCTTACCGTTTCCGGCAGCGTCGCGTTCGGATTGTCCGGCATGCTGTTTGACGAATTCTGCACATCATCCACAGTTGCGGCAAAAGAACTTGGCGCATCCTCAATCGCAATATCCTGCATGGCGTAAGCCGGCACCACGGCAACGGAAACCGTCATTGCAACCACGGAAGCGGTGGTCGCAATCTTCATCAAGCTTTTCGGCGATATCATCGTCAGCCTCTCTCACAAAACGCATTTCACGCGTTGACGCAATTGCACACGCAAAACTTAAGTGTATTCTGAGATGTCCCCACTCAAAATAAAGCAGATGGATTCCAAACCAAACTTCACATTTACCGAATATGCCACAACATGAAGTGCTGGCATTCGGAAGTGGAACGGGTAACATACCTTATGTATTGTCATTTGGGAACAGAGGACCTTGTCGGACCACCTCCAATAGACAACATCAGAACGGTATCGCGGACTCCTGGAGGGAAGCATGGCACGGCACGAAAGGCAGCCAAATAAAGCTGACGGTCAAACAAATAGCGTCCGCAAGCCCCGAACGTTCAGCAGTACCGCGACCGTCGAAACCAGCAAACCCGACAATTCCGTTAACATCACCAATCGTAACGGAAAGCCTGAAACAGACACATCAGGGGTTTCCTATCAAACAAACACCGAAGATCCATTCCAAATCGCCATATCGCAAGGCGTGCAAGATGGCGACACTTGGGTGCATAACCATGTCAAGAACTTGATTCGCCGTTCCATCATCGTAGCCGTTATCGTCGTTGCGGTATGCATTGTGGTCTTCGGCGTCATGGGCGTGAGAACATCGCAGAAAATGCGCGAACTGAATGCCATTAACGACTGCAGAGACGCGGTTGCCGCCATGAACTCTTCATATTCCAAGGATTTCCAGCTCAAGGGAAAGATTGTCGACGCATTTTCCAGCATGGATTCCTCATATGATCTGGAAAAGCTCAGCACCTTGTATCAGGAAGAAGTCAAATCGCCGAAGGCGCTTGACTGCAAAGCCGACCCGTCCGGGACCACCAGCAAAGCCAACACCGAACGAGCCGCATATGACAAACAGGCCAGAACCTTCGAGCGGGCGTTGACAAAGGACGAGGCAAATCAGAATTGAATACGAAACGATTGGCAAGAACGGCACTTGCCGTTATCGTAACCGTAGGAATAGTCGTTGCCATCATCGTCGGGTGCGGCCCCAAATGGGGCAACGGAACGGCAACCGGTAAAACCGGATCGCAATCCACCGCCACCGCCCATACTGCGGCCACTGTTGATGTGCAGCTGCCCTCATACTACATGGACAATATGGTGTTCCAGCGCGATCAGCCAATCGTAGTCAAAGGCAACGTCAGCTCCACGGAAAGCAACCCCATCGACGTTTCGAAACTGTCAGCGACACTTACGCAAGGCAACACCTCCGAGAGCGTCAAGGCAAAGGTAGCGAAAAACGGCAGTTTCACCTGCACGCTGAGCACGCAAAAGGCAAGTCTCAATCCGTATTCGCTGCAAGTGCAGTACGCCGGCAAAACCGTGCTGAAACTGGCCAAAGTGTATGTGGGAGACGTCTTCGTAGCCGCTGGCCAGTCGAATATGGAACTCAACTATGTGCAGTATTACGAAAACGCTACTTACAATTTTGGCAATGGACTAATCACGACAGGCGATTTGCCGAAACCGCTCGTAGATGACAACGTGAAATTTGTCATCGCAAATCATGATGTTGAAGACACTGATTTTCCACTGTCCGCTGTTAATCAGAGCGCCGATGCATGGCTGACTGCAGATTCCACGAATTCACTGCACCTCAGCTATCTGGCTCAGCAATTCGCCATGCAGTTGCGCGCCAAGCACCCCAATGTGCCGATTGGCATCATCCAGACCGCGTGGGGTGGCACGCCTATTCGCCGGCATGTACAAGGCGGCGATATTTATGCGAACCATATCGCGCCGTTGAAGGGATTCCATGTGGCGGGCGTGCTGTGGTATCAAGGTTGCGATGACGCCAATAATTACGGAACTGCTTTGCAATACGAATCGCAAATGACCACGCTCATCAACCAGTACCGTAACGTGTTCGGACGCAAGGACCTGCCGTTCCTGTACGTACAGCTCGCGCGCTGGCCAAACTACCAGTACACGCAAAACGTGCGAGAAGCGCAACGGACTACGCTCGGCAACACCAACCTGCACGATTCGTCAAACGTGGCGATGACGGTTTCCCTTGACACAGACAAGGGCACATCCGCGCTAATCCATCCGCTCGGCAAAGATATTCTCGGGGCGCGCATGGCCGCGCAATATCTCGCCATGGAAAACGGCACCACCGTACCCAACGGACCGCTTATCGAACATGCCCGGCACACTGCGAACGGCGCAATCGCCTTGTCTTTCCGGAACGGCACCGCAAGCAGGCTGAAAGCCATGCAGCCGAACTATTCGAAAACCGCGAGCGCAATCGCACCAAACTATAAGAGCGCTCCGAAAGCGACCCCGTTAAGCGGTATCAGCAATATCGCCGCTCCCACCACTACGGCATTGCAGGGGTTTGAGGTCGCCAATTATTCCGGTCAATGGCAGGCGGTCAATGCCACTATCAGGGGCAATCAGGTGTTGCTCACCGCAGCCGATGGTTCAATACTGAACGATCTCAACGCCATGAGCCAGGTACGTTACCTGTTCAGCGGCAATCCGAAGTGCGCGAGCATACTGTACAACGACTTTAATCTGCCGGCTAGCCCATTCATCACTATTGTTGAGTGATCTTTGTTGGGGGCCGCCGCTAGATAAACCAATACGGGCGGGATAAGTACGGGCGGTCTGAGCCGTTGCTGGGCCTGCTTGGTCATGTTTTGAGCAGGCTGTTCCGGCTTCTGGTTTGGATTCTGGTTTCCCGCTTAAACTATGAAGACTGCTGCAGCATCACAGAAACTAGACAAATGTCATTTTTCCACCGGTTTATTTAGGCACATTCCCCTCCTACTATGGCATACGGAACGAACGCGAGCGCACAATCACAGATCGAATGCAAACGTGCGCAGGAGAGGAACCACCATGAGGAATCGTATTGCAGCAGCTGCAGCGGCGGGAATATTAACCATCGGCATGGCCGTCCTGCCTTCCGCGGCTTCGGCCAGTGAAGTCGCACCGTCTACGGACGGACTGGCCGGCAGCACCACCATCAGCGGGCAGATCGACCAGGATATGGCCGTGTGCACCGATCAGGCGTGCGAGGCCGTGCAGCACTTGAACAAGACGAATCAGCAGATCAAGTCGGATATGGAAACCGCCAAGCAGCACGCCGAGCAGCTGCATCAGAACGCGCACGAGGACGCCGACGCGCTTCGCCAGTACGGCGAGCAGGCCTGGAAGAACTACCAGGAGGACCGCGAGGATATAAAGAATGCGATTGACGGCGCGGTCAAGCGCGGTCAGGAGCGTCACGACGCTCTGCATCAGGATATGCAGGACACGCAGGCCCACCTCAACCAGATGCATGCCGATATGAAGGAGACCCACGACGAACTCAAGACGAGGCATGACGCGTTCGCGGCGAGCAGCCACCAGTGGCATCAGTCGTTCATCGCGGCGTTGAAGGACGCGAACTCCAAGACGGGTCAGCAGGGCGGCTCATCCGTTGCTACCGGCACGCATGGCACCACGGCTGGAACGAATGCCGGTACGACCGTTACTGGAGTCAACGGCACCACTGGCACTGTGCGCACGGCTGACGACACTGGCGCGAATGGTGCTGCAACTGGATCCGTCACAGCGTCCGGCGATCAAACCGCCGCGTCCACCGGCGCGCTGACCAAGTCGGAATATGGACAGCTTGCACAAACCGGCATCGGCATTTCCCTTGCCTGCGCAGCCATTCTGCTGCTTGCCGGCCTTGCCTACGCCATGAAGACGTTCGTGCAATATAAGCGCGAAACCAGCGAAGACTGAGCCGGCTCGCTGCCGGACAGCGTTTGCTTCATCGACTCATGAAAAACGGTCTCGAATATATCGGGACCGTTTTTTCATGCGCGTTTTTCGTATGTGCTTTTCATCTGCTATACGCATTGTTGCGATTCAATTGGAATGACGTAGTACAGCGACGTACAATGCAGCGCGAAGCGCGCGTACCGTGCATGAACCGCGTGTATGTCCAGTATTCCCACTGATTTGTTACGTTGGCCGTTCTGATCAGTCCACTGGTCAATTCGCATAATGGGGAGCACTGCTGGCGATTCGCGGCGACGGCGTATCGCCATTCCCCGCCGTCCGTCCGGCACTACCCGCGCTCCCCACACCGCCGGCCTTTTCAGCATTGCCGATGTTGGTTCTACGCAACGACCCCGCGGCCAACGAGCGGATGAATCGCCTGCGCTGCGCCTGTTCCGTCTGCGAAGCGGACTGAATTGCGGGAAAAGCGCCCGTTACGGAACGAATACGACCGGTTGCGGTCGGAATAAAGCTTGGTGGCAAAACCTGCGTTGTGATGGCGCTTATGGATGCCATCTGCGGCTGCTGCGTATTATCAGGACCATCCGCAGCGTCTTTTTCTTTCACGGTTTGCGATTCTTCCGCACGATTCGCGTCATCATTCGCATCCTCGCCCGTTTGCAAGGCAGACCAAGCTTCGCTCTGCTTTTCTTGTTTTTCCTGCTTTTCCTGCGGAGCGGCCTGCACATCACTCTGCAATGCAATTGACAATGAATTCGAACGGCGTCGGGCAAGCGCCGCCAGAGAGTCACGAGTATCAGCATCGCGTTGGTCAGTCTGCTGGCTGCCGGCAGCCGTCTTGTCAACCATCGTCGTGCTTCTTTCTCTCAACGTCACGATTTCGAGCGTAACGTAGCGCAGCGCAAAAGTGCGCGTAAAACGACGATGTACGCAACTCCCCCACCGAATCGCAATCAAATATCGACATATGAGGGCAAACAATCCCATTATTGAGACCACAGACTGGCACCAATAAGCCGCAGCATGGCAATCAGAGACTTTCCTGGATGCCGGCCCGTACACGCGAGACTTGCGATACGGGACGATTCAAAAAACCGAGGCCAATGAAAGAAGCATTCGGAGGGAATCTGGAAGGAACCGGAAAACGGAGTGGAAAAGAAGGAACCCCAAAAACCGAATGATTCCAACGGTTTTCGGGGTTCCAATCCGGGCGGAGAATACGAGATTCGAACTCGTGAGGCTGTTACACCAACACGCTTTCCAAGCGTGCGCCATAGACCACTAGGCGAATTCTCCAATTATGCAACGCTTCCCGGTGTCTATCCGTGAAACGCAACTTGACTAGAATACAACAGGAGCAGCAAAAAGCCAAATCGGCGTGTCGCACTGCTGGTTTGCAGAGTTGGGCATACGTGTCAAGGTTGTGCAACAGGTATGAGCGATCGGCTGCCTTTACTACGGATACTTCTTATTTCGCACACTGTAGATGCTATATTGCCGCCGATGGAATCCAATAGGCAACGGGATTCGGTAAGCATGGGAAAAGATACGAAAAAAGGGTTCCCGGAGCGACGCCCGCCGGGAAGCCCGGAAAAAGAGCATGAAAAATGGGCCTCCCGGGAGCCAAAGGCTCGACCGGGAGGCCCGATACGTTTGAAGCGGCGGCGTGCTACTCTCCCACACCCTCTCGAGTGCAGTACCATC